>Ga0055584_100007244_pt1 | contig 10886 bp, 13 predicted proteins | sample OSDHelmetaG_FD_58716 | JGI IMG/M metagenome (GOLD analysis project Ga0055584, IMG submission 58716) | Pelagic marine sediment microbial communities from the LTER site Helgoland, North Sea, for post-phytoplankton bloom and carbon turnover... | ecosystem: Environmental > Aquatic > Marine >...
CGAAAGGCAATCGCCCAGCTATGACCTTTTTCGGCAGCCAGTTGCAAACGTCGGCTGCCCTGATCGTCAAGCCTGTCAGGCCATAACAGTACTGCGGCACAAGTACCCGACGATAACGCCTGCTCAGCGGACCACAACAACTCACTATTATCTTTAGGCCGCACAATCAGCATGCGTGATAAATCGATACCGGATTGTTGCAGTGCCGGCGCATAGGGCTGAAACGGAGGATCTATCCATGCGACCCAACCCGGCTCCGCATGTTCACCATGGTCACCGTATTTGCCCGGTGCTTCCTCGGCACTGAGTTCCGCCAACGCCGGCATTAACAAGCGCAACTCGCCAATGCCGTATTGCCCGATCAGAATCTCTGTTAAAGCCTCAAGCGGCCAGCCACCACCGGGCAGACAACGATCAAGCCTGGGAAAACCACTCGCAAGTCCCGTTCGGGTATTGACCTGACTGCTGCCCCGCCAAACACGCGGGTTCTCGAGTAATTTCGAAAGGCTCATTCTTGCGGCTCATCAATGCAGCAGCAAACCATCACGAATAACGCCAACAACGACACCCTCGATAACGAGTGCCTGTGTCCTGAGGTCCACTTCGATGGGTTCGAAGTCTTCGTTCTCCGGTAACAGAGACACCAGCGTGCCCGTCTGTCGATAACGTTTCACCGTTACCTCGTCATCAATACGAGCAACAATGATCTGTCGGCTGCGAACTTCCGGTGTGCGATGCACCGCCACAAGGTCACCATCGAGTATTCCGGCATTCTTCATACTCATTCCCTGTACGCGCAAAAGGTAATGCGGCTTGGGATTAAATAACTGCGGATCAATTCTGTAATGCGTCTCGATATTTTCTTCTGCGAGGATGGGGTTACCGGCCGCAACCTGACCCACCAGCGGCAAACCCATTTGATCGCGCAGCGAATCCTTCAGTTGAATACCACGCGATGTGCCGGGTACGAGATCCAGCACGCCTTTGCGTTGCAGTGCGCGCAAATGTTCCTCAGCCGCATTGGCAGACTTGAAACCGAGCTCGCTGGCGATCTCAGCACGCGTCGGCGGCATGCCAGTTTCATGGATAAAGTCTTGAATTAACTCGAGAATTTGTTTTTGTCTAGGGGTCAGTTCGCGCATTTGATCAGTTCCTGTATGTATGAACAGTATGCTGTGATTATATACAGTACTCCTGTCAGTGCAAGCACTGCCCGTATTCATTTTGCAAAACGCTGATTTATCCCGTTTACTACCCCGAACCGGAAAATGGAGATACCGATGCGCGACCTCGTTCAGCCCATGCTGCTTATCACCTTACTAACCCTGCTACTGGCAGCAGGCACCGCGACTGCACAGTCAGGCGACCTAGACGAAAGCTGGCCAGACTGGGTCAGGGAAGGGATGGAAAAGGAAATCCGTAAACTGAAGCCGCGCCGGGTAAAAATGCCGGTTGCATCGATCAGCACGATGTTGCCCGGCAAATCAGAGGCACCTCAGGCGATCGAAGACGGTTGGTATTTTATCTCGGACATCGAAGCTGGATCACCGCTGGAATGCTACATCTACAACACCTCCCTTGATCTGGGTTCACTGACCAACCTGCTCGCCAATAACAACATAGCGGCAGTCGCCCAAGGTAGTGGCGGTACTGTCGGCGTACGCAACATACATTACGCCGATGCCGGCGTTGTTGCCGGTCACCCCTATCTCGCACTCGAGTGGATATACACGGTCATCACGGGGGAGCAGGTCCAGATCGGGTTCACCAAAGTAAGAGTGGCCATCAAAGGCGATATGGCGTTCGCATGCACCCACAACTACCTTGGTTACCGGGATACCTTCGCCAGGGCATTTTCGGGGTTTGTTGAAAATACCGACTATAAAGTTGCTGCACCTGCCCCATACTACGAAGAAGTTGCCCGGCTTGATTACAACGGATTTGGGGCCGGCGTTATCTATTTTTCATTAAGCGAAGATGAGGAAGGCGACATCAGAGCGTTTTCCACTGAAACATCGATCATGCCTGTCGATTCAAGCACCCTCATGACGAGCGACGGGATCACGATTACTTACACAAAGCCGGACGGTGAGCTCATCAATACTCTCAACGTCAGCGTCGAAAACGGCGAAATCGTGAGTAACCTGTCTCTGCGGAGGAATGAAGCCGATGCATGGATTTCAGGTGGAACATTGCAGGGCAAAGAAATTGCAGTCGAGCTCGACGGTGCGATATCGCCGGCCAGCGAATTACGCTTGCTAACGACAGCGCGAGACCTGTTCGCCGGCACGGAGACCTCGGCCACGCTGGACGTCTGGGTTCCATCAGCCGATCCGACGCAATTTCTGCAAACCACCCTCACCCGTGCTGACAGCGAGATCAAAGGCCGCGCCAACGTCACTCTCGGGCCCATGAGCTATGACGGTACGTTCGATGAATACGGCAATATGGAGGATGCGCTGATGTCCATGGGGCCGGTACAAATCAATATTGAACGAGTCTGGTCAAAAGGTGTACCTGAACTGTGACATCGCCAGGCAAGCAGCGCCTGTCTTGCCTGTGCGCAGCCTTACTGTTCACATTTCCTTGTTTCGCACAGACAAGCGATCCTTATCTGGCGACAATTTCGATCGACAGCACGATGCCCGCGCAGACTCCTCTCGGCGTGTCGGTGAAATTTTCCCTGCATGTTGATGACCCGGATACGACTGCGGCTTTTTTGTCAGACATTGCTGGAATGCAAGTTCTGGATGTTGCGGTCGATGCAGTACAGGTTGCCGCCACAGCAAGACCGACAACCACCGCTGCCATCGAAGACAAGTTTCTTCGCAGCTCATTTGTCATCGATTTTGATGAGGAGCCTGTACTCGCTCTGCAGGAGGAATTGCTGATGGAGTACGGAACATCACCCACAGCGGAGGAGTTGGTTGAGTTCGTCTACGGCCATATTGGCAACAAGACATACGCAAGATCTTTTGACCTGGCATCGATCGTCGCGGCAAATGGCGAAGGTGATTGTACGGAACACGCTGTATTACTTGCAGCACTGGCGCGAGCGAACGGTCATCATGCGCGTGTCATTTTCGGGACAGTGATCATGGCCGCGGATAAAGGACTATCTGCCTATGGGCACGCCTGGACGGAAATCCATGATGGCTCAGAGTGGGAAATCATGGATGCGACCCTCCCGGAGGGTGAGCCGGGAACAAAAGATATCCGCTACTTGCCGACTTCGATTCTCGAAGATGAAGGAGCCGGGTATTCGTTTGGTTTGTTTGGATTACTGAACTCCATGCCCACGAAAATCACCGGAGTCTCGAATATCGACTGATTTTTGAGGAATTTGTCGCACATGAACGACAAATGTGAATAAAAACAGGCATTTTCATTGCAGCAGCGAGCGTATTGGGAAATAATGCGACTGCTGTTTTATCCAACTATCTAAGGGACCATCCAAATGAAAAAGACCGCACTCAGAGCAAGCGGACTCGTACTCCTTCTCGCATTAACCGCAGGCTGCGCAACAACAGGCCTGGACGATGTTAAAGCTACGGCCGATCGTGCCGCAGCCGATGCATCTGCTGCAGCTTCTGCTGCTGAAGCTGCACGTGCTGCTGCTGACCGCGCTGGTCAAGCTGCTGCTGCTGCACAAAGCACTGCAGATCGAGCACTGTCTGCTGCTACAGAAGCTCAGGCTTGCTGCGAAGCAAACCGCGAAAGCATGGAACGTATGTTCAAGAAATCGATGTCCAAGTAACGCCTAGTTGCTTGACCACATCTATTCAAACGCCGCGCTTGTCGCGGCGTTTTTTATGTCTGTCGTATCCACATTCAAAGTCTGGATGATGGTTCCAACTGACTCCGGAATACCATCGGAGCGCTCAACCAGCGCCTCAATGACGTCCCAGTCGAGCTGACCCGCTTTTTCAGCCGTAGCGGCAATGAACTGCTCGGTGACATGGGTAAGCGGGTCCTTGCTGAAGGATTCAAGCTCCGGCAGTTCAACATCAGCGTCGAGGCTCGCGATGTGCTCGGCCGTTTCCTCGGGCAATCGCTGCGGCGTTTCGAGTAGCTGGTGAACCTCAGCGATCAACTCATCGCCGTCCCACCCCATCTTCACCGGTACGTCGATAATACGCACTGATGTTTTGACCGCGATACGATCGAATAGAAACTCGACATCCTCCGGGAACATCCGTATGCAACCGTGTGAAACACGCATTCCGACACCAGCCGGGCGGTTGGTACCGTGTATCAGGTAACCGGGTATCCCCAGGCGTAACGCACGCGTACCCAAAGGATTATCGGGCCCAGGCTCTACTATTCGCGGCAATGGGTCACCGTCGGCAGCGTGTTCATCACGCACCGACTGTGGCGGGTACCAGGCCGGGTTTCTCGCCATCGCGACAATCTGTGTTCGCCCTAACGGCGTTTCCCAGTCCATCCGGCCGATACTCATGGGATAGGTATGCACCTTCGCAGGCTCCCCTTCTTTCGGCTCGGGGAAATAGTACATTCGATACTCTGCAAGATTCAGAACCAGGCCCGTCCGCGGGCCGGGCGGCAGAATGAATCTGTTTGGCAGAATTACTTCTGTGCCTTCGCCTGGTAGCCAGACGTTCACGTCCGGATTGGCTCGCACGATATCCTGATACCCCAACCCGTGACGTCTGGCAATGTCGACCAGCGTATCTTCGTAGCTTGCGACAACAGTTGATATCGCGCCAATAACATCCTGCCCCTCAAGCGGCAGATCATAGATAGCTGCTTTGACCGGACTGGTTGCTGCGATGAACGCGGCGATAATAATAAGACGTTGTATCACTGACCTGTTTCTTCTCTGTCGATTACTTCTGTTTCCGATTCTGCCGCCAGCAGCCATTCCTGCATTGCCTCACTTTCCAGCAAGCGATGCGGGAAGAACCCGGCGGACTCCGGAAGATTGATGCCGTAGGTTCTCAAACGCAATACTACGGGTGCGAACATCGCATCGGCAATAGTGAAGTCCCCAAATAACCAGCCGCCCTTGTCACCGTACATTCGATGGCACTCCGCCCAAATCGCAATGACGCGGTCAATGTCCTCCCCTAGCTCGTCTGGCAGAGGAACTTTCCGCCCCATCGCGCGGCAATTCATGGGCATGCAGGTTCGAAGGACATGAAATCCGGAATGCATTTCCGCGCAGATCGCGCGCGCGTGCGCCCGGGCAGCGGGATCTTCTGGCCATAAATGCTTCTCCGGATAGTGCTCGGCCATCGTTTCTGCAATCGCCATCGTGTCCCAGACTGTCATTCCGCCAAACTGCAGAACCGGTACACATCGCGCATTTGTGTACTTGGCGATTTCGCCCGCTGTGTTCGGGCAATCCAGTGGAATTCGATGCTCCTCGAACGGAATGCCGGTCTCTTTGAGTAACAACCATGCGCGCAGAGACCACGATGAGTAGTTCTTGTTGCCAATAATCAGTTTCGTTTTCATGACTTGAACCCTTCGACCATGTACATATGGTAAACCATCGCGCATTGACCGATATAGGGACTTCCCGGTAGCCTTCGCAGATGGGTATGAAAATCTCGTTCGAACTCACGGATCGTGATCTGAATTTCTTTCGTGAAGCGCTGGGACAATCTCGTGAAGCTGTCCGCGATGCGGAGGAATCTGAAATTATTGAGGCTATTTACGATGTCCTCAATGAGATTCGCAAGAATGAACCACTGCCAGATTTTGTTGGCAAGCGGATCCCGGAACTCGAGTCACTGATCAACATGCTGACCGACGATGAGTGGCAGTTACCTGAAGGTGATCGCGAGCGCCTGCTCGCAACTTTCGTATATTTCGCAGATCCCGAAGACATTCTTCCGGATGATATTCCGGTTATCGGTTACCTGGATGACGTCATTATGATTGAACTCGTCGTGCGTGAACTGCATCATGTGCGAGTCGCTTATGATGATTTCTGTACGTTTCGTGACGAATTCGACAGCGGCAAAGGCAAGAGCGTTGACCCGGTCATTCGGCGTGACCGTATTGATCGTCGCAGACAACAGCTGCATCAGCGAATGCAGCGTCGTTCGGCGCAACAAAAAAAAAGCAGACTCTGGTAAGAGCGTACCCGCTTGCGTCAGAGACGCATTAGTACAGATCCCCAGGTAAAGCCTCCGCCAAAGGCCTCCATAAGAATCAACTGACCCGGCTTGATTCGGCCATCGCGTATGCCCACATCGAGCGCCATCGGCACCGAAGCGGCTGAGGTGTTGCCGTGATCCTGAACGGTCACGATGACTTTTTCCATCGGCATGTCGAGGCGTTTTGCCATCGCCTGAATGATGCGGATATTCGCCTGATGCGGCACCAGCCAATCAAGCTCGTCTTTGCTAATACCCGCATCCTCAAGTGTCTTGGAAGCGATGTTTCCGAGCGTCCTCACCGCAACCTTAAAAACCTCGTTGCCCGTCATCATTATTCTGGCGTCGGTCGTTCCCGCCGCGGCGAGATCTTTGGACGCCCCCACCGGGTAGTACAACAGGTCTTTGTACTGTCCGTCGGCACCGAGGTGGCAGGAAATAATCCCCGGCTCTTCTGACGGCTTCAATATGACAGCGCCCGCACCATCACCAAACAATACGCAGGTGTTTCGATCACTCCAGTCGACCAGTTTGGTTATGCATTCCGCGCCCATTACCAAAGCGCATTTCGCTTCGCCCGCCTTGATGAACTTGTCGGCCGTGCTCAACGCGTAGATGAAGCCGGTACATGCGGCTTCCAGACTGAATGCAGTACAAGGCGGAATACCGAGCTCGTGTTGAATGATCGTGGAAATATTTGGAAATATCAGGTCTGGCGTAGTCGTGCCTGTAATCACCATATCGATGTCGCTGACATCGATGCCCGCGTCTTCGATCGCAACTTTCGCTGCTTCGATACACATTTCAGACGTCGTCTGGTCGGGGTCGCAGACATGCCGGCGTTCGACGCCGGTGCGCGTGCGGATCCACTCGTCATTCGTATCAACGATCTTTTCCAGATCAGCATTCGTCATGATTCGCTCGGGGAGATAACGCCCCGTTCCAACGATGCGCGAATAGGTCATGAAGCTTCCTTTTGCAGCAGAGTCCCGATTTGCTCCGGCAACTGATTCCTGACTTCAACAATAGCCGTGTCTATTGCATGTTGAAATCCGAGGGCATCGGCGCTGCCGTGGCTCTTGATAACAATACCATTTAGGCCCACCAGAGTCGCACCATTGTAATTTCTCGAATCCAATTCGGACGCGAGGCTCTTCAATACACGACTGACGAGTAGCGCCTGCAGTTTTGCGAACCAGTTGCGGGTAAACGCACGCCTCAGAAAGAAATGAACCAGGCTAACGGCGCCCTCAATCGTTTTGAGCGCAACATTGCCGGTAAAGCCATCCGTCACGACGACATCGGCCTTGCCGGAAAAAAGGTCGTTTCCTTCGATAAAACCGACATAGTTCAATGTGCTTGCGTTTAGCAGGGCTGCCGCTTCACGGACCGTATCGTTGCCCTTGATATCTTCGGCACCGATATTGAGCAACGCAACACGCGGGCGTTCAATGCCAACGATGTCCGACGTTACGATCGACCCCATCATGGCGTATTGAAAAAGTTGCTCGGGCGATGCTTCCGTATTCGCACCAAGATCGAGCATGTGTATCGAACCGCTCTTGGCCGGAAGTTCGGTAATGAAGGCCGGCCTGGAAACACCAGGCAAAGTCTTGAGTACAAACTTTGAGGTCGCCATAAGCGCGCCGGTATTTCCGGAGCTGACACAGGCGTCCGCTCTTCCCTCTTTGACCAGATTGATCGCGACACGCATCGAAGAATCCTTCTTCCTGCGCAACACATCCGCGGGCGCCTCCGACATCTGAACGACTTCGGATGCGTGCACGATTTGCAGTCGGGGATTATCGCCGACAATTCGCGCGACAAGGCCCTGCAACTCGGATTGATCACCAACGAGTCGCAGTTCGATATTGGCGTATTTCTCCAGTGTCGCGGCAGCCGCGCGCACTACAACCTCGGCACCGAGGTCGCCGCTCATCGCATCAAGGGAAAGGGTTGAGTGTGTTCCCACAAACAGTCAGACCGGTCATTGATACCGGTCAGAACTTAGGAATGCTTACTCGTCGTCTTCTTCGATTTCAGGTTGCTTTACAACCTGAACACCGCGGTAGAAACCGTCGGGAGTAACGCAATGTCGCAAGTGCGTTTCACCGGACGTCGGATCTACGGACAATGCAGCATTCTTGAGCTTGTCGTGTGAACGACGCGCTCCGCGCGTTGCCGGGGTCCTGCGGCTTTTTTGAACTGCCATAATCTTCTCCAATTAAACCCGGCTTAAGTATCCGGGTCCTTTTCATTCTGTTTCATTTGCGAGCGTAGATTCGCAAACGGATTAACTAATTCTTCAATTTCTTCATCTGCCGACGAATCAGCAGACATTAGCGCTTTGCATTCAGCCATGTTGTCATGCATTGCCGAGAACGGCATCGCCATTATCAACAGTTCTTCAACTATATCCTGCGGCCGCACCGCGCGTTCATCGAGTTCCCAGACTTCAAGGTCTTCGAATCCTTCAGCGACTTCCTCCGCGTCCAGCAGCAATAGCTCGGACTCAACGCGAAGCACCAGCTCAAACGGCTCCAGACATCGCTGGCAAACCGCCGCTACCTTCGCATCAGCGCTGCCTGTCATCTTCGGAACACGCCTGGCAGCATCAGCAAATCCAAATTGCAGCTGGCCGCTTATAACGCTTTCGCGCCAGGCAGACGGTATTCTTTCAGGATCGAGCGCAGCAAGATCAGCCTCGAGAATGGCGGCAAGACCTTTGAAATTGCTAATTTGTTCAGCAAATTCAATGGCTTGTCCGACAGCCGCCAATTCGGTGACCGGACGGCGATCTCGCAGCGGATTGCTCATAGCGCGCGCATGATAAGGACCAGAGCCGCTCAAGTCAAAGCATTGTAGAACCTTGATCCCCAGACCAGGGAAAACAAATGCTTCCGTGGCAAGGTAAAATCCCGCTAAACTTCCTCGTCTAGCGCTTAACAGACTGATTTATTTATGCAAAACCCTTCCGCACCGACGATTGTTCTGGCTTCGTCCTCGCCCTATCGGCGCGGGCTGCTGGATCGATTTCTCGACAATTACGAAACGATTACACCGGATGTGGACGAATCGAACGATCAGGGACTGGATCCTGCTGAACTGGCAACATACCTTGCCCGCAAAAAGGCCGAGGCCATCGTGAAAAATGCCCGGCAAGCACTCATTATCGGTGCCGATCAACTGGCCGTTCTTGACGATCGGGTTTTGGGCAAACCCGGCGACCATCAGAAAGCAATTGAGCAATTGCTCGCGGCCTCCGGCAAGGCCGTGACGTTCCTGACAGCAGTTTGCATACTCGACCCGATCGGCAGAACCCGGTTTGAGCACACGGACAAGACCACCGTTCGATTTCGACAGTTCGATCGACGCCTGGCGGAAGCCTACCTGCGACATGATAAACCCTACGACTGCGCTGGCAGCTTCAAACTGGAAGGTGCGGGTTTCGTACTGTTCGAATCCGTCAAGACAGATGACCCGACGGCGCTGATCGGCTTGCCGATGATCTGGGTTGCCGACCGGCTGCTGCAACTGGGCTACCTGTCACCCTAAGATCGCGGCCGCGCCTGACCGCGTCCCTGCAAGCACGACTCTACTTGTTTCTGCGCATCTCTATGACGCCGACAGACAGGAATTGCTCCAGGTCCTCAGCCAGTGGCGCAGTAAAATGCAGGTCATTACCTCCTTCACCCGCAAAAGCGATCGATTGTGCATGCAGAAACAGTCGCTTGAGACCGAATTTCTTCGCTTTTCGGTTGGCATCATCGTCACCGTAGCGCTCGTCGCCGGCTATCGGGTGCTCCGCATGGTCCAGATGCACACGAATCTGATGCGTACGCCCTGTCAGTGGCGAACAAAGCAACAGGCTGTAGTTGCCATAGGTACGTGACAAGCTCACTCGTGTCTGCGCTGACTTGCCCTCCTTGCCACTCACCACGACATGCCTCTCACCGTTCTGCCGATTCTGAACGAAAAGCGGTGCATCGATAAGCTGTTCGCCGAGTTGCCAGTCACCAACCACCAGTGCCAGGTAGTGCTTTTCAACTTTGCCCTCTCGGAATCGTTCATGCAGATCTCTGAGCGCGCTGCGCCGCTTGGCCATGACGAGGCATCCGGACGTTTCACGATCAATACGATGAACCAACGCCAGCTCTTTGAGATCCGGCCGGGCATGGCGCAACAACTCGATCACACCATGGCTGATGCCGCTCCCGCCATGCACAGCAACGCCGGTCGGTTTGTTCAGAACCAACAAGCGTTTGTCTTCATAAAGCACTCGATCGAGCATATCCGTTGCCATCTTCTCGGATGGCGGCGCCCCTTCTGCGCGAATACGTGCCGGAGGAACCCGGACTTCATCGCCTTCCCTGAGCTTGTACTCAGCCCGCACCCGGCCACCATTGACCCGAACCTCGCCGCGGCGTAACAGCCGATACACCCGCCCTTTCGGCACTCCAGGCAGCTCACCACGTAAAAAATTGTCGATTCGTTGCCCCTCGCGCTCCCGGTCAACCAGCACTTTGCGCACCTTTGTCTGACGAGTGCCGTCAGGTGCCTCGGATTTAGAACCTTTGGATAGCTTTTCTTGCATGATCAATAGCTTGAAGTGGGGTTGCGGTGTGTTATATTACCGCCGAGTGCCGCTTCATAGATACCGGAGCGGACACATCAAACGACTTTTTTTTGGTCCCGCAATCTGCGAGACCTGATTTCAGAAGGCAGCGATACCGGATTCCGGCGCGCGCCGCAGCGGCAAAG
>Ga0055584_100007245_pt1 | contig 10886 bp, 9 predicted proteins | sample OSDHelmetaG_FD_58716 | JGI IMG/M metagenome (GOLD analysis project Ga0055584, IMG submission 58716) | Pelagic marine sediment microbial communities from the LTER site Helgoland, North Sea, for post-phytoplankton bloom and carbon turnover... | ecosystem: Environmental > Aquatic > Marine >...
CAGTCACGAATTAACGACACGTTTGTCATAACCCTGTTAGCAGCCATTTGAAATGTAATCCTCCTTTAGGAGGGTTGAAGTCTGGAAATATAGATTCCAGTTGAGACTATTAGTGTGGCACCAAGAATCGTAACTGTTGATGGTAATTCTCCCCAAAACAGATATCCAAACACCCCGCCCCAAATGAGTGCTGAATATTCCCATGGGACAAGTATAGAAACTGGGGCTTGTCGATAAGCAAAGGCAAGAAGTAAAAACGCAATGCAGACGGCAACGGCAGCTACTGCTAGCAGGCCCAAATGCTGAATGGTGGGAGCAACCCAATAGACAATCATACTATTCGCGTAATTTGGCATAATCGATGGAGCCACATATTCCATTACTGCCACAGCTAAACCAGCAAGAACTGCATACATGATTGACGTGTATAGCGCTGTAGTCACGCTATGATCCGAATCTCCAAGCACTCTAGTAGCAACAATTGACCCAGCATAGAGCGCCGCTGCACCGAGAGCGATCAGTGCAGTCCCCTGACCGAACCCTAGACTTTGCGTACCTATCATTAACAATGCACCGACAAATCCCAAACTTATCGCAGCCCAGTGTTTCGTAGTTACTCGCTCTTTCAATATTGGTACGGACAAAGCAACAGCAATCAATGGAGCAGAAAAAAAGATAGTGATCAGATCGAGTATAGGCATACTCTTTAGTGCGATGTAGTAACAGCAAAACGACAAAAACTGCAACGACCCCCGAAACAACTGCAAACCCTTCCGATCGGATCGCAACACTTTGCTGTCCGATATAAAAGGCAGAAGGCAGCACAATATCAGAAGAGAAAATACACTCCGCACAAATAAAAGCTGAATAACCGTGTAGTGATCACTCAGGTTCTTCATGACTATGTCTTGCGAAAGAACTGCACCCAGTCCAAATACCACGCCCAGGACACCGGACACCGTTGTTTTATTCATTAAAACCGGCTCTTTTAAATTATTAACAAAGCACTCGAGCGCATATCAGTGTCAGAGCATTAATATTGGCATTTACACCACAACATATCTGGCCTGATACTTCTATCAAACATCGCCTCTACCCGACCTTTTAAAATGGCCCCTGGGAGTATACAACGCTAAAGATCCATCATATTTACTAACCGGGATACAGTCAGCACCTGCGGCATGGTTGGTTGTGGATCAGAAAAGTCAGACCTGTGTTCCTGAACGACAGACACTGTTAAGATATTATGTCGAGCGGTCCAGTCAGAAATTCAGGTCATGAGTGATCAAAACGATAGCAAAGGTGCGGAAGTAATCGGGCGGTTCCGGTTTATGAATCAGCAGCGGGTAAACCTGGACGGCTTCGCCACGCCTGCGCCAGAGCTTGGTCTTATAGCTTTTCAAAGCCCCCATGATCCTTCACCATCTATTACTATCAGTGAAGGTATGATTGTTGAAATGGACGGCCGTCACAAGGACCAATTCGATGCCATTGATGAATTCATTGCGTTGCATGGAATCGACATTGATTTGGCGGAGAAGGCGATGGCTATAGACAGCCTGGAGTTTGCCCGTCGACTGGTAAACCCTTCAGAAAGCCGCGCCAAATTAGTATCCGTGGCAGCAGGTATGACACCGGCAAAATTTGCTGATGTTTTGAGTCGCCTGACCGCTGCTGAACTGGTTATGGCGATGACCAAGATGAGAGCCAGGAGCACACCCAGCAACCAGGCCCATGTAACCAACCGATCTGACGATCCCCTTTTACTCGCAGCAGATGCGGCAACTGCTGCTGCTTTCGGTTTTCGGGAAATCGAAACTACGGTTCCGGTTCTCGGCGATGCGCCGTCCAATGCGGTGGCGGTTTCGATCGGTGCAGCAGTAGGGTCGCCGGGCGTACTGGTTCAATGTTCTGTGGAGGAGGCTGCGGAACTCGCTATGGGAATGCGCGGATTGGTGTCCTATGCTGAAACCGTGTCACTCTATGGCACTGAACAGATTTTTATTGATGGTGATGACACGCCCTGGTCCAAAGCCTTTCTGACCAGCGCCTACGCTTCCCGAGGGATCAAGATGCGGGTAACGTCAGGTGGCGGAGCCGAGGCACTGATGGGTGGCGCAGAAAAATGCAGCATGTTTTATCTTGAATCACGCTGCGTCTCACTGGCGCGGGCGATCGGCTCCCAGGGTGTTCAGAACGGTGGTATAGATTCTGCCGCAGTGGCGGGCTCGGTTCCCGGTGGTGTTCGTTCGCTTATGGCAGAAAACCTTATGGTCATGTTGCGAAACCTGGAAGCGTGCACAGGTAATGATGCGCTGATGAGTGAGTCCGATGTCCGTCGTACTTCGAGAACCCATCCAATATTTGTGGCCGGTTCGGATTTTATCTGCAGCGGATTTGGATCTATCCAGCGCTACGACAACATGTTTGGACCCAGTCAGTGGAATTCCGAAGATATTGATGATTTTCTTGCGATGCAGAGGGACTGGGGAGTGGATGGCGGATTGCGCACCGCCGATGAACAGGAAGTTGCCCGACTCAGACGGCGCGCCACAGAAGCAGTATCCGCGGTATACACCTGGCTCGGACTTGGCGACTTCAATACGGAGTGGGCTGAGCAGGCTATCGATGCAGCCGGATCCAAGGACATCAGTGAATCCGACATGATGGTTCCGTTGAATGCATCCAATACAATAATGGACACAGGGGTAACCATGCTGGATGTAATCGCAGCGCTGGCAGAAAACGGATTCGATCTGGAAGCGGACCGATGTCTGGACATGTTGAAAGCACGAGTAACGGGGGACTATTTACAAACTTCGGCAATATTCGACGAACAGATGAACGTGTTGTCTCTGGTAACTGACCCGAACCAATACAGCGGGCCGGGAACGGGATACAAACCCGGTCCTGAGCGTCAGGCGGAAATTGACACCATTCGTCAACAAAGGTCGGCTGCAGATTTACGCAGCGAGCAGCACGGTTTCAAGTCCTCAAACTTACGTGTCGCCGAAATGGCCACTGTCAGTCATGATCCACGAGACGTTGTCATCGGGGTGTCGCCTGCCACAGGTCGTGACATCTGGCGCACACTTTCCGGCATGCTGGTCACAGAAGCAATAGAAGAGTTAATGGCGGGCCTCGAAGAGGAAGGTTGTGTAGGCCGTATTGTACGTATCAACAATTCCATCGATCTTGGCATGATCGGTCTGAATGCCGCGCGCATGTCCGGTTCAGGAATCAGTATCGGTCTACAAGCCAAAGGAACGGCACTGATCCATCGTCGTGACCTTGCGCCACTTGCAAATCTTGAACTGTATTCAGTTGCCCCTACGATCACCCCGGAACTGTACCGCCTGATGGGGATTAACGCCGGACGCCATGCAAAAGGAATGACGCCGGAGCCCATGCGTAATCCCTATTCTGATGATGCCATAGAAGCACGATATCACACTCGCGTCGTTTCACTGGTGGCCATGGAACGGCAATGCAGTTCGACCGATGAACCGGAGTTACTGGAGATCACATCATGACCAAGGGCTATTCAGGTGCCGATGCGGATAACATCAGCGTTGATGCGATTCGTCGCGGCGAAGTCACTCTGGAGGATGTACGTATCCATCCGGGTACGCTTGAGCAACAGGCTCAAGTTGCGGAAGATAATGGCAACCCTCAGCTCGCCTCCAATTTTCGCCGTGCCGCAGAACTTACCGACTTACCGGACGAAGAGATTATGAAACTGTACGAGGCATTGCGCCCGCAGCGATCAACTGCGGAGGAACTGCGCTCTATTGCCTCTGAACTGAGGTCCAGAGATGCGCATCTCAATGCCGAGCTATTCAACCAGGCTGCGGACGTTTATCAACGACGTGGGCTGCTGAAAAAATAAAGGTTCAGCATGGTTCTTGTTGCTGGCGTTGATATCGGTAATTCCACTACCGAAATAGTGATCTCTGACGGGTCAGACCCGGTGGCCCATGATCGGCGCCCTACCCGGGGCATGAAAGGCTCTGCCGAGTCCATCCGTGCGGCCGCTGCCTTGTTACGGAACCTGGAAAGAAGCTCCGGTCGCAAAGCCGGACATGTGGTGACCGCACCCTGGAATCCAGTGACAACTGAGGCGGTGACCATCCAGGAAGAACCGCCGGATACGGGACGGATTCAGCTTATTAATTGCGCCCAGCATAGCGTTGTCGGTGAAAAAGCGGTATCGGGAGTGCCCTGGGATATTACAACACCAATGCCGGGCTCAAATTCCGACCGGACACCCATTATTGCTATCGTGCCGGGTAAGACTGGTTACAAGGAGGCCGCCGCCCTCATCAATCAGGCAATTACCCGGGACACCGGGGTCTGCGGTGTCGTTACGGCGAATGATGAAGCGGTGCTGATATCTTCCCGAATTGCAAAAACACTCCCCATCGTTGATGGCGCCGATACAGACACCGCACTGTGTGCCAAACGGATATTTCTGGAAGTGCGCCCAGCAGGAAACGTCGTACAAACAGCAACGGATGTCTGGGCTTTACACAGCGCATTGCAAACCAGAGAAAATGAAGTTAAGTCTCTCGGATTAATTGCCCGCTGGGTCAGGGATGATCGAGCTGCCATCGTTGGAGTATTCGACAATTTCAAGCAGCAATCCGCACCATGGTCAACGGAAACAGTAACCTGGGCATCGGGTGAAACAGTTAACCTGTTTAAGGCAATCGAAAGTTTTGGTGATCACCCCGTGAACGCTGCGCAATCTCTGAATCTGGGCACCATGAGGCCCGTTACAGATATATGGGGTGTTGATGTATCAAAAATTCTGGCTGACCATGGTTTGCGATCAAAGAGTCGATCCCGCAATATTGTTGTGGCAAGCGTAAATCACCAGAATAGCGAATCCCATGGGCGACTGGACGATATTTTTTCCGTTCCCGTTTCGCTAATGGAATCCGAAACCGCCGCGGCGTTAATTGGTGCCCGTACAACGCCGGGGCTGCCCGATAACTCTCTCATTCTCGATATAGGTGGTGGCACCATCGATCTGGTTGGTGAAAACGGGATTTCCGCAGCGGGTGCCGGTGAGCTGCTGTCAATTGCAGTTGCCAAAGTGCTCAACGTGCCAAAGGGAGCGGCAGACTGGATAAAGCGCGGTCCTGCACAGCGATTGGAATCACCCCAGGTATTGTTAAACGAAGACGGTACCCGGGGATTCACATCGGAATCAGGGAGATCAGTGCCTGCTAATTTATTAGGTTCTCTTGTTACCCCTGGACCCGGCGGACTGTTACCGTTTGGACGAGACCTTCAGCCCGCAGAATGGCGAATCTTACGCCAATCTCTAAAGCTCGAAATTATTGCCAACAATGTTGGCCGAATCCTGCGCAGCTACAGCGACATGACAAAAGACAGTTTTGATATTGTTATAGTAGGCGGACCTGCAGCGGATGATGAGCTGTTACCCGTACTCGGGCGTTTGCCTATGGTGAGAGGAATGGGGCGTGGCAATGTCGCCGGCAAGCTCGGTCATCGGTATGCTGTAGCTTACGGGCTGACACAGTTTGAAAGACAGCTTTAATATTGCCATTACAAAAACCATGAATCGACCCTGGGAGTGATCGATTTTCAGAATATTACGGGCTGGTTCGTCTGTACCGCTGGGGACTCATACCGGTCCACGACCTGAAAGCTCTGGAAAAAGCACTTAATTCAGAATAGCCTAGGTTATAGGCTATTTCAGTAAACGGCATGTCTGCTTCATTCATATAGTGCAGTGCCAGTTCCCTGCGGGCGGCGCGTAAAAGGTCAGGGAACAACAGGTCATTCATCTTCAACTGTCTCTGAAACTCAGCGTTTTCGAGACCCAGAACACTGGCAATTTCAGTAAGCGTGGGAATCTTGTCACCAAGATGTAATTTAATCTGGTTCCTGACAATGGTGGCAAAGTTTTCAGGATTACTTACCAGTTTCGATCTTGATTCGAGAAAAGATGAAATAAGCGAAAACAGATAGGGGTCCTGTTCGGGCATTCTGGTGTCAAGCTCGGATCTTCTAAAGCCAATGGCATTGGTTCGCCGACCGAATTTAACCGGGGCATTAAAACAACTCTCATGATGACCACCATCTTCAGGGCGGTCGTGCTCGAATCTGATTTCCAGTGGCGCCCAGTCTTGACCGAGCGCAGCTTTGAAAATATTACAGAACATCCCCAGCGATAATTCAGCATCCTGACGACGGTTTTCAATTCTGCTGTCGTAGATTCGATAGCTCAGCCACAACATATCACTGTCTTGAATCAGACCGAAACTGGTTTGCTCCTGGTGCGCAGTGAAATATTTCTCCATGTTACGTAACGCCGCAGACAGGGTGGGGGAGCTGATAGCGGCAAAACCGATGGGGCCGAGTTGCCGGGGTGCAAAGGATTGTCCGAATTCCAGACCGATATTGTCATTACCGGTTATTTTCGCTGCAACTTCGAACAGATTGCAGTATTGCCTCAGATTCAGTTCATTGATTGGATCATTGATATCGTCCTGGCGTATCCCTGCCCTGCCAAAGATTGATTCCACATCCCCCCGATTCTTTTCGATATGCTGTACGACGCCACACGCTGCTGAAGCGAGTACCTTGGATGGAGCGAGAAGACTCCGATGATATTCCTGTTGCATATGACGAAATTCAGAAAACAGACCTCCTGGAATTAAATAGTGTCAATTACCGGAACGAAAGTCAACTCTCGAAACCATTTAAAATCAAACACTTTAAGCCTTTTCCTAACTATTCTTATTTGACACTAGAAATTCAAATGTCGGGTTTGATGTCAAGCGACCATATATTTTTATAGTAGTATTATTAAGCACTCGAACGTTTTAAAACAAACCAGCACACAATTTCCTGGAGGAAAATAATGAAACTTAATCGACGACAATTCAATCGCGGTATCGCAGGTGCGGCAGGCCTCGCGGCTCTTGGTCCCATGGGCAGAGCATTCGCAGCACGCAATGATGAAATGAACATTCTTTGCTGGGAAGGGTATAACTCTGACGAAGTTCTCAGCCCGTTCAGGGACGCTAATGGTGGAGCGAACGTCAGGGCAGAAAGTGGCACTTCGGATCCTGACATGATCAACAAACTGCGTGCAGGTGAAGTAAACGTATGGGATCTCATCAACCTGAACCAGCCGTGGGCTCGGGATCAACTGTATCCTGAGGGCTTGATCAAGCCACTAAACAAAGACCGCTTTATGCCCTATTTCGACAAGATGCTTGCAGATTTTGCAGCACCTTATGCTCTATCTTTTGCAGACGACGGCAACCTTATCGGCATGCCGCAACGATTCGGCCCTTTCAGCTTTGTAGTTAATACCGACAAAATCAGCCGTGCCACAGCGGAAGATCAAGGATGGAATCTGTTTCTTGACCCGGCCATGAAAGATCGGTACGGCATCCTGACCTATGACAACTGGAATGTCATACACATGTGCCTGACAGCGGGACTGAATCCGTTCAATGAAGTTGCCGGAGCCGATCTTGAAAAGTTCAAGGGAACTGCTGAGCAGATCTTTGCTGGATCGAAGCTGTTAACAGACGATCTTGTTGCCATGAATACGGCATTGATCAACGGCGAAATTGATGCCTACTTTACTGGTGGAACCTACACTGCATCACCAGCGAGATTTGATGGTGCAACCAACATCAGAGGGATTACACCTAATTCCGGTCCAGTGGACGGTAAAGGCGGCGTGGTCTGGATCGAATTAACCTCCGCAGTGAATAATCCGAACCCTTCGACACTTGCCGAAGACTTTCTCGAATACGTTCAGGGTGCCGACATAAGTAAGGCGGTCGCATTCGCAGAAGGCACCTACAACCCGGTATGCCAGATGGCTAATACTGACGTAATGAGCAAATTCGATTCTGATGAACTGGATGCAATTCAGTGGGACAGCCTGGACGAGGAAATGTCGCGGTCCCTGGATTACCAGGTCGTTGCATCCTACGACTCTCTGATCGAAGTCTACAATACCGCTAAACGCGGATAGGTGCCTCGATAACCTGTGCATCGCAACGCCCCGGTGAACCCACCGGGGCAAAATTACTCAAATCCGGCATATGTCTTCTGAACCGATTCTCCAACTTGAGAACATTGTAAAACGATTCGATAATTTTACCGCGGTAAACGGTATAAATCTGGATATCCAAGAAGGTGAATTCCTCACCATTGTGGGACCTTCGGGAAGTGGAAAATCAACCCTCATCCGCTTGCTGGTGGGAATGGATGAGGTCACTGAAGGAACGATTAAGCTGCGTGGTCAGCGAATCGAGCATACTCCCGCCAATAAGCGCCCTACCTGTATGGTTTTTCAATCGCTGGCGTTGTTCCCCCATATGACGGTAGGACAAAACATAGAATTTCCCCTGAAAATAAGGGGAGAAGGGTCCGACAAACGACGTGCCCGGACAATGGAACTGCTGAAGCTGCTGCGTCTGCCTGAATCGTATTATTCGAGAAATGTCGCCCAATGTTCAGGTGGTGAGCGGCAACGCGTCGCACTTGCCAGGGCGTTGGCCTTTGATCCGGAAATTCTTTTTTTCGACGAGCCGCTGTCCGCCCTCGACTACCGGCTGAGAAAAACCCTGGAAAAAGAGCTCAAGGAACTCCATGAGCGTACCGGTAAAACCTTTGTTTATATTACACACAGCCTTGAAGAGGCCATGGTGATGTCGGATCGCATAGCGATTATGAATGCAGGACAGTTTGTGCAAATTGCAGTTGCCGATGATATTTATGCTCGACCGGTAAGTCGGTTTGTCGCGGAATTCATGGGTGAAGTTAATCTGTTTGACGTGGAAGGCACAACCTCCGGGGAACTGCATGGAAATGGTGTTGAGATTCATATCAATGGCCAGGCTGATGAGTTTGGCATATCTCTTTCAACCGGAGAGATGGGAGTCCTCATGGTGAGGCCCGAATTTGTCCGCTTTATCTCTTCCGGGGAGACCTCTGATTTTGTTGTTCGCGGAATTTTACGTGCCGAATACGCTTTGGGCTCACGCATGCAGTACGAAGTGGAAACCGCGGACGGCTCAAAGCTGACCGTGGAGAATTTACGTGAAGATCGTTACCGGGGCGATATCGGGGATTCAGTAGTGCTGGGCTGGGACATCGAATCCACCCATATGATTCGGGAGTAATCAGGATATGGAAAAGCTGGATAGAAAACTCGGTACGTTGAGCGCATTACCGATCTTGACCATACTGCTGATCAGTTTCATTGCACCAATGCTGGTTGTAGCGGTTTTTTCGGTCTTGCCGAGAAAGGTATTTACTGTATTCCATATGCCGGACCTGTCAGCCTATGCCGCCCTGCTGGAACACGGCTATTACCGTTCGTTGCTATGGGCAATGGGTATGGCCCTGGTATCAACAATAATCCTGTTCCTTATCTGCTGGCCTCTGGCTTACGGTATGGCCAAGGTTTTCAAGCGATTTACTTTGGTGATAACCATAGCAGTTGTGGTCAGCCTGTTCGTCTCTGAAAACATACGCCTGTTCGGCTGGGTTCTGACCCTGATGAAAGGCGGGTTGATCGAAGGTCACTGGCGGGCATGGACAGGAGAAGGCTTTGATAGTCCACTTTATAATGTACCGATCATTATTTTTGGACTGGTTTACGTCTATTTCCCGTTCATGTTGTTTCCGCTGGCACAGGGAATTTCAATGATTCCGGATGATGCCAGACAGGCTGCCGCTGATCTCGGCGCCTCAAGATGGCGGGTTTTACGTGAGATCGACCTGCCCCTTGCTGCACCCGGTATCGTTGTGGGCTCTCTTCTCAGTTTTGTTCTGGCCGCAGGTGCTCTGGCGGAAAGCAAGATACTGGGGGGACAAAACGTTATTGTCATTGCAGATGAAATAGAGACAGCGTTTACCTATGGGCAGGACTGGCCACTGGGCTCGGCGCTATCGATGGTTCTGATAGTTATCATAGCAGTGCTGGCGATATACGGAATCTCCAGAGTGGACCTCGATGCAATTATGGGTAAGAAAGGCTCATGAAAACACCACGCTTCCTTCGCTATGTTCTGGTGGCGTATGGCTTACTGGCAATCAGCTTGCTTTATCTGCCGTTGATTTCGGTTACTTTTGCCTCAATTTCCAAAGCCCGCTATCTGACTTTCCCAATTAAAAGGTATTCAACTGTCTGGTACGGCAAGGCCCTGGAGAGTGACACTGTAAGCAATATCGTCGCTACTTCACTGCAGGTCGCGATTATCGTCACCATTATCTCCATGGTTGTTGGATTTTTCGGTGCTCTCGCTTTTGCCCGATATCAATGGCGCTTCAGACGCATTTATCAAAAGCTGATTTTACTGCCGATATTTTTTCCCCAGACTGTATTGGGATTGGCACTGCTGATGTGGTTCAACTCCGTGGGCATCATACCTAGCTGGAAAACCGCCGTGGTCGCTCATCTGGTATGGATTTCTCCCATCGCTACGCTGATCATTGCAATTCGTGCCTATTCTTTTGACCCTTCTCTGGAAGAAGCGGCCCGGGATATGGGAGCCAGTACCTGGACAATAATGCGTGAAATCACCCTTCCATTGCTGATGCCTGGAATTATTTCAGCGGGCCTGTTTGCATTCCTTCTCAGCTGGGGTAATTTTCCGCTATCTTTGTTCACCACTGGCGCAGATTCAACACTACCCGAGTGGTTGTACGCCAAGATGGTGTCCGGATACTCACCACTGGTTCCAACGGTGGGTGTACTGTCCATACTTTCTTCATTTTTCATTGTTACTCTGGCTGTGATGGTTCACCGGCTGACGCATTTAACCAGGAAAAAGCCCGGCGATGCCGCATAAACCAATAGAAAATCACGAATCACGAATCAC
>Ga0055584_100007247_pt1 | contig 10886 bp, 10 predicted proteins | sample OSDHelmetaG_FD_58716 | JGI IMG/M metagenome (GOLD analysis project Ga0055584, IMG submission 58716) | Pelagic marine sediment microbial communities from the LTER site Helgoland, North Sea, for post-phytoplankton bloom and carbon turnover... | ecosystem: Environmental > Aquatic > Marine >...
GCACACGCATCATAGTAGCTAACCTGTGTAACAGGATAATTATCTCCAATCTTTTGTCTACCATCTGGTTTTTCCCAATTTGCATTTTCAGCTACAACCCATTCTTTGGAGTAAGGGTCAAAGAATCCTGACCATGCGAGACTATCAGCTGTGGTAGTATACTTTTTACTTTCTAAAAATTGTCTAAATTGACCAATTCCGACCTCATATTTATCTACTTTAAGATTCTCAAGTCTCACAGGGTTAGCTTCTTCAATAGACGTATTATGCTTGCAAGAACAAAGGATAAAGCCAATAGCTAATGATATTATAAGAACCTTAACGTAGTTTACTTTTAAAAGAATCATAATTGTTGGTGTAAATGTACAATTTGCACTCATATTTACATTCAATATATTATCGATTCGAAAGAGATGCGTTCATCAGAAGTAGTTCTCATAATTTTGTTTTTACCACTTTTCGGTTGGTCACAAGTCAACAATGATGATTGTCTAAGTGCTCTTTTTATTTCAGACATATCTAATTATTGTAGCCCTGTTAATGTTTTTACAAATGTAAATGCAGAAGCTTCTGTATCACCAGATGCCTCTTGCTGGGGAACTGAAGATCATGAAGCAGATGTTTGGTATAGCTTTACTCCATCTCAACCAGGAGTTTTTGTACAGCTTTTTGGAGAAGCTTCTTCTACACTTGAAACCATTAATAATAGTGCTTTAGCAATATATGAAGGTACTTGTGGAAACCTACAAGAGATTATTTGTGGTGATGTTTCTGATGACAGAGAGGACATTGTAGAGAGAACAATGACGGAATTAGTCATTGGTAGAGTTTATTACATTCGAATAAGCAGTTCTGCTGCTACAGCGGGTACATTTCAATTGTGTCTTACAGAATTTAATCCTGTCAGGACTCCAGAATCAGATTGTGGAGCAGCGGTTGTTTTATGTGACAAGTCTTCCTTTTTTATTGAAAATCTGCAGGGAGTTGGAGATTTGCCTAATGAAGTGGAGAACACTTGTATCGCTCAGGAGTTTGCTTCAGCATGGTATACATGGACAGCAAGAAACAATGGATCACTAACTTTTTCTATCACTCCAAATAATGTTAATGACCCTGAAGAAGACCTGGATTTTGCACTTTACCGATTACCAAATGGATTGTCAGATTGTGCAAATAAAGAGCTTTTAAGATGCATGGCTTCAGGAGAAACAGGAGGACAACCTGCTAGTTTGAATGAACCTTGTTTTGGTGCTACTGGATTGAGGAGTGGAGAATCAGATTTAGAAGAATTTGCGGGTTGTAATCCTGGTGACAACAATTTTTTAGCTCCTCTTCAAATGGTGGAAGGAGAGAGTTATGCCTTGGTAGTAAATAATTTTTCAGAATCAGGATTTGGATTCAATATTGAATTTGGTGGAACAGGAGAATTTTTAGGCCCAACTCCTCAATTCAATATTGTTGCTAACGATGGTTTTGATTGCGATAAAACCATCAATTTTACTGATATAAGTCTGGAGAATACAGATCAAATAATTGGGTATTCTTGGAACTTTGGCGAAGGAGCGAATCCTTTATTTATGGATGGTCCAGGACCTCATGATGTAATATATGAATCATTTGGAACAAAGAGGGTAGCCCTGACAGTGGAGACATTAAGGGGGTGTACAAGTACGGAAATTTTAGAATTTGAGGTAGCAGCCTGTTGTGCTGACAATTCCACTTTAGCTATCGATAACCAAAGCTTTGATTTGATCTGTGCCGGTGTGCCGCAAGGTTCTATAGAAGCTATTGGTACTGGAGGACTTCCAGAATATCTCTACGATATAAATGGCGAAGGATTTCAGCCATCACCAATCTATAATGGACTTTTAGCAGGTGATTTTACACTCACTATTCAAGATAGAAAAGGTTGTGAAATAACCCAAAACGTTACCCTTAGTGAGCCTCCTCCACTCATTGTACAAGTGTCTGAAGATGATAGTGTAGATCTTGGGTTTTCTCTACAATTGAATTCTGATTACATGCCTCCGGAAAGAATGGTAGTATACGATTGGGGACCTGTAGCCGGGCTCTCATGCTCTGATTGTCCGGCCCCGACGGCTACTCCGCCTGGTACAACAACTTACATTCTTACCATTACTGATCAAGATGGATGTACAGCCACCGATGCTGTTAATCTTTTTACACCAATAATTAGACCTATAGAGTCGCCCAATATTATTAGTCTTTCTTCGATAAATCAACAGAACGAGTTTTTATGGATAAGTGCTAATGTAGCATTAATCAGTGTCGACAGATATAGAGTTTATGATCGATTTGGCAATATCATTTATCAGGTAAATGATGTCCTTTTTGATGATTCTCCATTTCAAGGTTGGGATGGAACTATTAATGGAATTGATGTAAATCCTGGAGTGTATATTTGGATGGCTGAAGTCACATTCGTTGATAATGTTACTTTGACTTATCATGGAGATGTAACTGTGGTCAAATGAAAAATTGCTCTAGTATAATTTATCTCTCATTAATTCTTTCGCTCTTTTGTCGGTGTAAAGAACCCCTAGATGAAATCGTATCCGAAGAAGGACATGTCGATCCTGGAATTGAAATTGTTGATAGCGTTTATATGACGCGTATAGATTCTACAGGGCTGTTATTTGAATTGACAAGTCCGCGGATGATAGTATCATTTACAGATAATTCAACTAATGAGGAATATCCTGATGGACTAGATATCGTATTTCACAACAAGTCTAATAATAGCAAATCTTTGATATCTGCTGATTATGCTTTTGTGGATGAGAATGGATTGACAACAATAAAAGGAGATGTACTTATTCAAAGTGAGAAGGGCGATCGTCTGGAGACATCACATTTGTTGTGGGATCAGCAGTTTAGAACTTTGCAATCGGAAAAAATGATTCGATTAATCCAAGCCACAGGAGATACTACTTTTGGCTTTGGGCTTAATGCAAATGAAGATTTTTCCAGGTTCCAAATCAAAAACGGATATGCAGGAAAGGTAAAATTTGATGATTTGAAATCCCAATTAGGACTTTGAGAATAAAAATAGAAGACAAATTCATTTTCCTACTATTTCATCATTCAGTTCTATCTTTTGAAACCCTATCTTTGCTTCATCAAAATATTCGATGTTATTTTTTTTAATCTTATTGTTTTTGGCTTTATCAGCTTTCTTTTCAGGAAGTGAAATTGCTTTTGTATCCGCGAATAAACTCAATGTTGAAATTAAACGTAACAAAGGGTCCCGAAGAGGTAACATTCTAGGCCAATTGTTTGATAATCCATCAGAGTTTTTAGGCGCAATGCTTGTCGGAAATAATGTTGCATTGGTGGTGTTCACCTATTTGATGACTCAACTCATGGAGCCTTTTTTCTTGACCATTGTTCAAAATGAAATTGTTCTTCTTCTCATTAATACCCTGATCATCACTTTAATAGTTTTAGTCTTTGGGGAATATCTGCCTAAAACTTTGTTTAGACTTTATGCCAATGAGGTCCTTTATAATCTGAGTTATCTTTTAAAGATCTTTAAAGTGATTCTTAAATTACCTACATGGCTCATGATTAAATTAACTAATCTTATGTTGAGGTGGTTTGTGAAATCTCCTGTCGAGAACATTAGTATGGCACTGAATAGACTGGATCTGCAAAACTACATGGAGGATACTATAAGCAGTTTTAATGAGGAGATTGATCAAGAAATATTTACCAATGCCTTAAATCTCAATCAGTTAAAAGTGAGGGACTGTATGGTGCCTCGAATGGAAATAATAGAAGCTGATAAATCAAATAGTGTTGATGACATCCTCAAATTATTTAAAGAGACTAACGTATCTAGAATACTGGTAACCAATGGAGATATAGACAACGTAATAGGATACATTCATCACCAAAAATTACTTAATAACCCCAAATCTGTAAAGCCTCTGATAATGGATATTATGTTAGTACCAGATGCGATGAATGCTCAAGATCTAATGTTTAAATTCATAAAAGAAAACAATAATATTGCTTGTGTTGTGGATGAATTTGGGGGTACAGCTGGAGTGATCACATTAGAAGATGTATTAGAAGAAATTTTTGGTGATATCGAAGACGAGTATGATATCGAAGATCATATAGAAAGGCAGATAAGCGAGACAGAATTTTTGTTTTCGGGAAGATTAGAAATAGATGACCTTAATGATAAATTTGATCAACTTTCTTTTCCTGAAGGAGAATATCAAACGCTATCTGGCTTTTTGGTGATGTCCACAGGAAATATTCCTGAAAAGGAAGGTGAAGTTTGGGAAATTGACAATTATAAATTTGTGATAGAAAAACTAAGTGACACTAAAATCGAGACAGTAAGGGTATTCATAAATCAAAAAGTAAAAGATATAGAAAGTACTTTATAAGCTAATTTTCTTAATCCTATCGAGATCTCTCTTTTGATCTTTAGATCTTATTGATTCTCTTTTATCATAAGACTTCTTTCCTTGAGCTACATGTATCTCAACTTTTATCATTCTCCTTTCACTTAAATAAATACGGTAAGGAATGACTGAGTTGCCTTTTTCTTTCACTCTTCGCTCTATTTTTTTTAACTCTGTTTTTTTGAGTAAGAGCTTTCTATCTCGCCTAGTTTCATGATTGTGTACATTACCAAATGGATATTCGGCTATGTACAGACTTTTGATAAATAGCTCTCCATTTTTATATATACAATAGGCATCTGTCAAATTTGCTAGCCCAGATTTTATAGACTTCACTTCAGTACCTACTAATGTGATACCAGCTTCATAGGATTGCAAAAAATGGTACTCAAATTTTGCTTTTCTATTCTTTATTTCTTTAAAGTCTTTCACGTTTTGTGCCTCTTTCTACAATGCTAAAAATTAATATTCTAAGGTCTATTTATTGAGCTGCCTCCATCATTTTCACGACCTCCTTTTTTGAGTTTTTTGTTCAAAAAGTTTGTCATTTTAGTGTAAAGATGAAGCCTAGCATTGTCTCCGAAAATTCCATGATTTCTTCCAGGATAAGAATAGGTGTCATATTGTTTGTTGGCTTTTATTAACGCTCCTGCCATTTCCATAGAGTTCTGGAAGTGAACATTGTCATCCGTACTACCATGTACTAAAAGATAATTTCCTTTCAATCTATCAGCAAAATATACAGGAGAATTTTCAGCATATCCTTTTTGATTTTCTTCTTCTGTACGCATATATCTTTCGGTATAAATGGAGTCATACCACCTCCAACTCGTCACAGGGGCAACAGCAATTGCAGCCTTAAATACATCGTTTCCTTTAAGCAAACAAAGTGAAGACATATATCCGCCATAACTCCATCCAAAGATTCCTATTCTACTTGGATCAGTAAAATTCAGCTTTCCTAGGTACTTTGCAGCTTCAATTTGATCTATAGTCTCTTTATGTCCTAATTGGAGATAAGTAGATTTTTTAAATTCTTCACCTCTTGCCCCAGTTCCTCTGTTATCTACACATGCTACTACATATCCTTGCTGAGCAAGCATCTGAAACCACCAATAATTTGTCCCCCTCCAACTGTCCATAACTTGCTGACTTCCTGGTCCGCCATATAAATACATGAATACTGGATACTTATTATTTTCGTTGAAATTTGGTGGTTTTATCATCCACCCATTTAGCTGTACATTTTCAGAAGTATTGAAAGAAAAGAATTCCATTGATTGCACTTCATTTTCAGTTTGAAGAGGTGCTATCTGTTTATTTTCTTCAAGTATTCGAAGTTTTTTACCGTTTCTATCTCTTACAGTATATACTGGAGCAGTATTAATACTACTATACGTCATGGTATGATAATCCATTGTACTGCTAAACCTGCCAGAATTGACACCTAACTGTTTTGATAAATTTTTCTTTCGTTTCCCACTCAGATTTACTCTATATATTTCTCGTTGCATAGGAGAAAGTTCAGCCGCCTGATAAAATATCTCGCCTCTTTCTTCATTTATACCATAAAAGTTAGTTACATCATATTCTCCACTTGTAATAGCTCTTAACTCCTCTCCTTTCATATTATAGAGATAGATATGATTAAAACCACTTTTTTCACTTGTCCAGATGAACTCTCTTCCATTTTTAAGAAATGTCAAATTATTGGTGATGTCTATGTAAAACTTGTTTTTTTCATCTAACATAATTTCAGAATTACCTGAAAGAGCATCTACAGCATATAATTGTAAATGGTTTTGATGGCGATTCATTTTAAAGACACATAGCGTATTCGGGTCTTGAGTCCATTTTACTCTCGGTATGTACATGTCATCCAAGTTGCCTATCTCGGCATCTATAATTTTTTCACTTTTCAGATTGTACATATGAACTGAAACCTTGCTGTTTTCTTGCCCTACTTTAGGGTATTTGAAAGTCTCATATCTGGGATACAAACCACCTTCATGATGAGTCATAGTAAACTCTTTTACATCGGATTCATCAAATCTGATGTATGCTATTTTTTTGCTGTCAGGTGACCACCAGAAAGCTTTTACAATACTAAATTCTTCTTCATATACCCAATCCGTAGAACCATTGATTATTGCATTTTTTGATCCATCACTGGTGATTGGAAGGGTAGTGCCATTGTTAGTATCAAAATAATAAAGATCGTTTTTCCAAACATAGGCTACCATGCTCGCATCAGGTGAAAGGGTAGCATTCATGATTTTATCTTCTTCATAAACTGAAGTAAGTGAACCAGTTACAAAGTCATAAACATGAACATATTCCTCAGAAGATCTTCGATATATTGATTTTCTGTCAGAACGTAATAAGAGCTTTTTCTCATTCTTACTGAATTCATATGAGCTTAAATTGCCATTGAAACCAGACTTGCCTTTCAAAGTAGTTATATCTAAAAGCATATCTACTTTTTTGCCAGTTGTGATATCGTATTTATTTATCCTTTCATCTTCTAATCGAGTGTAATGTTTTCCATCTTTTAAAAATTTAAAACCAGGTACACCTTTGGTTTGAAATTTTCCATCTTTCCATATTTCTTCAAGAGTAATGGATTGTTGGGACTGAACTATTGTGGTCATCATCAGAATGCTAAATAAAGCCAATAGAGTTTTCATAATAGATAAAGATTATAATCTTAAAGATCAACAAATGTAAGATGTCTGTGACTAAAAGGCAGGAGTATTTCAAAATCTAAAATCTACTAATTCTCTTGGTAATTTTAGGGGTTATGATAGCTACTCACAAAAATTGTAACATTGCTATAGATACAAGACCACATAAACATGGATTATATATTTTACATAGTCCTAATTTAGAGATAATTCCATTTTTGTTTCAATATAATATGGCCAGTTAAAGACGCTCCAGATGCTTGTTTGACAAAGCAGATATTTCATGATTGATAGGACTTTTGCGGATAGAGTGGAGCGGGTCTTAAAGCTTTTTCATAAAGTCTAGTGTCCGATCAATATCGTCTTCATTGGTATAAGCGGAAATGCCCATTCTGGTCACCCCTCCTTGTTCTTCTAATCCCAATACCTCAGTAGCTTTAATAGCATAAAAGTGACCACTCCATGCGCAAATGTTGACTTCAGCTAGTTTTTGACATATTTCATTTGCACTATATTCTGAATGTACAAATGATATGGTTGGAGATCTTTGATTTGTATCATAATGTGGTCCAATAATCTCAATGTTATTCATAGAGTTGAGGCCATTATAGAGCATTTGTCCTATTTTTTTTTCATGATTTGAGATCGAAATAAAGGCATCGTCTATTTTTGAAGATAAATTGTCCCCATTTCCTTGTGCAGCAATAAATTCAATTGCTGCTTTCACTCCTGAAATCGCAGCATGATTCAATGTGCCGGTTTCTATAGAGTAGGGAGCATGTTGATATGCTGTACGTAGTCTATCTGTAGGAAGCCTATCTAATATCCCTTTTTTTACATACAACAACCCAACATGTGGGCCGTAAAATTTGTATGCTGAACAAAGTAAAAAATCACAGCCAAGAGAGGTGACATCAATTCTAAAATGTGGAGCATAATGCACAGCATCCACAAGTAACCAGGCTCCAACTTCATAAGTCAACTTTCTTATGAGAGAAACATTATTAATGGTGCCAGTCAGATTAGCTGCATATCCCATACATACAAGACGAGTTCTATCATTTATTTTTTCTTTGAAGTCGTCATAGTTGAGATGTCCGTCTTTAGTAATCCTTACTTCTCTTATGACAATCCCGAGATGTCTTAGCTCTAACCAAGGGCCTCTATTTGATTCATGATCCAATTGGGTAATTACTATTTCGTCACCCTTTTGAAAATGTCTTCCTATTGCACGGGCAAGACTGAAATTTAAAGTGGTCATATTTTGTCCAAAGGAAATGCTATTTAGTGAAGGAGCACCTAAAAAGTCTGCTACAGTACTCCTGGTGTCGCTCATCATCTTATCAGTCTCTTGAGTGAAAGTAAATGCACCATGAACATTACTATTGGACCTTTTATAATATTGAGATATGGCTCTTATGACTGAGTCAGGAACATGAGTACCTGCAGGGCCATCAAGACAAACACAAGTCTCGTTGTTTATCTTTCTTTTTAAAATAGGAAACTGAGATCTGAAGTCATTATTCATTCTTTTGACTTATAAGTTTAAAACATTAACAAAATCTGAAACAAAAAAATCTTAATCTGCATTGATATATACAGATAATTGGATTTTATTTACCGTGTGAATATAATTACCTTCTGGAAATAACTTGAAATACCAAAATAATAAAGAAATTGAGTAAGCCACGAGTCATTAAAGATTTTGATAAAGTAGATGATTTAATCATCTCTCAAATCAAGCTAAACTACCCCCATGGTTTTGAAAAACATTTGGTCTCCTTTAAGAATGCTAAAGGTAAATTTAAGTCTGTTCTTCCATTTGAAGCGGAAGATAGATTTTATCTAATCAGGATGACAGCAGAAGAGGCAAAGGCAATAGTGAAAAAGGATGCTGATTATGATGATGAGGGGCATTTGAAGGCTAAGGCTGTTAAAAAAATTCAAAAGAAGATAGAATCAAAATCAAAACCTGATTCTTCTGATGAAGACGTTGATGGGAAGAAGTAATGATAAGGATTTTAGCTACAGGAGGTACGTTTGATAAAGAATATGACGAAATCAATGGCAAGCTTTATTTTAAAGATTCTCATATTTATGAAATTTTGAAATTGGGTCGTTGCAAAGCTGATGTAGAAGTACGCACATTAATGATGATAGATAGTTTAGAAATGACTGATAATGAGAGGTCATTAATAGCTTATAATTGTGAGAATAGTGAGGAAGATCAAATTATCATTACTCATGGTACTGATACTATGGCTGAAACTGCTCTCTATCTCAAAGAAAGAAAAGTAAATAAAACGATAGTTCTAACTGGAGCTCTAATTCCATATCAATTCGGATCATCTGATGGACTTTTTAATTTGGGAAATGCATTGGGATTTGTTCAAGTCCTTCCTAAAGGGGTATACGTTGTGATGAATGGGATGTGCTTTGATGCTGATCAAGTAGTAAAGAATAAAAAGACAGGTGTATTTGAGGCTAAATAAAGATTAAGATTGTTTTAATCTAAAAGATTAGCATAGATATCTTCGAGTTTTTTATTTCCTCCTTCTCCATATTCCACTATGCTGTCTAAAGCTCTTCTAATTACAAATTCTCTTATTTGTTGTTTTTTATATTCTTGTGAACCAATGCCTGAAGTAGAAAGATCAGATGTGAATATTATTTCATAATCTTCTGTTGGGCTGTAACGACTGAAAAACATAGGTTCCCATTTCACGTCTACTTTATAATGAATTTGAATAGAATAAGAAAACCAATTTTGTTTTACGGTATCAATTTTCTGATCTACTATTTCAAGGCACAATTCAAGGAGTTTGCCATCTGAAGTATAGGTATGTTCAGGAGTTTTGAGAGTTGTCAAGAAGAATGGATAGTCCTTTAATATTTGTTCTGCATCCCAAATAAAGGGTTTTCTAAAAATATGCCCATCCTCAAAACATCGATTCTGAAAATTGACTTCTTTTACTATGTATGGAGCACCCATCCAGTCTTTGTCGGCAATGGTCGTCCGTATATTAGAATAATTATACCAACCAAAATGTAACCTCACTTGACCTAAGAGGAGAATTAGAGCTAATATACTTATGCATAAGAATTCTATTTTTAAAAGTTTCATGATGATCCAATTTCATAGAATAATGCGATAAAAAAAGCCCTGCGAAATGATCGCAGAGCTTTTTATTTAATCTTTGTTATTCACTAGCTAGCTACTTCACCAGCTGGTTTGAATACTTTTCCTTTGATATAAAGGTAAGAATTCACAGGGTCTGTATTAGCAGTAATAGTAACTCTTTTGTTTTCAGCTCTACCTTCTGGTTGACCTTTTCCTCTTGAGTCATACTGTACTTTGATCTCTCCTTCTCCACCTACTGGGATTGGTTCTCTTGGCCAATCAGGAACTGTACATCCACAAGATCCTTGAGCTTTAGAAATAACTAAAGGCTCATCACCTGTATTCTTGAATTTGAACATGTAAGTTACTTTGTCACCTTCAGTGATTTCACCAAAATTATGTTCAGTTTCTTCAAAAACTAAAGATGTAAGAGGACCAACTGGCACTGTTGATGCCGCATCTCCTGTAGGAGCTGGTGTAGTTGTAGATTGAGGAGTTACACTTGCAGGAGCTGCTGCAGTGGTGTCTCCACCATCTTTACATGATGTCATAGTAAGCGTAGCTGCTACAGCTACCAGAGTTAATACTTTTAAAAATTTCATTATGAATATAGATTTTATGATTTACAAATATTTTACGATT
>Ga0055584_100007248_pt1 | contig 10886 bp, 12 predicted proteins | sample OSDHelmetaG_FD_58716 | JGI IMG/M metagenome (GOLD analysis project Ga0055584, IMG submission 58716) | Pelagic marine sediment microbial communities from the LTER site Helgoland, North Sea, for post-phytoplankton bloom and carbon turnover... | ecosystem: Environmental > Aquatic > Marine >...
GACAGACACCGCATCAAAATCCGGAAACTGTCAGATCAGGTCTGAACTTCTACAGTTTAGGTTGGTGTTTCATAGTGTTCCTCCTTGCTTCACTCTAATAGAAGCTAATTCGAAAGTAGCTTTGTCCACCCTTTTAACAGAAATTAACGATGGCTTATGTGCGATTTGACACATTCTTTCACGCCGTGTTAGCGTATTTTTATATTATTGAAATTGTCTTAACAAAAGTGATGGAGGAGCCGAAATGTTGAGTAAGTTGAAGTTTTGGATGGCAGGTGGGCTGTTACTAGCTCCGCTGATGATGGTTGCTAATCCAGTTACGTCAGAGGCAAACAACAAAGAAGCATTGGAGTTTTACAAACTAGCCCAGGAGGGTGGTGATTGTGAGATGTACCTAGTCGTTGTCGAGGACTATCCTGGAACAACAGCGGCGAAGCTTGCGAAGATTAAATATAAATCTTGTGTCAAGAACGAGGGCAACAGTAACTCAAATACGAACACCGGTTCCAATTCAAATAACAACTCTAACAACAATTCCTATACAAACAGCAATTCGAATAACAACTCGAATTCTAACAACAATTCCAATAACAATTCGAACCAGAACAACAATATTTCTAATTGTCCAGGCTATTGGAGCAGCAATAACGATTGTATCACTGACAAGTGGGCATTGACGAAGATGTTGCAGGAAGCGCTTACAGACAATGGATGTCGCGTAGGTCGCGCGGATGGTGTCTGGGGTGGCCGTACCGCAAAAGCCATCGCTGCTGCAAACAACCAGCTGGGTACGAACCTGCGTAAATCAAGTAACTCTACTCAGTTCGCCCGAATGATTGAAGACATCGACGCCGCTGGTTTTAACATTTGTAACTGTCCTTCTGGGAAAGTCCTGAATTCAAATGGACGTTGTGTGCGGAAAAAGGTTTCAAACAACAATAACAACAACAGCGGTAATAATGCCGGCGCCATTTGTGGTTGGTTTGGCATTAGCGCCTGTACAAAGAACTATAATTCAGCAGAGTCAGCGGCACTCTTGGTAGGCGGTCGCGTGATTTACACAAACAAGCAAGACTACCCGAACTTTACAGCGGGTTGGTATTGTTCTGTTGATGGTCCGACCTCGTACAGCGGCGCCATGGACTTCAAGAACTATGCTCGCAGCCAAGGCGCGTCTTCGGCTTACGTTAAGAAGTCGTGTAAGTAAACGAGGATGAGAACCTTAGCAAAGATCGTTTTAGTAGGTCTTTTGGCTATAGTTTCAACCAGTTCAGTCACGGCTCAGACTATAGTGAGCCGTGACAGCTGGGGAGCAAAGCCAGGCATCACAAGCCGGATGAAAAACCACTCGATCAAAGAGATCGTGATTCATCACACCGGCGTCAAACAACAGAAAAAGTATAGCCTCAAACAAAAGCTGAGAGGCTTACAGGGGTTTTCTCAGGGCAAGAAAAATTGGGGCGACGTACCCTATCACTTCTACATTGATATGCATGGTGAGATAGGGGAGGGGCGAGAGCTCAAGTATTCCGGCGACACAAATACGGGATACAACCCCGCTAACCGTATCCATATCGTTCTAGAAGGCCATTTTGATGGCGAGGTACCCAGTACAGGCCAGATTTCTTCAATGGCTGCCTTGGTGGGAAGCCTTCAAAACCGGTTCTCTGTGCCCAGCCACAAGATCTCTGGTCATATGGATCATGTGTCTACAGATTGCCCAGGCGAAAATCTGCTGCCGTTAGTTCGTCAAATGGCCGCCGGTCAAACGAGTGACTTAGCCAGCTCCTACGTGGCCCCTTGTACTGGGGCGAAATTTGATGGGCAATGCTTCGGATTAGGTGAAATCTACGAGATGGCGCAAACGCATCTGCTGTCACATGGATGCTATGCTGGTGTTGTTGACGGCGATTGGGGGCCTATGAGCCGTGCGTCGTTAAAAGCCTATAACGCGGCGAACGGGACGTCTTTCTCCGTTGATAGTGAAAACTCTCGAGCTCGTTTCCTTGAACATTTTGGTGAAACGGGTTCTAGATCATGCTCAAACTGACGGACAGTAAAGCGTGAAGGTCAGACAGTTCTACTCAATACGTGTTGATTTGAATTCTTTGCTTGCCCTCATTGTGTTGTCCGGGCTGCTTCTTTGCGTTTTCCCCCAGTTTGCAGCGTCTCAATTCATTCTTAGCCGCGAGAGTTGGAATGCCAAGCCGCCAATAACTCAGCGAATGAAGCGGCACAGAATCAAGGAAATTGTAATCCACCATATCGGTTTTCCCAAAGACGGTAATAAGAGCATTGGGCAAAAACTGCGGAAACTGCAAACGCACGCGCAGCGGAACAAACCCTGGGGAGATATCCCTTATCATTTCTACATCGACATGCATGGCGTGATCGCAGAGGGCAGGGATCTCAAATATGCAGGTGACACCAACACCGGATACAATCCAGCAAATAGGATCCACATCGTACTTGAGGGGGACTTCAATAGAGAAGAACCTGGAGCCAAACAGCGTTTGGCTTTGCAGAGTTTGGTTGGAAAGATGCGAAGCAAATATTCGCTGCCAGCCTCCAAAGTTTTTGGTCACGGAGATCGTGCACCAACGGCCTGCCCAGGCGAACACTTACATCGGCTTGTAGAGGTACTGTCCCGTGGCGGGACAATTTAGAAGGAGAATTTCTTCGTCTAAAAACGCTTCTTCTTTGTGACCTCTTCTAAGAGATCCAACAAGGACGCGATTTTCTCTTTTCCAATGCTGGATTCTAGTTTCGCGTAGATTTCCTGGCTTTCTGGCAAGATCGCTGTAATGGTGGTTTCACCCTCGGGAGTAAGAGCGATCAATCGTCGCCTTTGATCCGCTGTGTCCCTCTCTTGCGTAACGAGACCACGCTGTGAAAGGGCAGCAACGATTCTGGTCAGGCTTGGTCCCAACAATGAGGCCCGTTCCGCGAGTTCAGTCTGGTCGATGGCGCCGGTTTCACTGAGCACTCTAACAACCCGCCATTGTTGCTCATTAAAACCATGCTCCGCCAACATAGGACGAAACTGAGACATCACCACTTCTCGAGCCCTGAGCAGAGCGATGGGAAGCGAGCGGTTGGTGTCTTTGGGGATTAGGTTGTCTTGGGACAACGAGACTAACCTTCGGCTTTGACGACGTTTCTAAGCTCGCCAATTTGTGGGCATTTCACGATCACCTCATCACCTTCCTTCAACCACTTTGGTGGGTCAAAACGCGCGCCAGCACCGACTGGAGTGCCCGTTACGATTATGTCGCCAGGTGTCAATGTCGTGAATGTAGAGATATAGTTGATGATATAATCAATCGGGAAGATCATGCGACCCGTATTGTCTTTCTGGCGCAACTCGCCGTTGACCCATGTTTCGAGATCAAGATTGTTCAGGTCTTCGATTTCGTCGATGGGAACAACTGATGGGCCCAGTGATCCGGAACGGTCCCAGTTTTTACCCTGAGTGACGTTGAATTTCGCATGGCGGATCCAATCACGATATGAACCTTCGTTACAGAGGGTTAGACCGTGGATGTGCTCTCTTGCTTGATCTCTTGGAATGCGGCGGCCACCTTTGCCAATGATGAGTGCAATCTCGCCTTCATAATCAAATTGCTCTGATTCCGGGACGAGGATGATCGGCTCTTCATGACCGACAAAAGAGAAGGGGCTACGCGGGAAAAGGCTTGGAAAAGGAGGCAGTTCTTTGCCGTCTTTATACTCTTCATTGCGGGCTGGATAATTAACACCAACACAGAAAATCATGCCAGGGCGATCTAAGCCACCAGGTAAGTCCAAACCACAAAAGGCCATTTCTCTTTTCCTATCTGAATAAAACATACTTGACGTCGTGCGTCGGATAGGAAATACTTAACAAGTTAATTAATTTTGTCAACAGGTCCAATCATGCCACACTTTACTGTTGAATATTCTGCCAATCTCGAAATGTCCATTGATATGACGGACCTTTGTGATGTTGTTCGCGAAGCCGCGCTTGAAACCGGTATCTTTCCGGTCGGCGGATTGCGTGTTCGCGCTGTTCGTTGCGAACATTACTCAATCGCTGATGATGATCCCGACAATGCCTTCATTGATATTGCGGGCAAAGTCGGTGTTGGACGCGAGGAGAAAGTCCGAAAAGCAGCGGCGATCATGATGTTCCAAAAAATTGAGGCCCATCTAGAAGCTCATTTCGGGGAACGCCCGCTGGCGCTGTCTTTTGAAATCCGAGAGCTCGATGCCAATACTAATATGAAACGTAATTCTATTCACGAGAAACTGAAGGAGAAGGGTGTTGTCTGATCTTCAAACTAACATCGATAAAGCGCTTGGGTACCTGAAGAAAGTTCAGGACACTGGGGTTCGCAATCGCATTGGCGGTGAAGACATCGCTTTGAATGCGGGGGAAACCTTTGAGGTCGTGTCTCCAGTCGATGGCAAGAAAATGGTTGATTGTGCCAAGGGTACAGCAACTGACATTGACCGTGCTGCTAAGGCGGCCAAAGCAGCCTTTCCAGCATGGCGCGACATGGCCGCGAAAGAGCGTAAAAAAATCCTTCACTCAATCGCCGACAAGATTGTTGAGCGAGCAGAAGAGATAGCCTTTTTGGAGTGCTTAGACACGGGCCAAGCACTCCGCTTTATGTCTAAGGCAGCGCTCCGTGGAGCCGAAAACTTCCGCTATTATGCCGATAAGTGCGAAGCAGCGCGCGATGGTCAAACCTTGCCGTCCCCGACGCTTCTGAATGTCACCACCCGTGTTCCAATCGGCCCAGTTGGTGTCATCACGCCTTGGAACACACCGTTCATGCTGTCGACATGGAAGATTGCGCCTGCTCTAGCCGCTGGTTGTACAGTTGTTCACAAACCTGCTGAGTTCTCTCCGATCACCGCACGTATTTTGATGGAGATAGCAGAAGAAGCCGGTCTACCACCTGGTGTCTGGAACTTAGTGAATGGTTTTGGTGAGGACGCCGGTAAGGCGTTGACCGAGCATCCAGCGATCAAAGCAATTGCTTTTGTTGGCGAAAGCTCCACGGGGTCGCACATTATGCGCCAAGGAGCCGAAACATTGAAGCGTGTTCACTTTGAACTCGGTGGTAAGAACCCAGTTGTCGTTTTCGATGATGCGGATTTGGATCGCGCGTTAGATGCTGCAATCTTCATGATTTACTCCTTGAACGGAGAACGTTGCACTTGCTCCAGCCGGTTGCTCATTCAATCCAACGTTCACGATGATTTCGTTGAGAAGCTAAAGGTTCGCGTTCAAAATTTGAAAGTCGGGCACCCGCTTGATCCTGCAACTGAGGTAGGCCCCTTGATCCATCAAATTCACATGGATAAAGTTTGTTCTTACTTTGATATCGCGAAGGAAGACGGCGCGACCATCGCTGTCGGCGGTAAAAGGAAAGAGGGCGAGGGGTACTACGTTGAGCCAACGCTCTTCACCAACGCCAATAATCAGATGCGTATCGCACAAGAAGAGATCTTCGGACCAGCCCTGACTGTCATCCCATTCGACAGCGAAGAAGAAGCTTTGAAAATGGCCAATGATGTCATCTATGGTCTGACGGGATACGTTTGGACTTCTGATGTCACGCGCGCCATGAGATTCACCGAAAAGCTTGAAGCAGGCATGATCTGGGTTAATTCAGAAAATGTCCGCCACTTGCCAACGCCTTTCGGTGGTACAAAAGCCAGTGGTATTGGCCGTGACGGCGGTGAATATTCATTTGAATTCTATATGGAAACCAAGCATGTCGGTTTTGCAACCGGCTATCATAATATTCCAAAATTGGGAGCATCCTAATGCCAGTTCCTCCTTATACTTTGACCCCACCCTTCAACACTGTCCGTTGTGCTTATGTTGATCTCGCTGTATCAGACCTCGATAAGAGCCAGCATTTCTATGACAACACGCTAGGTCTCAAAACGACCTTGCGGACTGATGACGCGATCTATTTGCGCGCGATGGAAGATCGTAACCATCACTGTTTCGTGCTTCGCAAGTCTGACACGCCTGGTGTCTGTAACGCGCAGGGCTTTAAGGTTGGTTCTGAAGAAGATCTCGACAAAGCAAAGGTCTGGTTCGAGAGCAAAGGCATTCCTGCTGAGTTTGTCGAACGCGAACATCAAGGTCGTACACTCAGAACAAGAGACAATCATGGTGCAGTGCTTGAGTTCTTTTTTGAAATTGAGAAGGTTCCATCTCTTCTTCAAAAGTATGAAGAATACAAAGCAGCTCAGCCATTGCGGTTTGATCATTTCAACTGCTTTAGCCCCAATGTTCAGGAGTCCGTGGATTTCTATTCGGAGCTTGGTTTCCGCGTAACCGAGTACACTGCTGAAGACGACAACGACATCATGTGGGCCGCGTGGATGCATCGCAAAGGAACTGTCCATGACGTGGCCTTTACTAATGGCATGGGACCGAGACTGCATCACGCGGCTTTGTTCCTTCCAACAGCGATACATTTGATCCATCTTTGTGACCTTATGTCGACGACAGGATACTTAGGCAACATGGAGCGTGGCCCTGGTCGTCATGGTATCTCCAATGCCTTTTTCCTCTACGTCAGAGATCCAGATGATCATCGCATTGAGCTTTATGCTTCTGACTACATGACGGTTGATCCGGATCATGAGCCAATCCGTTGGTCCTTGTTGGATACTCAGCGCCAGACACTTTGGGGTACACCTGCTCCACGCTCTTGGTTTGAGGAGGGGTCTGAATTCCCAGACACCCCAACCAGAGAAGCCGATCTGAAAGCTCAACCCATCATCGCGCACTAATCGCGTGTTGGACGGGCAGAATATCGTCATTGTTGGCGGTGGTGCCGGACTTGGTGCCACAGTAGCGACATTAGCAAAACAACGTGGTGCAGCGAAAATCGCGATCGTTGACCTGGAGCTTGGGGCAGCCAGCGAGGTCGCGCGCCAAGTTGGCGGCATTGCAATCAAGGCGGACATACGGACAAGTGAGGCCTGCCACAAAGCTTTTGATGAAGCTGTTTCTCAATTGGGTCGTGTTCATTCCCTGATTAACTCAGCGGCTGTCTATCCTCGAAAAGCTATTCTCGAAGTAACCGATGAAGAATGGGATCTCGAGAATGCGGTCAACATAAAGGGCACCTACCACATGATGGTGGCAGCGGTGTACCATATGCGCCAATACACCAATCCTCCCGAGGTCGCTGGGCGCATTGTCAACATCACATCCGTTGATGCTTTTAAAGCTCATCCCCAAAATGCGCACTATGCAGCGACAAAAGCCGCCGTAGTCAGTTTGACCAAATCCTTCGCTCATGAAGTGGCTGCGGACCAGATTCTTGTAAACTCCGTTGCACCTGCAGGTATGGCGACCCAGAAAGCAGCAGCAGCTGGATTTCTTCCAGAACTCGCCAAAGCTTCTCCTTTGGGGCGCGGCGCAAAGCCAGAAGAAATTGCTGAGTTTGTGCTTATGGCAGCCAGCAATCGCAACACCTATATGACCGGTGAAAACCAAATTGTTTCCGGTGGCTATATCTATGCCTAAAATGATTTTGGGATCATCTCTTGATCTCAATGTGAGGCACCTAAATTAGAGCCATGAGCAAAGAACTTACTTCAGCTTTACAACTCCCGGCTTACCGCGCTTACTTTATATGTGGGTGGTTTTCGACCATCGGCTTTTGGGTTTTCAAAGTTGCCTTGGGTTGGGCCGCTTGGGAGATTACTCAGTCTCCCTTCTGGACGGGACTGATCATTGCCTCCACCTTGGCGCCGACTTTCTTTCTGACGCCGATTTTTGGGGTTTTCGCGGATCGTTGGCGTTTGAAACGCACCATGATGGCGATTACGTCGGGCCAAGGTTTGATCTCACTCGCTTTCGCAGCGGGGAGTTACTGGGGCGAGTTATCAATTTCCTTCATGATCGTCTTTAGCCTTTTGCATGGTGTTCTCGTTGCTGCCTACAGCCCCATGCGGTTGTCTGTTATGCCAAGACTAGTGCCGAAGAGCTTGTACTTGAGTGCAGCTGGGCTAGGCGCTCTTGTTTTCAATTTCGCAAGAATTGTCGGCCCACTTGTTGGTGGCGTAATCATCGCTCAGTACGGTGTTGCTTTCTCCTTTTTTGCCTCGGCATTCTGCAGTATTTTTTATGTGCTTTTCTTCACGAGAGTCGTCCTTACGCCAAAAGAAGGTAAGCCTTTGAAAAGGCAATCTCTTGGGCGCGAACTTGTCGATGGGATTGTTTACCTTCTACAGCTTCCGGGGGCCGCAATGATAGTCCTTGTGACCGCTCTCAACGGGTTGCTGGGGCGAAGTTTCTTCGAAATTCTACCCGCCTATGCTGGCGCAGTATTGAACTCAGGCGCGGAAGGCTTGGCAACATTGACCGCAGCATCGGGCGCGGGGGCCGCTTGTCTTGGGATCTATTTGCAGGTTTTTCGCTCAAGTAAACAGGGCTCGCTGTTGGTTATGGCCTTGATTTTAGTGGCGGCTTGTTTTGTGCTTCTGATGTTGGGGGTAACCAACGATATGATCATTGCCTCAATCCTTGCCGCAAGTATGGGCTTTTTAGCCACTTTTATTGGAATTATGGCTCAAACCCAATTGCAAGTGACAACAGATGACAATCACCGCGGTCGAGTTATGTCGATCTGGACTACTGTTTCTTTAGGAGTCCCTGCCATCGGTGCCTTTATTCTCGGTGGCCTTGGTTCCTTGTTTGGTGTTGCAGGTTCGCTCGTCATCTCTGGCATTTTTGGCGTCGTTGTGATGATAGTAGTTTTCCTGAAGCGTGGAGACTTTCATGACCGTCAACATAACTAACCCTGTCGCTGTCCGCGGAGTTTCTGCCTACTTACTGAAGGGGAGAGGGAAGAATACCCACTTTCTACTCATGCGTAGAACGGATAGGAAATCATCATTCTGGGCACAGGTGGCCGGGAAGATCGAAGAGAATGAAACAGCCTGGCAAGCGGCGCTGCGTGAGGTAAAAGAAGAGACGAGTTTAACCCCAGCGAGTTTCTACTCTGCTGATATCTGCGAACAGTTCTATGAAATCGATCGCGACTCAATTTGGTTAAGCCCAGTCTTTGTTGGCTTCATTGATGAAAGTCATGAAGTGGTTTTGAACGAGGAACACGATATCTATGAATGGGTAAGCCTTGAGCAGGCCACAGAACGGCTTATTTTCGCAAGCCAAAGGAATGCCGTTAAAACCATTTGGGAAGAATTCGTTGAACGTGAACCTTCTCATTGGTTGCTAATAGACCAGGAAGCATTGGAAAGAACCTCATGACAAAAATCTTATCCCTTACCGCCCGACCAGTTTTGGTGCCAATGCGCCGCCCTCTGCACACAGCCAGTGGCGCTGTAACCGACGCCCCATTGGTGTTGATAGACATCCAAGGCGACAACGGTCTTGTCGGCAAATCATATGTTTTCTGTTACACGTCAGCGGCCTTGCGTTCCATGACGGCTTTGTTAACCGACTTCGCCGATTGGATAGTTGGTGAAGACCTAAGCCCCTTCATGATTGAGGAAGACATCCAAAAACGCCTTCGTTTGCTGGGAGCTCAAGGGATGACCGGCATGGCCTTATCCGGCATTGATATGGCTCTGTGGGATTTGTTAGCGAAAACACAAGGATTGCCTCTTGCCAAATTGCTCGGCGGAAAGCCGATGGAGTTGCCGGTCTATAACAGCAAAGGTCTCGGCATCATGGGGGCTGAGAAAGCAGCAGCCGAAGCGATAGAGCTGGTTGCCGAGGGGTTCGATGCAATCAAGGTACGTCTCGGATACCCTACCGCAAAGGATGATGTCGCCGTCGTTGCTGCAGTAAGAGCTGCGGTTGGCCCAGATGTCCGCCTTTTCTCAGACTACAATCAAAGCCTCTCCATCACTGAAGCACGGGTTCGAGCGATTGCATTGAAAGACAGCACGCTTGATTGGATTGAGGAGCCGGTAAGATTTGACGATTATAAAGGTCACGCGGAAGTTCGTGCCGTTTCAGAAATCCCCATTCAAACAGGCGAAAACTGTTGGGGTCCTCATGAAGCTGCTAAGGCGTTCGAAGCAGGGGCTTGCGACTATTTTATGCCTGATGTAGGGAAAATCGGAGGCGTGACAGGCTGGATGAGATCCGTTTCTTTAGCTGAAGCCGTGGGGATGCCAATCTCTTCACACCTTTACCCGGAATTCTCTGTCCATCTCTTGTGCGTAACACCGACCAGGCATTGGTTGGAATACGTTGATTGGGCGGAGCCAGTTTTGGCAAACAGGATGCAGATAGAAAACGGCAAAACCCAGCCCTTGGATGGTCCAGGAGCTGGGCTTGAATGGGATGAACAAGCGGTGGAACGCTACAAGTTCACTTAGCTCTATTAACGTTGTGGAACCACCTCGTAACCGGGCTCCTCCGGTTCGTCGTCTAGCATTTCGGCAGGGAAGCCCGCAGCACGAATATCCAAACCGGTTGCTTCCTCTAGACGCTTAATGATGTTTGGTGACCATTCGCGTGGACCATAACGTTCTTGACCGTCTTTGAAGATGTCGAGCAAGACTGGGGCGACTTCCAATGGAACATTGGCGCGTTCCGCAACAGCAGAGAAGAGGCTCATGTCTTTGATGACGAGGTCCATTGTGAAATTGATGTCGCGGCTACCGTTCAAGATCACCTGGCTTTCCGTCTCATGAACAAATGAGTTGCCGGATGAAATTTTGATAGCTTCGAACGATGTATTGAGGTCCATTCCTGCTGCTTTACAGGTGACAAGCGCTTCACAGCAAGTGATGAGATTTGCTGTTGCTAGGTAGTTGGTGACAACTTTCAAAACAGATGCGGATCCGAGGTCTCCAGTATTAAGGATGCGGCGCCCCATTGTGGTTAAGAC
>Ga0055584_100007249_pt1 | contig 10885 bp, 11 predicted proteins | sample OSDHelmetaG_FD_58716 | JGI IMG/M metagenome (GOLD analysis project Ga0055584, IMG submission 58716) | Pelagic marine sediment microbial communities from the LTER site Helgoland, North Sea, for post-phytoplankton bloom and carbon turnover... | ecosystem: Environmental > Aquatic > Marine >...
GGCAAAACCGATCAGAAGCGCCATGCCCATTGCCACGGTCAGGGCCTTGGCCGGTGTTTCGACACCCTCCCCGATGGGAGCGCCCTGATTCTCGATGATCGATCGGACCAGAAACCCGACAATGATGAACAGGCTGAGCGTGGCAATGCCGGCCGCCGATATCCCGAACCTGCGGTCCGTTCGTGACAGACGGCGCAGACCCATACGGAAGAGGTCAATCATCAGGAACCAGAACAGCGCGACGATCACGAGATAGGTGATTTCGTCCAGCGCGAAGGGAGATCCCGTCTGGTGGCGCGGGCCATAGAGCAGATGAAGCGGGAGCATGACCAGGATCACGAGAACACCCAGCGTCAGGCCATTGAAGCTGCCAAGGCCGCGCTTTGAATTGCCTGCTCTTCGCGCAATCGCCCCCGCAATCACCGTCAGCACCAGCCAGCCCACAGCCATCAGGCCTGCAAGCATGGCGTACTCATCAAAGGCAATGCCCTTGCGGCGGATGTAGCCCTGCTCCATGGCGTACCAGACTGTCGCCAGATATCAACCACCCAGAAGAATGCCACTCAGCCCATTCAACATGGCTCATGTTCCTGCTTCATGATTCACATTCTACCTGTTTCCAGCAAGCAAGCCCAAGGCATCCGCGTCTTGCCATGTCACATTCGGTTCGTCAGGTTGTGGCCATGAACGACGCCCCGCATCGCGACGCCTTCACCGGCGTCCTGCTGATCGCCAGCCTTGTGCTGCTGGTCTTGGGGCTCGTCTTTCCCGCATTTACGGTTGAGAAATTCTGGTTGTTCGACAATGAGAAGTCGATCGCCGGGGCCGTCGTGGCCCTGCTATCGGGCAAGAACATCCTGCTTGGAATCGTGATCCTGCTGTTCTCCATCGCCTTTCCGCTCAGCAAGCTTGTACTCTCCCTGTGGATCTGGGCTTCCCCTGATCCCCGAGGCCGCACAACGCGTCACGCCCTGAAATGGGCCGTACGCCTTGGCAAGTGGTCCATGATGGATGTCTTCATGGTCGCCCTGGTTGTCGCCATGCTCTCTCTGGGCATGGTCGCCAAGGTCACCGCAGAATCCGGGGTTTACTTCTTCTGTGCCGCGATCCTGCTCGGCATGTGTGGCTCACACCGGTTGCACCATCGCGTCGAGCAATCTGCGCCCGGCAGCTAACCTGCGGGCTCCATCAACGTTTCTTCGCAAGCCTGGCGCCCATATCAGCCGCCAGATGTGCTGCAGCCATAGTATCGGCCTTGGTCACTTCCTTCGATGCGGGCCCATCCTTCTCCCGGCTGGCCACCAGACGTTCGGCAACCCTGCGTGCACGCGCGGCATCCAGCGCATCGCGTTTGTTCATGCGTTCAGCAATCTCCATCAGCAGGTGAAAGGGCAGTGCCGCAATCAGGATCAGAACAAACATCGTGGTGATCGTTTCTGAATCGAATCGTTCGACCGCATCAGAGACCAGTCCTGCCATGACCAGGAAACCGGCCAGCATCCCGGCAAGCCAGGCCAGATGCGGAGCGTTGAACCAGGTCAGGCGTTCACTGCCGGTCCGGCTCCACAACATCACCGAGACCAGGTCCAGAACCAAGAACCAGGCCGCGGCAAAGCCCAGGTTCAACAAGGAGGCCTCGATCCACAGGTCGACACGGCCGGCATCCAGATAGGCAGGACAGGCCACAAGATTCGCCAGCGAAAAAACTAGAAATCCGTTGATCACCAGCAACCTGCGCGGGGCACGATCAAGGCCCAGAGCCAGGATCAGAACAACCATCAGGCCCGCAATTGCCCAGGCGAAAGCTAAAACCGGTGTCCACGGAGGGACGCCCCAACCATAAACGCTGCCAGTTCCGACTGAATCCGACCCCAGAGCGTGCAGATAGATCGTCAGGATCAGCGTGGCGTTCAGAATTCCGGCCAAAGTCAGAAACGCGCCGGGATACCCCGCCCATTGTCGTATGCGCCCAAGCATGCGGGAATCATGAAGCCCGGGAGGCCCCGGCACAAGTGACGGTCGTCATACCGCCCCAATGTGCCATCCCGACTTGCAATTGGTTCGGAACGCTTGACCTGCGCGATCAAACGCCTACATCACATCGCAGCATCACATCTTTTTTGAGCATACAAGGAAGATCAGCCATGGCCGATACGTCCACTGGGGAGCGTCACGAGTTTCAGGCCGAAGTCAGCCGCGTTCTCGATATTGTCGTCAACTCGCTCTACTCCAAGCGCGAAGTTTTTCTGCGCGAGTTGATTTCCAATGCGTCGGACGCCTGTGACAAGCTGCGGTACGAGGCCCAGATCAACGGATCCCTGCTGGCAGAGGACCCGGACCTCAAGATCACAATCACGCCGGATCAGAAGGCAAAGACCCTGACCGTGACCGATAACGGCATCGGCATGTCCCACGATGAGCTGATCGAGAATCTGGGTACCATTGCGGGCTCGGGCACCGCCCGTTTCGCCGAGCAGCTTGCCGAGGCCGAGAAGGACAAATCCAAGAAGGAGAAGTCCGACGTCAACCTGATCGGCCAGTTCGGCGTCGGCTTTTATGCTGCCTTCATGGTTTCCGACAGCGTCGTGGTTGTCAGCCGCAAGGCGGGCGACGACAAAGCCTGGCGGTGGACCTCGGACGGTCGCGGCAGTTTCGAGATCGAGGAAGCACCGGCCGATACGCCGCGTGGCACCTCCATCGAGATGAAGCTCAAGAAGGATGCCAAGGAATTCAGCGAGCCCCTGCGCGTCCAGACCGTCATCAAGACCTACTCCGACCATGTCGGCCTTCCGGTCTGGATCAATGCCGACGGCAAGTCCGAGCAGATCAATGAGGCAGCGGCCCTGTGGCAGCGGCCGAAGTCTGAAATCACCGACGATCAGTACACCGAGTTCTACCGCCACACCGCCCATGCCTTTGATGAGCCGTGGCTGACGCTCCACAACAGGGCCGAAGGCGTCATTGCCTATACCAGCCTGCTCTTCATTCCCGAACAGGCCCCCTTCGACCTCTTCGATCCCGCCCGACGTCACGGTGTGAAGCTTTACGTACGCAAGGTCTTCATCACCGATGAGTGCGAAGGTCTTGTCCCCTCCTGGCTGCGTTTCCTCAAAGGCGTCGTTGATTCCGAAGACCTGCCGCTCAACGTCAGCCGCGAAGTGCTTCAGAACAATCCCGTGGTCGCCAAGATCTCCAAGGCCCTGATCAAGCGGGTCCTGAACGAGCTCAAGAAGAAGGCGGAGAAGGACGCCGAGGGATACGCCAATTTCTGGGGCACCTTCGGTCAGGTCCTCAAGGAAGGTATCTATGAGGATCAGGAGCGCCGCGACGAGCTTCTGAAGCTGGCCCGGTTCAAGTCAACGGAAGCCGAAGGCTGGGTCAGTCTGGACGATTACATCGCCCGCATGAAGGACGGCCAGGAGAGTATCTATCTGCTCACCGGTGACAAGGCCGAGACCATGAAGACGAGCCCGATGCTGGAAGCCTTCCGGGCCAAGGGTGTCGAAGTCCTGCTGCTCGACGATCCGGTCGACGAGTTCTGGACCATGTCTGCGGATGCTTATGAGGAAAAGCCCTTCACGAGCGTGAGCCGGGGCGATATCGACCTTTCGGCCATTGCCGGCAAGGACGGCAAGAGAGACGAAAAATCCGAAGATGAGGACAAAGTCTCCGAAGATCTCGCGCCTCTGGTCGCCATGCTCAAGCTCGCCCTGGAAAACCAGGTCAAGGATGTGCGGGAATCAAAGCGCCTCACCGACTCGGCCTGCTGTCTGGTCGTTGACGAAGGCGACATGAACATGCGTCTGCAGAAGATGCTCAAAGCCACCGGCCAGCTCGGCATGGAAGGCGAACGCATCCTGGAGATCAACGCCAAACACCCGCTGATCGCGTCTCTTGCAGACAAGGCCAAGGGCGATGGCGCCGGCAAGGCCGTCGAGGACATGGCCCACCTCCTGCTCGATCAGGCCATGATCCTGGAAGGTGAACTACCCAAGGACCCCGCCGCCTTTGCCAAACGCATGAGCGATGCCATGTCCCGGGCGGTCGGCTAGGCATCTCCACTTCGGCCCCTCACTATCGCTGTCGTCCTCCGGCCTGACCGGAGGACGACATTGAGATGAGAGGTGATGCTCCGGACGTCCGTGTCCACCATCAATCATAATCAGAACTTGCAATTTTGTTCTATTTATGTTCTCTTACGTCGCGTCCGGACAAGGACGAGCTGGGGTGCATGGGGTTGTATCCACGTTTTCCGCAAGTCCCCATCCTGATCGACAGATGCTGCACACCAGTTGAGGCGTAACTGCCCCTCGTCTGAAGGCAGGGCTGATGGTATCCAATGAACATGTCGTTTGATGTCAGTCCCATTGGCGCGACCTTCGGTGCCATCATCACCGGCCTTGATGCCCGCAGTCTTGACGACCGCGGTGAATCGGACCTCAAGGCTGCGTTCGCTGAGCATCGCGTCTTGGTTCTGCGCGACCAGAACCTTTCCGCTGACGAGCAGGTCGCCTTTTCCAGGCGTTTGGGGCCGCTCTATCGTATGCCCTATGTCAAACCGCTGGACGATCATCCCGATGTCATCGCGGTGCTGAAGGAAGCCGACGAGATCAACGTTTCGACCTTCGGTAGCTGGTGGCACGCCGATTTCAGCTATCTGGAGGAGCCGCCGGTCTTTTCCATTCTTCAGGCCCTGGAACTCCCGCCCAAAGGCGGCGATACCCTGTTTGCCGATATGTGCGCCGCTTGGGATGCGCTTTCTGACGGCATGAAGCGCCTGCTTGCGCCGTTGAAGGTCATGCATTCGGGCCACATCTACGGAACCAGGCTCGCCAGCGATGGCAGCAAGGGCCGCATGCGCGGCGTGCAGGTCAGTACCGGCCATGCTGAGGCTGACATTGAGCGTGCGCATCCTCTTGTGCGCCTGCATCGCCCCACCGGGCGCAAGGCGCTGTTCTGCAGTCCAACCTATACGACGCGTCTGGAGGGCATGACGGCTGAGGAGAGCCAACCGATTCTATCCATGCTCTATGACCACTTCGCCCGGCCCGAGTTCACCATCCGCCAGCGCTGGCAGGATGGCGATCTGCTGATGTGGGACAACCGTGCGGTCGTGCACCTGGCCGTCAACGATTACGATGGTCACCGTCGCCTGCTTCACCGCACCACCGTCGGCAGCGAACGCCCCGACGCGGCGTAGGGAAAAAGACCATGAAATGGCCACGCAACGATCTCTGCGATCTCTTCGGCATCGAACATCCCATTCTGCTCGCACCCATGTCAGGCGCGACCACGCCCGCGCTGGTCGCTGCGGCCAGCAATGCGGGCGGTCTGGGCGGCCACGGCTGCACAACCTTTTCCGGTGACGCCTTCGGCGAGCAGGTCGCGTCCATCCGGGCAGCAAGCAACCGTCCGTTTCACGTCAACTTTTTCGCCCATAACAACCCGCCAGAGGACGGTGAAGCCGGCCCGGCCATGCGTACCCTGCTCCAGGGCCTCTGGACCGAAGCCGGACTGGGCGCACTCCCCGCGGCAAAGGCTTCTTGGCCCACCTTTGGTGAGGAATTGCTCTCGGCTGTTCTTGAAACGCGCCCTGCCGTTGTGTCCTTCCATTTCGGTCTGCCCGAAGCGGCCGTGGTTGCGGCCGTCAAGGATGCAGGCTGCATCCTGCTCTGTTCCGCCACCACCGTCGCCGAAGCGATTGCGCTGGAGGCAGCCGGCGTCGATGCCGTGATTGCACAAGGGCCAGAGGCCGGGGGCCATCGCGGCACGTTCCTGGGGGACGTCATGGGCGGCACCGTCAGCACCATGGTGCTGGTGCCCCAGATTGCTCAGGCCGTGAACATCCCCGTCATCGCGGCGGGCGGCATCATGGATGGCCGGGGTATCGCCGCCGCCTTCGCCCTTGGTGCCTCCGGCGTGCAGCTGGGAACCGCCTTTCTCTCCTGCCCCGAGGCATCGGTGTCCGAGCCGTACCGTGCCGCCCTTCTGACCGCCGGCGAAAGGGATACGCGCACGCTCGTCACCAAAGGTGTTTCCGGACGGCCAGCCCGTGGGCTCTCCAACCGATTGTTGACCAGCGTCCAGGGCCTGGAAGACGAAGCAGCTCCCTTTCCCATGCAGAATGCCCTGACCCGTCAGCTCTCTGGCGTCGGTAATCCTGATCTGGCCGTCATGTGGGCCGGCGCCGGGGCTGGCGCCTCACGGGCCATGCCTGCCGCAGAGTTAATGGCAACCCTTGTCGATGAGACCAGGGACGCACTGGCTGGTCTGGCGTAACCGAAGGAAAAACCATGACCCAGGATCTACGCAACGATCTGATTGCCGCGCTGGACGCTGAAGCCGACGAACAGGTCGCGTTTCTCTCGGGTTTTGTTGCCGCACCCAGCCCCAACCCGCCAGGTGATACGCGCGAGGCCGCCAGCCATCTCATCGACGCGCTCAAGGCCGAAGGTCTGGATCATGAGGTCTTCGCACCCAACGAGGTCATGCCCAATATCGTGGCGAGTTTTCAAGGTGGTGCGGGCGATGGTCCCCATGTGGTTTTGAACGGCCATATCGACGTCTTCCCCGTTGAAGACCCTGAGGTCTGGTCGAAGGATCCCTGGAGCGGCGAGATCTCGGACGGTCGTGTCTGGGGGCGCGGTGTCATTGACATGAAATGCGGCACCGCCGCCCTGCTCCACGTCTATCGCCACCTCCATCGCATCCGGGAGCACCTGAAAGGTCGCGTGACACTGACCTGCGTTTCCGACGAGGAAACCGTCGGTCCCTGGGGTGCCAGATGGCTGGTCGCCAATGTGCCCGACAAGGTTCTGGGCGACGTTCTGCTGTCGGCTGAAGCAACCGGCAAACACACGGTCTACTTTGCCGAACGCGGTGTCTTCTGGGCCACCATCACCCTGCGCACACCCGGCGGTCAAGGTGCCTATGGCCATACGACACCGTCGGCCAGCCGCATTGCCGCTGCCATGATTCAAGACTTTGAAGAGCTCGAGCAGATTGAAGGCGCCCTCAGCGACAATGTCGCCGCCGTACTGGAACGTGCCGAGGCCAGCATCGATCTCAGCCATGGCGAGGGCACATCGGCCATGCTGAACAAGGTCACGGTTAACGTCGCCATGGTGAATGCCGGGGTGAAGGCCAACATGATTCCGTCGCGCTGCGATATCGTGCTCGATATCCGCCCGCCCATTTCGATGACCTATGCCGATGTCCTGCCGCATCTAGAGGCCATCGTGGCCCGCTACCCCGAAGCCAGTATGTCGATCGACGAGACGATCGACCCGAACTGGTGCGACCCTGATCATCCACTGGTGCCCATCCTCCAGAAGAATGCGCAGTCGCTCACCGGCACCCTGCCTGACCCCATCGTCTGCCTTGGCATGACCGACGCCCGGCTGTGGCGTTACGCCGGCATCCCCGCTTTTGTCTATGGCTCAATGACGGAGGGCACCGCCTGCCTCAACGAAAGTGTCGAGATCGACGACTATCTCCACGTCGTGAAGACCCATGCCCTAACAGTCTTCGACTACCTGTCGGCTTGAAGTGTCGAGCGTTGGTGTAATCGCAACGGGTTTTGAGGAGGCCCGTCCTGGCGGAACGGCTCAAGCTGCCAGAAGGTTACGAAGAAACCACCGCGCTTACCAAGTCGATGTTTCGACGTCGTAGCTGATTTCGCGGGCACCCAGAATCGGGCCCAGACCTTCGGGCTGCACGATGATGGCACAGCCGAAGTCGTGGGCTCCGTTGCCGCCTGCAATCGCTTCCCAGGGCAGCGTGATCTCCATGGCTTGGCCGTCCCACATGCCGATCGCCGTGAGTTCCTCAACGATGTTGGCATGCACCAGCGTGCGCCCGGCATTCTCGCCTGAGGTAACGACGGATGCGGCTTCCATGCCGTAACGCACGAACCAGATGGTCGCATCGCCATCAAAGTCCGCTTCTGGGATCGAAACGATCAGGGCCCGTCTATCAGACCAGCTGAGACCGATCTCGATCAGCGGTGGACGCGAGGCTGCCTGGGCAATCGCTTCATCGACACTGCCACGATCCGAGCCCACGACATGATCAGCACCACCAACCACGAGCTGGGGCGTATAGATCATCGGCGAACCCATGGCCCGGGCATAGGCACGCTGGCGGTTGGTGAAGTCACGCGTCGCAAACCGGTCGGTCCAGCCCAGGTAATCCCAGTAGTCGACGTGGAAGGCCAGAGCGATGACGTTGTCGCGTTCACGCAGATCAAACAGGTACTGATCGGCACTGGGGCACGAACTGCAGCCTTCCGATGTGTAGAGCTCGACAACAACCGGTGAATCCGCCGAAGCCGGAGTGGCAAGGGCAAACACGGTCAGGGCTGCAGCGGCAAGAAACGAGAGAACCTTCATTACAGGTAGGATATTGGTGAATTGGTGCCTCACCGGCAAGTCACGTTCGGGTTACGGTATCTTTCGTTGTTCCGACAAACCTGAGGGACGGCTGCATGTTGTTTGTTCTTCGCCATGGCGAAACCGAGTGGAACCGGCTGGGCCGGTTTCAGGGCCAGCAGAACTCGCCCCTGACACAACGCGGGGAACGGCAGGCTGCCGCGATGGGCCGTTTACTCAGGGACCATCTGCTTGACCCGCCAACGACCCCGATCTGGGTAAGTCCACTGGGGCGTGCACAACAGAGTTGCGACCAGGTTTGCACCGCACTGGGGATCGACCGGAGCATGGTGCGCACGAGCGATGCGTTAAAAGAGGTCGATTTCGGCGCTTGGGAAGGACTCAACGCAACGCAGGTCGCGCTGCAGGATCGCGACGCCTACGACCGACGCAACAGCGACAAGTTCCTGATCCCTCCACCAGGAGGCGAATGCTACCGGGATGTTCTTGAACGCGTGTCGGCCTGGCTGAAGACCGTTGACCGCGAACGGCAGACGGTCGTGATTGCGCATGGCAGCCTCAACCGGATGCTGGTCTCTGCAGCAACCGCGATAGCGCCAAAGAGGTGCCTTGAAGAGGTCCCGTTGCCGCAGGATGCAATCCTTCAGATTGAAGGCCAGCGCTGGAAGGTTCTTCCTACCGATTTCGTGGATAAAGACGTCTGATCTGGTAATCGTTTGCATGATACTAAATTTTTAGTATCATGCTCTTCATGACGACGCGCCTGCTCATCCTCTGGCTTCTGGCTGAACAACCCCAGCACGGCTATCGCCTGAAGGCGATCCTCACCGATTCAGGGTTCGCTCCTTGGTTTGCCCTGGAGGACGCATCGATCTACGCAATGCTGAGAAGCCTTGTGAAACAGGGTCTGGCGCGTGTCATCGGCGAGGAACAGACCAAGGGCAGGCCTGCCCGCACGCTTTACAAAATCACGCCCGAAGGCCGCCGCGCCCTGAAAGAAGGCCTCATCGACGCCTTCGCCATCGTCCATCCACGCCCGGAGCCCATTCACGCCGCGCTTGCCGCAACCGACGAGTTCGAACCTGCGGAACTGCGCAGCGCCTATGCAGCGCGCCTTCTGCGGGTCAGCGAGCGCATCGCCAAGGTAAGGGAACAGGCGCTGGCGGCCCCAACGCAAAGCCTGGTGCGCCGGGAAATTGCCCTGCTCGAAGCCGAGACATCATGGCTCAACTCCGAGCTCAACAACCACGATCAACAATGGGGAGCACCCGCATGAGTGAACAATCCGTCGAAACCCAGGTCATCGCGAACCTCGTCATCACCAATGCCGACGGCCAGGTGCTGTTCGTGCGTTACGATCCTGAAAACGAGGAGTGGTGGTTGCTGGGCCGCGATCTCGAGCCCTACACGCATCCCGACGACCGGGCACGTCAGGTCCTTGCCGAAATGGAAGGTCTTGAGGCCGGTGAACCGGTCTTCGACCATGTCGAATCCTTCCGTGGCCGTCGCGGCTGGCACCTCGCCTTCCACTACAAGGTCAATGCCAGCGGCACACCCACCGGCGATACGCCTTCTCAGTGGTTTCCCAGCGACGCACTTCCTGAAACCGCCCATGGTGGCTGGGAAAAACACATTGTGGCCAAACTCACCGGCAGTTAGCCAGATGTTAGGTTGGATTCAGGCCGCCTGTGCCCTGCCCGAGCCCATGGCAAGCCACTGCTTGACGAACTGCTCGGTCCAGCATTGGATCGAGTCCTCGTAGGCATCGGACAGGCGCAGTTGCTGCTGCAGGCTCTGCACGCCGGGGCGACCGAGCTGACTGTCGTTGTCACCGTGCCAGCTGGCGATGTCCCTGCCCTTTGCGTCGGGATGGCATTGCAGACCGATGGCTGAGCCCAGCCGGAAGGCCTGAACCGGAAACGCTTCACTGCGCGCAAGCAGCACGGCCCCCTCGGGCAGCACCGTGATGCCTTCAAAATGGGCCTGATAGACATGCGATAGGCCGCCCAGAAGCTGTGCTCCGGCCGCAGTCGGCTCTATCGGATAGAAGCCCAGTTCCATCAGACCATCCGGGCGTGGGCCGGCTTCACCACCAAAGGCACAGGCGATCATTTGCGCACCGAGGCAGAGCCCCAGAACCGGCACGTCGCCGCCTTCAACGATCGATTTGACCCACTCCATTTCACGCATCAGCCATGGCCAACGCTCCGGCTGGCGCATCGAACCTTTAACGCCTCCCGCGACAACAATCCCCGCATAGGCCGATACATCACCGGGCAAAGGATCACCGTCGGTATGGCAGAGAAACTCAACTTCGTAACCGATCTCCCTGAGGACATCGGCAATGCGCGTGCTGTCCCAGTCACGTCGATGCAGCAGATAGAGGATGCGGCCCTGAGTCATGCCCATCACGCTGCGGCAACGGCAGAACCTGCCGCGCCGATCCACTGGTCGACAAACCGTTCCGTCCACATCTGGATCGATGCTTCATAGAG
>Ga0055584_100007250_pt1 | contig 10885 bp, 8 predicted proteins | sample OSDHelmetaG_FD_58716 | JGI IMG/M metagenome (GOLD analysis project Ga0055584, IMG submission 58716) | Pelagic marine sediment microbial communities from the LTER site Helgoland, North Sea, for post-phytoplankton bloom and carbon turnover... | ecosystem: Environmental > Aquatic > Marine >...
GTCGATCAGCTCTTCGTAGATGCCGGTAATGAACGCAATGGTGCCACCGGAAACCCCCGGCACCACATCCGCTGCGCCCATCAGCATTCCCTTGCTGGCCAGCGCCAGGTACTCCTTGAAACTCCGCACCCTGCATTCCCCCCGGCTCAACGCACCGTCCCTGGCAACAGCGGAACAAAACGCACCGGATCCAGAGTTTCAACCTGATACTCTGCCTCCCCGCTACGGCGGATCCGCTGCAATACTTGCTGTTCACTGTCACCGACCGGGGTCACCATGACGCCACCGATCGCCAGCTGAGACAGCAGCTCTTCCGGCACCTGCTCCGGCGCGGCCGTGACGATAATGGCGTCGAAGGGCCCCTTGTCGGCCCAGCCCATGCCACCATCCGTATGGCGGAACAGGATGTTGTGCAGCCTGAGCTGACGCAACCGCTTGCGCGCCTTCTCCTGCAAGCCGCGAATCCTCTCGACGGTAAACACCTGGTCCACCAGCTGAGCCAGAATCGCGGTCTGGTAACCGGAGCCGGTGCCGATTTCCAGCACCTTCTCCCGCGGCCCCTCTTCCAGCAGCAACTCGGTCATGCGGGCAACGATATAGGGCTGCGAAATGGTTTGATTGAAACCGATCGGCAGTGATGAATCTTCGTATGCGCGGTGAGACAGCGCCTCATCGATAAAGATATGGCGAGGGGTTTCGCGCAGGGCAGCAAGCACCTTTTCGTTGCCAATACCCTGGTCACGCAAGCGGCTGACAAGACGGTCACGGGTACGTCTGGACGTCATGCCGATACCCTGAAACTGTATATCGATCACCTCAACTCCTCCAGCCAGAGACCCAGATTTTCCATACCGGTGTACTGGGTCATATCGATCTGCAGTGGCGTGATCGATACATAACCCTCGTCGACGGCATGAAAGTCGGTACCTGGACTGGCATCGGCGGCGGCGCCGGTACCGGCGATCCAGTAGTGGGTATGTCCCCGCGGGTCCTGCACCGGTATCGGCGCTTCTCCGGCCAAGCGATAGCCGAGCCGGGTCACCTGCATACCCTTGATCTGCGCCAGGGGCAGATCCGGCACGTTCACATTCAGCACTGTGCGTGGCGCAATCACCAGAGATTCAAGCCGAGCGACCAGTTCCCGGATAATATGGGCGGCGGTGTCGTAATGCTTAGGATGAAAGCTGCACAGGGAGACTGCAATGGGCGGCAATCGGCAGTTACGCCCCTCCATGGCTGCCGCCACCGTGCCGGAATAGAGCACATCACAACCCAGATTGGCACCGGCATTGATCCCTGACACTACCAGATCCGGTGGCACGCCGTCGCTGAACAGACCCGATACGCCCAGGTGTACACAGTCGGTGGGCGTACCGTTAAGGCTGATAAAGCCGCTGTCATGGGTGCGTGCCTGGAGTGGTCGCTCCAGTGTCAGAGAGTTGCTTGCACCACTGCGGTTACGATCCGGCGCCACCACACGCACCGAACCGGCACTCTGTGCAAGCATATCGGCCAGCGCCGCCAGACCCGGCGCATATACGCCATCATCGTTTGAGATCAGTATATTCATCAGGTGGGACAAACTCCGTCGGGCCCCTGTCAGACTCTATTGGGTCGGCGCCATCCTGACACCTTCCCTGCTTTATTATTCCGACCGCGCATCCACTGCCGGCAGATGCCAGTGACACAGCTCTCGCAGAACGCTGGTCGCAAAGGCGCCGGCCGGCAGGTCGAACATCAGCCGCCATTGTCCGTCACACTCTTGCTCAATCGCAAGCGCTCCCGGTATCAGCCGCAGAGCACGCCGCTCCTGCTTCAGCCCCAGCGCCGCCAACTGCTCGCACACGCCCTGCCGATCGGCCAGCACTTCGTTCTCAAATGCTCGCGCCTGGGCATCGGTCATCAGTTCACCAGCGCCCCACAAGGGTCCGGTCAGATTCAGTTCCCCGGCCGCCAGCCGCGGCGCCACGGTGGGATCGCCATCATAGCGAAAACAGCTCTGCCGGCCGTTGATCATCAATACATCGCCATCGAGCAGCTGATTCCAGAGTCCACGCTCGATCCGCTGCGACAACAGCAGATTAAACAGCCAGGAACGTACGGCTGAGATGTAGAGGCCCTTCTTGTGCCGCTGGCGCTCCTTCAGCCGGCCATCCAGCAGCGCCAGCCCCTTGTCGATATTGCCGAACTGGTGGCCAATCCGCTGCTCGCCAAAATAGTTGGGTACACCCTCGGCCAGTTTGGCAAAGCGCTCTTCCAGCGCCGCGCCATCGGACACCTCGCGCAGGCGCAGCTCAAAGCGATTGCCCTCCAGGGCTCCCAGCCGCAGCTTGCGTGCATGACGCTCCGCCCGCAACACCTGAATGCTGTCACCGCCGAACAGATCCCAGTTCAGGCTGCGTCTGTTGCCGGGCAGGTGCACACTGAACCACTGCTCGGTGACCGCATGACGGTCCTTCTTGCCGGCATAGCTCACATCGCGCGGACTGACCTGACAGAAATGAGCCAGCTGACGCGCCACCCAATCGGTGTTTTCACCCCGCTTGCGGATATAGAGAAACTGGTGCTCGCCCTCTCCCTCTGGCTCAAAGCCGAGAATCTCGGTTACCCGGAAGTCCTCCGCGCTCGCCCGCAACAGGGCCTGCACCGAGGGCTCGCCGTGCAGATAGGACAGATCATTGAAAAAGTTGTTCAACGCGGTGATTTCTCCTGTTCGGGTTCGATCAGCTGGAAGAAGGTTTCGCCCTCCTGCACCATGCCCATCTCGCTGCGTGCACGCTCTTCCAGTGCCGCCAGCCCCTGTTTCAGATCCTGTACCTCAGCTTCCAGGCGCTTGTTGCGCTCGGTCAGACGGGCATTTTCCACCTGCTGCTGCTCGATCTGTTGTTCCAGCTGCCACACTTGGCGCAGGTTGGCCTCACCAAACCAGAGTCGGTACTGGAGTCCAGCCAGCATCAGCAGCAGTACAAGCAGTAACCAGCGATACACAAACGCCCCTCTAATCGTCGCAACCTATCATGGTACCCTGCACGACCAGGGTGACCGCCCGCACAGCATAGCCTTTTCAGCCTGAGCATACCCTGTTCCTGCCAAACATAAAAAAGGGGCACTCAGGCCCCCTTTTTTACGCACTGAACCGAATCAGCCCTGACCCTTGATCTCTTTCAGGCCCTTATAGACCGCCTGTTCACCGAGCTCTTCGGCGATGCGCAGCAGACGGTTGTACTTGGCCACACGATCGGAACGGCACAGGGAACCGGTCTTGATCTGACCGGCGGCGGTGCCCACGGCCAGATCGGCGATGGTGGTGTCTTCGGTTTCACCGGAGCGGTGAGAGATCACGGCGGTATAACCGGCGTCCTTGGCCATCTTGATCGCATCCAGAGTCTCGCTCAGGGAGCCGATCTGGTTGAACTTGATCAGGATGGAGTTGGCTACGCCCTGTTCGATGCCGCGCTGCAGAATTTTGGTGTTGGTAACAAAGAGGTCATCCCCCACCAGCTGCACCTTGTCGCCGATCTTCTGCGTCAGCGACGCCCAGCCGTCCCAGTCGGACTCATCCATGCCATCTTCGATGGAAACGATCGGGTAGTTGCGGGTCAGCTCGGCCAGATAGTCACCAAAGCCTTCGGCATCGAAGGTCTTGCCTTCACCGGCCAGGTTGTACTGGCCATCCTTGTAGAACTCGGAGGAGGCGCAATCCAGTGCCAGGGTCACATCCTGACCCAGGGTGTAACCGGCTGCGGCCACCGCGTCCTTGATCACTACCAGCGCTTCTTCGTTGGAACCCAGGTTGGGGGCAAAGCCGCCTTCATCACCCACGGCGGTGTTCAGGCCGCGACCCTGCAGCACCTTTTTCAGGGCGTGGAAGATCTCGGCCCCGCAGCGCAGAGCGTCGGCAAAGTTGTCGGCACCCACCGGCTGCACCATAAACTCCTGAATATCCACGTTGTTGTCGGCGTGTTCGCCGCCGTTGAGGATATTCATCATGGGAACCGGCATGGAGAACTGACCCGCCGTGCCGTTGAGCTCGGCAATATGCGCATACAGGGGAACGCCCTTCTCGGCCGCCGCTGCCTTGGCCGCCGCCAGGGAGACCGCCAGAATCGCATTGGCGCCCAGGTTGGCCTTGTTGTCGGTGCCATCCAGCTCAAGCATCTTGTTGTCCAGCGCACGCTGATCGTTGGCATCCATACCGATCAGGGCGTCGCGGATGCTGCCGTTGACAGCGGCAACCGCTTTCAGAACGCCCTTGCCGAGGTAACGTGACTTGTCGCCATCACGCAGCTCCAGCGCCTCACGGGAGCCGGTGGAGGCGCCAGACGGTGCGCATGCGCTGCCAATGGTGCCGGATGCCAGAATAACGTCCGCTTCGACGGTGGGGTTACCGCGGGAATCAAGCACTTCACGCGCCTTGATATCAGCGATCTGAGCCATGTAGATTTTCTCCAGTTAACAAATACTTACAGTGCCTGCTGCGCCTGACGTTCCAGCGCTGCCTTGATAAAGCCGGTAAACAGCCCGTGGCCGTCACGCGGCGTCGAGGTGAATTCCGGATGGAACTGACAGGCCACAAACCAGGGGTGATCGGCCACTTCCACCACTTCGACCAGCTCGCCATCTTCGGAACGACCGGAGATGACCAGACCGGCGGCTTCAAGACGCTCGGCGTAGTGGTTGTTGAATTCGTAACGGTGGCGATGACGCTCCTTGATGTCGATACGACCATAGGCTTGTGCCACCCGAGAGCCCGGCTTGAGGTGGCAGGTCTGCGCGCCCAGACGCATGGTGCCACCCAGATCGGAATCTTCGCTGCGCACTTCCTTTTCGCCACTGGCATCGACCCACTCGGTGATCAGGCCGATCACCGGGTGTTCGCTGTCCTTGTTGAACTCGGTGGAGTTGGCACCGGCCAGACCGGCCACGTGGCGTGCATATTCGATCACCGCGACCTGCATCCCCAGGCAGATGCCCAGATAGGGCACCTTGTTCTCGCGCGCGTACTGCGCCGCCAGGATCTTGCCCTCGACACCGCGATCGCCGAAACCGCCCGGTACCAGAATGGCGCTGACACCCTTGAGGATATCAACCCCTTCCCGCTCCACGCGCTCTGCATCGATGTAGTCGATACGCACCTTCTTGCGCAGCGTGATGCCGGCATGGGAGATCGCCTCGATCAGCGACTTGTAGGCATCCAGCAGTTCCATGTACTTGCCCACCATGGCGATGCGCACTTCGCCTTCCGGATGCAGATAGGCGTCCGCCACCCGATCCCACTCGCGCAGATCCGCCGCCGGGCAACCGTCCAGGCGGAAGCGATCGATGACGATATCATCCAGCCCCTGGTCGCACAGCATGCGCGGAATGTTGTAGATGGTGTCGGCATCCGGCAGCGAGATGACCGCGCGCTCTTCCACGTTAGTGAACATGGACAGCTTGCGCAGGGAGGACTCCGGCATCGGCTGTTCCGAGCGGCAGACCAGAATATCCGGCTGGATACCGATGGAGCGCAGCTCCTTGACCGAGTGCTGGGAGGGTTTGGTCTTGGTCTCACCGGCGGTGGCGATATAGGGCACCAGGGTCAGGTGCATGAACAGGGCACGGTTGTAACCCAGTTCCACCTTGAGCTGCCGCACCGCTTCCAGGAACGGCAGGGATTCGATATCCCCCACGGTACCGCCGATCTCCACCAGCGCGATATCGGCATCACCGGCGCCCTCGATCACCCGGCGCTTGATCTCGTCAGTGATGTGCGGAATCACCTGTACAGTACCGCCCAGGTAATCGCCACGGCGCTCCTTGCGCAGCACATGCTGATAGACGCGGCCGGTGGTGAAGTTGTTGCGCCGGTTCATGGTGGTGCGGATAAAGCGCTCGTAATGCCCCAGATCCAGGTCTGTTTCGGCGCCATCTTCGGTGACGAAAACCTCCCCGTGCTGGAACGGGCTCATAGTGCCCGGATCCACGTTGATGTACGGGTCCAGCTTGAGCATAGTGATTTTGAGACCACGGGCCTCGAGAATAGCCGCCAGTGAAGCAGATGCGATGCCTTTGCCCAATGAGGACACGACACCGCCAGTGACGAAAATATAACGCGTCATGCGGAACCTGTCAGATCGAAAGTTAGGAGGGAAAACGTACTCAAGATGGGGCTACAGTCTACCAAAGCCCCAGGGTTCAGACAAACCAAAAGGCTGCCATAAGGGTCTGATGCCGTTTGCCGTGGCTGCACCTTCGCACAGACAGACGCCAGGCACCGCCACCAGTTCATCGCCATCAAACAGCAACGGCCAGCCGCTGCGCCACCAGGGCGGGATACCGGCCTCCTGCAACAGCTGCTTGAGCGTCACCGATCCGCCGCGCCCCTGCGGCCGCAGCCGCTCGCCACCACGGCGATAATCCAGCCGCAGGCGTTGTCCGGGTCGCAACCCCGGCCCTGCCTGCGCCTGCAGAGTCAAGCGGCCCTGGGCCAGCCGCTGTTCTCCCGGCGCCACGCACAGCATCTGCGCCAGGCCGGGCGCCGCCACCTCGGGCAGCAGGTAGAGCTCGTCGCGATACCGGCGCAGCCAGAGGCTGCCCAGTTTTAGCGCCGGGGTACCATCATCCCGCGCACCTATCACGCTCTGTTCCAGCTGGCAGAGTTCGTCGGCCTCAAGCCAGTGCTGCGTGTGTCGCTGCACCCAGTGGCGCAGCAGATTGTGCTGACGCGGCCGTGACAGTGCCCGCAGCGGCGCCAGTGGCAACCGTTCCGGCCAGCGCTGCAGCGCCGCCAGGTCCGCTTGCGCGATCTCATCGAGCAGGGTTGCCGTTTCGCTCAGCTGCGCCGTGGTCGCGGTCACTCGCCGCGCCAGTTGCGGCCAGCGCTGCCGCAGGGGCGCAACGATCCGCTGCCGCAGCCAGTTGCGCTCATAGGCATCACTGGCGTTGCTGGGATCCTCGATCCACTCCAGCCCCTGGGCCCGCGCCCAGCGTTCCAGCTCGGCTCGCGATCGATCCAGCAGGGGGCGATATAACTGAGCCCGGCCGAGCGGCCGGCCCCAGGGCATGCCCGCCAGCCCGCGTGGACCGGCGCCACGCAGCAGACGCAGCAGCAGGGTTTCCGCCTGATCATCGGCGTGATGCCCCAGCAATAGACAATCACCGGCCTCCAGCAGGCGCTGAAAGGCGCCATAGCGCGCCTGGCGCAGGTCCGCCTCGGAACCGGAGCCAGGATCGACCTTCAGCTCCCGAAACGGCACCCCCAACGTCTGGCAAACGGCCTCACACTGGCGCGCCCACAAGTCGGCGTCTGCTTGCAGGGCATGATTCACGTGCAGCGCCAGCAGTCTGTCCTTGGCTTGCGTGCGGACACAAAGCTCCAGCAACACCCTGGAATCAAGACCGCCGCTGAATGCGATCACCCAGCGGCGGACAGAGGACAGGGACTGCAGGCGATCGGCCAGCAAACCTGGCAGATCAGCCATGGCAACCGCTCGGATCAGCCACTGAAGCGGCCATATTCCATCAGCCGGGCATAGCGCCGCTCCAGCAGCTCATCGATCGACAGCTGCTGCAGGCGATCCAGGGTTTCAATCAGCTTCTGCTGCAGGTTCGCAGCCATCAGCGCCGGCTCCCGGTGGGCGCCACCCAGCGGCTCAGGAATCACCTGATCGACCAGTCCCAGCTCATACAGACGATCGGAGGTGATGCCCATCGCCTTGGCGGCATCGGCAGCCCGTTCGGCACTTTTCCACAGGATGGAGGCGCAGCCTTCGGGGGAGATCACCGAGTAGGTGCTGTATTGCAGCATCAGCAGCTCGTCACAGACGCCGATCGCCAGGGCGCCACCGGAGCCCCCTTCACCGATTACGGTGGAGATGATCGGGGTACGCAGATGTGACATTTTGGCCAGGTTGTAGGCGATCGCTTCCGACTGGCCACGCTCTTCCGCACCGATGCCGGGATAGGCTCCCGGAGTATCGATGAAGGTCAGCACCGGCAGTTTGAAGCGTTCCGCCATCTCCATGATGCGCAGCGCCTTGCGGTAGCCCTCGGGACGCGGCATGCCAAAGTTGCGTTCGCGCCGTTCATGCACATCACGCCCCTTCTGATGGCCGACAACCATTACCGGCTTGCCATCAAGACGGGCGATGCCGCCAATCAGCGCCTTGTCATCGGCAAAATGACGATCACCGTGGATCTCGTCGAAATCTTCAAAGGCGTGCTGAATGTAATCCAGTGTATAGGGACGCTGCGGATGACGTGCCAGCTGTGAAATCTGCCAGGCGGACAGGTCGGAAAAGATGCCCTTGGTCAAGCTGCGACTTTTTTCCTGCAGACGTCCGATCTCGTCAGACAGATTCAGGTCTGCGTTGTCTTCGCCAACAAGGCGCAGTTCGTTGATTTTGGCTTCCAGCTCGGCGATCGGCTGTTCGAAATCCAGATAGTTCGGATTCATGCGCGTCTGCTTCTGCTCTGTATGAAATGGGTTGATGCAGGCCCCGGGGCCTGCCAAAGATAGCGTTCATTCTACCGGTTGCGGGGAGCGGACTCCACCCTGAGCGTTTCTGTCTAGTGGCTGAAGCACAGGCGCACGCGACTGTTGCCGAACTGCTCCTTAAGGGCGATCAGCAGTTCGTCGCTGGCGCGTACCCGCCACGCCTCACCCAGTCGCAGCGGTCCTTCGGCATCTTCACGCCGATAGCGCAGCACCACCGGCAGGGTGCCCTCCGGCGCGCGCGCACCCTGCAGCGTCTGCGCCAGCGCCTTCAGCGCCCGGGGTTTGACCTGTCCACTGTCGCAGCACACTTCCAGATAACTGGCGTAGAGTGCACGCGCCTCGGCGATGCCGTAGACGCGGTTGCCGCGGACTTTCAAACCACCATTGTAGTCATCCTGTGCCACCTCGCCTTCCACAATCAGCACCTGATCCTTTGCAATCAGTTGACGAGCAGCCTCGTAGGCTTCGCCAAACAGCGTGATCTCCATGCGGGCGCTGCGATCATCCAGCGTCATGAAACAGAGTGGATCACCCTTTTTGGTCTTTTTCATGCGCAGATCCACCACCAGGCCGGCCAGTTTCTGCATCTGGCCCCGCGCGGGCTGCAGGTCATTCAGCTTCTTGCGCACGAAATGCTTGAGTTCGTCCTCATATTCGTCGATCGGATGGCCGGTCACATAAAGCCCCAGGGTTTCCTTCTCCCCCTGCAGCCGCTCCTTGTCGGTCCATTCCCGTGCGTTGCGATAGGCTTCGTAGGGATCACCCGGATCCTGCGCTTCCATCTCGCCAAACAGATCGAACATGCCGGCGTCCTGGTTCTGGGCCTCCTGATCCGCCGCCTTGAGGGCATCGTGGATCGCCTCCCAGAGCACCGCCCGGTGGGCGCCAAGGCCATCCAGTGCACCGCAGCGCACCAGTGCTTCCAGCACACGCTTGTTCAGTCGTTTGGTACCCACCCGTTTGCAGAAGTCGAACAGATCGGTAAAGGGTCCACCCTCCTGCCGCGCCTGCACGATCGCCTCCACCGGGCCCTCGCCGACGCCCTTGACCGCGCCCAGCCCGTACACCACCTCGTTGGCATCATTGACGGTGAACATGTACTCGCCGCTGTTCACATCGGGCAGCCGCACAGTCAGCCCCATGTTGCGGCACTCTTCGATGAAGATCACCACCTTGTCGGTGTTCTGCATGTCCGACGACATCACCGCCGCCATGAAAGGCGCCGGATAGTGAGTCTTGAGCCAGGCGGTCTGGTAGGAGACCAGCGCATAGGCGGCGGAGTGCGACTTGTTGAAACCGTAACCGGCGAATTTTTCCACCAGATCGAAGATGTTACCCGCCAGATGCGGATCGATGCCGTTATTGGCGCAGCCTTCCAGGAACACCGCCCGCTGCTTGGCCATCTCCTCCGGCTTTTTCTTGCCCATGGCTCGGCGCAGCATATCGGCGCCACCCAGGGTGTAGCCAGCCATCACCTGGGCGATCTGCATCACCTGTTCCTGGTACAGGATGATGCCGTAGGTGGGTTCCAGCACCGGCTGCAGCGAGTCGAGCTGGTAATCCGGATGGGGCCAGGCCAGGGGTTCCCGGCCGTGCTTGCGGTTGATGAAGTCGTCCACCATGCCGGACTGCAGCGGCCCCGGTCGGAACAGGGCCACCAGGGCGATAATGTCCTCGAAGCGCGAAGGCTGCAGGCGCCGGATCAGATCCTTCATGCCGCTGGATTCAAGCTGGAACACCGCGGTGGTGGCGGCGCTCTGCAGCAGCTTGAAGGTATCGGGGTCTTCCAGATCGATCGCTTCGATGCGCAGATCATCTTCGCCATTGCGCTGGCGAATGCGGTTGATCGTTTTCAGCGCCCAGTCGATGATCGTCAGCGTCCGCAGACCAAGAAAGTCGAACTTGACCAGGCCCGATTCTTCCACATCGTTCTTGTCGTACTGGGTGACGAGACCATGCCCCTCCTCATCGCAGTAGGTGGCGGAGAAGTCGGTCAGCTTGGTCGGTGCGATCACCACCCCGCCGGCGTGTTTGCCCACGTTGCGGGTCACCCCCTCCAGCTTGTAGGCCATCTCCATGATCTCTTGCGCTTCTTCGCTGCCGTTAACGAAGTCACGCAGCGCCTCCTCCTGCTCCCAGGCCTTGGCGAGGGTCATGCCCACCTCGAACGGGATCAGTTTGGAGAGGCGGTCCGCCAGGCCAAAGGGCTTGCCCTGCACCCGAGCCACGTCGCGCACCACCGCCTTGGCCGCCATGGTGCCGTAGGTGATGATCTGGGATACGGCGTCGCGGCCGTAGGTCTGGGCCACGTAGTCGATCACCCGGTCTCGGTTGTCCATGCAGAAATCGATATCGAAGTCGGGCATGGAGACACGTTCCGGGTTCAGGAAGCGTTCGAACAGCAGG
>Ga0055584_100007251_pt1 | contig 10884 bp, 10 predicted proteins | sample OSDHelmetaG_FD_58716 | JGI IMG/M metagenome (GOLD analysis project Ga0055584, IMG submission 58716) | Pelagic marine sediment microbial communities from the LTER site Helgoland, North Sea, for post-phytoplankton bloom and carbon turnover... | ecosystem: Environmental > Aquatic > Marine >...
GGCGATGAACCCGCTTTCGGTGTCGAAATCGAACGTCAGGCAGACGATATGGCGTGGCATGTATTCCCCCGGATAAAGCTTAGCTTCTGGTTAGCGCATATCGACGCGAGAGTGTAGTAAGACGATCAGAAAATTGCTTAGGGGAACATCATGGCCACGAAACAAATCGGCATCATTCTGAACGGCGCCACCGGACGTATCTGCCGGACCCAGCATATGCGCGGTGGGCTTGTCCCCATCCGCGATGAAGGTGGTTTGACCGTCGGCGACGATCAGATTGTCCCCCGGATGCTGATCACCGGTCGCAACGAAGATCGTCTGGCCGAAGTCGCGCGCGAATACGGGATCGAGGAATGGACGACCGATCTTGATGCCGCCCTCGCAGACCCGGACTTTCCCGTGTTCTTCGATGCCGCTGCGACCCATCTGCGCCTCGACACGCTGAACCGCGCCATTGATGCGGGAAACCATATCTATACCGAGAAACCCATCGCGCCGACGGTCGCTGAAGGTATCGAATTGATGCGGCGCGCCGAGGCCAAGGGCCTCAAGCACGGCGCGGTGGAAGACAAGCTGTTCCTGCCCGGTTTCCGCAAACTTTCCCATTTGATGGACAGTGGTTTCTTCGGCCGGGTGGTGAGTTTCAAACTCGAGTTCGGCTGGTGGGTCTTCGACGGTATTTCCGCCGAATCCCAGCGCCCCAGCTGGAACTACAAGAAATCCGGTGGCGGTGGCCTGCTCTCCGACATGCACCCGCACTGGCGGTATGTGATCGAGGGTATCCTCGGCCCCATCACTGATGTGTCCTGTGCGGCCTGGACCGCCCAACCCGAGCGAATTGACGAAGACGGCCAGCGCTACACTGTTGATGTGGAAGATGCGACGGCCACGCTCCTCGATATGGAAAGCGGTGCGCGCGGCTCAATTGTCAGTTCCTGGGCCACGCGTATCCGCAGCGATGATCTTGTCACCTTCCAGATCGATGGCACGGACGGATCTGCTGTTGCCGGATTGCGCAAATGCTGGGCCCAGTCAGCCGCTGATACGCCACGGATCGAAGGGTTCAACATGGGGTCCGGTCCGGAAACCATGGATTTCCTCGTGGATTATGACGATCATTGGAAGGAAGTTCCCGATGTGGCCCCCTACAAGAACCCGTACCGGTTTGGCTGGGAGGGATTCATTCCCCATGTGCTGAACGACGCGCCCTTTGCGCACACATTGGCCGCCGGTATTCGCGATGTGCAGCTGGCCGAAGCCTGCGCGCGCAGCTCGGACGAAAAAATCTGGGTGGATATGGCGTCCGTCACCTAGTTCTTGCTCGAACCCACTCTAGACCCACGTCATACCCGGACTTGTTCCGGCCATGACGGTCTTGATTGACCGCAGTATAGTGAACCCACGCAAACAATCCGGAGCTCACGCGATGGCCAGCCTTCCCGTACTCGATCTTGGCAGTGACCCCTATGAACGCGGCCTGACCCATGGCCGCGCGCTGTCACAGCAGATTGCAGAAAATATCGACACCTATCTGGCACGCTTCGCGGCTGGTGGTCTGAACGCCGAGACAGCCCGCGCCGAAGGCGTGAAATGGGTTGATGTGATGCGCGAACAGAACGCGGACTACGCCGAGGAGATGCGCGGCATATCAGATGGTTCCGAAATTGCCATCGGCGACATCGCCATGCTCAACGCGCGCTACGAAATCACCTTCGGGCTGTTCGGGGATGAGGCCAAGGCCAATGACGATTCGGGCCTGACCGGCGAAGCCGATGGGTGTTCAACCTTCGGCATTCTTCCAGACTCAACTGCCAGCGGACACACCATCCTGGGCCAGAACTGGGATTGGCTCGCCGGGGTCTATGGGCGCTGCGTCGTGCTGCGGATCACCCGTGACAACGGCCCCAACATCCTCTGCTACACCGAAGCGGGAATTGTCGGCGGCAAAATGGGCGTCAACGAGCACGGGATCGGACTGGTCGAAAACGGGCTGGTCTCCGACCATGACGGGCAGAACGCCTACGAAAAACCGTTCCACATGCGTTGCCGTGAAGTGCTGGATGCCGAAACCTATGACATGGCTCTGCTGCCCATCCTTGCCACCAAACGCGTCTGTTCTGCCAATTTCGTCGTCGGCCATGCGGATGGAGAGATCATCGATATCGAGACAAGCCCCAACGCCATCTCCTACATCTATCCGCAGGATGGCCTGGTGACCCATTCCAATCACTTTATCGATCCGCGCCACGGCCCTTCCCAGATGGAGCGGCTTTCAACCAGCACGTTGTATCGGGCAAACCGGCTCGACCGCCTGCTGCGCAAGCATGTCGGAAAGCTCGATGCGCCAATCATTCAGGATGCACTGGCGGACCATTTCGGGCATCCCAACGCAATCTGCCGGCATCCGGATGATCGCCAGCCCGTCGCCAAGCAGACCATGACCAATGCGGCGTTCATCTTCGATCTGAACGAACGCACCATGCTGGTCGCCGACGGCCCTCCTTGCGAAAACGCGTTTGTGATCCACACGCTGGACGGGGACTCTGTCTCTCGAGCTGCCGAGTAGCGCCTAACGACACATCGTTGGGACACCCAGCCGATCCCGTGATGTTCCCAACACCCGTTCGCACGCTAGCGCTAGGGCCAGTGCAGTCTCGTCGTGGTTCTCACGAGACACGATCTGCATCCCCACCGGCATATCCTCGGCGTCCAGCCCGACCGGAACGGTCATGGCACAGAGTTTGAGCAGGCTCGCCGTGTTGGTGTTGCGGACCAGTCGCATATTGGCAACGAAATGGGATTCCGGATCGGCGATATCGATCATCCGGGGCGGTGTCAGAGGAATGGTGGGACCTATGATCGCGTGTAGTCCGCCATAGGCGTCGTCCACTACTCGGGCCATGCGGGTGACTGCTTTGACGCGGTTCAGGTGCTCCGCGGCGGTATCGGATTCCGCTTTCGCCAGACGGATGGCCACCGCCGGGTCGAGATCGGCTTCGAAATCACGCATTTCATCCTTGATGAAAGCGGAGAACTCGCCGACATGCAGGCCACCGGCACTGAACAGATCGGTCACATCATCAAAATGGGGCATCTTCACCACTTCGGTGCGCAATCCGGCCTTCGAGAGTTCATCAAGCGCCGCCATCACCGTTTCGGAAATACCCGGATCACAATCCTTAAAATACCAGTCGCAGATGCCGACGCGAAAATCACCCAGTTCGGCCTGAAACAACCGATCCCGGAACACGACTGCGTCCTCGTCAACACGCGGATCGATTGCGCCGAACCCGATCACCAGATCATCGACGCTTCTGGCCAACGGACCAGCGGTGTCTAGGGATTTGACCAGCGGTACGATCCCATCCGTCGACCAGCGTCCCGGCGTTGGCCGGAACCCGGCATTGCCGGTCATTGTGGCAGGCATGCGCACCGACCCCGCTGTATCCGTGCCAATGGCCAGCAGTGCCGAACCTTCATGCAGGCTCACGCCAGCCCCGGAGCTCGATCCGCCGGGAGAACGATGATCCTGTGCATCCCAGGGATTGCGCGGCGGCCCCCAATGGGGGTTCACCCCCAGCCCACCAAAGGCGAACTGCACCGTATGGGTTTTGCCCGAAACCACCCCAAGCTGATGGCGAATGGCGGTCACAACCGGGCCTTCGGTCTGCCAGTTTTCCGATAACTCACGCGGACATCCCGCATAGGTGGGATATCCCGACACCCCGACCAGATCCTTGATGGAGACCGGAATGCCTTGCAAGGCCCCCAGATCGATCCCGGCCGCAAATGCAGCGTCAGCGGCCACCGCCTGAGCGCGAAGCCGACCCTGGTCCCATGTCTTGTAGGCGTGAAAGGCCTCACCACGGGTATCGTGATTGTCAATCGCCCAATCCGCCAGATCACCCGCCGACAGAGTGCCCGCGCGCAATGCTGTAATCAGCTCTGCCAGAGACGCGTTTGCAATATCCATTCTTCCCATCCGGATTTCCCCTGTCCATTTATCGGCTATTCTCACACCGATCCGGATTTCGAACCAGACACCCGTCACAGTGAGTTCTACATGCCCTTGCCCAATTCCTTCGGCAACATGACGTATCGCGCGCTTGATCCACGCGACCTGCCACGCTGCGCCACGCTGATTGCGGATGTTTTCAGCCAGGAGAACCTGTGGCCGTCGCCGCCGGACAAACCCATGACGAACTCGAAAGCATGCTGCTTGCGATCGGGCCATCCATATTGGATCAACCGCCCTCGTTCGGGGCCTGGGATGGTGCCGAGCTTATCGGGGCTGTCCTGTCGACGGCCTTCACATGGATGCCCCCCGACGGCGCCGGGGGCCTGTCACCGAACTACCGCCCCATCGGCGCCATCATTGGTGCGCTGGAAACCGGGTTCGAAGCTCAGCCCCAAGATAAGCTGCAGACCTGCCTGCACATTCACATGCTGGCTGTCAGCCGAGGGTTTCGGGGGCATCGCATCGCCGAACATCTCGTAAACACCTGTATCGAATCCGCCGCAACGCACGGATTTCAGGAAGTCGTCAGCGATGCCACAAACCCGGCATCACAGCAGGTGTTCACAAAAACCGGCTTTGCCAGGCTCACCGAGCAGCGCTTCGCCGATTTCGACTTCGAAGGACGCCGGTGTTTCAGCGAAATCGAAACCGCCCCCGACATTGCGCTGATGTGGCGCGCGATCTAGCTCAGGCGCGTTTCGTTCAGCTCCACAGCCACGTTCGGCTCCAGCGCGGCCAGCATGGTCGCGTGCAGATAGCAGGTATTGGCTGCAATGGTCATGAGACGCTCATGGGTCTCATCATCCTCTTCCCCTGACAGGAACAGATGGGTGTCGGCGGGCTCAGATTTGCCAACCCATGATCCGTCAGCCGGATTGCCTGTCGTGACAAAGGGCGTGTTCTGGACCAGCCGCACGCCGCGAATGTTGAACTTCTGATGCTGGATATAACGCCCGATCTGGGTCATGTAGCAAAAGGCGATTCCCGCTGCGAGCAGGCCCAGCCCGCTCGGCGCCTGATCGATGTCCATGCGCTCGTCAGATTTCAGTTTGAAATGGCTCATGCCATCGAGGCCTAGATAGGTATCGGTCTCGGTGACCCCGGCCGGATCGAGCAGAACACTGTGCCCCGGTACGTTGCGGATAATACGGGTCAGCTTCGCATCTGTGCCATTGGGCGCGGGTTGCGCCTCTCCGTCCTGAACCACGCCGGTTTTCCAGACGATATCCTTGAGCTCGTCGGAGCCGTCGAGCGGGGCGGGCGGCGCGCTGTGAGTCTTGTAGGGGTCCGGCGCGTCGGGCGCATCTGAATTGGTCAGTGAAGTCACCACCCGGCGTCGGCCATTCACATAGATTGCAAAGGTGTTGTCGAAGGATGTCCGCATCAAATCCATGGCCGGAGAAGCTTTGACCGCATCACGAATGAGCGCCGAAATATCTTCGGAGGATGCCGGCGAGGACACATGAGCCACTATGTCGGCAGGCTCTCCATAACCGACCCCGTCACCACGAATAAACGATCCAATAATGTAGTAGCCATTCAGCAAATCAACGCTCAGATCATCGATCTGAATATCGCGTGCCCGAGCAATGGTCAGGATACGATTGACCAGGTCACCATGCAGCCCGGCATTAAAGAAACCCAGCGGGAATGGCGCCAGATCCGTGCCGCCAAGATGCTTGCCCTCATCCGTCGCCATGCGCCAGACACTACCGCTATCGCCTTCGTGGACGACGCCTTCCTTCTGGTAGCCCGCCATCTGCCGGGATTGCACCACAAAGACATCACGCGAGGCGCCAGCACCCAGCACAGCCGGACGCGCCGATCCCTGCTGCATTTTGAAGGCCAGCGGATAGCAGGTGCCTTCGATATGATCGGTGGGTTTGGCGTCTGCAAAGGTGGTGCCCATGGCTCTCATAACTCCCTGATTTTCACTCAATAGTATTGGCCGCTAGATCGCACAGTTAAAATACCCTGTCGATGCACAACCGTTATGCGCGAATGTCATAACGCAGCTCCATTTGACCCGTTCCTAGGCAACCGGTTCGCGCTTCTGGAACCAGTCGGGGAGGTCCTCTTCTTCGGTCCCCGAAAAGATGCACTGCTTGATCTTGCGGGCTTCTTCCGCGGTGACGGTTCCGACATCCTTTGCCGCATCCGTCCCTGACGTGAAGGCCGAAGGCGGCGCAAAGCAGGTCGCACAGCGCCGCTTCTTGAGCTTGAGCGGCGGTTCGCCCTTGAAGGATTCCACGAGGTCTATGGCCATTCGCAGTTGGGCCTCTTCACCGGTCACGGAAATCACCACCGTGCCTTCCGAACCCGAGACACCGCCGCCGCCCACATGAACAGCCGTCAACCCGAACAGAATTTCAAAGGCCTGAATCTCCGTGATCACCCGGGCATTCATCAGCGGCAACATGCCGATCTTGGTGCCGTAGAAGTAATCTGCCTTGGCATGGCCCAGTTCGGCTGCGGCAGCCCGAATGGACGGCACGAGCTTTTCCAGCCCCACCGGCACAAACAGCGGAATGCCGGTGCCGCAAATCGCACCATAAGCGAAACCAATCGTCCCGGCCGCATGGTGCGCATTGAAGATACCGGCGTTGAACTCGTGATCCACCGCGTTCGCGCCCTTGATGAAGATCGAGGTGTCATCCCAGCCCGCAAGGGTCTCGTTCATGGTCGGCACCGGTGGAACGGACACCCCGTTCACAAGCCGCAACAGAGCCGGTTTTTCCTCCGGCTGGGTCTGGCACAGGGTGCCGTTGATGACCTGGCCGGACACATAACGATCAGGTTCGGGGCATTCCCCCATGATTTCCTCGGCGACATACACATTCGTCGAGCCATGGGCGATGACGATCTGGGCATGTTCATAGGCATGCTTGACCTCGGGCAAAGCAGCCACAGCTTTGCCAATGAGGCGTTTGGATTCCCATGGGGTGAAAGCGAATACAGCACGCATGGTGTTCTCCCGAACAAAGAATAATTTTCGACATTAATCTAGCAGTCGCAGATCAGACGCAACATCGTGTCGTCCTGCGCATCAGATCATGCTATGAGCAAACTGGAAAATTCGGCATAGACCGAAGAATCGTTACGGTGGAGATATGGCAATGGCGTATTCAATCCTGCTGCGCGGGAACGACTACGAATTCACACTCGAAATGGACGGCACCTATGGTGATGTGCCCATCCGCTACGAACCCGGTGTTCTCGAAGAAATCTACGCCAAGGTTCTCAACAACCAGCCGTTCCAAGCCTGCGAGTTCTCTCTTTCCAATTATACCATGATGCGCGACCGGGGTGCGGATTGGATGGCAGCCATTCCCGTCTTTGCCAATCGCGACTTCCGCCACAGCATTATCTGGGTCCGTAAGGACAGCGACCTGAACTCCCCCGAGCAGCTGCGCGGCAAACGCGTCGGCGTGCGCGACTACACCATGACCGCGGCGGTCTGGCTGCGCGGTACCCTGATTGACGAGTTCGACACCGACTGGCGCGACATCAACTGGTACGCCAATTCCGAACAGCGGTTCCCGGTGCTCGACGGCGTGCCGCTGGAACTGGGAGACGGTGATCCCGAAGAGATGCTTCTGGCCGGCCAGCTGGACGCCTTCATCTCGCCACGTCCGCGCGATCTGATGGAGAAAGCACCCACAGACCGGGAACTCCGGCCCATCTTCCGAAATGTGGCCGAAGTCGAACGTGAATATTTCACACGAACCGGCATTTACCCGATCAACCACACGGTCGTGATGCGCAAGGAAATCCTGGAGGACTTCCCCGACGCCGCAAAGGCCATCTTTGATGCCTATTGCACCGGCAAGGCCCGTGCCCTCAAGCGGCGCATCGGAACCACCTTTGTCCCCTGGGGCAAAGAGTACTGGACCGAGACCATGGCCATGTTCGACGGCGACCCCTTCCCCATGGGACTGACGGAATCAAACCGCAACAATGTCGGTACGCTGTTGCGCTATCTGCACGAACAGAAGCTGATTTCCGAACTGCCGGAGATCGACGACCTGTTCCTGCCCGGTACGGTTGGTTTCAAGGAGAATTGAGCATGTCCAGTCTTGATGGGAAGACCTTCGACTTCATCGTCGTGGGCGCCGGCAGCGCCGGTTGCGTTCTCGCCAACCGCCTGAGCGCGGACGGCAAGCATTCGGTGTTGTTGCTGGAAGCCGGGGTCAAGGACAGAAGCCCGTGGATCCACATCCCGCTGGGCTATGGCAAGCATTTCTCCAACGCCGCGGTGAACTGGCTTTACAAGACCGCCCCGAACCCGGATGGGATGAACCGGGAAGTCGTCCAGCCCCGCGGCAAGGTGCTCGGCGGGTCCAGCGCCATCAATGGCATGGTTTATATCCGTGGCCATCGCGAGGACTACAACCAGTGGCGCCAGCTCGGGAACACCGGCTGGAGCTATGAAGATGTCCTTCCCTATTTCCGCAAGGCCGAGGACCAGCAACGCGGAGAAGACGAGTATCACGGTGTTGGCGGCCCGCTTGCGGTGTCCGACCCTTGGGGGAAACACCCGCTGGCCGAAGCCTTCATCGATGCCGCCGAGGCCGCCGGTCACCCCCGCAATGACGACTTCAACGGGCCCAACCAGACCGGCTTTGGATACAGCCAGTGGACCATGCGAAATGGGCGACGGTGCTCCGCCGCTGTTGGCTATCTGAAACCCGCCCGCAAGCGACCCAATCTGACCATCGCCACCGAAGCCCATGCCACGCGCCTGCTGTTTGACGGCAAACGCGCCAGCGGCATCGAATACGATGAGAAGGGTCAAACCGTGACGGCCCATGCCGGACGCGAAATCATTGTGTCGGGCGGTGCGATCAATTCACCGCAATTGCTGCAGCTTTCCGGGCTGGGGCCGGCCGAACTGCTGCGCAGTCACGGCATCGACGTGGTTGCAGACATGCCGGGCGTGGGCGACAGATTGTGCGACCACATCAATGTCCCGCTCATGTTCCGCCTGAACAAGCGTTTCACGGTGAATGATGTCGTGAACAGCTTCCCGATCCGAATGAAGACCGCGGCACAATACGCCTATAACCGGTCCGGTTTCCTCGCCATGGGCGTGTCCTTTGCCCAGGGGTTCTTCAAGGTGGACCCGTCTGCTGTCTCCCCGGACATCCAGTCGCAGATCATGCTCTTCAGCTCGCCCAAAGTCGGCGGCAACCCCTTCCCGTTCCCCGGTGCGACAATTGTTTCGGCTTTGCTGCGCCCCGAGAGCAAGGGACACGTCAAAATACTCTCGGCAGATCCCTTTGAAGCCCCGGAAATTCAGCCAAATTATCTGACGGCCCAGAAGGATCGAGACGTGCTGGTGGGCGCTGTGAGGATCATGCGGAAGATCACCAACCAGTCGCAGTTCCTGAAATACGTCGTCGAAGAACACGAGCCGGGCCCTGATTGTATCAATGACGATGAAATCGTCGATTATCTGTATCGCATGGCCCGGACCAGCTACCACCCGGTCAGCACCTGCCGCATGGGGACAGACCCCACGGCCGTGGTCGATGAACGCCTGCGTGTCTACGGCATTGAAGGCCTACGTGTTGCTGATGCCTCGATCATGCCCACCCTAATTTCGGGCAACACAAACGCGCCGGCCATCATGATCGGTGAAAAGGCCTCCGACATGATACTGGAAGACGCTGCCTGAATCCGCTCAAGAGGTGAGCGTGGAGCACGATCTGCAACGCAATCGGTCGTCCCATCGGGCATAATGGCAGGAATACATATTCGGGGAGAGAAACATGCTGATCGTCGATTCACAGGTCCATATCTGGATCAACACGCAGATGGCACCGATTCACCGTCAGGTGATGAACTTCACCGCCGAAGATCTCATTGCGGAGATGGATGAAGCCGGCGTGGACCGGGTGATCCTGCATCCGCCGGGCGTCGTCCCCAATGGCAATGAAGTGGCCATCGCCGCCGCCAATGCCCATCCGGACCGTTTCAAGGTCCTTGGCTGGGTGCATATGGATCAGCCCGAGATCGGTGCAGCCAAGCTGGCCGGCTGGACCGACACACCGGGCATGCTCGGCCTTCGCTTCCTCTTCATCGCGCCTGGCCGGGAAAACTGGCCCCATGACGGCACGATGGACTGGATCTGGCCCATCGCCAACGAACAGAAAATGCCTGTCGGCCTGCTGGCCCATGATTTCCTGCCACGGGTCAGAGAACTGGCCGAGCAGTATCCCGATATCCCCTTCCTGATTGATCACCTGGGCGCCAGCCCGTTCAAGAAGGATGCAGAATCCTTCGAGACCCTGCCCGATCTTGTGGCTCTGGCGAAACACCCCAATGTGGCGGTCAAGATGTCCGGTGCGAATGGCAATTCGACCGATCCCTACCCCCACACCAATATCCACGACGAACTGCACCGTATTTTTGACGCATTCGGACCCGATCGTAGCTTCTGGGGCACGGACCTTTCGCGCATGAATTGCAGCTATCGCGAATGCGTGACCCTGTTCACCGAGGAACTGCCCTGGTTGTCCGGGCGCGATCTTGAGCTGGTGATGGGTGAAGCGCTCTGCAACTGGATTGGGTGGGACCTGCCCGCCTAGGGAATACGAACCAACCGCTGTCTTCCTGCCATCTGACCGGCATCCAGGAGAGTGACATGAACAAAACTTCTGCAGGCGAGATATATCGTCTGATACTCGGCACGTTCATTGCCCTGACCATCATGCTGTCTACACACCTTGTTAGCGCAGCTGGTACGCAACAGGAACTCGCCCAGGTCATCTACGACGAAGCAAACATAGAGCGCTTTGTCGAAGTGTCTAGCCCCCAAGTTCTGGGCCATTCCTGATTAGGGTTTCTGGAACAGGAGGGCGCAT
>Ga0055584_100007253_pt1 | contig 10883 bp, 11 predicted proteins | sample OSDHelmetaG_FD_58716 | JGI IMG/M metagenome (GOLD analysis project Ga0055584, IMG submission 58716) | Pelagic marine sediment microbial communities from the LTER site Helgoland, North Sea, for post-phytoplankton bloom and carbon turnover... | ecosystem: Environmental > Aquatic > Marine >...
AGCACCTGGTAGATCGGTTGCCGATCGACCGGACACGCCGCTTTTCCGCATCCTGCTAGACGACGGTGAATGTCCACGTGAACGTCCGAGCGAATTGCCGGCCGTCCTCGATCCGCCAGTAGACGACCTCTGCGGTGTGTTCGCCGTCCTCGAACTGGGTGACCGCCGCCGACTCGTTCGGTGTGAACGTCAGCGTGTTGTTCCCCGGCTCGAACCGGGTCACCGGTGGCAGCTCGACCTGCTGGCCGGGCTCCACGTCGGTCTGCCCCAGTTCGTCGACGTTGACGGTCTCCAGCTCGACGCCGTCGATGACCAACACGCCCGTGAATCCGCTGGCGAGATCGACGAACACGTTGCTCTGATTCGGCACCTGGACCGCCTCTGGGACGGGCGTGACGGACTGGATGAACTGCGGCAGGTCGGCGCGGTCGTCTCCCGTGATCCCCACGAGGAGTCCGCGCACCACCAGGAGGATCCCGACGAGGAGCACGAGGAGCATGGCGACCGTGATCTTGTCGGGGCGCCGCCGGCGGCCTGCTTCGATCGGCGTCGACCCGCCCGCAGTGGTCTCGGCGCCCGCTCCGGGTGACTCCGTGTCGATCCGGTGTTCACTCACGTTCCCATCATGCCGGGATCGGGAGGCATCGCGTCGGTCTGCCCACCTGTCCTCCGGAGCCGTCGATCGTGGGGGGCGTCACCCCACGACCCGGGGGCAAGCGATAGCGTTCGTCCATCGTGAGTATCAGCGATTCGCCCCCCGGCGGTCAGACCGAACCGTCCGAACTGCTCGGCAGCCTGTTCGCCGACCGGTTCCGCCTCGTGCGCCTCGTCAGCGAGGGCGCGAACACCACCGTGCTCGACGCCGTCGACGAGACGACCGGGCGGACCGTGACCGTCAAGCTGATCCGCCCGGAGATGTCGTCGACCGCTGCGTTCCGGGATCGGTTCGACGACACGATGCGACGCGTCGGGTCTCTGAGCCATCCCAACGTCGCGGCCCTGTACGACTGGGGTTGGGCCGACGTCGACGGTGTCGAGACGTCGTTCGTGGTCGTCGAGCAACTCACCGGTGGGAGCCTGCGCGACATGTTCGACCGGTCGCGTGAGCTCAGCCCGTCGCAGGCCCTCGCCGTCGGTCTCGATGCGTGCCGCGCCCTCGATTACGCCCATCGCCGAGGGTTCGTCCACAGTGAGCTCACGCCGTCCAAGCTGGTCTTCGGCGACGACCGCCGGCTCCGGATCACCGATTTCGGGCTCGCCCGGCTCCTCAACGAGGAATCGTGGGAGCAGCCCGACTCGGTCGCCAACCACACCGCCTGGTACGCCTCGCCCGAGCAGGGTCTGTCACAGCCGATCGACGGCAAGACCGACGTGTACGCCCTGTGCCTCACGCTGCAGGAGGCGGTGACAGGTTCGCTGCCGTTCAAGAACGACTCGACGGTGGCATCTCTCGCAGCCCGGGTCGGCCGCCTGATGCCGGTTTCGGCGGACCTCGGACCACTCGCCGCAGTGCTCGAGCACGCCGGCCGGCCCGAGGCCGACGAACGTGCGTCGGCTGCCGAGTTCGGCAAGGGGCTCGTCCAGGCGGCGGGCAAGCTGCCGCGTCCGGATCCACTCCCGCTGCTGTCGACCGGCCTGTTCGAGACGCCGGTCGAGCAACTCCGCAGTCCCGACGATCCGACGGGCGGGGTCGTCCGCCCTCCGGCGGGACCCGAAGGCCCGGAGATTCCCGTGATCGTCGAGGCGGAACCCGATGATCCAGAGCGAGAGCCGGTACCCGACCTGTCGGACGCGCCTGTCGACGATCTCGTCATCCTCCCGCTCGACTCCGAGATCGGTGATCGATCCACCGGCACCGAACCCGACCCCGTCGTCGTCGACCCCGGGGAAGACGCCGACGAAGCGTCCGGTGTCGCCGCTGCTGTCGCCGCTGGTGGCGCGGCGGCGGTCGGCGTGGCAGCGGCTTCCATCGTCGGCCCCGAACCGCCCGCGGTCGAGACCGATCCGGTGTCGGACGACGTGGCGGCTCCTGTTCCCGGCCCGGGGACGTCGGCGCCGCCCACCCGGGTCATGCCCGTCACGGACGTCGAACCCGAGCGTCGTCGACGTGGTTTCCCGTGGAAGATCCTGCTCGCGCTGCTGGTGATCGCGGCCCTCGCCGTGCTCGGTGTCCTCGCGACCCGGCTGTTCGCCACCCCGGTGTACACCGTTCCCGACCTGGTCGAGATGCCCGAGGCCGAGGCCCGGAACCTCGTCGCCCCCAACCAGTGGGTCGTCACAACCGAGCGCGAGCGCAGCGACGTGGTCCCAGTGGTGGGACAGGTCGTGCGAACCGCGCCGCAGGCAGGCGTCGAACTTGCCGAAGGTGAGCCGTTCCTGATCGTGGTCAGCATGGGCCCGACGCTGCGTGAGCTCCCCGAGTCGACCGGTCAGCCACTCAGCGAGGCGCAGACGCGGCTCGTCGAACGGGGCCTCGACGTGCAGACGGTCGAGCAGTTCGACGAGTTGGTGCCGGACGGCGTCGTGATCAGTTGGTCCGTCCCGGGTGATGCCACCCTGACGGCGGGCGCGCTCGTCGAGCCCGGCACCCTGGTCGAACTCGTGTCGTCGCTCGGCCCGGCCCCGCGCAGCATCCCGAACGTGGTCGGCCTGCCGGTCGGCGCTGCGCGGGACGAGGCCGAGAGCATCCAGTTGACCCTCACCGAGATCGGGCAGGAGTTCAGCGACGACGTCGTGCTCGGCTCGGTCATCTCCCAGGGAACACCGCCCGGCACGGAGGTGCCACGAGGTTCCGATCTCACCGTCATCGTGTCACGCGGGCCCGATCTCGTGACGTTCCCCGAACTGCCCGGCGCTGCGACCTACGAGGAGGCAGCTGCGATCCTGGTGGACGCCGGGTTCGAGCCCCGGCTCACGTTCGGGGACGCTCAGGGCGTTGTCCGCTCGGTTCGTATCGACGGCGAGGAGCCGGAGGTCGGCGAGACGTTCCGCCGCGGGACGCAGGTCGACATCAGCGCACTCTGATCACTACGGTTCGGCCAGCCGATCGACGTGACGGCAGGAAAGGACGGCATGGACGAACTCGACGGTCGGGTGGCGATCGTGACCGGGGCCGGTCGCGGCCTCGGCCGTGAGCACGCACGTTTCCTCGCTGCCCGAGGTGTCCGTGTGGTCGTGAACGATCTCGGCGTCGGCCCCGACGGCAGCGGGTCCGACCCGGTTCCCGCGGACGAGGTGGTCGCCGAGATCCGTGACGGTGGCGGCGAAGCGGTCGCGTCCTACGACGACGTCTCGGACTGGAACGGGGCCCGTCAGGTCGTCGAGGCCGCCATCGGTGAGTTCGGCGACCTCGACATCGTGGTCAACAACGCCGGCATCTTGCGCGACAGCACCATCGTCAACATGAGTGAAGACGACTTCGACGACGTGGTGCGCGTCCACCTCAAGGGGCATGCAGCAACGACCAAGTGGGCGGCGTCGTACTGGCGCGAGCAGCACAAGCTCGGTGTGGAGCGGCACCGCAACCTCGTCCACACCAGCTCCACGTCGGGCCTGTACGCGAACCCCGGCCAGTCGAACTACGGATCGGCGAAGTCGGCCATCGCGACGTTCAACCGGATCGCGGCCCACGAGCTCGAGCAGTACGGCGTGCGATCGAACTGCGTCGTGCCGGGCGCCCGGACCCGGCTGACGATGGCGTCGCCGGGCCTCCCCGAGATCATGGAGGCACCGGCTGACGGATTCGACATCTGGGACCCGGGGAACGCCGCCCCGCTCGTGGCGTACCTGGCCAGCGGATCGTGCGCGTTCAGCGGGGAGACGTTCTACGTCCAGGGCGGGACCGTTCGCCGGCTGGAACCCTGGAAGTTGGGCGGCGACTCGATCGAGAAGGCGACCCGTTGGGAACTCGACGAGCTCGCTCGGGCGATGCAGGCGTTCGTGGTGGAGCCCGCTACTCCGTGATCGCCTGGATCTCGGCCGCGAGTTCGATCGACGCCTCGTTGACGGGCACCGAGGCCTGCATGGCCATCAGCTTCATCATGTCGCCCTGAATGGTGATCTTGCCGGCCATGAACGACTGCATCAGCACCGCGGGGTCCTGATCGACGACCATCGCCTTGGCGGTCTCGTAGTCGGTCGTCAAGGTGACGTCCGGCTCCTCCAGCTCGCCGAGTTCCAGCTCGAGACTGCCGTCGCTGCTGTCGATGTAGGCGTGCACCGTGCCCTCGCCGAACGGCACGTCGGTGACGACCTGGTTGATCTTGACATCGACGGTGACGTCGGGGAGGCGGTCGGTGTACTGCTCGCGGAGCCCGCGGGCCGCTTCCATCCAGTCGTCGGTCAGGAACGTGTACATGGCAGGCGACTGTATCCGCCGACGGTCAGCCCGCCTCCAGCGTCGTCGACGACGTCGTGACGCTGTCGAGGAACTCGTGGTCGAGTTCGAAACCCATGCCGGGTGCTACGGGTACCCGGACCTGGCCGTCCTCGACCGTGATCGGGTCCACCACGATGTCGCGTCGGTAGAAGCGCGACGCGGCGCTGATGTCGCCCGGGAGGGTGAACCCCGGCAGCGCCGCCAGTGCGGCGTTGGCGGCCCGCCCGATGCCGGTCTCGACCATGCCGCCGCACCACACCGGGACGCCCCGGTCGACGCAGAGGTCGTGGATGCGGCGGGCCTCCAGGTAACCGCCGACCCGACCGGGTTTGATGTTGATGATCTCGGCGGCGCCCAGCTCGATCGCGTCCGCCGCGGTCTGCAGCGACACCACCGACTCGTCGAGGCAGACCGGCGTGTCGATCGCCGCAGCGAGCTGGGCGTGCCCGAGCAGGTCTTCCTCGGGCAGGGGCTGTTCGATGAGCAGCAGGTCGTACTCGTCGAGCCGTCGGAGGTGGTGGGCGTCGTTCCGGCCGTACGCCGTGTTCGCATCGACCTGGAGCCCCATCTCGGGGCCGATGAGTTCACGGGCCAGACGGACGGGTTCGACGTCCCAACCGGGCTCGATCTTGAGCTTGATGCGGGCGTAGCCGTCGTCGACGTAGCCCTGCACCTGCTGCAGCAGCTCGTCCAGGGTGTCGAAGATGCCGACGCTCACACCGCTCGGGATGTGGTCTCGTCGGCCGCCGAAGTAGCCGTGCAGGTTGACGCCATCGGCCCGGAGCTCGGCGTCGAGCACCGCAGCCTCGAGTGCCGCTTTCGCCATCGGATGTCCGACGTAGTGGCCCAGCCGGGGTGCGACGTCGGCCGCGGCGAGCGGGCCGCCCGCCGCCAGCGCCGGCCAGAGGTGGTCACCGATCACCATCGCTGCTGCGTCGACGAACTCGGCGGAGTAGACCGGCGCGGCCATCGCGACACATTCGCCCCATCCCTCACCGCCGTCGGTCGCGACACGGAGCAGGAGGATGTCCCGGCGGGTCTGGGTCCCGAAACTGGTACGGAACGGTGTGACGAGATCGAGTTCGATCCGCCGGAGCTCGAGTCGGTGCAGGTGCATGTTCATGCCTCGCGTTCGGTGTCGACGTGGTCGTCGTCGGCCGGGTGGTGGACCTCGTACTCGCCGTCGCGGCTGAAGCCGGTGACGACGCCGCCCGAGTCCAGGAGTCCTCCGAGTTCGCGGCGCACGCGCATCCGCCATTCGGCGGCGGTCGACGGTTCGGTCCGGCGGAGTACGACGATGTCCTCCGGTGTCGGCACCCTCGTGGTGACCGCTCCGGCCGGCGGGGCCGGGCGTTGGGCCTCGTCACTCGTCGGCCAAGCGACCACGAGTCGGTCGGACTCGTCGTGGGCGTTGATCGAGTCGGTCATCGGACCGTAGAAGTTCGTCTTGTACTCGGTGACGTGCGCATCCAGCACCTCGATGTTGAACCAGGCGTTGCGTCGAACGAGCGGGTCGAACGTCCAGACGATCCACCCGATGCCGCGGTCTGCCGCCCACGTCCTCTGGTGGGTCTTCATGAGTCGGCCGACGCCGTGATGTTGGACTCCCGGCAACACCCCGGTGACGTGGCTGTGCAGCGCCCGCTCACCCCGGTGGTCGGCCAGGATCCCGAGCGAGGCCCCCACCGAGTGCCCGGATTCGAAGGCGCCGACGACGTAGCCGCCGGCGTGCGAGATGGCCATCAGCAGCTCCACGGTCACGATCGGTGTCGTGGTGCCCCAGACCTGCTGGAACACGGTGCCGACCATGGCCATCTCCTCGGCCGATTGCATGGCGCGGATCTCGATGTCGCCATCACCCATGGCTGGGACCGTACCCGGTCGAGCGGTGCCGGACCGATCCGTCGAATCGATCGACACGGCTTGACGACTCGTCAAGCCGTTGGGTTTGCCCCGCCACGGGCGATAGGCATGTCGCCATGGCTCGAATCCTCGTCACCGAAGCGATCGCGGACGGCGGTCTCGATCGCCTCCGGGCAGCCGGCCACGAGGTCGACGTGCGATTGGAGCCGTCGCCCGACGAACTCCGGTCGGCGGTGGTGGGCGCGCACGCACTCGTCATCCGGTCGGCGACGACCGTCGACGCCGAACTCCTCGCGGCCGGTTCCGATCTGGTCGTGGTCGGTCGGGCCGGGATCGGACTCGACAACGTCGACGTCGCGGCAGCGACCGAGCGCGGCGTCATGGTCGTCAATGCGCCGCAGTCCAACATCGTCTCGGCAGCCGAGCACACGATGGCGCTCCTCCTCGCTCAGGCCCGCAATATTCCCCAGGCGCACGCCGCGCTCGTCGACGGGCGCTGGGAGCGCAGCAAGTGGGAGGGCGTCGAAGTCGCCGACAAGACGCTGGGCATCGTGGGGCTCGGCCGGATCGGCAAGCTCGTGGCGGACCGTGCAAAGGCATTCCAGATGCGTCTGGTGGCGTACGACCCGTTCGTGTCGGCCGATCGGGCCCGGCAACTCGGAGTCGAGCTGCTCCCACTCGACCAGGTGGTCGCCGAGTCGCACTTCCTCACGGTTCACCTGCCGAAGACCCCGGAGACGGCAGGTCTGATCGATCGAGATCTGCTCGTCAAGGCGCAACCCACACTTCGTGTCGTCAACGTCGCCCGCGGTGGCATCGTCGACGAGGTCGACCTGGCCGAGTGCATCCGGGACGGCGTGATCGCCGGCGCCGCACTCGACGTCTTCGACTCGGAGCCGACGACCGAATCACCGCTGTTCGGTCTGCCGTCGGTGGTGGTGACACCGCACCTCGGGGCATCCACGCGCGAGGCACAGGACAAGGCGGGCGCCGCGATCGCCGACATGGTGAAGCTCGCCCTCGACGGCGACTTCGTGCCATGGGCGGTCAACGTCGATGCCGCCGAGGCGAACGAGACGATCCGGCCGTTCCTGCCGCTCGCCGAGCAGCTCGGACGGCTGTACGGGTCGCTGCACGGGAGCTCGCCCGACTCGTTCGAATTGTGCTGCGAAGGTGAGATCGCCACCTATGACACCAGAATCCTCGGGCTCGCGGTCCTCAAGGGCTTCTTCAGTCGTATCACCGACGACCCGGTCAGCTACGTCAACGCACCGAACATGGCCAACGCGGCCGGGGTCTCGATGCGTGAGATCACGTGCGCCGAGTCGGACGAGTACGTGAACCTGATCTCACTGCGGTGCGACGACCACAGCATCTCCGGGACGCTGGCGGGACGGCGGCGTGTGCAACGGATCGTGGAGGTCGACGGACACCCGGTCGATGTCCCGCCGTCCGATCACATGATGGTGATCAAGAACGACGACCGCCCCGGCGTGATCGGGACCGTGGGTGTGATGCTCGGCGATGCCGGTGTCAACATCGCCGACATGGACGTCGGTCGGGTGGCGTCGTCCGGCAACGCCACGATGGTGCTCACGCTGACCGATCGTGTGCCGGCGCCGCTCGTCGATCAGCTTCGGGGCGCGCCGGGGATCGTCAGCGTCAAGGTCCTCAACGGCTGAGCCGCTCGTCAGCGCAGCTCGGCCCGGTCGGCTCCGGTGAGCCTGGTCGCCAGGTACGTGCTCGTTCCGGTCGCGAGCAGCTCGCGAGCGCCGGCCATCAAGGCGCCATAGGCCGTACTCGCGAGCGAGCCGCCGATCGAGACCCGGCGGCCACCCGCCGCCCCGATCTCGTCGACCGTCGGCCCGCCCGGCAGCGCGAGCACGTTGACGGGGACCGGCACGGCGTCTGCGACGGCGCGGATCTGTTCCACCGTCGAGAGCCCGGGCGCGTACACGCAATTGGCTCCGGCCTCGGCGTAGGCGACGAGGCGCCCGATCGTGTCGTCGAGGTCATCGACGCCGTGCAGGAGATTCTCGGCCCGCGCCGTGAGCAGGAGTGGATCGCCGGCGACCGCCGCGGCCTCGGCCGCGGCGGCGACACGTTCGGCAGCGGTCTCGATCGTGTCGATCCGACCGGCCGGGCCGTTCCAGTCCTCGATCGAGCACCCGGCGGCTCCGGCGTCGTGGAGCAGGCGCACCGTCTCGGCAACGCCGGCGAGATCGTCGGCGAAGCAACGCTCGCCGTCGACGTTCAGGGGGAGCTCGGTCTCGGCGGCTACCCGTCGGACGTGATCGACGAGCTCGTCACGGCTCACGCCGTAGTCGTCGCGGCCCTGTGACCACGCCAACCCGGCGCTCGTGGTGGCGAGCGCCTCGAACCCGGCTCCGGCCAGCAGCTTGGCCGAACCGACGTCCCACGGGTTGGGCATCACGAACACCTGTTCGCGGGCATGGAGATCGAAGAACCGGGTGCGTCGCTCCGATGGAGTCATGGGTCCATCTTGACCGATCGTGTGGCCGCGCGTCAGCCGGGTTCGAGCAGTTGCCCGGTGACGCCACGACCACGATGACGTGGCGACGCGTCACCAGCCGTCGGGAAGCGAGGCGAGTCGCGCCTCGATGGCGGCCTCGCGGGCGCGCGCTGCGAAGTCGTCGCCGCGGCCGGCGTAGATGATCGACCGGGACGAACTGATCATCAGGCCCCGACCGTCCTCGGCGGCGCCGGCGGCGACCGCGGCCCGGGGATCGCCGCCCTGTGCGCCGACACCAGGCACCAGGATCGGGAGATCGCCCGCGACCTCGCGTACCTCACGGAGCTCGTCGGGGTAGGTGGCACCGACGACCAGCCCGCAGTCGCCCCGGAGAGCCCACTCATCGGCGACCATCTCAGCGACCCGAACGTACAGCGGGCGGCCGCCGACGTCGAGTGCCTGGAGATCGTCGCCGCCGGGGTTGCTCGTCCGGCACAGTGCGATCACGCCACCGCCGTGGGCGAAGAACGGCACGACCGAATCGGCGCCGAGATACGGGTTCACCGTGACGGCATGGGCCTGGTACCGCCCGAACGCCTCGCGTGCGTAGTGTTCGGCCGTCGGGCCGATGTCGCCGCGCTTGGCATCGAGGATCAGCGTGACGTCGGGGTACTCCTCCAGGATGTACGCGCACACCCGCTCGAGCGCCGACTCCTCGCGCTGGCTGCTGAAGTAGGCGATCTGGGGCTTGAACGCGCAGACGAGGTCGGCGGTCGCATCGACGATCTCCTTGCAGAACCGGAACACGGCGTCGGGCGCCGTGTCGAACACGGTCGGGAACCGGGCAGGATCCGGGTCGAGACCGACACACAACAGGGAGTTCGACGCTGCCCACGAGCGCCGGAGTTGGTCGTGAAAGCCCACGCCGCCGACGGTAGATCACGCCGTCCGCGCGGTGACGGCGCGCGCGTTGCGATCGTGTGACGAACAGGGTCTGCTGGGCTCAGTCGGCGAGTTCGATCGCCGCCGTCGGGCAGAGGTCGGCGGCTTCGCGCACCTTGTCGTGGAGCACCGCCGCCGGTTCATCCTGGAGGACGTACAGGTAGCCGTCGCTCCGCACCTCGAACACCTCCGGGCAGACCTGCATGCAGCCGCCCGTCGAGGCGCACATGTCGAAATTGATCGTGACCTTCATCGCATCCTCCCTCTATGCCTTGGCTCGACGGTAGCCGTCCGCCTCGGCATCGTGCGCGTCGGCGTAGCAGCGTTCGGGAACCGTGCGCTCGTAGAAGCGGCCCCCCGGTACGTGGAAGATGCCGGAGTTGTCGTTGGCCTTGATCGGGTATCCCTCGGGACACTGGCCGTCGACAGGCGGTATCCAGGTGGTCGTCTCCGCGCTGTCGTCGGCCACCGCCGTGATGGTCGCGGATTCCGCGGCGGTCGGCGCCGAGGGCGGGTCGGCCGAATCTTCGACCGAGATCTCCGTGAACCCGTCCGGCGGCTCGGGCGCTCGACCCGGCGGCGGGTCGAGCGGCGGCCACTCGGGCGCCGGGGACCCGTCGCCGGTCCGGCTCTGCCACGCGACCCAGCCCGCATAGCCGGCGCCCGCGAGCAGCGCCACCCAGAACAGCCGTCGCAACGTCGTGATCATGGCGGCAACCCTAGACCGTGACGCGGGTCGGACGGGAGTGCCCGGGTCGCTCAGCCGTGCTGACGCTCGAAGGCCGACAGCACGGCGCGCAACGATGCGGTGGTGATGTTCGGGTTCTGACCGAGACCCCACTTGACGTTGCCGTCCCTGCCGGTCGTCTCGACGTACGCGACCGCCTGGGCATCGGCGCCCCGACCGATCGCGTGCTCCGAGTAGTCGACGACGTCGAAGTCCTCGTCGAAATGGTCGGTGATGGCTTGGACGAACGCCTCGACGGGACCGTCACCCTCGCCGTGGAGGGTCACGGGTGCACCGTCGACGTCGAGTTGGGCCGCGACCCGGGTCCGTCCCTCGCCGTCGGCCGAGGTGGTGTGCAGTTCGTGGGTCCGCAACCGGAAGCGGGGCGACTCCGGGATGTACTCGCTCTGGAAGGTGTCCCACATCACGTTGGAGCTGATCTCGGTGCCGGTGTTCTCGGTGACGTGCTGGATCGCCTTGGAGAACTCGATCTGGAGGCG
>Ga0055584_100007254_pt1 | contig 10882 bp, 8 predicted proteins | sample OSDHelmetaG_FD_58716 | JGI IMG/M metagenome (GOLD analysis project Ga0055584, IMG submission 58716) | Pelagic marine sediment microbial communities from the LTER site Helgoland, North Sea, for post-phytoplankton bloom and carbon turnover... | ecosystem: Environmental > Aquatic > Marine >...
TAGAACACGGATGAAACGGAGAACGCGGATTTTCACGGATTTGAACAGAGCCAGTGAACGGGTTGCCGTAGGCCGATTCTCCGAATCGGCATGAGCGATGTGGAATGGTTCTTAGAAGCGCATTCTCACGAGAATGGCATTAACCACGAATGTCACGAATCAAACGAATGACATCAAGCCGTGTGCTTTGGAGTGCGGTGTCCTGGCACCGCTTTCCCTTTCATTCCGGCAGCGAGCGAGCGGACGACGCGGATTGAGAAAGAAAGCTCCGCCCAGCCGGAGCAATCCAAAATGAGACTACGACGAGCCTGCGGTCAATATCGAACGAATCGGATGCTCACTCTGGTAGAAGCAAATTGGCAAGAACAGAACGTCAGGAGCAAGGAATCCACGCTGTCTCTGAAAAGTGTTGGTGTCCAATCTCGTCACGCGGTCCGCTTCTGCGGATTTTTTGGGGTAAAATCGAAAAAATCAGCGAACCTTGGGGGAAATCGCACTGTCAGTTCCTTTCCTCAGGGATGAGACGCCGATATAATTGATCCTTCGCAGGCCGTTGCATCTCCTCACCAGAGAGACGAATTTGCAGAACACCTGCCTATGACGCGGGGTGGAGCAGCCTGGTAGCTCGCGAGGCTCATAACCTCGAGGTCGTCGGTTCGAATCCGGCCCCCGCCACTTGAAACCACTCGATTGCGAATTCGCGGTCGAGTGGTTTTTTCGTGCGCCGGTGTAAAGACATAACCGTTCAACCCCGTAGCAGCGGTCCCATCTTGAAGGATTTTGAGACATAAGGTCATCTCTCAATCATCGAGTCTGTGTCACTTCCAAACTGCGACCCGTCCAGTGTGCTTGGCAGTTCAAATCAATTCCGCAAACTCGCGGAGATGAGCAACTGTCTCCGGTAGTTGCTGCTTTTCCAGTGTCGACAGAAATTCATCGACCGTCAGTGGCGGATTCTTCAAGCGGGCTCGTTGTTGCTTGGCTGCCGTACTGACGGCTCCCGGATTTAAATCGATGAGATGAGTGATGAACTCGTCAGGATGTTGTGATTCTATCCCCAAAGGTTCCAGTACCTCGGCGGGGAAGTCGGTCAGATTAAATGTTACGATTACGGACGCGCGAGTTCGTATGGCGGCTGCCAGAACATGCCTGTCATCAGGGTCGGGAAGTTCGAGGTTTTCGATCAGTGACTCATACCCTGTGACCAAACTGTCGCGAACATGAGCGTTCATCAATTCTCGAGTTCGTTCCAGTTGCCCCGGCTTAAGATCGGGACGATTCTCCAACACATTACGAATCCACTCGTCGTGAATCTGGTCCGTCCATCGAGCGCGAAACAGGTCGGTCAGGGCGAGCTGCATCAGCAGATCCCGCAGGGGAGCTGGATAAAGTACGCAAGCGTCATAGAGTGCCGTGAAAGTTGCCATCATCCCTGACCGATTGAGACCTAGTATCCCATGTCCAACTCCTGAGCCTGTTCTGCCAGTTCGTCGAGTGCGTCCCGACGCTTGTCGTCAATTTCATGCTTATACTTCATGAGATCGCTGAACATCACCCGCCGATGAGTTCCCACTTTGCGATAGGGAATCACCCCCTCCTCCAGCTGCTTGACCAGAAAAGGTCTGGAAACATTCAGCAAGTCGGCTGCTTGCTGCGTGGTGAGTTCAGCGTGTATGGGAATCAACGTGACCGCGTTACCCTCAGCCATCGCGGAAAGCAGATCCACAAGCAGACGGACCGCGACCGCAGGTAGCTCGATCTGTTCGTCACTTTCAGCGATACGCACTGAGAGGTTCTTATCCAGATAAGGCGCGAGCCGTCGACTGGATGCTTTCGCCATCTGGGCCTCATCAATCGAGGGCGTGACGGGATCATGAGTGGTGAGTGTTGACATTGTGGTTTCTCCCCTTGTTCTTCAGGGATTATATCGGATAGTCGAAATAAACGCAATGAGCGAAATATTCGAAACAGAGTGGAGAGACTACCGAAACCGCCCTTAACCTATTGTCAATATGTGTGTTACAAATTATCTGTCGAGGGAATAAGTCTCGGGTTAACATGTTGCCGAGACTAAAGTGTCTCTCCCTGAATTTTGAAGATAGCCCGGCACCGCCACTTTGAAACCACTTGATTGCCAATTCGCGGTCGAGTTGTTTTTTTGTGCGCCGGGTGCCACTGACATCCTGCCAGTGCTGTGGTTCAAATTCTAAATTCCGTCACATATTTTCTCATTGTGATCTGGAGAACGACGGCCCATGATTAAGGGATGCAATTGTCTTGGCCGTTGATCCAATGGCTCAGCGTTTGCCAACCGGTCTTGGCACGGGGAATTCACCACTCTGTGAGATCAGTCAACATCGAGAAGATTCACACTGGCGAGACGCCTTGAGTCACCAGAAAGTGTTGTCGTTTGGGGCCGATTGTTCTACAAATCCCGAATTACCAAGCAGTCTTTCAATCTGTAGCGACTGTGAAGAATTTTTTGAGCAAGCGACATTCACACAGTGAATGGAAGCAGCTTCGGGGCGAACAATCCGACCATGTCCATGGCCAAACTCATCAATAAAACTCAGGCAAAGCTGGCACTGGCTGCACGGCGGATGTGGATTCATCGGCGTTTTCAACGCAAGCTGGGGTACGTCGGCAATTTCGAGCAGCCCCGGTCCTTCGTGGAGAAGATTCAATATCGCAAACTGTACGGCAACCAGGAATTCTATGCCCTGGTGGCCGATAAGTATCGGGCTCGTGAGTACGTGACGGAAAAAGTTGGTTCGCAATATCTGGTTCCGTTATTGGGAGTTTACGACCGTTTGACGCCGGAAGTCTTCGATACATTGCCCGATCAATTCATCATCAAGGCAAACCACGGGTGTAAGTGGCACAAAATTGTCGAGGACAAGAGCAAGCTCGACATTCCAGCGACAGTGAAATATTTTGATCGACTCATCGATAAGCGATACGGAAAGAATTCGTGTGAGTTTCATTACCGACTCATTCCGCCCAAAATCGTGATTGAAGAATTGCTGATCGACGATCGAGGCGTCCTGGCCAATTACGAACTGTTTTGCTTTCACGGCAGAAATGGTTTCGAGTGGTCGATGTCGGTCGTGCTTCAGGATCTTCATCGCTCGATCGAACTGGGTGACGATTGGGAAGAGTGGGAGCGGCATGGTGGCTTCACCGACGAAGACTACGCCAACTATGTGAAACTTGAAAACGTCGAAGAGATGGTTCAGGTTGCCGAAGCGCTTTCCGCCGATTTCGACTTCGCCAGAATTGATCTCTACAACGTTCAGGGCCGGATTTACTTCGGCGAAATCACCTGTACGCCGGGGGCTGGATTCAAGCCCATTAAAAATGAATCGACTGCCGCAAAACTGAGCGAGATGTGGCAGCTTGATGCCGATAATCCACGTCTCTACGAGCAACGCCGCGCCGCGTAAACGGTGGCGAATCGATGAGACCACCACTAGGCAGTATTTTTGTCAACAGGGTCCCTCATGGTCAGGCCATGCCGGGTTGACACGGGGCCTCTTTGGGTTTGCTCGAGCAAGTCGTTGTTTCGAATGAGATCGGTTTCAACAAGTACTTTCTCATGCGGCAGATGAAACAGGACAGCGGAATACCTTGCATTTTTTCTGCGAATTCCTGCTTGCTGCAGACGCAGAACAAATTCAGAGTCTTGTCGCCAGAAGCCGACGAACTCTTCATTGTGTCCGTTAACATCGACGATGTCTTCAAGAAACGCAGCCATGTTGCAACCGCGAGTTCCTTCGATCCCTTTCTGTTCTGTCCAGTATCCTGGAACGCGAAAGATCAGATGAGGTTTTGTGATGTTGCCGGTCATCCAATGAAGAAATAACCGCCATGTCGATTCATCTCCCTGAATGAGATCAAACGCTCGATCCTTCACAAAAATTCGTTTTCCCTGGACATACCAACCGGGTTGTGCGAGCTTCTCATGGTCTCGTATGAACTGGGGTCTGGGGATACAATCTCCATCCGTGTAAATGATGTATTCACCGGACGCACTGCGTGTGCCCATGTTTCGGGCGTGTGAAAGTCGAGGCGTACCAATGTGCTCCTGGCTCACATGATGAACTGGGAAATCAACATTTCTTCGGAACTCGTTGACAACTCTCCCGGTCTCAGAGTCAGTTCCGTCTTCCGCAACGATCACCTCATAGGGATTCTGCACTTGCCTCGCGTAACCAGCAAGCACCTTTTCCAGATAGCTGGCTTGATTATGCGTGATGATGATCACACTGATTTTCATGAAAGCTTTCCACTTCAAGCGGAAACAGCAGAATCGAACGCGAGCGTCGATTGAGTGCAAGCCAAATCGTGTTTAGGTTTCTGTTCTCTGAATCTCGTTTCCATCGATGGAATGACCTTCGCAAAAAAGCGGCCTCAGGTATTCGATTTTGCAGACTATAGGCTGGATATCTGGTTTTTGCAAATCGATGCGGGGGCTATTGGGCTTCGTCAGTTCTATGATTCAAACTCTAAATTGCGATCAAGCAGAAACAGGGATTCGGCCCCATTTGGAATACAGCACCGGCAGAACCAGCAGGTTCATGATGGTGGATGTCGTCAGACCACTCAGAATCACGGTACATTGAGCCCCGAAGTCATCATGATTCTGAGAAATTTGCAACTCGCGCTTCGCTCGCCTACGCTGACGGTTTCAGAATCATCGACCTGAGAGTATGACAGTGAAACTTCAATATTGTTTTGTCTAATGACAGGAGCGGGCTTTGGAAAATTATGGCTGGATCTCAGGTGTCATATTGACGCTGGAATTGATCTTTATCGCTCGAGTCATCATTCGTCCGCATCGATCCCCCGCGTCGCGCATCGCATGGGTCGTCGTGATCGGAGCGATCCCTTTTGTGGGTATTTTGGCGTATTTGTTGTTTGGCGAAACGAACATCGGGTACCGCAGCAGGCAACGCGTTCTCCAGGTTCAGGCAAAGCTGCGATCCTTTGAGGTTTCTGAAGAAGACACGACGGCCCGACTTCAGAAAATTCCCGAGGAATATCAAACTCTCTTTCGGACCGCGGGATCGATTTCGGGGTTCCCGGTGGTGGAAGGAAACACGGGGAAACTGTTCTCTGATTCCAACGAATCAATCAAAAGCATGATCGCCGATATTGATGCCGCCAAAGAACACGTACATATCGTGTTCTATATCTGGTTGACTGATAATAATGGTTGCCGCATGGTCGATGCTCTGGTCCGTGCGACCGAGCGAGGTATCACTTGCCGTGTGATCGTCGACGAAATGGGATCGCGCGATCTGATTCAATCAGAGCAGTGGACGAAAATGAAGTCGGCGGGAATTTTTGTCGAGACTGCATTGCCAATTGGTAATCTCTTTTTGAAACCTCTGAGAGGACGCATTGATCTCCGCAACCATCGCAAGATCGTGGTCATCGATGACTGGATCACCTACTGCGGCAGTCAAAACTGTGCCGACCCGGAATTTCGAGTGAAACCCAAATATGCTCCGTGGGTCGATGCCGTCATCCGTTTTGAAGGCCCCATTGCGCAGCAGAATCAACACTTGTTTGCCAGCGATTGGATGACGGTTAACAATCAAGATCTGAGCGACATCATCTCACAACCGTTGCGTGAAAGTCATGGAGAGATCATCGCCCAGGCATTCGGAACTGGCCCGACCGTTCGGGATGCGGCGATGTCAGAGATGTTTGTCTCTCTGATGTATGCGGCCCGGGAGGATCTGATGATCACGACACCCTACTATGTCCCGGATGAGTCGATGCAACACGCAATACGAGCGGCAGCGCATCGGGGAGTCAATACCACCATCATTTTCCCAGCCAAGAACGATTCTCGCATCGTGGCTGCCGCCAGCGAAAGTTACTATCCCGAATTGCTCGATGCGGGTGTGAAAGTGTTCGAGTATTCGGGCGGATTGTTGCATACCAAATCGATGACTCTCGATGGCTGCGTGACGTTGATCGGTTCGGCGAATCTCGATCGTCGCAGTTTCGAATTAAATTACGAAAACAACATTCTATGCTATGGCTCCAAAATCACAGAAGATGTTCGGCAGTTGCAGATGCATTACTTGTCGCAGTCTGATCCCGTTACTGAAGAGATGATTGCGGAATGGTCTTTGTTTGATCGGCTTTGGAGAAACACGATCGCAATGCTGGGGCCACTTTTATAGATACAATTCAATTACAAGTTGATCATGGTAACTCAAAATTCAGATTCCACGTCAATTATGAGATTACCGAGTCATCCTTGTAGTCGCATTTGATGTACGATATGCGGATCACCAATCATACTCACCTCGGAGAAGTCTGATGAATTCCAAGTCGCTCGTACTCTCGTGTTTATTGGTCTGTGGAGCACTTTTTGTCTCTGAATTACCTGCCGCCGAAAAGCCCTGCCCCGCCAATGGCAAACTGAAAATATTCATTGTCTCGGGACAGTCCAATATGGTTGGCTTTGGACAGGTGGAAGGAGAGACCGGAACGATGGAATCGTATGTGAAAAGTCATCCGAAAGCGTACGGTCATCTTGTCAACAAAAGTGGTCAGCCTGTCGTGCGGGATGACGTCTGGGTTGTGAATTTGTCCTACCAGGACAAAGAGAAAATGGATTGGCTGACGACAGGATTTGGAGCCAGTGAAGAGCATATCGGGCCGGAGTACGGCTTTGGATTCGTGCTGGGTGACTACTATGAGGATCCCGTGCTGATTATTAAGTCGGCTTGGGGAGGCCGGTCGCTTTTTCACAATTTTCTGTCACCCAGCTCGGCAGACTATCCGACTCCCAAAAAAGATGGAGACAAGGGATTTCAGTACGCCGAGGTGATCCGGCACGTTCAAGAAATCACCGGCAACTTGAAAAAGTACTATCCCGAATATTCCGGGAAGGGATATGAAATTGTCGGCTTCGGCTGGCATCAAGGTTGGAATGATCGCATCAGTCAACCAGCCGTCGATGTGTACGAAGAGAACATGGTCAACTTTGTGATCGACATGCGGAAAGATCTGAAAATTGACAAGCTTCCCTTTGTGATTGCCAATACGGGCATGGGCGGCTGGGATAATCCTCCCCGATATAAGGCGAAGGTTGAAAAACTGATGGAAGCTCAGTTGGCCCTCAGTGATGCCGACAAGTATCCGCAGTTTGAGGGCAATGTGGCGGGTGTCGAAACGCGCGACTTTCAACGAACAACGGAAGATTCTCCTTCCAAGCAGGAATATCATTGGAATCGCAACTGGGAGACCTATTACCTCATCGGAAAATCGATGGGAGAGGCCATGATCGAGTTGATAGAATGCCACTCAAATTAATCAAATATTTCGATATTGCACTAGAACCAACAGTTCAATATCGACTATACAAATCCGCACAGGAGACTCTGACCCCTCATTGAATCAAAGAACGAAGGCTTTGAACGTGAAAATCTATTTGTGGATCTTGTTCTGTTTCATTACTTCCCCCCTGGTTTCAGCACAAGAAAGTCGACCCAACGTACTTTTCATTGTCTGCGACGATCTGAATTCACACGTCTCGACATCAGGTTATCAACCGATTGAAACTCCGGCATTTGAGCAACTTGCGAAGGAGGGGATGACTTTCGAGCGAGCTTATTGTCAGTACCCGGTGTGTGGCCCGTCTCGGGCCTCTTTTTTAAGCGGTCTCTATCCCGAAACCACAACCATTCTTGGAAACGATGAAGATATTCGAGAACTTCGTCCAGGCACCATGTCTATGCCGGAAGCGTTCAAAAAGACTGGATATTGGACGGCATCGACCGGCAAAGTGTTTCACGGGTTCACAAAATATGAACCAGGGGAAACGTGGGATGAAGTGGTCAAATATAACAATGATGAAATGCCACACGTCGCCAAACCTCGGGAAGAGTTTGAAAAACAACATGGATCGATCCATGAGCAAGCAAACCGAGAGCTTTGGAAAGAGAGGCTTGCATCGCTTTCCAAACAGACACGCGGTCAATCCACACCCGGATACGGACCATCGGGATTGAAAGACGAACAACATGCTGATGGCAAGAATGCGCAGCAGGTAATCTCGTGGCTCGATTCGAAATCTTACGGTGATCAGCCTTTTTTTATCGCGTGTGGAATTCAGAAACCGCATGTTCCTTTTCTTGCTCCCGATTCCTACTTTGAGAAATACCCGCAGGAGAACCTAAAGTTCCATTTAGCTCCCAAAGATTTTTGGGATCAGGCACCTCACTCGGCCATCGATAAGAGATACGAAGGCTTCGGTTTTGAGTTGGGGATTGAGAATGACAGTTTGCGACGGGAGTACACGCAGGCGTATCATGCCTGTATTACGTTCATCGATACACAAATCGGAAAAATATTTGCAGAGGTCAAGCGTCAAGGGTTATGGGAGAACACAATCATCGTTCTCACATCAGATCACGGCTATCAACTCGGCGAACATTTTATGTGGGGCAAAGTGACGCTGTTTGAAGTTTGCGCCCGTGTTCCCATGATTGTCCGCGTTCCCGGAATGACTCCTGCCGGCTCCAAGTCCAAGGGGCTGATCGAATTGGTCGATTTGTTTCCGACATTGGCCGAGTTATGTTCTGTTCCCATCCCTGATGAGACTCAAGGCAAAAGTTTTGTGCCGATGCTGGCCGATCCCACTGCCCCCGGAAAACCAGTAGCGTACACGATGGTCAAACGAGGGGAAGAAAGAGGGCGAGCGATTCGAACACACCGATATCGCTACGCATTGTGGCCAGACGGAGAGGAATTGTACGATCTGGAGAACGACCCACACGAATACACCAATCTTGCAAACTCAACCGAACATCGAGAACTTCTCGAGCAAATGAGAGGCCATTTGAGTGAACGGTATCAGGTTGCTTCGTCGGGAATGCTACCCGATCTGGTCTTTCCGTCAGATCCAGATCCTCTCGTGAGAACGTCTAACTGGAAGCTGATCATCCCCGCTTTATTGTTTGTGGCTGTCTTTCTGTTTTGGTCTCGTCAAAAGAACTTGTCAAAAAGAACCGAAACAACCGGGTGAAGCAGGAAGCAATCTTGCCACGATCAAAGCGGAAAACCTGCAGCGTTCATTCTCCAACTAGAAAAAAACCTCGCCCGCTTACTTACGGACGAGGTTTGAATGAGACATCTGCTAAGTCCCCAGGATAAAATATTGGTTTTCTCGGCTTCGTGGTCCTTGCTCAGAACTCGATCAGGTAGCAGAACGCTTCTTCTACTGCCAGATTGAACAGAGACTTAGTCCTGACTGAACGCGACAGACGGTGAGCCATTCTGGACAGCCGGGTCGAGATCGAACCGGTCCAGGTTCATGACCTTATTCCAGGCAGCGACGAAATCTTTCACGAACTTCGTTTCACCATCTTGACTGGCGTAAACTTCCGAGATGGCTCGCAATTGTGAGTTCGAGCCGAAGATCAGATCGACAGAACTGGCCGTCCATTTGACCTTCCCCGTCTCGCGATCTTTTCCTTCAAAGAAGTATTCACACATCGGAGAGACTTGCCACTCGGTATTCATATCCAAAAGGTTGACGAAAAAGTCATTGGTCAATGTTCCAGGACTTTCGGTGAAGACACCCATTTCCGGCATGCTGACATTCGTCTCCAACACTCGCATTCCTCCTAACAACGCGGTCATCTCGGGAGCCGTCAGTGTGAGCATGTTGGCACGATCAACCAGCATCTCTTCCACCGGCCGGTCGAGTCCATGCGTGAAGTAGTTTCGGAAGCCATCCGCTTTCGGTTCAAGATAGGCGAATGAATCCACATCGGTCATTTCCTGGGTGGCGTCGGTCCGCCCGGGAGCGAACGGAACTTTGATATCGTGTCCCGCTTTTTGGGCGGCCTGTTCGACACCCACGCATCCTCCCAGCACAATCACATCGGCCAGTGACACCTGTTTGCCGCCGGAGAGCGTCTTGTTTAAATCGGTCTGGATTTGTTCCAGCTTCGACAGGACTTCTTCCAATCTCGCCGGACTATTGACGACCCAATCTTTTTGTGGTGCCAGACGAATACGTGCTCCGTTCGCCCCCCCACGATTGTCTGTCCCGCGGAATGTGGAGGCGGATGCCCACGCGGTCGAGACCAATTGCGAGATCGACAGGTCGGAATCAGCGATCTTTTTCTTGAGAGCGGCGATGTCTTTTTCGTCAATCAAGGCATGATCGACCGCCGGGATCGGGTCTTGCCACAATTGTGGTTCGGGAACTTCTGGTCCCAGCAATCGTGAGACCGGTCCCATATCGCGGTGAGTCAGCTTGTACCACGCTTTGGCGAAGGCACGAGCGAACTGCTCCGGGTTTTCGTGGAAGCGTTTGGAGATTTTCGCGTACGCCGGATCCATCTTCAGTGCCAAGTCGGTGGTAAACATCATCGGAGCATGAGTCTTCGATGGATCGTGTGCATCGGGAACCGTTCCTTTTGCAGCGTCTGCTTTTGGTGTCCACTGCCAGGCACCGGCGGGACTTTTTGTTTGTTCCCATTCGTAAGTGAACAGATTTGTGAAATAGCCGTTGGACCATTGAGTCGGGGTTGTTGTCCAGGCACCTTCCAAGCCGCTGGTAATGGTATCGCCGGCATTGCCCTTGCCGAATTTGTTCTTCCAGCCCAAACCCTGTTCCGCGATGCTGGCACCTTCGGGAGCCGGGCCGACATTCCCTTCAGGACTGGCTGCACCGTGAGCTTTGCCGAAGGTGTGTCCACCCGCGATCAAGGCCACCGTCTCTTCGTCATTCATGGCCATGCGACCAAATGTTTCACGGATATCGACAGCGGCAGCGAGAGGATCGGGCTTGCCATTGGGGCCTTCAGGATTGACGTAGATCAAACCCATTTGCACGGCAGCGAGAGGG
>Ga0055584_100007255_pt1 | contig 10882 bp, 12 predicted proteins | sample OSDHelmetaG_FD_58716 | JGI IMG/M metagenome (GOLD analysis project Ga0055584, IMG submission 58716) | Pelagic marine sediment microbial communities from the LTER site Helgoland, North Sea, for post-phytoplankton bloom and carbon turnover... | ecosystem: Environmental > Aquatic > Marine >...
AGTGGGTGCGCCGGCGGCACCTGATAGCAGAATAAGAAAGCCGAGAATCGGAAAGCTTAAAAAAATAGCCATTATAGTGGGTGTAAAAAAGTACGCGCAAAAAAGTGGTTAAGCAGATAGCGGGTAAATAATCGAGCAACGATAAGCGCCACGTGTAAAAGAGAGGCGACATTTTCCGCCATCGTGGGAGTGACGCCTTGGTCAGTCAACAGTGGCACCAAATGCGCAAGAATCCCCCCCGACATAATGCCCATCAGTAGAAAGCTGAATGCAATAAAGACGAACTGCCTGGTGGCGATGGCCTCCCTGAAACTGAACCCATCTTCCTCTTTGACTAAACCATGCGGTGACTCGCTAACCGGATCGTCGATCCACGCCCATACTGTCGGCAGCGAAATGAAAAGAACCAGCATGCTGATACCCAGGAAAGCGTAACGCCAGCCAAAGTTCGCGGTAAGCAGCTCCACAAAGAGCGGAATGATAGCTGTTCCGGCCCCTATTCCGGCGAGCGCAACACCGAGCGCCAGACCTCGGTGATGATCAAACCAGGCAACGATAACGCGGGAATAACTTGCCGGCGTTGTGCACACACCGGCCAGCGCGATCAATATATACATGGCATAGTAATGGAGTAGGCTGTCTGTCATTAGTGACAGGCCCGGAAACACCAGGCCGAAGCAGAGAATCGATGGAATGAGGATGCGTCTTACACCGTAACGATCTAATAATGAGCCTGCCAGGGGCGACAGAAAAATAATGGTGATGCTCATCAACGTCAGCGCGAAAGACATATCACCGCGGCCCCAACCGAACTCTTTCGAGAGCGGTACAACGAAGATACCAAATGAAAAAATACCTATGGAGGAATAACCGAAGGCAAGCCCCAGAGCGCTTGCCAGAACAATCCGTTTTGGACCTGTCGCTATCATAGCTGCCTAACCCGTCGACACCCACTTTACTGGCAGGCTTTTTAGTTGCTCCATACGTTCTCGTCGGCGAGTTTTTGCGGACTCGGCCATCATGTCAGGGTCCCAATCCAGGCCGGCATCATGGGTTACCCTGACCGTCGAAACACCTGCCAAAGCAGATACCTTGTCAGTCACTTCATTTTGGAAGAACGCGATCATCTCGCAGAACGGGGAGGTGAGGCGCAGGTGAATGGCGACTGAGCCGTCCACTGCAATGTCGATATTATCGATCAGTCCCATTTCAGCGAGGCCCATTGGGACGGAATTTGCCACACTGCATGGGTCCTTGATTTCATCCAGCATTCGATAAATGCCGGGTCTACTGGGAAGATCCACCCCTTTCTCAATCATACAACGGGCTCGGATTGTGCCTCGCTGATACGCAATTTTTGTATTTCAGGCCATCTGGACGTCGTGCTCCAGGGCTCCGGTTCAGGGCTTTCCAACCTTGCCTTGCTAAATTCGTCGCCGGCGAAACCTGCTTTCAAGGCATTGATATCGAGACCATTCATGCGGGCATAATTGTTGGCCAGAATATTGCGTTTATGCTGGTCTGTGATCTGGGACAAAGGCCCGAACAGACCAGCATCTTCGAGCAGGTCTTGTGGAATTTCGTAACGACAAAATGCGTCGATCGTAGGGCGCGGGTGGGCAAGGTAGCAGCCGCTGGCCCAGACAAAGCGATCCAGCATATCCATCCCGCCAACCTTCAACAGGTCAATCAACATCTTGCTGAATGTGCGTGGGCGACGCTCAAGTATGATGTTGGACACTTCCAGATTGAGGTAGATATTTTCAAAGCGCGCGAGCAACCAGCCGGTTTCTTCACTAAACGCAATGCCGCCGTGCACAATCTCAAAATTCAGATCCGGGAAATTACCCGCAGCGCCTTCCAGGTCACCCGGATTGAAGGCATTCTCCGCAACCACAGGTCCCAAAGGAACGGCTTTATGAACCGCGATGGTCTTTATGCCATGTTTGAGCGCACGTTCGTATATCGGAAATGCAATCTTGGGGTCGTTCATTGTCCATTGGGAAATGGTCGCGCCGTTCCAGCTTGTTGGGTATACCTTGAGCCCGATGGGCTTAAGCAACTCAACCTGCGCATCCAGGGAAGCCAGCGCATTTTCACGCAATGGATCTACTGCTGCATAAGCGCTGAAGCGATGGGGCCAGCGCTGCACGAACTCAGCTGATTTTTCAACTGAACACATGCCATCCTTAAAGCAGTATAAAGGTAATGTATGGGCCACCCCGAAATCGGTTGCTGTCTCTTTGAGTAGCACATTGGCGACGTCCTCCACCGACCAATCGTCAACATAGACGTCTTTTGGAACGTTGAATTGCGGTTCTGGTGATCCGGCTCCGCCAATAGTATATGTCAGGTCAGCTACGGGCTTGGCCGATTTGGGGTCGGCATAATTACTGGGATGCAAGTTATAGGCGTGGATGACACCATCTATGATGAATTCTTCTTCAGGGTTTAACATCAACAGCTCTCCCAGTCAGTCTCTCGAAAAATGTATGCGTCGCTATTCCACGGACAATTCGAGCATAAAGCCGTCTGGAAATTTTTGCGTACCAACGTGGAAGTCGCCATTAATATCAGATACTACGAGTCGATTACCCACGAAACCAACGCCGACCGGATTAGCCAGTCCGGAGATCAGGGTTTCAAGCGATCCATCTTCCATCACTCGATAGACACGACCGTCGCGTTCGATCGGTTCCGTCGCAACGGTATCGTTATGCCATTCGCCAGAGTCGCTGACTATGATGGAGCCGCCGAAGCGGCCGAATGTCGCCGGTGCGTAGGCCATGGCGCCTGGCTCGTGTAAGCCGGTGGCCACCGGGTCTTTCGAAAACGTACCGTCTGCTGACATCTTGATGATGCGACCGCCGCCGCGATTCGTTTTATTACGATTTTCTGGTGTAGGCGCGGCAACCCCGACTAACATCGATTGGCCGTCCGGCGTAAATGCGATACCGCGTGGCGAGCCGTTTTGGTCGAGGTCCAGGGTCTTAAATGGCTTGCAAACATCGTCAGGCGTGATCACATAGATCGTATGATTGCTGGCGGCGGTTAGCCACAGGCGCCCTGCGAACGGCGAGCCTTCAGGGCCAAAGCGGGCGAAGAAGCCACCTGAGCCCGGTATGCGCTCGGCATTCTCAGGTAGGAAACAGACCACTTCGTCCTGGCCCGATTTCGGGTCGATGCGTGTGATCGCATTTGGCAACTCCCAACCGCCGGCTTTCTCCGGACGCGCGAATGCGATGGTATAAATCTGGCCGGCGTGTTCGCCGAAACTTGCCGGTGCGACATCGATAGCGTACGGCGCGTGCTTTTTAATGTCGGCGAGTAGTTTCACTGTGCCATCGAGATGCACCTCATATACCGCTCCGTTTTTACCGTCGTCTGCGACCCATAAGCGCTTGTCGTCGAGTACATAAAAATCAAAGGGGTCGAACATTTCGCTACGGGTTGGGACCAGCACGCGACTGAGCAGCCCCGGAGCAAGCGTAACGTTTGGCACCGCGAGAACCCGATCAAGCGTTTCCTGGGAGACGCTAAGTGGCAGTTCCGTCCAGTTGTCGAAATCCTCCGGCTCGCTCGCAAAGCACGACATGGCGTAGGCCAAGAATATGCAAGCGAAAAATGCGTGTAGTGAACGATGTTTGCTTGAGACCATTTTTCCTATCCTCACAATGACGGTCATGCGGTATGGCTGTGCTACCTGACCTTATCGATTGCCTTTATTATGTGTTTTTTTGTTGGTTCTGTGGCGTCGAAAATTACTTTCGACTTTCTCTGTGTACCTGAGTAATCTTGGCACAAAGTACATATTATAAGAAGTAATAAGGGGATGTTGAGAGCAGATTTTCTCCTGTAATCCAGCGGTTTAACAGGAAGAGTCGAGTTTAAATCTACTTTCCCTTATCAATGTTTGAAAGAAGGCTATGCGTCATGCGTTTCATCGTAAGTTATAGCTTTCTATTGACAGCTCTTGGGTCTTTTATGCTTTTTTGGAATAGCCATAGTAGGGCCGCAGAATCTGATAACAGCGACATAAAGAGTGGTACTCGTGCGCCGATAGCTGAGCCTGTAATGGGTGAAACTCATGTTGTCGCTCGGCGCAGTAGCGCTTTGGGTGGGACGGATGCTGCCGGTGTGACGCTTGTTGACACGCAAGCAACAACGTTTCTTCCCGAAAATATCGCGCAGGTAATGCAACAACAAAGCGGCATTGCTCTCAGTGGCCAGGGCGGACTCTTCCAGACTATCTCGATACGCGGTCTTTCCCGCCAGCGCGTCGCCAATTTCTACCTGGATATCCCTATTCTTACCGAACGGCGTGCGGGCACCAGCAGTTCCTTTATCGACCCCATGATGCTGGGTAATATTGAATTGATGCGAGGACCCGCCTCGACGTATTACGGTTCGGGCGCGATGGGGGGCGTGCTGCAATTTCGTCCGGCTGAATTATTGGCCACCCAGGCCGACCTGGGTTGGGGTAGCGCCGGGGAAGAGAACCTGCAATATCTGGGAACCGGAAACACCAAATTTAACACCGCTATCTCCCATCGTGGTGCCAACGACAGTCAGACCAGCAGCGGTGAGCCACTGCATTCAGGTTTTGACCAGTACAATGCGAAGTTGGGTCTGTTCAGGGATGACGGTGAAACCGCTCTGGCCTTCGATACCTTACTCTCCTACGGTAAAGATATCGGTAAGGCCAACAGCCGCTATCCGGACCACAGCACTACAGAATACCCCCGTGAACGGCACTGGTTGGGGCAGCTCAGTCTTGACCACAAGGAGCGCTGGCACGGTAGTGCCTTTTTTCACTACCAGGATCTTGTAACCACGGTGGAGCCCGTTGAGGGCAATACCACGACAGGCGACAGTGAGTCCCTGGATCTCGGCGGCAGCGCTTATATACGCTGGGGTGACAATAGTTGGCCAGTCCGTACGGGCATCGATTACCTCGTCAGACGAAATGTAACGGCACAGGAGCAGAGTCGGGACAGCACAGCACTGCCGGTACTGGACGAACAGACTCTCGATGCAGAGCAGGACCGGCTAGGTCTCTATATTGATACCCTGCAAACGCTCGCTGCAGTGACTTTCACCGGAGGTTTAAGAGGCTCCTACATAACCCAGAGCAGTTCGGGGCAGGGCAGGCAATCGGATTCAGACTACTCTGGCTTTGCCCGTGGCCTGTGGAGTATTTCGGAAAACTGGAGCCTGAGCACAGAGCTCGCCACGGCGGTGCGCTTTCCCAGCCTTTCCGAGCGCTACTTTAACGGCACCACCGGACGGGGTGTTGTTCTTGGCAATACCGAACTGGATCCGGAGCATTCAGTTTCGCTGGAGATTGGTATCGACGGCAACCTTGCATCCACGCAATTACAGCTGCGCGGCTACTATATGACGATAGAAGATTTTATTACCCGGGTGAGGGTGGCTCCCGACACCTTGAGTTACCAAAATACAGATGAGGGAAATATCGTCGGCATGGAATTCGATCTACGGCAGGGCCTTGGTCAGAATTTGGCACTGACTCTCAGTGGTCACTATCTTGAAGGTGAAGACGAGTCGGGAACCGCTTTACAGGATGTGGCCCCCAATAAATTAAATGCATCACTGGAGTACCAGAGCTTGCACTGGCGTGCTCATCTTCTTTATGAGTATCGCTTCGCCAGACGGGATGTTGCACCCACCGAGCAAGCAGTAGAACGCGCCAAACTACTATCCGCAAAATTGTCCTGGCAGTTGGGCAGCCGGACAACCGTGAGCGTGTGGGGACGAAATTTACTGGATGACGTTTACTGGATTAGCACGGACCCACTCAGTACGCGAGGCGAGGAGCGTGCGTTTGGCCTGCATTTGGGCTGGCGTCAGTGAGATTTATACGGCGCCCATTGCGTTGCCGATAGTAAGAATACACCCAGCCATCAATAGCCAAAGCTTGAATAGCGTGCGCCAGTGTGCAGCTGCCTGGTTTACTTCCATGAAATAAACCATCACCAGATAAGCTTTGACCATCGCAACTGCAAATATGACAGCGATAGCAAGTTGTTTCGGACTGGCCTCTTCAGCTACCAACAGCGACAAACCGCTGAGCAGCATAAGTAACAGCCAGACAATACCGGGAGAGGATTTAATGGCACTCATCATAATCCCACCAGATACAGTAACGGAAAAATAAATAGCCAAAGGACATCGACAATGTGCCAGAACAGTCCGACGTTCTCAATTTTCTTGCGGTAGGTCAAAAGCCCAGCTTCTTTATGCGCCACAGACCAGCAGTGCCCAAGGAAAATCATACCGGCCAGGACATGGAGAAAATGGATGATCGTAATTGCGTAATAAAGCCCGAAAAATACGTTGGTTGCAGGTGTAATGCCGGCATCAATTTTCAAGGTATATTCAACGATTTTATTGGCGCAGAACAGGCCGCCAAACAGTAATCCCAGCAAAAGCGCGCGTCTTACCTGCGGCGTCAAATTTTCACGGGTGGCATTTACTGCCACAGCGACTGCGGCTGAACTGGTCAGAAGAAACAACGTGTTCGAGAGACCGAACAGCGGTTCGAGCGCCGACTGTGCCTGTGCAAATAGCTCAGGCAGCCGCAAGCGCTCGCTCAAATAGGTGATGAATAGTAATAAAAAGATATTGAGGTCGATAAACAGAAAAATCCAGATGCCGTTGGTCCCCGGGTGAGGACTGCTCAGAACAGGATTTTCTTCGATAAGATCGCCGGTGGTCATTTCATAAATATCGGGCGTGTAGTTGTCCTAAAAGCACTTTTAGCTGGAGAAAGCCCAGGTGGGGCCCGAAACAGGGCCCCACCATAAAGCTATCAGGCAGCAGCCATAGCTGGGCGAACAACGCCGGATGCACGCTCTTGCTCACCAGGCGTACTATACAGATAGCGCAGCACATAATAGTTATACACGCCAAAGAACAGAATCAACCAGGCCGTGAAAATGATCCAGAAATTCCACATGCCGCTGACTGAAAACGGACCTTCAGTAACAAACGGCATAAACACCAGTGTCATGAAGGCGACGCCGATCGCGATACAAATCCAGCCCGCCCACTCGGGAAACATAGTCTGCCGCTTGTTCAAAACAGTATAGAGGCCCAGTCCCAGCATCTGGAATGTGGTGATCATGTAGGTACAATCGAAAATGTACCAGGTCATCACATGCGCCATCTTGATAACATCTGGGTCCAGCTCTCCAGCCATCATCGCACAGGCTGCCCAAATCGCCGGGCAGAATGCGAGAAGCCAGCCGGTCAAGGTGCCCCCAGCCAGTTCGATGAGGCTCAGCGCACTCAAGCTACCATCCTGATTGCGTAATAAAGAGGCGAGCAGGCATGACCAGGCCATATAGAACAGGCCAAAAGTTGCACACATGATCATACCTACAGATATTAATGGATTGGGAAGATAGAAATCGTTAACGAGCTCCAGGGATGACATTGCCATCATATTGGGGGGTGGATAATTATGGCCGAGATAGCCGAAGCCGTAGATGAAGGTTACGATGAATATCGGACCACACCAGGCCAATCCGCGTTCTATCGAACGCATTGCATTTTCGTTCATGGGTTTACTCCTACGCTAACTTGCAGAATGACAAATCAACCCCCAAAAAAAACAACAGGGCGCTGACAAGTTGATTTAATTCGGTTCCAAAAATGGATAGTCACTGTTCATAAACAAGACCCATAGAGCTAAAAGTGGGGCATCGCAGAGCGGTTTTGTTAGTCAATTCGGGTTTGTGTAAGTCAGTTCATGACCTCGAGTTAACGTGTCAGTACCGCCAAAACACCTCTCACTCTGTCTCAATTGGCAAATAGTGAGATGTTTTTATTTGCAACGTTAAATCTAGTTGAAATGCTCTATAAATCAAGTTTTTCGTGCCTGTGTGCCTCTACCGGAATGGACAGTTAAAACGCAAGGGCGTCTTTAAGCCCTTAGGTATATCTGTTATGGTTTTGCTGCATGCGCGGGGTGAAATCCTGCCCAAATTCCGGTTTATAGTTTAAGAGAAAAACACCCGTGGCCAGACCCAGAAAAAACAGTAATGCAATCGCGGCTACACGCGAAGAGATTGACTCACGCCGCCTCTCCTATTTCTACCACGTGGCAAAATATGGAAGTATCAGTAAGGCGGAAGCCATCCTTGGAGTTGCCCAACCCGCCATAAGTCGGCAAATAAGTCTCCTCGAGGAAGAGATCGATGCACAATTGCTGGAGCGCACTGGCAGGGGAGCAAAGCTGACTCCCATCGGTGAATTGCTGTACCAGCAGGCGGAAATCATTCTCGACGAGATGTCCAGCACCTTAAGGCTCATCAACGACGCGAAACGGCAACCGCATGGCAAAGTAAGCGTGGGTGCTTCTGCCACAGCAATGTCACTGTATATGCCGGACGCCGTACTGGGATTTATTGCAGATCGACCCATTACAGAACTGACTGTTGTGCAGGCATCCTCTGGCGAAGTCTACGAGCAGCTGGTCAGTGGCAAAGTTGACGTCGGTATTATTCATCACGTCCCCAACACTAAAAAGATCACCTCGGAAAAACTGACCTCAGAGCCGATGATGCTGGTGGTGTCGCGTCAGCATGAGCTGGCCGGTAGAAAAACGATAGGACAGGAAGATCTATCTTTGGTGTCCTTGATTCTGCCGTCCACGGTACATGGCTTGAGGACTACCATAGACAACTATTTCGGTAAGATAAATCATTCATCGAGTCCTTCCTTGCAGATCGACAGCGTGCCCCTGAGTCGAGAGCTCATAACCCTGGGCAATAATTACGCAGCAATCTTCCCGGAGAGCACCTGTGGGCTTGAATTTCCCAATAGCGCGTTCGCTGCTATACCGATGACACCCGCCCTGAGTAGGTCGCTGTACATTGCCTACTGGACAAATAAGGCGAAGGATCCTGACATTCTCGCCCTGGTGAAAAATATCAAGAAGGCGATAAAGAAAATACCCCAAAGAACCGAACGACATCGGCGTAAAAAAGCAGCGAGCTGATAGAGGACAAAAGAAGCCCCCCGGGTCTAACTACCCCATTTCTCGTTGGCGTACTTTTCCGTCGTCGCGTCTACCTCTTCGGCTGAGATCGACTTACCATCCTGGTCCACGAAATGAATGTCGAAAGCAGCATCGGCAGCAATAAACATCACACAAGCTTCCTGCGATGAACATCGGAAGCGATGGGGTTTTCCCGTTGGAATCAAAAGATATGCACCATTTACCAGGTTGAGAACGCTTTCCCCCAGAAACTGCGCTTCGATTTCACCTCTGAGCATAATCAACTCTTCATTGGGTGAATGCCACTGATAAGGCACTACACACCCCGAATCCATGCGCACCATCATGGTGGATGAGCTGGCCGCCATGTCTCCTCGCAGTACATCGAACCTCGTGCACTCTGGAACGCCGGCAGCTGTCTGAAAGTTTGCACTCGTCGGATCCGGCAGGAATCCTGACACACCTTCGTGCCCTTCCGAGGCCCATGCAGTTGCGGATGTAAGGGCGACGCCGAACGCCAGGGCCGTCCCGGCCCTTAGCAGTGCTTTTACTCTCAGACTGTTGATATGTGACATCATGCCGTCGATGACCCTTTTTGTTGTCTTAGTCTTAATTTCCGCCGGCCGTGACTTCTTGGTATGGCGGCGCTGGGAGGTGGTCGGCCGCACCGTTAGCCGCTGCCAAGCGGTACATCTCGTTACAGTCTGTAATACCGCCCTCTGGAAGACCATCGGCTCCCACTCCGCCGAGTCCACCAAAGAAAATGGTGAAAAACGTGGCTCCGTCCGGGCCGATGGTAGGTTTATGTGTGATACCACCCGCCTCTACGATGTAGTCCTTTGTGTACATCGTCCCGTATTCGTAGGAGAACTCTCCTTCAAGAACGTAGGCATGTGCCTCACCAAAGTGGTGGTGATCTGGCGTCTCTAGATTTGGCGGCATGCGTATAAGAGCCGTGAACATGGCGTGTGCCCGATTGATGTACAGGAGCTTGAATTCAGTGCCCTCCATCACCCAGGGTGTCCAGGGAATCTGTTCTACGCGAACCAGTGAGGACCCGTCTGGAAATATTTTTGACTCGTTCCGATCGGCGACCGCAAAGTCACCGCCCAAATGTGTCCGGTCGATGACCGATGCCCCTTGTTGCTTGATCGTGTTAGTAGCCATTGTGCATACCTCTGTCTTTTATGGGTTAAGAAAATTCTACAGCGAGCCGCAGTCAACATTCTCACCATACTTTCATTTATAGCATATCTGATATATCCGTCAAGAATTTTCTATCCGTTGAACGTCTGATCTATAACGGCATGGCTGCGAGCAAAGGCCCGTCTTCATACTGTATAGCGACCAGTTCTACGTCGGCATCAAGCCTTAAGGTCTCTTTACTGGTGTTCACCAGTCGACAGGCGACGCGCAGGTTTTCCTTCAGGTCGACGATGCCAACCTCATAGGGCAACTCCTGAGAAAACTGGGCGGGTGCTGCATGAATCCGTGTATAGGAATACAGTACGCCGTTTGGACTTATTGTCGTCCACTCCTGTTTATCCGCCCAACAGTGAGGACAAACCGGTTTCGGAGGGAAGGTTAAGGCATTGCATGCGCCGCAGCGAGTCGTGACTAATTCCCCATGTTGCAACGATTGCCAGAATTTGGCGGTGAAAGACGTTACGCGGGGAGGGTAGGGCCGTACGCCGGCAGCCGGGAAACACTTCATGGCGACATGGCCTCAAGAATATGGATCAAGGCGGCATTGTAGTTACCCAGTTCGTTCATCAACAATCCCAGCCTGGCATCTGCCACCTGTCGCTCTCCCGCCATTGAGCATAATTGTTCATTGACCTCGTAAGCGTTGTACAG
>Ga0055584_100007256_pt1 | contig 10881 bp, 11 predicted proteins | sample OSDHelmetaG_FD_58716 | JGI IMG/M metagenome (GOLD analysis project Ga0055584, IMG submission 58716) | Pelagic marine sediment microbial communities from the LTER site Helgoland, North Sea, for post-phytoplankton bloom and carbon turnover... | ecosystem: Environmental > Aquatic > Marine >...
TCATACAGGCGATCCAAGCGATAGTCCGGGGCAACACGCACGCCGACCCGATACGTCCCAGGATGGCCCGCTTCATCGAGGACGTAGGCCATGCTTTTGGCGTAAACGGGTTGATCTTCACCACCCACAGCGATGGCATACCCTTCCTTCCGAAGCTGGCTTTCCAGAGCCATGCCGAAGGTGCCCGGCTTCCCGTTGGCCAGCGCGAAAGTGGTTTGCCCTGGCGCGTACTCGCTCACCAGAACTTCGACCACATCACCGGCCACCATTTGCGCGTCGTCAGCTTCCAGGTGGGCCACTTCCTGGCTGTCCCAAGGCCCAACGGTTGCACAGCCACCCAGCAGGCTGGCCAGGGCTACGGACAACGCCAAACGAGAGGTTTTCATTTTCATTGTCATGCCCTCCCTTATCGTCCAGTCCGGCGAATGGTCACGCGATCCTGGTTTCTGCCGACACCGACAATCAGCACCGCTTCATCAAACACCTGGTCTACAACGTAGCGATCCCCGCGAACGCGGTAGTTGACCATTTGTTCACCTTGGCGAGTTTTCACCAGAAGCGCCGGAGCTTGTGACTGCCCCATATCATTGCCCATCTGAATGATGGTTTGCTGGCCGTTGTTGTAGGCTCGAAGCGGACGCCAGGAACATTCAGAGCAGCCCCGAATGCTGTAATCGAAATCCAGATCCGCGATATTCTCGCCGGTTTCCGGCAGTGCCCGGCGCTGGCGTTCTTCGGCCTGCCGCTGGTAATAGGACTCCCATTGCGCGTTGATTTGGTCCGGGTAGTCGAAGGCCACGACTGGCATGTAATCATCCCGGCGCGACACCAGGCGCATGTGGTACGTTCGGCGATCCGTCACGATGGCCAGAGAGGTTTCCAAGCCGACTTCCACCGGCTTGATAATGACATGCGTGCGATCATTGGCCCCGACTGCCGGTGACACCATCCAGCGTGCAGAGTCGCCCAGGTGAATGCCGTCCTGCACGACTCGTTCACCCGGCTGCAACTCGACCAGGCAGAGGCGAAGCGGAGCGCAGACCACCGTGGCCTGGCCGCCGCCATAAAGGTACGTCACGCTGTCACCGTCTCGGAACGGGTATTGGTCGGCATTGATCCAGTCTTGTGCTCGGGCCAGCGCCTGGCGGTCCCGGTCGGTCAAGGGGCGTTCTTCGGAGAACAGCGGCAGCGGGTCGCCGCTGTTGCCGTTGTTCTGGATTGCAGGGACGGCATAGCCGTCAGCGGAAGCGGCCCCGGCTGCGGTAAGGCCTGCAATAAGCAGGGTAATGGCTGTTGGTTTTTTCACTACGGATCTCCTTAATTATTGCCGCTGAAATCGCGTGACCAGTCAAAGTCCTTTATGTAAAGGCCGGTCGGGTTATAAAGCAGGGTTTGCGGGTTCAACTCGCCGCTATTCACGATGGTGGCTGTACCAGTCCAGCGCGTGGCTGGCATGGATTCGCCATTGCGTGAGCGCGGACGCTCTACCCATTCAATCCGCCAAGTCTTATCGGACAGAGGCAACACCTGGCGGACCTCGACCACCACCGTTTCCTCGGCGGCACGCTCGAACGGGACGTTCTGGCGGAACCACTCGTTAACGGCGGTATAAGCTGGCATGTCGGCACTCAGATGGGCGTAGGCCCGTTCTACTGCACGCCGCTGAACTGCTACGTCGGTGCTGACCGAGCGCATGTCCTGGACGAATTGAGCGAGCTGGGCGCGGACAATTCGCTGATCCAGCGTTTGCGCTTCCTCGGCGTAGTAGGATTTGAGGGGCTGTCCATCGCCGCCAACTTCCACGATATAAGGGATCAGCTTGTTCTGGCTGGCGAAGTAAACGACTCCACCCACAGCAACGGCGGCTATCACCAATGATGTGAGCGCGATCCCGCGCCAAACCTTGGCCCGAGCGATATAGCTGCCGTACCGCTCGTTCCACTCCCGCCGCGCCAGAAGGTACGGCGAGCTGACTTGCTGCGTCTCTTTCTTCTTCCCCATGCGTTCTGCCTCCTTTTGAACTTCTAGTATATGATAACCTATTAAACAATAGAATGCCCACCCCGTCTAGCGGAGAGGGCATTATTTTTTGCCATATATCGCTATTTCTGACCGGCGGGAGACTGGTAGGACTGGCCTTGCTCCGCTTCCATGCGTTCCTGGTGTCGTTCCTGGACATAAGAGACGTAATCATTCACGCCAAAGGTGTTCCGGTCGGGGTTCGACTCCTGCCATTCAGCGTGAGCCGCCGAGGCCTTGGCCTGATCGTCCGGTGATAGATTGTCGAAACCTCCGGTTTGCGCGACCCAGCCAGGAGTTGCACCGCCTCCGGTATCGCCCGAACCGGGACCAATGCTGCCCGACATTCCACCAGGGCTAGAGCTACCACCTGGAGAGCCAGCGCCCCCGGTGTGGCTTTGGTCGTCCTGAGCCATGCCCAGGCGTTCAGCCCGCATCTGCTGAGCCATCGAGCCACCAAAAGAGCCGTGGCTGGCGTTGTAGTCGCCCATCAAACGGCCGCCAAGGGTTTGCTTGGCTGCGCCGCCCAGGTTCTTCATGGTCTGCGCCGCGTGAGCCATTCGACCAGGGCCGGATTGGCCACTTGGAGAGCTGCCGCCCGGAGATCCGCCGCTTGCCGCTGCCCCACTGCTGGAGCCGCCAGGGCTGCCCGGCATAGGCAGAGGTCCAGCCCCACCACTGGAGCCACGGCCACCTGATTGAACGCCAAGGAAGGAGCTGCCGCCCGGAGATCCGCCGCTTGCCGCTGCCGCACCGCCGAGCTGTTCACCGGCCAGCTTGGAGGCCTCACTTACAGCCATAGCCCCGCCCGCAGCGCCTACTGTTGCACCGATAGCCGCGCCGCCTGCCGCCGCCGCCATACCGGTGACGCTTGGGGTGCCGCTGCCGATAGTAGTGCCATTGATGATCCCCTGGATAATATCCGGCAGCATTTTCACCAGGAGAACCAGCATGACGAGAACGCCAATAATGGCCAGCACTACAGCAAACTGGCTTTTATCTTCTCCCATCGCCCAGTTATAGATGAATTGTTCACCCAGGCCGACGATCAGGAATAAGACGTACAATTTCGCGCCGACACTCACGCAATAAGTGATATACCGCTTGGCATAATCGTCGGTCCACTGAGAACCACCGAAGCCTAGAAGCAGAACACCGGCCGCTGTCACGATATACATTTCAGCCATGACCAGGAGAGCATAGGCTGCAATCAAGGCGTAAAGCACTAGAGCGACCAAGGCCAAGATGGCAAACGCCAAAAAGGTTAGCCTGCCGGATGCGTCGATAATCCGCCCACCCAGGATAAAACCACGCTCCAGAATGGCAGCCGGGTTTATATCACCTGTAATGCTGGCCCCGGCCGCCTGATTACCGGCCCACATAAAGCCCTCGATCACAGCAGCAGACCAAGTATCAGCATTCAGGATTAACGCCAAAAAGAAGCCGACAAACATCACCAGGCGGACAAACTCCACCATAAACTCCTGGAGATCCGCGTTTCTCAGCACCATTTGACCGGCTGACCATGCCCAGGCAATGGTTGCCAAGGAGATCAGCAGCCAGGTGGCAATATCTTTCAGTGGTCCGAACCAGGTGCCAGTCTGGTTCCTAAATTCATCTTGTAGTGATTGGATAACACCGGCGTCCGCGCCCAGCGCCTGCCCACTGAATAGCAGTAAAGCCACGGCTGCCAGAGCGCCCGCCTGGCGAACATTGCCCATGACAAACTCCCTTTATTACCTGATTGAATCGTTCCAGTTAATACCGCCACCTCGATTCGGGTTTAGCCCCTCATTCGGTCTTAGTGCGCGATCCAGGTCGGCCTGGTCTTCAGCCATTTGCTGACGGAGTTCGTCCAGGGCCGCCTGGTGTTCCGCCCGGAGTTCATCCAAGGCGTCCGAGACTTCCACGCTGCAATAGTCGGCAGCCGGGGCCGACACGTTGTAAGTCACTACGTTGGTGACAAGTACAGAGCCAGCCAATACAGCCAGCACTACAGGACTCTTTAGAATAGTCAGATCCATGATTTACCTTCCCTTTTGGAGTTAACGAACAGAGCCGCCGATAGACAAACCGCCACCACGGTTGTCATCGAGGCCCGTTTGCGGAGTCAGTGCCCTTTGCAGGTCAGCATCGCTTTCCGCCTGGCGGTCTATTTCACCACCGGCCTGAGCTGTCTGGAGCTGCATTTGTGCCATAACGAGCTGCCGCAGTTTTTGGAGCTGTTCTACCTGCATGGCCGCGATAGAGCCACCGGCCTGGAGCAGTTGGCGAGTACCGGCCGCCGACTCCATCTGGTTTTCCACGGCCCGCAGGGCTGCATTCTCGTCATAAAATTGCTGCGCCTGGAGGCCAGCGGCCCGGAGCGCCCCGCGCACGCTGTCATGGTTGGTTTCAGCCCACTGCTGGTATCGGTCGCTATAAAACTCATGGTCGCGTTCACCACCAGGATCACGGGAACGGTTGGCGTAATAGTCAAAGTCCCGGTGTTCGCGCCGGTAGTCTTCATCTATCTGACCAGAGCTGTACGATACCGCCCGGCCGGTGGCCACAATTTGCGCGAGGCGTTGAAGATCCGCTAAAGCCTGCTGTTTGATATGGTTGGGCAGGTTCTTAAAGTTTTCGTACATGATTTCATACTGGCGAATTGTGTATGCCAGGTTTTCCGCCTCGCTCAGTGCTACATCGACCAACTCAAAGTTGTTCAGGAGCTGGGTAGGCTCCAAAGCGCCGCCAGTAGCGCCACCGGCAAATGCCGGGGCGTGAACAGTGAGAGACAGGGCCAGCATGACGCTGGCCGACAGTGAGTTAAGCCGTTTCCAGGTATTCATAGTTAACCCCTCGTTCTTCTAACCAGTAATAAGGCCATTTATCGCCGTGTTCAGCTTCCAGCGCCCTGACTCGGGCAATATCTTCCTTGCCTGATGCACCGACGAACGACAGAGCTACCGGGCCAATCGCCATTTCAATACGGCGGCGGCCTTCTCCGCGCACGAAATACTGGCGCTTCGGTATCATGTCGGTAATGGTGCGGATCTCGGCATCGTTGCAGCCCAGGAGCTTATAGAGCGGGATATTTTCCTCGCTGGATGCTTCCTTGTTGGCCAAGAAAATCTTGGTCGGGCAGCTTTCCGCCAGAACGTCCAGAATCCCGCTATTAGCGGCGTCTGACAGGCTTTGCGTAGCGAGCAGAACGGCACAGTTCGCCTTACGCAGTACCTTCAACCACTCCCGGATTTTCGCCCGGAACACCTCATTACCCAGCATCAACCAGGCTTCATCTAGGATCAGCAGACACGGCTGGCCTTTCATGCGCCGCTCGATCACATGGAACAGGTACAGCAGTACCGGAAGGCGCACGCGATCCTGGCGGTGCATGAGCTGTTCAATCTCGAAACATGACCAGGTGCCCACGGCCAGGCCGTCTTCCTCAGCGTCCAGGAGCTGACCAAGTGCGCCGGAAATCGTGTATTCCTCCAGGGCGTCCTTCATGTCCTTGTCCTGGAGTTCGATTTGAAGGTTCGTCAGGTGACGCTCGCCCTCGCCCTTCTCTTTCACCGCCACCAGAGCACGGTGCAACTCATTCCGCTGCGTAGGCTTGAGCTTGAGGCCTTGTAACTCCAAAAGGGTGGCCACCCAATCTTCCGCCCAGCCAAGTTCCCCCGGCTGGTCGATCAGCGACAGCGGAGCAAAGCACAGTTCCGACTCGTCAGCGTCCCCGGCCACGTTGAAATGCTGGCCACCGACAGCACGGGTCAGCGGCTCCAGTGAATTGCCCTTGTCGAAGGCGAAAACGGTAGCGTCCTTGTAGCGCCGGAATTGCGCCGCTACCAGGGCCAGAGCCGTGGACTTACCGGAGCCGGTCGGGCCAAGCATGAGCGTATGGCCAAGATCCCCGATATGCAGGTTCAGGCGGAACGGCGTGCTGCCGTCAGTCGCCGCGTGCATCAATGGCGGGCTGCCAGCCGGATAGAACGGACAGGGGGCACGGTCGCGCCCCGCCCATACGGAGGACAGCGGCAGCATGTCGGCCAGGTGCATCGTGTGCAGCATCGGACGGCGCAGGTTGGGCGCAGAATGCCCTGGCAGGCTGCCCAGCCAGGCCTCTACCGTGTTCACGGTTTCCACCCTGGCATTGAATCCCAGGTTGTTGACCAGGCGCTTGATCTGCCGGGCTGATTGCTCCAGGCGTTCCCGGTCATCATCCAGGAGCACCACGACGCTGGTGTAATACCCATACGTCACCAGGCCGCTGGAGGCCTCAGCCAATGCGCTTTCTGCCTCAGCCACCATCTGCGCCGCATCCTGGTCAACGCTGCCCTTGGCGGTCTGCTGGGAGTGAAATACCTGGTCCCAAAACCCGCGAACCTTCTGCTGCCATTTCCGGCGATATGCACGGAGTCCCGCTTGAGCGTCCACCGGATCTTGGAAGATAAAGCGAGTGCTCCAGCGATATTGCACCGGCACCTGGTCGAGCGCCGACAGAATCCCCGGATAGGATTCTTGCGGGAAGCCGTCGATAGCTACCACCTGAATCAGCTTGTCATCCAGGCGGGGCACAATCCCCGACCAAAACTCATGCCCACCAATCACCGCATCCAGGTACATAGGACACGGCGGCAGATTGATGGGGTGTGGGTCGCCCGTCAGCGAATAGTGCAGATATTGCAGGAGCTGGTCATTCACATGCTCCCGGCCTGATTCATCGACGTAGGGCACGCCCTGCATACGGTTGAGATCCACCACACTAGACAGGCGATCCTCGATTTCCAGAAGGGCCGACTTGAATTGACGCAACGCCCGTTCCCCAGCCGCTTTGGAGCCGTTCTTTTTGGCGTTATTCCCGGTTTCCTCAAACATGAGGTCAGCCACTTTGGATTGCGTCAGCTTCGCCGGTAGGTAGGTGACGACCATCGCGTAAATGCTTTCATAGTGCGCCCCTTCCTGGTTGAATTGTAAGCGGCGTTCCTGGTCGATAAGCGCAGTTATCGGGTCCGGGAACGCGCTTTCGTCGGGGTGCGGATATTCCCGAGCTTCGACACGCACCGCGTCCTGGTGCAGCATCCACTCGCTGCCCAGCTTCGACAGGGCCGAGTTAACCACTGCCGATACGCGGTTACGTTCCGCCGCTGTCACCGTGGCCAGATCCTGGCCCCGGTAAAAGAATCCCGCCATCAGGCTGCCGTCCTTATTGAGCACAACGCCGTCATCAATGACAGCAGCCCAATTCAGCAAATCCGGCAGCGCCTTGGCAGGACTTCGATGTTCCTTTAAGGCGTGCATGGTTTTACTTCTCCCGTGAATGAATGGCCCCGAGCGCAAACGGAGTCGAATGCGCCGGATAAAAGGCCTTGTACTTGATATGCCGCAGGTAGACCTTGCTCATAAATGGATCGGCCTTCGCCATTGCCCGCAGGCCAGCGATACAGGCCGTCCAGATCACAACGCCCGTTATTGCCGCCACCGTGTTCAAGGCGACAACAACGAGCGTTAGAGTGATAAGCCCGGTCAGCAGCAGCAATTCACGCTCACAACCGGCCAGCAGGTCCGGCCGGTTTAGTGCGCGATGAATCGGGATACGCCGCAGTTCCTGGCTCATACGATCACCCCACCAGAGCGGAAGCGCCGCCGTAGAGCAGAGACAGGATCGAAGCAGCCGATACCAGCAGGCCGATAACAAGAACGAGCATGACGATTCGGCGGGTAAACTCGCCCAGCTCACCGCCGAAGATGAGCATACCGCCCGCGACAGTCACGCCCAGGAGCGAGATCACCATAGCCACCGGGCCGGTGATACTGTTCATAATGGTGTCCAGCGGATCTTCCCAAGGCATACCAGTCGTGGTACTGGCCATTGCCGGTTCGATCATAAACATCAGGATTGCGCCGATAACGGCGAGATTACGCCACTGCATTTTCTTTCTCCTTAGTGCAAGTGTTTGGTGCAGATTCAACGGTTTTGATGAGATAGTTCCCTTGCGCGTCAACGCCATTTACTTCAATGATTTCTCTGATCCGACGACCTCCTTTCGTTTTTTCAATCACAACAACCAAATCCACAGCTTCACCAATGAGCGGGGCCATGTTGCCGGTTGCCCCGGTTTCGGCAATAAGCTGTTCCAGGCGTATAAGCCCAGCCCTTCCACCGTTCGCGTGGACAGTGGCCACCCCGCCGGGATGGCCGGTGTTCCAGGCTTTGAGCAACGCGAGAGCTTCACCACCCCGAACCTCGCCCACCAGGATGCGGTCAGGGCGCAGGCGCATGGTTGCCCGCAGCAGGCGCAGCATATCCACATCAACACTGGAGCGGAGAATTACGGCATTCTCGGCAGAACACTGGATTTCCGCCGTGTCCTCGATGATAACCAGGCGGTCATCCGGGCAGGCTTTCGTGATGCCGTCGATAATGCCGTTCGTCAGCGTGGTTTTCCCGCTGCCGGTGCCACCCACGACCAGGATATTGGCTCGACGCTGAATGCCGTTCTGGATGGCCTGGCACTGAGCAGAGGTCATAATGCCCTGCTCAATGTACTGATCCAGCGTGAAGACAACAGAGGCCTTTTTGCGGATGGTGAAGGTAGGGTGAGCCACTATAGGCGGCAGCAGACCTTCAAACCGGCTGCCGTCCAGCGGCAGCTCACCCTCAAGGATGGGATTTTCTCGGGTGACGACCGTATGCAAGGCATCCGCGATCGTACCCATCAAGGATTCTGCGTTGGGTGCCGACATGGTGCCGACCCGCTTCATCCCCTCGCCGTGACGCTCAATCCAGAGCGCCCCGTCCGAGTTCAACATGATTTCGATTACGCGAGGATCGTCCAGGGCTTCGATGATGGTCTGGCCGAGTTCGCCGCGTAGCTTCCTGAGAAGTCTTTGCTGTTTCTGATCCATAGGGCTTATTCTATATCGCAAGTTTCCCCTATGGAAGCACAATTTCACATATATCGCAAGTCTGTCACTTCTCCTGTTCGTAGTCGATGAGCAGCACGGCCAGGGCGACACCCAGCGCCCCGGCTATGGCGTCTGCGTTGTCCAGGGATATGTTTGCCCGCCCGTTCTCCATTGCGGATAAGTAGCTGATACTCAGGCCTGTTGCTTGGGCTAGATCCTCTAGCCTCCAGTTTTTTGCTTGCCGGTGCTTCCGCACCTGGGCAGCAAAGGTTTTTCGGGATTTTGTTAAAGACTTCATCTAATCACTCGTGTATACATTCCGTTTGTCCGAGGTTGGCTTACGATATATACTAAACTAATCCGGCTCGGAGGTCATCGTTTTCGACAGAAGTCCCTTATCCGTGTCACTGTTGCCCGAACGTCCTTCGGGCAAAAAAAAACCCCGGTTCCTTGCGGGCCGGGGTTCGGAGTAGGCGACTGGTGGACTGATGAGCGTGATATGGTGACGCCAAAAGGAGCGCCGGAGCGCCCGCGAGCCAACCACCCGCCGTTATACGCATATATGATTGTACGGGGTGCGCGGGCATACAACAAGAAATAAGAGAAATTGAGCGTAATCAATGGAGTACCCGCGATGCAGCATTTTGACGCCCAGGCCTATGCCAAGCGCCTGGTAGAGAAAGGCATAGACCCCGACACGGCGGCCGACCTGGCCAGGAAAACCGCCGAGAGCCAACGACAATCAGACCGGCAGCCGACCTTCAAGAAGGCCGCCGCCACCGCCGAGCAGACCGCTACCGGCCTCGCCCTGGAGGCAACCAGCCAGCCAAAGGAACCGGCCACCCCACCCCCCGCTGATGAAACGCGACCGCCCGCCAAGCGCACCAGGAAGAAAGCACCCGCCAAGAAGGAAGCCCAGGACGCTGACCTGGCCAGCAAGAAAGGCACGCTGACCAAGCGGGAGCGGGAGCTGGTCAACACCGGCTTACGGATTGCAGAGAACGAGCCAGACAATGATGACCTGACGTTCATGCACTCGATCATGTGCCAGGTAGGCCTGCCCCGCTCCAAGGTTGACGGTTTCGAGTTCGAGCGCGTGTGTGGCGGCGCTGGCCTGTACGTCCGCGCCGGGAAATTGTGGGATGGCCAGCAGTTTGTCCAGCAACCCCTGCCCTATGGCCCCATGCCGCGCCTGGTCATGGCCCACCTGAACACCGAAGCCTTGCGCCAGAAGTCACCCGAGATCGAGGTAGGCAACAGCGCGGCCGACTTCCTGAAACGGCTGGGCAAAGAGTCCAGCGGCGGCCGCACCGGCACCTATACCACCTTCCGCAAGCAGATCCAGGCACTTTCCGCGTGCAGCATGACGCTGGGCTTCACCACGGCCACCACGGCGATCACCTACGATGGCAAACCGATCAAGCAATTCGAGGCCTGGCTGGCCAACAGTGAGGAACAGGGCACGCTATGGCCTGGCACGATCACCTTTTCCCAGGAGTATTACCAAACCCTTACCGGGCACGCCGTCCCCCTCGATCTTCGCGCTATGCACGCCCTGACCGGCAGCGCCCTGGCGATGGATATATATGCGATGTTGGCCGACAGGCTTCACAGGATAAGCGGCCGCCCCCTGATCCTTCACTGGCGCAACCTTCGGGAGCAGTTCGGACAGGAATACAGCGGCCCGGAAGCGGATAAGAACTTCAAGAAGAAGTTTCTACCCGCACTCCAGAAAGCCCTGACCGTCTACCCCCAGGCAAAGGTGAAAAAGGTCGCCGGGGGGATCTTGATGATGCCCAGCCCCCCACCGATCCCCTACCGAGGATGACCACCTGGACCCGGCCGCCGCGCCGGGTTTTTTGTGCCCGCACGATGACCAGGAACAACGGAGAGATCCGCCCTTTGTGGAAAACCCTGTTGAAACAGAGAGTTATCCACGCATAATCGGACCCCCCTTGGTACGCATAATCG
>Ga0055584_100007257_pt1 | contig 10881 bp, 11 predicted proteins | sample OSDHelmetaG_FD_58716 | JGI IMG/M metagenome (GOLD analysis project Ga0055584, IMG submission 58716) | Pelagic marine sediment microbial communities from the LTER site Helgoland, North Sea, for post-phytoplankton bloom and carbon turnover... | ecosystem: Environmental > Aquatic > Marine >...
CGAAGAAGGGCCGGTAGAGCTGGCAAGCAGCCGTGAGATGGCAGAAGCGGCCTCCGTCAGTCTCTACGAAAGTGACTACATGAAACACTACCAGGGCGCCGAAGCACACCCCATCGCCATCGTCGGCAACCTGGGTATCCAACTAGAAATCGAAACCTTTGAATTTGAAGACGGCAGTAAAGACGTCAGCACCATACTCTCCGTCTATGAAATGAAAGACGGCAAACTCTGGCGAAATTGGGCATTTAGCCCACAGGTTATGGACGATTAGAGCAAGACTTGGGACGCGCGCCCGCACGTAGTCAAATTCACCGTTTGACCCGTTAGCAAGATCACCGCAAAATTGGCGCTGACCTGCGTTCTCATTCACGAGCGCACACTCATCGTTTGGAGAATTCGTGGTTGAGCCGCAAAACTACACCCAGAGCCTGATAAGCCGCGTTGCTGAATTGGGGTCTAAGACTGGCGAAAAGACGTTGATCGTTTCCTGCGCGCCCGCTCTAAAAGATATGATTCAGAATGTCGCCTATCTGAAACTTCACGAGACCGTAGAGTTTCTGGAGGCCTCTAAGGCAGACATGGCGGGCGATGATGTTTTGACAGTAGACTCTGACATCAATGCGGTGCTGATCGCGGCGACGACACCACATACCATGAACTGCATTGGCTGGTGTTCCGGATGACCGGGTCACAACAATTGTTGGGCCGTTCCAATCCACATTGGATAGCGACGTCCAAAAAACACGAGAAACGCTTGGGCCGATAGACGCTGCTGTCGTGCATATTGACTGCGATGTGGAAGAACCCGCCAAACTCGCGTTGGATTTTGTGACGCCCTATCTCAAACAAGGCTCACTGCTGCTGTTTGACGAATATGATATGCATCAGGCCGATAACACCAAGGGCGAACGAAGCGCATTACGTCGCTGGCTCAGCGAAAACCCTGCATTTGATGTGGAGCACTACCGCTCCTATCACTCAACGGCCCGGTCCTTCATCGTTCACAAAACAACGACATCCACGTGAGGGCCTGAAGGCGTGGCGCTGCGGGATGCCAAAAGCACTTAGGGGGCCAGTTAACTTTAAAGCCTGAGCTCTTCCAATCTTTTAATTTGGGTGCCGTCCGCATCAAAGTTTTGCGGGGCTAGCCAGGCGTCAAGCGCAGCGCGCACTGCGGGCCATTCTGTGTCGGTAATGGAATACCATGCGGTGTCGCGACTTCGGCCTTTGCTCACCATATCATTGCGAAAGGTGCCTTCGTAGATAAAACCGAAGCGCAGCGCAGCACGAGACGACGCCACATTCTGCGTGTCGCACTTCCACTCATAGCGACGGTATCCCAGATCATCGAACACGTGGCGTGCCATGAGTAACAACGCCTCTGTTGCCTTGAGGGTGCGTTGCAGGGCGTAGCCAAACACGACACAGCCGATCTCGACGCTGCCGTGTTGCTGCCGGACACGCAGAAAACTGAACATGCCAAGGATTTTGCCGGAGGCCACCTCATGGATGACCATGGTTTCCCAACCGTTCGCAATGCAGGTTGCCGCAAAACTGGTCTGGAAGGTGGCAGGATCAAGATACGGCCCAACCGACACGTGATCCCACAGCCTGGCATTTTCTTTACCCCCAACAACGGCGAACAAACCCTGCTCGTGCGTTTCCCAATCCAGAGGCTCTAACCGCACGGTCGAACCGATGAGCGTTTCAATGCCCGGAGGGAGGCGAGGAGTCCAGGTGGAGAGGTCTGTCGTTGTCATTGTCACGGCTCTTAGCCAATCAGCTTGCCCATGCTTATGCGTTTCTCGACCTCAAAGCCAAGGGATTCGTAAAAAGACACCACGGCTTCGTTGCCGTCGCGAATTTGTAAATTCACTTTAAGGCAGCCTAGGGTTTGCAGTTTAGCGATGGCGTGATGAACCATCTCTCTCGCAATACCACGACGCTGAAAATCAGGGTGGACGGCCACCCCGTTGAGCCAGCCGCGGTACCCGTCATAGCCCGCAATAGTGGTGCCAACGAGGCGACCATCAAGCTCAGCGACAAACACCAAACCAGGCTGGAACCGTTCTTTCTCAGAGATTGATTGATCGACGAGCTTGCTCGGCGCATCAGCCCCGAAGGCCGCTGTCCAAATTTCAGAAACGGCGTCGAGATCAGCCTTAGTGTAGGGGCGAATATGAATGTCGGTCATGAATGGAGTTTAGCTAGAGCAGTACGCGCAATACACCCTGGACCTAGGATAAAACCCCGGACATCAGACTAACGTTGGAGTGATTCTCGCTTAAACCGAAACCAACCCAGAAACCGAGATCGGTAATGAACGCACGCGCTGGCCGGTGGCATTGTAAATCGCACTGGTCAGAGCTGGCGCGACACACGGCACACCCACCTCACCCATACCGCCAGGATGTCCGCCCTGGGCCATGATGTGGGTTTCGATACTGGCAGGCACGTCAGCCATGGTCATCATTCGGTAGCTGTCGAAGTTGGACTGAACGACCGCGCCGTCTTCCACATCGATCTGGCCGTAGAGCGCCGCAGAGAGCGCATCAATCACAGAGCCTTCGATTTGAGCTTCAACGATATTCGGGTTCACAACCGTATGGGGATCAACAACCGTGACCACGCGATCAACAGTCAGCCCACCATCTGCGGCCACCGTCACTTCAACGATTTGACCAACGGTAGATTGGAAGGCTTCAGCAAAGGCGACACCACGGCCGCGACGAGAGCCTTCAGGCCCTTCAGCCAGCGGCTTACCCCAATCGCCTTTCTCAGCGAGGGAATCAAGGACCGCGACAAAATCTGGCTTATGGGCCAGTAACTCGCGACGGAAATCGATCGGGTCTTTGCCAGCGGCTTCAGCCACTTCATCCATAAAGGCTTCTTGGTAAAAGCCATTGTGCGACATCGTCACACTGCGCCAGTTGCCATTTGGGACCGGGTTGTCCTGGGCGTTCAAAGCCAACCGTATGGACGGAAATGCGTAAGGAGAATCGCTCATGGGCATAACCATGCTGATGTCGTCTTTGGCTTCGAACATCACGAAAGTGCCGTTGCGGGTATTGAAGTCTGCACTGACAGGCTTGCCGACAATGACAAAATCAAGTGCCGTTATGTTGCCGTCGTCATCTAGGCCTGCTTTGAAACGGGAGGCCGTTGCCGGACGGTAGGTATCTTGTTGCACGTCTTCTTCACGGCTCCAGGTCAGCTTGATAGGCGTACCAGGAAGGTTCATGGCGATGGACGTCGCTTGGCGCACAAAATCCATATCGGCGCGACGGCCGAAACCACCGCCCATAAGCGTGGCATGGACTTGGACATTCTCTTTTTTAACACCGGCAATTTTGCCAGCCTGGCTGGCGCTTTGACCAATGGACTGGCTGGGCGACCACACGGTGATGCTCGCATCTTCCGCATCGTCGGTTTCTGACTCTTCATACAACGCTGTGCAGCCCATGGGCTCCATGCAGACGTGAGCCAAGTACGGCGTTTCGTAAACCGCTTCGACCGTCTTGGTCGCGCGATCCCAATCCGCCGTGAATGTTTCGTCTTCGTTCAGGACATTGACCTCTGCCGCATCAAACAACGCAGCATAATTAGGCAGTGCTTTACTGGTGCTAAATGGCGTGCCTTCTGGAGGGGTCCAGGTAACGTCCATGTCGTCGAGCGCCTTCTGAGCAGTCCAGGTGCTTTCGGCAACCACGGCGATGGCATTATCAAGCACCGGGTACACACCAATTACGCCTTCGCGAGCCATAGCTGAATCCGCATCAAAGGTATCAAGCGTCCCCTTGAACATCGGGCTATGGCGAATAGCCGCATGCAGCATGCCCGGGAGCTTGACGTCGATGCCGTAGATGGCCGAGCCGTCACTTTTCTCAGGGGTATCAAGGCGGCCAACCGCATGATTCAAAATCTTGAATTCGTCAGCGTCTTTTAGCGGATTGTCTTCACGTGGTGTAACCGCAGCCGCTGCTTCTGCCAATTCACCGTACGACAGAGACTTACCGGACGCGGCATGAATGACCTTGCTCTTCTCGGTGGTCAGTTCGCTCAACGGCACATCAAGCTGTTCCGCTGCTGCTTCCATCAACATGGTGCGTGTGGTCGCACCAACCGTGCGGAGGTAATTGTAGTTACCAAGAATGGAACTGGACCCGCCCGTGATGATCAAACCAATCAGCGGTGTCACTTTGTACAAGGCCGAGCGCGTATAATCAGCAACGGCACCGGGATCCATAAACATCAGAGGAATGGCTTCGGCGACAACGTAGCTGCCGTAGTCTTTATCCAGCGGTGCTAGCTCGTAGCGCACGTCTGCCCAGTCGGCATCCAGTTCTTCAGCCACCAGCATTGGGATCGCCGTGGTAATGCCCTGCCCCAATTCAGCCTGAGGCACTGCGACGGTGATGATGCCGCTCGGGCTGATCTTCACATAGGCATGGAGGACGTAGTCCTCCGGGGACGACGCACCGAATTTAGGTTTGGATTCGCCATCCTTCAGGCTGTTCAATCCGTAGGCAACGGCAAGGCCACCACCGGCTGCTATTCCAGATACGATAAGGCCGCGGCGTGATAATTTCATGGGTCGAATCCCGTTCTAACAAAAGCGTGCTGATTATAGCGGATATCGGTAGTGGGACTGGCAAAAACAAGCAATACAAATCCCAGTGAGACGTGCACCGAGTGGTCAGAAAATGGCTAAAACGTGAGAATTACGGGTCAAAAACCCTCTTAATTATGGTGTTTTATGCGCAATAGCTATTCAACGGCAGGTACTGGAGCTTCAACCTTGCTCGTATTCGAGCCCGCATTTGGCCCGGCGATCGCGCCCGTCTTGAGACGCACCAGGAGGGCTCCAATACCGACAAGCGCATTCAGACCGGCCATGTAGAGGAAGGGCGTCTGATAGGTGAAGCCGTCAAACAGCATTCCACACACCTTGGAATGGATGAGCACACCGAGGGCGCCGCAGAACCCCATCATGCCAAAGACGGCGCCACGGAATTTGCCAGGGGCTTCTTGACCAACCAAGGCTGGACCCGACACCAAAATGCAGGCCTCGCCAGCGCCGGCCATGATCGCCACTGGAAAGATGAACGGAGACGAAAACGGATCGCCCACAATACCCAGAGCGAAGTAGCCAACAGCGGCAACCGCCATGGAAAATGAAAGCACCGAAACGCGATCAAACCGATCCACAAGAAATCCCATGACCGGCATGAACAGGAGCATGGCCGTTTGCGATACGGCGAATATGCGCCCCGCTGTCGCTGTCGCATCTTTTGCCTCGACACCAGCATCAGTGCCAACGGCCACAATCCACAAGGTGAGAAACGTGGTCATCACGATGAGATCGCCACGCGACACAAAATAAGCAACACCGGCAATACTCAGTCGCGGATTGCGCTTGGTCTCGTCATACCCGTTGCGAAGATTAATCAGGAACGGGTCTTTCTCTTCCGTCTTATTGGGGCGACCATCTTTGAGGCCAACGGACGTAATCAGGGCGGCGGCAGTCGCCACGCCAGCAATCACCCAAAAGGTATAGGTTCCGGATTTGATGGCATCGAACCCCTCCCCAGCAAAGTAGCCTGGCAACTTTGAGAATCCGATTGCTGCGATCACCACCACACCAAACCCGGTGATAAAACCATTGATGCTGATAATTTTTCCGCGCGACGCATTTTGCGGGTAGTCAGCCATGACCGTACCCAACATAAGGGTTCCCATGGCCAAACCCGCACCCAAAAGAATACGACCGAGCATAAACATCTCAGGCGTACGGGCCGCTGGCAGCAATACACAGGCTATCGCGATAAGCGTAAAGGCCGTTACCCATAACGGAACGCGCCCTAATTTGTCGGACAATGACCCGAGCGGGATAACCAATGCGATGGCCATGATCTCGACGTAGACGGTGAGCGTGCCAATAAAATCACCCTGCTCGGATGTCGGCATTTTAATATGCTCAGCCAGGAGGTAGGGCGTTAACACACCAATCCCAGTGACGAACACGATCGTCATCATTCCGGCAAAAAACAGCGCCAAAACGTTGGCCGGTGCGATGCCTGGGCTGAGCCAGATGGGCCCGAGCCTCCGTTGGCTGCGATCAATCTCAAAACCTGGTTGGTTTGACATGGCGCTCCCCATAATCCCCTGAGACCAAATAGGCCCCTGCCTGAGTATAGGGCCATGATAGAGACCATGCGCTCGCCTGGCGAGAGGCCCCATAGCCAATCCCCCATGACAGAGTCGACCTGACCGTTATAAGGTTAGGGCCTCAATCACGTGCAGATACAATAATCAGGGAGCACCAGACTATGGCGAACGATATGGCCGACGACGCTTTTGACATTGATTGCGATGAACACTGCTTCACCTCAGCCCCACTCTCACGCCGCACCTTCGGTGCGACCTCTGTCGCAGCGGCTGGCCTCGCCGGTGCGGGTGCCGCTTCAGCTGCCGGACTAGACGTCGTTGAAACCGACGTTGAGATCGTCACGCCGGATGGCACCTGTGATGCCGTGTTCTTCCACCCAACGGAAGGGAAGCACCCAGGCGTTTTAAAATGGACCGACATCATGGGCCTACGCCCAGCGTTCCGAGATATGGGACGGCGATTGGCCTCAGAAGGCTACTCGGTATTGGTGCCAAATCCATTCTACCGAGACGGCCGCGCGCCCCTTCCCGGCACAGACTTCAACTTTGCGACAGATCGTCCGATTGCCATGAAGCTCATGGGCAACCTCATTGCGCCAGGCGCAGCAGAGCGTGACGCACAAATATTTGTCGCGTGGCTCGACGAACAAGGCCAAGTGGATTCAAATTCGAAGATGGGCACATCCGGCTATTGCATGGGTGGTCCGTTGACGATGAAAACCGCCGGCCTATTGCCAGACCGCATTGGTGCGGCGGGATCCTTCCACGGCGGTGGATTAGCTACAGAGAGAGACAACAGCCCCCATCTGCTCATTCCGAAAATGAAAGTGCATTACCACGTTGGTGTGGCCGATAACGATGATGCCCGTGAGCCAGAGGTTAAGAATATCCTGAAGGCGGCATTTGAAGCGTCCAACGTACCGGCGGTCGTTAAAGTCTACGAAGGCGCTGACCACGGCTGGTGCGTTCCAACCAGTTCCGTCTACAACGAGGCTCAAGCTGAAGTCGCGTGGACAGCCCTATTAGATACCTTCAAGGCTGGCCTGGCTTAGCCACCCACTTACACGTCTCGCAGACCAGAATGGCCTCGCCCAACCCGGGTGAGGCCATTTTCTTGGCCGGTTCTAGTCAACAATGTTGAGGTTGGCACGGTCGAGTTGATACTCAGGCTTAATCACCTTTTCCCACGTCCCGATCGTGCGCTCGGTCAATTCCACATCGTCATCAACGGCATGGTAAATAACGTTGAGACAGTCCGCATTACCCAGACATTCCATCGTCAGCCGAGCGAGACCATCGCGCGTCATCGCACCCACGGCCGTATGGTCTTTGGTCAGCCGAGCGTTGCCGGACTCTTTTGTTTCCATAGAAAGCAACGTCAAATGGCGGATGATGGTGTAAGGCACGCCGCTGTTAATCAGCGTTGCCTCGGCAATCGTTTTCGACGCGATGGAGGTTTGCTGAATTGGGTGTGTTTTTTCAATATAAATCAACTTGCCGCTATCTGAGGCCCCGATTGCGCCATGAAGAATGACCTGCCCCACATTTGTCGCGGCGGCCCATTTTGAAATAAGCACCTGACTCTGTTCGTAGAATTTTTGATCACCACCGAAGGCTTGGCTCGAGGCATCGATCACAGCCCGATAGGCCACGGCGGTAAAATGCGTTCCATGTCGGCGTCTGCGAGCATATCGCCAATCACGTACGTGACATCCACACCTTCAAGACGAGCCCGGTTCGATGTCGGCCTGGCCAATACGGTGACGTCTTCTCCAGCACCCACCAAATCTTTGGCAATCTCAGAGCCAAGCTGCCCCGTTCCACCAAGCACCAGAACACCACCATCGGCAGCAAAAGACTGACTTGACCAAAGCAAAAGACTCACTGTCAGCGTAACGATGTATTTCATTATTTAAGGCATCCCAATGTTGAAGATTTGGCAGAGTTTACGTCTGGCACTTGAGTGAAGGCCACCTGAATCGGTGATACCAAACAGAGCGTCCGTGAGGTGAGCTAAAAAAAGACCCTGCAAAAGCGAGGCCTTTTCTTAAACGACACATGTCACTGATCAATCGTCATCGGCGGGTCTTCAGGAATGCCTGCGCCAATGTCGATCCACTCAACATTAGCGAGCCTTGTGTACCGCTCGGAGTGTTCACCAAACTTTAGCTTCCGCATGAGACCCGAGTAGGCAACGAGCCTCCCGGGTTTACCAGGCTCAACAATGAGGGGAAGCGTAATGGCCTCGACCAACATTTCTGAGCCACTGCTGGCCGCCAATTCAATCTCTGACCTTAGCCCACAAGGATTCAATATGACCTGGCGCGTGTTTGCATAGAGCGCCTCACGGACAGAGTCAGGTTGGCCCTCGCCCATAGCTTCACCTGTTTTGTCTTTCCCCCATCGCTCAACGAGACCTGTGCCCATGAGCCGTACAATCATTGTACCGGTTTCGCTTATCTCTGAGATATGGACGAACGGTGCGTATTTAGGGTTTGGGTTATCAAGAAAGTCTCGATGGAAGGGCACAATGTCGCCATCGAGGCGCAGGGATTGCCAGTGCTCAAAAAAGCCACGGCAGTCTTCCGACTGAAACATAGAATCGGCCATGCAGAGGTTCCGTTGGTCGTAACAAAATCTGGTGGACACGGATGCGAGATCTAGGTCCAAGCCACCTGTCTGTGGAAAGACCGTTTTTTGTGAACAGATTCACTAAAATCTGATCCGCAAGTCTAACACAAACCTATCGACCGAACGACAATAGAGTGCCGCTAGAGAAGTTGAGCTTCATTGCACTAGCGGCAATCTGAGGTTTAGAGAAATAGCTAAAATTGTGAGAATGAGAAACGGCCCTTCCTGTTTTGGAGAGGCCGTTTTCCGAAATCATTACTCGTTCTTGAAATATGCCATTAACAAAAAATAGACCGGCGAACTCAAATAGTATTACCGACGTAACAACCAGTCGCCGCGTTACGCTTTGGACCGCGCGTCACGGAAAGAAATCATCCGCCGCTGGCTCTCATCCCAAAGCGCAAATTTCACATACCGAAGGCTTTCAATCAGCGTCACCCGATTAACCTGGGTAAGAGCCGGGTAATCGCGAAGTGTGCGCGGTAACCGGTAAAAGGGAATTTGACTACACAAGTGATGGACATGATGCATGCCGATATTGCCGGTGAACCAACGTAGGACGGCGGGCAGATCATAGTGGGAGCTTCCATGAAGTGCGGCTTCATGCAAATCCCAATCGGCGTCGTCGTCCCACAACGTATCCTCGAATTGATGCTGGACGTAAAACAGCCATACGCCAAACGAGGCGGCGAGAGCCACAATAGGAACATGCACCATCAGGAAGGCTTGCAGCCCCATACCCCAAATCAACAAGGAGAAGGTTACCAAAATTCCGACATTGGTGGACATGGTGCTGAGCCAAGGCTTCCAGCCATCCCGCATCAAACCAACGGGCAAGCGCTGTTGTACAAAATACAAATAGGCCGGGCCCAATGCGAACAAGACGAGGGGGTGACGGTAGACGCGATACCAGAATCGGCTCAGCATCGAACTGGCTTGATATTCTTGTAACGTCAACGTGGTCACGTCACCCATGCCGCGACGATCAAGATTGCCACAGGTCGCATGATGGTTCGCGTGTGTGCGCCGCCAGTAATCATAAGGTGTCAGTGTGAGCACACCGATCACGCGGCCGACCCAGTCATTAGTGGCGCGTTTGTGAAAGAACGTCCCATGCCCACAATCATGTTGAATGATGAATAACCGCACGAGAAAGCCTGCTGTCGGCACGGCCAGCAATAAAGAGAGCCAGTAGCTGTAATCGAGCAACAGCCACATCGCTGTCCATAAAAGTGCGAACGGAAGGATGGTGATCGAGATCTCAACAATACTGCGGAGGCGGCTCAGATCACGGTACTCAGAGAGAATCTTGGTCCAATTTCGTGCGGCTTGCACTGAGAGATCAGGGTCCGTGTTTTCTATGGTATTGGTCAAATCGGGCAACTTTCAATTCCCAGCCAGGCACTAACGGTGATTACCTACTATTAAACAACTTTGCCTTTGCCGCAAACTTTACCAGCAGGGCATTCTCAAGCATCGAATGTGACCGCCGAACGGGCCCCATGTCAATTTTCTCTGGTGATAAAGTGACCGGTGGTCGACGGCCATAGATTAATGCGTTTAGGGCGATACAGTCAGAGCTGTCCCATACGCCATGACACCGGGAGTCAAACGTCTCTATTTGATAACTGAGAAGATGAGCGACAGTATAACGCGACATCCGCACACCCGAGGAGTTGAAGTTATGGCAAGAAACCTTTCCCGACGAGCTGCAGCCCAGATTGCATCCGGTGTCGCTCTTTCCGGTCTGTCTGGCGTGACGTCTGCTAGGGCAGAAGCACAGCGTGTTATTCCAAACGCTATTGATCTCTGGACACCAGAGGACAAGGTAACTGCGTTGGTGAAGCAGCAGGGGCGCACTGATGAAGGCCGCGTTTTCTGGCGCTTCCAAGGGATAATCTATGCCTTCAACGCCCCGGAAACGCCTGTTCCGCTGCTTCGCTTCAGTGGCTGCGAGCAACAGTGGTGGGAACCCCAAGACGATGGATCTTTTGTTCGGTATAGCTCACTGCTGACCTATTTCCGCGACCTCGATAGCGGGAAACTAATCCGGTCTTTCACAAACCCAATTACCGGAAAAAA
>Ga0055584_100007258_pt1 | contig 10881 bp, 10 predicted proteins | sample OSDHelmetaG_FD_58716 | JGI IMG/M metagenome (GOLD analysis project Ga0055584, IMG submission 58716) | Pelagic marine sediment microbial communities from the LTER site Helgoland, North Sea, for post-phytoplankton bloom and carbon turnover... | ecosystem: Environmental > Aquatic > Marine >...
CAAATAGCTATCGATCCTTTCTAACTAGTACTCGCCACTCTCTTGATTTAAGGTCCCTTACCACGCCGTCCAACCGCCGTCTACTGGCACTATGGCCCCCGTTGTGTAAGCGTTGGTCTTCGAGGCTAGAAAGAGCAGTGCCGGGGCGAGTTCGACCGGGTCACCAAAGCGATCTTGCGGTGTAAAACCGCGTAAGCGCGCACCCATGTCCTCGTCCTCTAAGGCCGTCTCCGTGAGTTCGGTGGGGAAATAGGCTGGAGCAATAGCGTTGGCCGTAATGCCGTACCGCGCCCATTCGACGGCCTGTGATTTGGTCAGGCCAGCTAGGGCGTGTTTGCTGACGGTATAGGCGCCTAGACCGTTGATGACGGAGGCGCCCATGCTATAGACCGAGGCAATATTGATTATGCGGCCATTGCCCGAGACGGCCAATTGGGAAAAGAGCGCTTTGGAGAGCAGCCATTGAGCGGTAACATTGAGGTCGAGGACTTCGTTGAAGTCTTCCTCTTCCATGCTTTTGAGCGGCACGCGATCGGCGGTACCGGCATTGGCCACGAGAATGTCGCAGCCACCCAAGTCCTTGTCCGCCTGCTCGGCGACGCGCTGGATATCGTCGCGTTGGCTCAGGTCGGCCGTGCAGGGGATGATCTCTCCCTCGGTATCGGCGAGTTCTGTGGCGAGTTGCTCTAGGCGCTCGGTGCGGCGAGCTACGATGAGCACGTTGGCCCCCGCTTTCGCCAGTGCTCTGGCCATTTCTGCCCCCAAGCCGCTGGAGGCGCCGGTGACGACGGCTTTGCGGCCGCTACAGCCGAAGAGATTTGATAAATAGTCGCTGCTTTTCATGATGCTTTCCCGGTGTTTCTAGGCGATGCCTAGGCTATAGTGAAATGTGTAATTAGCCCAATAGGAATTGCTGGACACGCGCTGCGAGTTGGTCGGGGATCGAACTGGTTGTATGGGCCGTTAGTATAAATTCTTGTGCTCGTATTTTAAGCTGCGCGCGCGCCGAGTCAAAAGAGAGCTCCGCTTGCGCAAACTCGCGGTAATTTTGTCCATCTTTAGTGCTCATGGCTGTGAATATTAGCTTTTCAAACTGGGAAGATGCGTGCTCGTAGCACAGCCAATGATACACCTGGTCGGGGGGAGTGCCCTCGTCCAAGCCGATAATTTTTGCTTCTAAAATATCGAGCGAGTCTGAGGTGAAATAGTAGAGGAATTCGATCTGCAGTGGGCGAACTCCTATGAGTTCTGCGCCGATTATTGGGGACACTATGCTGCCTTTCGCATTGGGAGCACATAAAAAGCCGTTAAATAAGCTGCTGAGATCGGCTCATACTTATTCATAGGGGAGTCTCGCTTCTAAATCTTCGAGTTGCACCCGGTGCTCGTTTATACCGTCCATATTGAGTTCTATACCCAAGCCCGGCTGGCCGTTGGGATAAATAGACCCATCGCGAATATCGAATAGTTGCGTGATCAATTTCTCCATGTGTGGAAACCAGGTATGTAGGCATTCCTCGCGGTAGAGATTGGGCGTTGCCATGCTGAGCTGAAAAGAAGCGGCGATGGCTATGGGGCCCAAGGCGTCGTGGGGGCTGACGCGGATGTACTGCACCTCGGCCATGGCGGCAATGCGTCGCCACTCGCTAATGCCGCCGCACCAGGCCACATCGGGCATCACGTAGTCTACCAGCCGATCGTTGAGCAGTTGCCAATAATCCCAGCGCGTGAAGTGTCGCTCACCTACACAGAGCGGCACATTCGTGTTCTCGCGCACCTGGCGCAGGGCATTATCGCTCTCGACGTGTATGGGTTCCTCGAACCAAACTAGATCAATATGGGCTAGCGCTTGGCTGGCCTTGATCGCGCTGGCGACATCAAAACGCCCGTGCGCATCCACGAGCAACTCGTAGTGGGGGCCGACGGCCTCGCGCAGCGCCTCCATCCATTCTACCGCCTTGGCAATGGATTCTGGGTTCAAGCGCTCTACTTGGTTTGCCCCTTTAAATGTGGAGGATAGCTGGTCTTTTTGCTGCGGAAAGGGATCTGTTTTTATCGCCTGATAACCGAGTTCCTTGGCCCGTTTAGCTTCTGCGACCATCGCCTCTAGGTCTGCACTGTGCCACTGATCGCGCACGTGCGTATAAAGCGGCACCGACTCGCGCACGGGGCCACCCAGCAAATCGTATATGGGCACTCCCAACATTTTACCGCGAATATCCCATAGGGCGATATCGATAGCCGAAATTAAGTGGGAGATATAACCCCTACTATTGAAGTTGGAATAGGCGTGAAACAAGCGCTGCCAAATTTCTTCGATGTGGCGTGGGTCCGCTCCGATTACTAGGGGTTTTATCGACTCTAACCCACGCACTAAATGCGGGTTGCCTACGTATTCGGTGCATTCTCCTAGACCGCTAATGCCCTCATCTGTTTCCACTTCGACAAAGACCCAAGCTAGCGTGTTGATCGGCATGGCGATATGGGTATTAATCTGGGTGATTTTCATCGTATCTCCGTCGTCGGTTTACGTGTTCCGGATCCGGCGCACTATAACACGATGCCGCAGTGGGTGCCCTGTTCTATGTACTGAATTTTTGGCACGGATATCACTACGCCGTCGCGCTGGGCCCGCATTTCGTGTAGGGGGTTTCCATACAGGTCGTAAACCGTGCCCAGCAATTGGCCGCTGGTAACGCGATCCCAAACGGCCGTTGCCGGGCGCCACAGCCCAGAGACCGGGCTCTGGTTGTGCGACGACATTAGACCGGCGCCGTGCCCCATAGATTCGACGATTTCGCGCGGCTCCAGCGGCGCGTTTTTACCATCGACCATGCCTAGGTGGACCAACAGTCGCGCGAGGGCGCTCACATATTCGACCTCGCCGCCCATGCCCCAAGCCGTTTCCCAATAAACGGCAGGAACTCCGGCTAAAAAAGCGGCGTAGAGCGCGGTGCGGCCGCTGGCCTCGTGGCCGATGGCGGCGGCGGCGGCATGGCCGGCGTCAAATTCGTGTCCCCACACCAAGGGCAAACCCGTCTGCAGGCTGGCCTCGTGTTGTGCTGTGCTTAGATCGGGTTCCCCCGGGTAGATATTATAGCCCGAGAGGGTCGCACCCAGCAGCGTCGGACCGAAGGTGTGCAGCGCCACCATAAACGCCGGCGTATGGGGGAGAGCTTGGCCGAGAAAATCATGCTGCAGGGTATAGGCTACGCGTTCCGTCAGCGTGCCATCGACTTTGCCGGGATAGACGCGGGCAAGGTTCTGTCCATCGGCGTGGGCGACTCGGCTGCGAGATAGGTAGCTGTCAACGGAGCAACAGTTCACTCCGACGACTCGACCTTTTAACGTCGTGGGGTCGAGGGCGCGTAGCATTTCCTGCAAGGCGATAATAGACTCGTATTCGTTGCCGTGTTCGCCGGTAATCAACAGGAGCACTGGTCCGTCTTCAACGCCGCTTACGACCGTGACGGGCAGGCCGCGCTGCTGAGTCAAAGCGTCATCGCCGACGACCGCGTGTTCGTAGTCCATTCGTTGTCCGCGCGGTGCATCGGTCCAAGTCGCTAGGCGGATCGATGCCGCTGGATGGCGGTACCAAGGGTCCTGCTGGCGGATAGTAGATATGCTAAATTTCAAGGAGGAGGCTCCGATCATAGCTAAGGATTGGTTTCATAATTGTATAGGATAGTCCCATTGTCAAGCTGATACAGAAAAGACCCCTCTGCTAACAAAGGGGTCTTTCCACTTTTATACGGCGGCTAAACGCCGTTATAGTCCTCTATTTCGCTACTTCGAGCTCGCTCTTATCAAGTGCTTTTAAGCGCACCGGACACACTTTTAACTCCGCCGTATCCGTCACGGGGTCGTACCCGGAACCCGTGAGGATATTAACAGGGACGTCGTTAAAGCTGAAGCTGGCAAAGACCGTCCCTCGCGGCGAGCGCGTGGTGGCGCGCACGCGGATCTCAACTTCGCCGCGCGCGCTGGCCATACGGCACCAGCCGCCGTCTGTTAAGCCCCACTTTGCAACATCATCGGGGTGCACTTCTAGGCTCTCTTCGCTGAGTAAATACTCGATGCCCTGGGCGCGCCCGGTCTGCGTGCGCGTGTGGTAGGACTGTAGGCGGCGGCCCGTCGTCAGCCAGACGGGGAAGGTATCGTCTATGGTTTCGGCCGGGTCGCGATAACTAATAGTCTTAAAAAGTCCGCGGCCATTTTTGAATTCGTTTTCGTGTAGCATTGGCGTGCCGGGGTGGTCCTTGGTCGGCACGGGCCACTGATACTGGCTGTGTTCGATGCGATCCCAGTCTAGACCAGCATAGATGGGAGAGAGGCCGCAGAGTTCGTTAAAGACGTCTTCTGCCGATTCGTATTCAAAGCCGTCAAAACCCAAGCGACGGGCAATTTGCGAAATAATCCACCAGTCGGGCTGCGCTTGGCCCGGCGGCGCTACGGCTTGGCGCAAGCGCTGGACGCGGCGCTCGGTATTGGTGCAAACGCCATCGGTCTCGGCCCAGGATGTAGCGGGCAGCACGACATCGGCCAGCTCGGCTGTCTCCGTGAGAAAGATATCGATGACGACGAGGTGGTCCAGGCTCTTTAGTGCGCGTTCGCAGTGCGTTCGGTCGGGGTCGGAGACGAGCGTGTTCTCGCCGTCGATGAGCATGGCAAAAATATCGGTTCCCGACTGTTCTAGGGCGCGCACTTTGGTGATGCCGCGCTCTAAGTCCATGGGGCGAGCGTAGAGCTTTTCGAATTTTTCCTGACTTTCGGGAAGGTCCACCGCTTGGAAGCCGGGATAGTTGGAGGGCACGGCCCCTGCATCGCCGGCGCCCTGGATGTTGTTCTGGCCGCGCATGGGATTTATGCCGGCGCCTTCGCGTCCGAGGTTGCCCGTCATCAAGGCCAGATTGCACAGACTCTGCACATTGTCGACGCCGCAGATATGCTCGGTGATGCCGAGCGTGTAATAGATGGCGCCGCGCTCGGCGCGCCCGTAGAGCAGGCCGGCTTTTTCAATGTCGACGGCGGGCACACCGCAGATGTTTTCTGCCCATTCCGGCGTGAACTGGCCGACGTGTGCGAGAAAGTCCTCGTAGTCGGCCGTGCGCGTTTCGATAAAGTCGCGATCGACCAAGCCCTCGCGGGCAATCACGTGCGCCATCCCCAGGAGTAGAGCAACATCGGAGCCGACGCGCAGCGGCAGGTAGAGATCGGCCATCTCCGCCAAGTCGATACGGCGGGGGTCTGCGACAATCATTTTCGCCCCGCGTTTGAGCGCCTTTTTTAAGCGCGTCGCCGCGACGGGGTGACACTCCGTCATATTGGTGCCGATGCAGAAGATCACATCGGGTTTTTCCATGTCGGCCAATGGGTTCGACATCGCGCCGCGTCCTATAGTGGCTGCCAGACCGGCAACCGTAGGGGCGTGTCAGGCACGGCTGCAATTGTCTATATAATGGGTGCCATAGCCGCGGCGGATAAATTTCTGCATGCAATAATCGGCTTCGGAAGGGGTGCGTCCCGAGGCGATGCCGTAGATGGCGTGGCGGCCGTGTTGCTCTAAGACGCTGCGGAAACCTGCGGCGGCTCTGTCTAGGGCGGTGTCCCAGTCGGTCGCGTGTAGCTGTCCGTCCTCGCCGCGTATCAGCGGTGCTTCTAAGCGGTCGCGGTGCTGGACGAAGTCAAAGGCAAATTGCCCTTTGACGCAGAGGGCGCCCTCGTTGGCGGGGCCGTCCATCGCCGGCTGGATGCCGACGAGTTTATCGCCCTTTGTCAAGAGGTCGACGGAGCAGCCGACGCCGCAGTAGGGACAGACCGAGCGCGTCTTTTTTAGCTCGCCTTCCACATCGGCGGCGCGCAGGGCCTTTTTGTCGGCCAGGGCTCCGGTTGGACAGGTCTGTACGCACTGGCCACAGAACGTACAGGACGAGTCTTTTAATATGCGGTCGAATTCCGTCGTTATCTGCTTGTGAAAACCGCGGCCCATGGCGGCGATGGCGTGGTCGCCTTCCTGCTCGGAACAGACGCGCACGCAGCGGTTGCACGAAATGCAGAGATCGTAGTCGCGCAGGATAAAGGGATTGTCGTCCGTGGTATGCGTTTGGCCGGACTGGGCACCTTTAAAGCGGCCGGACTGGGCGCCGTAGCGCTCGACGAGCGTTGTTAGTTCCTGCGATGCATAACCGCGCAGGGGGTCGACCTCGACCTCGCGGTTTTCCGAAACGACCATTTCTAACAGCGTCTTGCGGTGTTTCTCGATGGATGACGTCGCCGTGTGTACGACCATACCGGGCGTGGCTTTAGTCGTGCAAGAGGCTACCGGGTTGCGCACGCCTTCAATCTCAACGACGCAGAGACGGCAGGCGCCAAAAGGTTCTAAGCGCGGATCGTAGCAAAGGGTGGGAATATTTTTGCGCTGGCGCTCGGCGATCTCGTAGAGGGTTTCGTTTTCTGTAAAAGAAACTTCTTCGCCATCGAGCATCAGTTGGAAGTGTTCACTCATATAAGAGTATCCTATTTGCTCTGGTCTAGGTGGCGGGCTATTTGTTCGGGAAAATACTTGTGTAGGCTCTCGGTGATATGCGGAGCGGCCATGCCCAAACCGCAGGCGCTGGTCGCTTTCATCGCGGCGCCCATATCGGCGACTTCACCGTGCCATTGCTCTGCCGCCATCTGCTGTTTGCTGGCGTCTAGGCGTTCGCTCAGGCGCTGGGTGCCGATGCGGCAGGGAAAACACTTGCCGCAGGATTCTTCGGCAAAGAAGGACATGGCTTGGTGGGCGATTTCGACCATGTTGCGGCTGTCGTCGAAGACCATGATGCCTCCGGCGCCCAAAAAGGAGCCGTGCGCGCGAATCGATGGCTCGTCGAGCGTGGCGTGTAGTGCCTCTCCGGCCAGAAATCCACCGGAGAGCCCGGCCATGGTGACGGCTTGTATTGAACGACCCTCGAGAGCGCCTCCGGCCCATTCCTGCAGCAGGGTCTGTAGCGGTAGGCCAAAGGGGATTTCGTAGTTGCCGGGGCGCTGCACGTCGCCAGACAGGCTGATCAGCTTGGTGCCAACGTGCTCGCCCAGTCCGAGCGAATGGTACCAAGCGGCGCCGTTCTTTACGATAGGTGCAACGGCTACGAGTGTTTCTACGTTGTTGACGGCCGTGGGCAGGTCGTTAAAACCGTGCGTGACGGGGAACGGGGGTCTATTGCGTGGGTACGGGTGCTTGCCCTCGAGGCTGTTGAGGAGCGAGCCTTCTTCGCCGCAGATATAGGCGCCGGCCCCCCGACGCAGGTGGATATCGAAATCGAAGTCTTTGCCGCCAATATCGGCGCCGAGCAAACCGGCCTTGCGCGCCTCTTGCAGCGCCTTTTCCAAAACGTGTGTCGTCTGTGGATATTCGTAGCGCAAATAGATAAAACCCAACTGTGCGCCCGTGGCATAGGCGGCCAATACCATACCTTCGATAATGGCGTGTGGGTCGTAGTCGAGCAGGGCGCGGTCTTTAAAACAGCCGGGTTCGCCTTCGTCGGCATTGCAGACAATGGTCTTGGGCTGTCCCTGAGCATCGGCGACGGCGCGCCACTTTTGCCCGGTGGGAAAACCAGCGCCGCCACGCCCGGCCAACTTGCTCTCTATGATTAGATCAATAAGTGCACTTGGCGTAGCCTGCAGGGCCTGCGTTAGCGCTGCGTAACCGCCGGTGTGGCGATAGCCTTCCAGCGTATGGCGCTCCGGCGAGCGGATATGAGCGAAGGCACATTCCTCATAATCGCCGGGATTGGCCATGGGCAGCGGTGAGGGCTCAAGCGCGAGGTCTTCACCGCTGGTGCCAATGTGAACTTGGTCGCCAACTAGGACGGGTATGGGGGCGTCACAGCGCCCGGCGCAGGGCATTTCAATGGCACCGTCGAGTTGGGCTAGTAGTTGGCGTGCTCCGCGCTGAGAACAGATGGGGCCAGTGCATACGCGGGGGGCGCTTTGGCCCGGAGCTTCGCGGGCAAAATGGTGATAGAATGTGACGGTGGCAAAGAGCTCGGCCAGTGGGATCTTGAGCGCGCTGGCCGTGGCGTGTAAGCTCTCGTCGCTGAGATAACCATCGCGGTCGTGGAAGGCGTGCAGCAAACCCAAGAGGGGGGCGGGTTGGTTTTGCCACAGTGCGACGAGTTCGTCGTTAGTTTTTGTTGTAGTAGACATTCACTAAAAAAGGGCATAAAGGGGTGGTTTGGTCAAGGCGTAAATGGATGGGATTGCCCGGGTTTGATGCACTGGTGAGATGGTTTTAGATTGTGGGCGTTCACAGAGGAGGATTTATGGCGCAACGAAATAAAATAGCGGCGATCATAACGACGTATTATCCGCATTCGCACGCCGATGTTATCGTAACAAAATTTCTCAAAGGTTTTCCAACGGAAGACGGGTTGGAAGAACCGCAGGTCGAAATCGTCTCGATGTATTTAGATCAAGTACACGAGCGCGATGTCGGACTAGAACTGGCTAAAGAGCACGGTGTTACGCGCTATGGCACCATCCCGCAGGCGCTGTGTTTAGGCGGCAAAGAGCTGGCCGTCGACGGCGTGCTCATTATTGGCGAGCACGGCGATTACGCTTGGAATGAGAAAGGGCAGCACCTCTATCCGCGGCGCTATTTTTTTGAGCAGATTTGCGGCGTATTTGCGACCTCTGGCCGCTCGGTGCCCGTTTTTTCCGACAAGCATTTGTCGTGGAGTTGGCAACAGGCCAAGTGGATGTACGATCGGGCGCGGGAACTCAAGGTGCCTTTTATGGCGGGATCTTCGTTGCCTCTGTGCTATCGGAAACCCTGGTTGGAGCATGCGTTGGACACGCCGATTGAGGAAGCACTCTCCATTGCCTACGGGGGGCTCGACTCCTATGGTTTTCACGGTTTAGAAATGCTGCAGTGTATGGTCGAGCGCCGCGAGGGCGGTGAAAAGGGGGTAGTCTCGGTGCAGTGTTTAGAGGGAGATGACGTGTGGCGCGCGCGTGACGAAGGGCGCTGGTCGGGTGAGTTGGCTGAGGCGGCGCTGGCCCGTATCGAACCCAAGGGTGAGGGCGGACTGCGCGAAAACAGCGAGACCATTGCGGTTTTTATGCTGGAATACGCCGACGGTTTTAAAGCGGCTACATTGATGTCTGGCGGTTTTAGCGGTTGGCTCAAGGGCTGGGGCTATGCCGCGCGTATTGGTGGTCAGATAGAGGCCAGCGAGTTCTATCTACACGGTGATCCGCACCCGCATTTTTCGTATCTGAGCCTAAATGCACAAGACCTTTTTTTAACGGGGAAAGCAAATTATCCGGTCGAGCGCACGCTGCTCGTAAGCGGCGCGTTGGAAGCGCTATTAGATTCGCGCCACCGCGGTCATGTGCGCGTCGACACGCCGCATTTAAACGTGAGTTATCGCTCGTATGAGAAGTTGCCGCGTCGGGCCATGAGCGAGCGACCGGGGGGCCCCGCCATGGAGCCGTGGCGGAAAGAATAAGCGGAGGGAGATGCGAGAGTCGGTCTGTTAAAAATCTGGCAGGTGGCACCCAATACTCAGCGCAAAAAAGAATAATGGCGCTGAGTCAACTCTAAAAAGGAGACTGTAGATGGCAGATGTATTGATCGTGGGCGATGGGCCGGGGGGACTGAGTGCGGCGCTGTTTTTGGCCAAAAACGAACTGAGTGTAACGGTATTTGGCCAAGACGAGACTCTGATGCACAAGGCGATGGTATATAACTATCTGGGTATCGATGAAATTACCGGAAGCGATTTTCAGAAAATATCCCGGGACCAAGTTCGCAAGTTTGGCGGTCAGATCGAAGAGGTCGAAGTGAGTGGGGTAGAAAAGACCGCCGAAGGATTTGCGCTGACGACGGCCGCTGGGGCTCAGCACGAAGCGGCCTACCTCATTTTGGCTACGGGGCCGAGCAACCCATTGGCCGAGAGCCTGGGCGTGGGCAAAGGCGAGGCGGGTTTGCAGTCCGATCGCAATGGCCGCACGGGAGTCGACGGGCTCTATGTCATTGGTTGGAGCACGCGTTTAAAAAAGATACAGGCCATCATTTCGGCTGGTGATGGAGCCTGTGCCGCGCTGGATATTTTGTCGGCGCGTGCCGGCGAGGACATGCACGATTTTGACGTGATCGAATAGATACGGGCAATAAAATAGGCGCCCCCCTATTACGTGGGCTTTTTACAGCTTCTGCAATAGAGGGGCGCCAAGCGGGTAACACTCAGAGTTGTCTATGTCTTAGCAAGGGGTGTGCCAAGATTTTAAAATATTGTGATCTCTATTGTAACCTGTTTACTTCTATCTACTTAACTGTTTTCTATTTTTGTTTCGGGATATGCTTCGAAAGAAGACCATTGCGATTTTTTTTCTGCCTATAGGTCAGTATATTCCTTAAAAAACTAGTATCTGCTGCTATTTTTATTTGCAAAGGAGCCGATGGGCCGTTGTTTAAAAACGGATAACTGGTTGACATTAAAACGCAGTATGTATTATATTTCCAGCTAGTTCGGCTAACTTTTAAAAATTTTCGATGACGTGTTTTTATGGTCTGGACAATTTTGGCTTTCCTCTGCGTGTTGGCGACCAAGTTTCTCACATCTGTGCGATTGCGTGGTCTCAAAGCCAAGTTGGAAGCCATTCAGCCCGAAATTGACGATTTGCGCCTCAAAGTTTCTCAGTCCGAAGAGGAGATGGAGGCGTTGAAGCTCAAGGTTGAAGAAAAAGAAAAGCTGCTGAGCAATATTGCCGATGTCGTGCGCATCCTCGAAGACAGTCTCAAGCAGCCCGTGACCGATATCGAAACCGACGAGCGCGTGCAACTTATGCAGGCCGCCGTGGAAGAAGCCGCCGGTATCTGAGCACTGCTTATAT
>Ga0055584_100007259_pt1 | contig 10881 bp, 10 predicted proteins | sample OSDHelmetaG_FD_58716 | JGI IMG/M metagenome (GOLD analysis project Ga0055584, IMG submission 58716) | Pelagic marine sediment microbial communities from the LTER site Helgoland, North Sea, for post-phytoplankton bloom and carbon turnover... | ecosystem: Environmental > Aquatic > Marine >...
GACGACGCGGCCGACGACGACGACGCGGCCGACGACGACGACGTGGCCGACGACGACGACACGGCCGACGACGACGACGCAGTGGACGACGACGACTCCGCCGGCGCGACCGCCATCGCCGACCAGGTCTACTGCCTGGACTGGAGCACCGGCACGATCGCGAACGACCCCCTGGGCGCCCTCGAAGAGCAGATCCGAGACCACCCGCTGCTCACCCACTTCACCGTCGTCGATCTGAGCTTCGACCCCGTCTTCCTCGACCTGGCCGTCCACGCCGGGGGCGACCTCTGCAGCCCCGATCCCCTCACCAACGACTTCGTCTTCACGTTTTCGCCGGCGTCGTGGTCCCTGTCGCCGGGCAACGGGCACTTCAGCGCCGGCCCCATCAGCCAGATCTTCATCGCCACCGCCCAGGGCTCCGCGCCCATCTTCGACGTCGTGTTGACCGGGACCTACGAGCTCGCCACCAACCGCATCGTCGACGGCACCCTGGACGCGGACCTCTACATCACGCCGGTCCTGCTGGCGCTGGGCTACGACTGCGCGGACCTCCCGTACTGCTACGCCTGCCCCGCCCCCGCCCAGGCGGAGGCGTGCATGGAGCTGTCGGTCAGCGACCTCGTCTGGGACCACATCGGCTCCGGGGGCTTCTGATCCGCTGGTTCGCAGCGCGCGCTCCGACCGGCCCCCTGGCCGACGCCCTGACCGAACGCGGCTGGCCCCGCGGCACCGACGCCGCCCACGACCTCTGGCTCCCGACCCCTCGGGTGGACCGCCACCTGGACCGGCGCCTCGCCGAGCTGACTCCGCCCCCCGGCGCGGTGCTCGCCGCCATCCCCGGGCTCGCGTCGATCACCCGCAAGCGACGGCTGCACGCCACCCTCCAGCCCCACCACCCCGGGCTCATGCCGCCGGGCTGGCTGCCCGATCAAGCCCCGCCCCCGCCGGGCCCGCTGGTGGCCAAGGACGACCGCCGCCAGCGCCGCCAGGGCATCTCCTTCGACACCCCGCCGACGGCCCCTCCCCAGCACCTCCTGCTGCAGCGGCGCATCGAGTCCACCCGGGTCCACGGCCGCGCCGTCAGCCTCCGCGCCTGGCTCCTGCTCGTCCGCGACGACGCACTGACCGCCTGGCTCTTCGACGACGCGGCGCTGCTGTACGCCCCGGCCGGCGACTGGATCACACGCTCGCGCAAGCCCCCCCGGGGCGCCCCCTCGACCCTGTCCGCCTGGCGCCCGGAGCTGCTCCCGTCCCTCCAGCGCGCCCTCGCCGCGGTCGCAGCCCTCGCCTCGCCCGCCGCGACCCGCCCAGCCCACCGTTGCATCGAGTGGCTCGGCGCCGACTTCGTCGTCGACCCCGTCGGCCGCCCCTGGCTCCTCGAGATCAACCGCAAGCCGCTGATGCGTCCCCGGTTCAAGGCGGAGCTCCCCCTCCGCATCGCGGTACTCCGCGGGGCCCTGGACGCCGCCAAGGCCCATCCGCCCCGCCGCTACGTCGCGCTCGGCTCCTGGCCCCTCGCCCACGCCTGATGGGCCGCCAACGCGGCGTCGCCAAACAGCTCCCGCGCCCAGGCCACCTTGCGCTCCTCGAGTTCCACGCCCAACGCATCGGCCAGGCGGTTCATGTAGGCGAAGCAGCACGCCACGTGCACCACGTCGTGGATGGCGACGTCGTCGAAGCCCGCTGCCCGCAGCGGCTCCAGGTGGGCGGCCGTCAAGGTCCGCGGCGCCAGCGTCTGCCGGATCGCCAGCGCCAGGATCTCGCGGTCGCCGGGCTCCAGGATCGGCGAGTCGACGGCCACCGCGGCGGCCAAGGCCTCGCGCGGCGTCAGCTCGGCCCCCTCCGCCCCGGCCACCCGCCAGGCACGGATGAGGGCGATCAGCGGTCCCAGGTCATCAGTCCAGTGGTCACGCAGGTACCCCGCGTGGCTCACCGTTCAGTAGAAGCAGTCGTTCAGCGCCGAGACGACGGTGGAGATCAGCTCCTCGCGGCGCCGCCCCAGGGTCGACCCGCCAAAGGTCACGGCGTTGTTCATGGCCAGCACACCGCGCAGCGTCGGCACCGACGGCTTCATCACGCCCACGACGTGCGGCACGCCGGTGCCCCGGCGCATCCCCCTCGTCGCCCGCTCCAGCTCGCGCGTGCCCTCGTCCCCCGGCAACTCGATCCAGGCCATCAGCCCTCCAACTCGCCCTTGATGAACGCCTGCACCACCGGGTGCCCCGACGTCAGCACCTCATCCTTCCAGCCCGTCCAAACCAGCCGCTTGTCCCACAGCATCGCGATGCGGTCGCTGACCCGGAACGCCGACGCCATGTCGTGGGTGACCACGATGGACGTAACCCCGAGCTTCTCCTGCATCGACATGATCAGCCCGTCGATGTTCTTGACGTTGCTGGGGTCCAGGCCCGTCGTCGGCTCGTCGTAGAGGATGACTTCGGGCTCGATGGCGATGGCCCGGGCCAGGCCGATCCGCTTCTTCATCCCGCCCGACAGCTCCGCCGGCCACTTCGCCTCGATTCCGGGCAGGTTCACCAGATCGAGCGTCTCGGCGACGCGATCCCGGATCCGCTTCTCGTCGGTCCACCCGTGCTGCCGCAGCGGGTAGGCGATGTTCGCCGCCACGTCCATGGAGTCGAACAGGGCCGCCCCTTGGAACAGCATCCCGATGCGAGCACGGATGGGCAGCATCTGCGTCTCGTTGCGGCCCGTGATCTCCTCGCCGAACGCGTAGATGTGCCCCCGCTCGGGGGTCAGCAGGCGCAACAGACACTTGAGCAGCACGCTCTTGCCGCTGCCCGAGCCGCCCAGGATCGTGATGGTCTCGCCCTTGTGGACGGTGAGGTTCAGGCCCTCGTAGATGATCGTGGAGCCGAACCGCTTCCAGATGTCCTCGAACACGATGACGGGTGGGCCCTGCTCGGGCCGCTGGTAGCCCTGGGCGCTGGTGTCGATGCCGAAGAGCGTGTCGGGGCCGGGCATGGGCCGAATCGTACCCGTCCGGCCACCTGCGCGAGGCGGTCTGGTCTGGCAACCTCGGACGTCCTCACCGTCGGAGCCTCTGCATGCGTGTCCTGCCCTCCCTCCTCGCCGTCGCCCTCGCGCTGCCGCTCGGTGGCTGTTCCCTGCGCGCCATCGCCCTGAACGCCGTCGCCGACGAGCTGTCGGGCGGCACCGGCGGCACGTTCACCCAGGACGAGGACCTGCTCTTCGTGGGCGAGGCCCTGCCCTTCGCCCTGAAGCTCATGGAAGGCATCGGCGAGGGCGTGCCCGAACACACCGGCATGGACCTGACCCTGGCGTCGGGCTTCGTGCAGTACGGCGCGGTCTTCGTCGAGTGGCCGGCCGAGCAGCTGCGCTTCGACGACTACCAGGGCTACCAGGAAGGAAAGAAGCGCGCGAAGGGCTTCTATCTGCGGGGCAACAACTACGCCCTGGACGCGCTCGACCTGCTCCACCCCGGCTTCCGGTCCAACATCTTTGCGGACACGAAAGCGACCCTGGAGGCCATGGAGGTCGACGACGTGCCCTTCTTGTTCTGGGCCGCAGCGGGTTGGCTGCTGGCCGCGTCCACCGACCTGGAGGATCCCGAGATGTTCGGCGTTCTGTTTGTCGCCAGCGACGTGATGCTGAAGGCCTACGAGCTCGATCCCACCTGGAACGGCGGCATGATCCCCTCGACCCTCATCTCCCTGGAGCCGAACATCCCCGGCCCCGACCCCCGCGGCCGCTCCCGGGCCCGCTACGAAGAAGCCCTGGGCTACGTCGGCGAGTCCTCCGCCGGCGTGCACGTCTCGCTCGCGACCGCCGTCGCGCTCAAGGAGCAGGACAAGGCCCAGTTCGTCGAACTGCTGAACAAGGCCCTCGACGTCGACCTCAACGCATTCCCCGACAACCGGTTGGCCAACGACTACGCGCAGCAGCGCGCGCAGTTCCTGCTGGACCACCTCGACGACCTGTTCCTGGAGTAGCCCGATGCGCGCACTGCTCGTTTGCCTCACCCTGCTGTTCGCCGTCCCGGCGCAGGCCGCCGACGTCACCATCAAGTGGGCCACCCTCGCCCCCGAAGGAACGGTCTGGTACCGCGCCCTGCGGGAGATCGGCGACGAGTGGTCCCGCATCTCCGACGGCAAGGTCGAAGTGAAGATCTACGCCGGCGGCGTGGTCGGCAACGAGACCGCCATGGTCAAGAAGATGGCCATCGGCCAGCTCCACGGCGGCCAGATCACGTCCATCGGCCTCAAGGTCTTCGACAAGGGTCCCCAGGTCGTCCAGACGCCCCTGGCCATCCAGTCCTACGACGAGCTCGACCACGTGGTGGAGGCCCTGCGGCCCGAGTTCGAGTCGCGCCTGTCGGCCAAGGGCATCCAGGTCCTGAACTGGGGCGACGCGGGCTGGGTCTACCTGTTCACGAAGACGCCCATCAAGGACGTGTCCGAGGCCAGCAAGTTCACGATCTACGTGTACGACGGCGAGCCCGCGGCCGAGAAGATGTTCGGCACCTTCGGCTTCAAGACGAAGGTCATGGGCGCCACCGACGTGCTCGCGGCGCTGCAGGCCGGCTCCATCGACGCGTTCGCGGCCACTCGCCTCGGCGCGCTGTCGCTGCAGTGGTTCGCCCTGAGCAAGAACATGCTGGCGATCCCGTGGACCCCGCTGATGGGCGCGACGGTCATCACCCAGGACGCCTGGGACCAGATCCCCGCCGAGTACCACGCCGACTTCCGCAAGTCCGCCAACGAGATCGGCGCCCGCGTGAAGCTGCAGATCCGCGCCCAGGACGAGAAGGCCGTGCCCGTCATGCAGAAGTACGGCCTGTCGGTGACGGAGGTCGATGCCGCCACGAAGGCCGGCTGGGAAGCCAAGGGCAAGGCCGTCTGGCCCACGATCCGCAACGAAGTCATGTCCGGCAGCGAAGACCTCTTCGACAAGATGATCGAGACCCTCGAGGCCTACCGCGCGAGCAAGTGACCCCGTAGTACGCTCCCTGCCGTGACCGGCACCGCTTCGAAGATCCCCGCCCCGCCCATCACTGTCCTGGCCCGCGTCGAACACGCGGTCCTGGTGGTGGTGCTGTCCCTCATGGTCGTGCTGCCCATCGTGGCGACGGTCCTGTTCTGGCTCGGCGCCGGCGGGCTCGCCGGGGCCAACGTCTGGGTCCAGAACCTCAACCTCATCCTCGCGTTCGTGGGCGCCATGGTCGCCGCGCGCGCCGGGCAGCACCTGAACCTGTCGACGGGGGAGCTGCTCAAGCTCGACGAGCGCTGGCAGCACCGCATCGAGCGGTTCACGACAGCCGTCGCCGTCGCCGTCACGGCGGCCCTCGCCCTGGCCGCCTGGCTGTACGTGAAGAGCCAGATCCAGTTTGGCGGAAAGCTGCCCGGCGGGATCCCCCACTGGTGGGTCGAGTCCTTCATGCCCCTGGGCTTTGCGGGCACCGCGGCCTACTTCTGGTGGACCGGCAACCGCGACTGGCGGGGCCGCGCGATCTCGTTCCTCGCCGTCCTCGGCGTCCTGGGTTTGGCGTACGTCGACCCGGGGAGCCGCGCCCCCCTCGTGTGGGTCGGAAGCATCGGGCTGCTCGTCGCGGTGGCCGTCGGCTCGCCCATCTACACGGTCATGGGCGGCCTCGCGATGCTGTTCTTCTGGGGCAAGGGCGAACCCATCGCGTCGGTCCCGGTGGAGACCGTGGGGCTGGTCAGCGACGGCAACTACGTCGCGATCCCCCTGTTCACGCTGACCGGCTATCTCTTGGCCGAAGGCGGGGCGAGCCGGCGCCTGGTCGCGCTCTTCCGGGCCTGGTTCGGGTGGCTCCCCGGCGGAAACGCCGCCGCCGCCGTCATGGTCTGCGCCTTCTTCACGACGTTCACCGGCGCGTCGGGTGTCACGATCCTGGCCCTCGGTGGCCTGCTCCTGCCCATCCTGACGGAGGCCGGCTACCGCGAGAAGTTCGCCATCGGGCTGCTCATCGCCAGCGGCTCCATCGGCCTGCTGTTCCCGCCGTCGCTGCCGGTGATCCTCTACGGCGTCGTGGCCCAGGTGCCCATCGACAAGCTCTACATCGCCGGCATCGTGCCCGGGCTGTTCCTGGTGGGGCTGCTGATCCTCGCGGGGATGATCGCCGCGGCGAAGGCGGGGGTGAAGCGCACGAAGTTCGAGCTGGGGCCCGCCTTGAGTTCCGTCCGCGGGGCCGCCTGGGAGGTGATGCTCCCGGTGCTGGTGCTGGTCGGCTTCTTCCAGGGCTACGTCACGATCTTCGAGGCCTCCGCGTTCTCGTGCGCCTACGCCTTCTTGTCCGAGGTCGTCGTGCACCGCGACTTGAACCTGCGCCGGGACGTGCCGCGGGTGTTCGTCGAATGCGGGACGCTCATGGGCGGCGTCTTGATCATCCTGGGCGTGGCCCTGGGGCTGACGAACTACCTCATCGACGCCGAGGTGCCCAAGGCGATGACCGCCTGGGCGGCGGACAACGTCGGCGGCAAGCTGATGTTCCTGCTGCTGCTGAACCTGTTCCTGCTCGTCGTCGGCGCGCTCATGGACATCTTCAGCGCCATCGCCGTCGTGGTGCCGCTGATCATCCCCATGGCCGTCCTGTTCGGCGTGGACCCCATCCACCTGGGGATCCTGTTCCTGGCGAACCTGGAGTTGGGCTACCTGACCCCGCCGGTCGGCATGAACCTGTTCCTGGGCAGCTACCGGTTCGAGAAACCGCTGACGGCGGTCTACCGGATGGCCATGCCGTTCCTGGCGATCCTCGTCGCCGGCGTGCTCGTCATCACCTACGTGCCGGAGTTGACGCTCTGGGCCGTGGGCGAAGGCTCGGTGACCACCGGCGCGGACATGGAACGGGAGCTCAACGAGCCCGTGGAGCTGCCCCTGGGCGAGATCGACCTCGAAGCGGAGCTCAACGGCGAACCCGCCGAAGGCGCGCTGCCCCTGGGGGAGCTGGACATCGAGGCGCTGCTCAACGACGTCGGCGTGGAGCCCACACCCACGCCCACCGACGGCGCCATGCCGCTGGGGAACCTGGACATCGAGGCCTTGCTCAACGAGGTCGAGGACCCGACACCCGCCGCGACGCCGCAACCAACGTCCGATCCGGCGCCCTCCCCCGGCCCGACTGAGCCCGAGTCCGAGGCGCCGGCTTCGCAGTAGCCTGCGGCCCATGCGCTGGACCTTGTTGCTGCTGATCGCCTTCGGAACCTCGTGCTTTGGCACGCCCGACGAGCCCGCCCCCCTCGACCTCGACGAAGACGGCTTCGACGAGGACGTCGACTGCGACGACCTCAACGCCGCCATCAACCCCGACGCGGTCGAGATCCCCGCCGACGGCATCGACCAGGACTGCGACGGCGAGGACGGCGCGGCGTCGCCCGACAACGACGGCGACGGCATCACCGCCGAGTTCGACTGCGACGACGAGGACCCGGACAACTCGCCCATCGGCGCCGAGGTCTGCGACGGGCAGGACAACAACTGCGACGAGGCCGTCGACGAAGGCTTCGACGACGACGGCGACGGCGTGACCCGCTGCGGCGCCGACGGGGCCTACGACACCGCCGACGACGACTGCGACGACGACGACCCCGACAACGCGCCGACCCTGGCCGAGACCTGCGACGGCGACGACAACAACTGCGACGGCGACGTCGACGAGGGGTTCGACGCCGACGACGACGGGGTCCCCTTCTGCGGCCGCGACGGCATCGCGGGCAACGACGACGACGACTGCGACGACACCGACCCCGACATCACGCCGGGCTCGTTCGACTCGTGCACGGGGACCGACACGAACTGCAACGGCGTCGCCGACGAAGACGGCGACTACGACGGCGACGGCTACCAGGACTGCGAGGGCGACCCGAACCGCGACTGCAACGACCTGAACCCGGCGATCCACCCCGGGGCGACGGAGGTCTGCAACGGCCTCGACGACGACTGCGACGGCACCGCGGACCCCGGCGGCAACGACAACGACGGCGACGGCTGGAGCGACTGCGGCGGCGACTGCGACGACAGCAACAGCGACATCTACCCCGGCGCCGGCGACAGCCCGGGCGACGCGGTGGACGGCGACTGCGACGGCGACGCCCAGAGCGGCGACTGCTCCGCGGCGCAGCTGAACATCGCCGAGAACGAGCCCAACAACACCCCCAGCCAGGCGAACCTCGTCTCGTCCGGCGGGCAGGTGTCCATCAGCGGCGAGTGCGGCCAGACCTTCGACCTGGACAACATCGCGCTGAACCTCAACTGCGGCGGCCCGTTCACCTTCACGGTCACCGGCGCGCCCGACGGCGTGTCGATCCTCGACGAAGGCGACCCCGTGGGCGCAGCGTCGGCGGGCTCCCCGCTTGTGGACTCGTGGACGCCCGACGGCCAGCCCATGACCATCGTCGTGAACTGCGGGAACAGCACGGGGCCCTACTCGCTCCTGCTCGACTGGGACTGACGGACCCGGCCGGCTACTCGGCCGCGGGCGTCCACCGCGCCACCACGCTCTTCTTGGGCGGCAGGGTCATCAGGTAGTCGTACAGGTCACTGAGGTCCTGCTCCGACAGGCCGGCGTACGCGCTCCACGCCATGGGCGAGTTGAAGCCGCCGGGCGCGACCTGCTGCTTGCGCACGTTGTCGGGCGTCATGCCCCGGAAACGCGCCACGAAGGCCTCGCGGGTCCAGGTGCCGATGCCCGTCTCGTGGGGCGTGATGTTGGGCGAGCACACGCGGCCGGCGCCGGGCTGCTTCACGTCGAAGCACTGCCCGCCGGACCACTGCTTCCCGGGCAGGGGCCAGCCCAGGCCGTCGATGGGCGAGTGGCACCACGAGCACGACGACAGGGTCGCGATGTAGCGGCCGTTGGCGACCGTCCCGGGCTCCGGGTGCCGCTTGGGGGCGACGGCCGGCGACGGGAACGAGTCGACGACGCTGGCGAGGAACGGCCACACCCAATCGTGGGGCGGCACGTCGTTCTCGACGGTTGGGAGCGTCCGCAGCCAGGCGATGACGGCCTCGAGGTCCGACTGGCTCATGGCCCGGAAGACGTTGTAGGGCATGCCCAGGAACAGGGCCTCGCCGTCGGCGTTCCGCCCGCCGTGGATGGCCCGGGCGAGCTCACCGTCGCTCCAGTCGGCCAGCGCATACGGCGTGATGTTCGTGCCCTTCATGGACACCTCCGGCGGCAGGACGAACATCGTGGCGTACTCGTCGCCCCCGGCCCCGCGGCGCTCCGGGTCCAGGGGCCCCCCGTAGTAGCGCCAGTCCCGCGGCGAGTGGCAGGTTGTGCACAGCGCCACGTGCTCGCCCAGGTAGGCGCCCCGGGCAACGTCGGCGTCGGCGGCCACGTCCCACGTGGGCGCGGGCCAGCGACACCCGGCAAGCAGCAGCAGCAAGAGCACCCAGCGCATGGCCCGCAGGGTAGTTCAGCGCGCGGGGCGAGGCGTGAACTCGTCAGGCACTTGCAAGGGCTTCGTCAGGCTCCCGTCGATGCCCTTGACGCCCCGCGCGACGGATCGCAGCGTGCCGCCCACTTCCAGGAGTCCTCATGCGCCTGCTGCTGCTCGCCCTCTCTCTGCCCTCGCTCGCCTTCGCCGGCAGCGCGACCCTGCCCATCATCAACGGCGAGGCCGTCGCCGAAGACGAGTGGCCGTCGGCCCTGCAGATCATCCTCAAGGGCGCCGTCCAGGCCTTCGAGACCACGCAGCCCAACTGCACCGGCACGCTCATCGCGCCCGACGTGGTGCTCACCGCCGGCCACTGCACCGAGGACTTCCCCCTGACGCTGGGGTTCTTCGAAGCCGAGTTCCTGGAGTTCCACGTCAGCTTCGACGAAGACCACAGCTGGATGCTCGAGCAGGAGCACCAGGGCAACCCGCCCCTGCCCGACGGCGCAATCCAGGTCAGCGGCTGGGAGGCCCACCCCGACTGGGACTTCGCGAACCTCAGCGGCGGCGCGGAGATCAACGGCCTCGACCACTTCAACGACATCGCCCTGATGTTCCTCACCGAGCCCGTCACGGACCGGGACTTCGCCTACCTGCCGTCGGCCGAAGAGCACGACTCCATCGTCGAAGACCTCGTCGTCGACATCGTCGGCTACGGCCAGCGCACCGCGGAGAGCGGCGGCTTCGGCGAGCCCCCGGAGCCGGGCAGCGTCGGCGTGAAGTATGGCGGCGAGGCATTCCTGAACGAAGTCGGCGAGTGGGAGATGCAGGTCGGCGACGGCCCCGAGACCACCCGCAAGTGCCACGGCGACTCCGGCGGGCCCAGCTACGCCGACATCGGCCTGGTCGGTCCCGAGCGCCGCGTGATCGGCGTCACCAGCCGCGCCTACGATCAGAGCGACTGCGACAAGGGCGGCGTGGACATCATCGCCAGCAGCTACCTCGACTGGATCGACGAGGCCATGCGCCGCGCCTGCGACGACGGCCTGCGCACCGACTGCGACGATCCCGGCATCCTGGTGCCGTTCGACGAGTCCGGCGACGACGACGACTCCGACGGGGCGGCCTGCAACAACGGCTGCGCGCAGGGGAGCCGCGGCTCCAGCTCAGCGCTGGCGCTGCTCGGCCTGCTCGCCCTCCGCCGCCGCCGTCAGGGCGCGTAGATCGACACCACGAGCCCGCCAGTCGGGCCCGGGGCGCAGTCGCCGAAGACGTTGTTGTCGCTGAGGCAGAGGCAGGTTCGGTCCGCCTCGCAGGGCTCCGGCAGGTCGATGCACGAGTAGCCGATCTCGCTCTTGGCCTGGCCTGGGTAGAAGATCTCGCAGTACTCCGCGGTCAGCGCGCAGTCGACCTCGCTCCCGCACGAGAACTGCTCGGCCTGGCTGTCGTCGTCGTCGGCCGAGTCGTCGTCGTCGGCCGAGTCGTCGTCGTCGGCCGAGTCGTC
>Ga0055584_100007260_pt1 | contig 10880 bp, 10 predicted proteins | sample OSDHelmetaG_FD_58716 | JGI IMG/M metagenome (GOLD analysis project Ga0055584, IMG submission 58716) | Pelagic marine sediment microbial communities from the LTER site Helgoland, North Sea, for post-phytoplankton bloom and carbon turnover... | ecosystem: Environmental > Aquatic > Marine >...
ACGGGACGCCGAACTCGGCTACCAGCGCAATGCCACCGACTTCATCCTGAAAACGATGGGTGCCTGGGCCACCTTTGTCGAGACGCTGCGAGCCGTACCCGAGGGCGATGGCACCCTTCTTGACCACTGCCTCGTGATGGCGCACTCCGAGACCTCCGACGCGAATACGCATAGCGTAACCGGCCTTCCCTTCATGATCGCGGGGCGCGCCGGCGGCAAAGTCAAACCCGGCACGCATGTCCGCACCGTCGGCGACTCGTCGTCCCGAGTCGCGCTCACGATGCAGCAGGCCATGGGTTTGCGGACGAGTCGCTTCGGCGTCCGCCAGAACGAAACCGCCAAACCCATTACGGAGATCCTGGTCTGATGAAAAAAATAGCCCCGATCGCTCTCGGCCTCGCCGGCCTGCTTCTAATGTCCTGCGAAACCTCCACCACAAACGACAAAGGCGACGGCGACGCGGTATCCGCAACGACATCCGCCAAGGCTCCGGCGAATGAAACCCTCGGCTTTGTCATCTCGGCCTGGCGCGACGAGATTCCGCGCAACGTCGAGGGCGGGTGTCCGGAAGGGCTGAACATCACAGAAGCCGATCACTACAAGGTCGACATTCGAGACTACTATAAACGCGCCAAGGAGATCGGTATGGACGAGGCGTCGGCCGAGCTTTACGGCGGGGACGCCTGCAAGGATCGAACCTCACAACCTGACCCGGGCTATCGCAGCTTCGGCGGACCCACCACGATCGATGGTCTGGACCTCGACGGAAAAAACTCGAGCAAGGACAGCGGCGAGGGATGCGCGCACAACGACTTCGTCGGCCCGAACGGGGAGACCGGGATCGACAACCAGCATTGGCGACTGATGGGATGCACGTTGGGCTACCAACCCGACGGACAGATGGATCGCATGTGGGCCAGCGGGAATTTCATCAAGGAAGGCATCCCGATGCTGATCGAAATCACCGGCGTGGATGATCGTCGTAATGACCCCGAAGTCGAGGTCCGTCTGATGTCCAGCGGAGACTCCGTCTCGGTGGACTCCAACGGACAGGTGGTCCCGCAGCTCAGCATGCAGGAGCACCCCAACGACCGCTACCACAACACGCCCACCCGCGGACGGATCGAGAACGGCATTCTCTACACGGAACCGACCGACCTGTGGCTGCGCGTCAAGCAGCAGGTCATCGACGTGGATTTCCATTACCGGGACGCGCAGATCCGCGCCGAGGTTCTGCCATCGGGCGAGATCCGTGGCATTCTGGGTTTCTACTGGGACGGGGCAAACTTCTTTGATGCGATGAACAACCATAATATCGGCGGCCGCCATAGCGGTCGCATCGGAGCCCATACCCGCGGCTACGCTTGTGCGGGCATGCATTATGAACTCGATCGGGTCATGGATGGACATCCGGACCCCGAGACCGGAAAATGCACGAGCATGTCGACGATGATCCATTTTGCTGCCGTGCCCGCCTTCGTCATCCCGGCGGAGGAGGAGCAGGAGACGACACCCCCGGCCCAACAGACCCGGCGCGCTGCCGATCAGGAGCAAAGCTGATGAACCGCTCCGGATTGTTTCTCGCAGCGATCTTCGCGGCAACCATTCTCCCGGCGTGCGAACAAGGCGGCGGGGCTTCGGCCCCACAAGCAGAGGCCCCCATGGCGACCGCACCCTCCGAAACTCTCGGATTTGTGATCTCGGGCTGGCGCGAAGCAATCCCCGACGACGTCACCGGCGGTTGTCCCGACGGCTTGAATATCACCGAGTTCGAGCACCTGGGCATCGACGAAAAAGCTTTTCGTGCGCGGGCCAAAGAGCTCGGTGGTTACGCAAAGGCCGAAGCGGAAATGCTTCCGGCCGATGCCTGCAAGGCACGCAAAGCGGTTCCGGATCCCGGCTTCCGCACGTTTGACGGCCCGGCGATCGTCGCCGGGCTGGACCTTGATGGCGAGAACACCAATACGAACGCCGGCACAGCCGCTTGCCCGCATGCTGATTTCACTGGCCCCGACGGGGCTACCGGCATCGACAACCAATACTGGCGGGCCTACGGCTGCGTCGCAGCCCACCAACCCGGTGGTTTGGCCGACCGCATGTATGCCAGCGGAAACTTCATCCGCGAGGGCATCCCGATGCTGGTGGAAATCACCGGCGTCGATGATCGTCGCAACGATGATGAGATCGAGATTCGCATCCTCTCCAGCGCAGATACCGTCTCGCTCGATGCCAACAACAAGGTGATCCCGCAGCTAAGCATGCGGGCGCATGAAGAAGCCCGATATCGCAACACGCCCACACGGGCCCGTATCGTGGACGGCATCATCACCAGTGAGCCGACCGACCTCTACCTGCGATTCAAACAGCAGGTCATCGACAATGAATTTTACTACAAGGACGCTCGGATTCGAGCCGAACTCCTCGACGACGGCAGCCTGCGCGGCGTCATCGGCTTCTATTGGGACACCGACAACCTGCATGATGTGATGAACAACCACATGATCGGGGAGAACTTTCATAGCGGCCGCATTGCTGCCTCCACCCGGGGCTATATGTGCGCGGGCATGGACTATGCACTCGACCGGATGGCCGACGGCCACCCGGATCCGGAAACCGGGAAATGCACCAGCCTCTCGGGAGCCAACCTCTTCGAGGCCATTCCCGCATTTGTCATCATGCCGGAAGCCTGAATTGCCCCCTACCACCTGCTTGTCCGCGCCCAAGGGGATGCGCTAAGGATCGGCGTGCACGAAGACGAATTACGAGAAGCATTCGAAGGCTGGCTGGCTCGCCGCAAACCGGAATTTGGCGAATTGAAGCTCGGGGCGTTCGAGATGCCCCAGTCCGGGTTTTCGGCCAAGACCGTTTTTGTTCCAGCGCACTACCTCGAACACGGACAGTCGCGCGAGACCAAAGTGGTCCTGCGCATGGAGAGTCCCGAGCCCGCGATCTATCCAAAGCAGGCCCCCGACCTCGATGTCGAGATCGATGTCCAATACCGCGCCATGGAAGCGCTGCACCGCACCGGCGCCGTCCCCCTGGCGCCATTGATCGGCTACGAAGCTGATCCGCAAATTCTGGGTACGCCTTTCTTCGCGATGGAGTTCATCGGCGGGCATGTAATGATCGAAAACCCGCCCTATACCGAGGCTGGATTTTTCGCCGAGGCCTCGCCTGCCCGCCGCCGCGAGATCATTAGCGAAGGACTCTCGCTGGTTGCGCAATTCCATACTATCGACTGGCAAGAGGCCGGCTTCGAATGGTTGCTCGGCCCCGGCGAGGAAGGCTCTTTGCTGCGCCAACTTCAAATCTGGGAAGATTACGCCAACCGCGAACTGCAAGGCCGAGTGCACCCGACTCTCGCACTCGCCTTCCGCTGGCTCGCACATCATGCACCGGCGGACCTCACGGCCGGACTCAGCTGGGGCGATTCGCGTCCGGGGAATATCATCTTTGGGGACGACCGACCCCTGTGCATCACGGACTTCGAGAATATTGCCGTTGCGCCAGTCGGTATCGATCTAGGTTGGTGGCTGATGTTTGATCGAAGCCAACACGAAGCGGTCGGCATCGAGCGACTCGAGGGCGAACCTTCACGCGAGGAGCAGCGCGAGATCTACGCCCGAGCCGCAGGAATCGCCACCCCCGACACCCAATGGTTCGAAATCTTCGCAGGCGCGCGCTACGCCGCTATCGTGGTCCGTGTAATGAACCGGCTTGTCGAACGGGGCGATATGCCTGCCGACCATAATATCTGGATCGAGAATCCAGCTGCCGATACGCTGCAGCAGCTTCTGGATGTCTTCGAGATCACTGATGCCTGAGAGCAAGCCTCCCGAAGCATCCGGGGGCCACGAACTCGACTCGTTTCGCACCGGTTTACGAATCGCACACCCGCCCGACCCCGAGCAACTATCTCGGGAACGCGCGCAGTTGGCCGCGGTCGCGACGCAAGGCCTGCCCACCCGACTGCGCACCTATGCGTCACTGATCGGCCCCGGCTATCTGCAAAGCGCGATGACGCTAGGCGGGGGCACAGCGACCGCAGCCCTCTTCTCGGGCGCTGTTTTCGGATACTCGCTTCTCTGGGCCGCCCCCGTCGGCATGCTTCTGGGCGTGATCATGCTTGCAGCCGTCGCCCACCAGACGCTCTCCACCGGGATGCGACCGCTCGAGGCCATGCGCGTCTATGCGGGCAAACCCTTTGCTATTTTCTGGGCACTCGGTGCCCTGCTCTCCTCGGTCATCTGGCATTTCTCGCACTACGCGCTCGCCTCCGCGGTGGTCGTCGACATGACCGAAGCTGTGGGTTTCCCCGGTCTCCCGCCCATCGCCGCGGGAACGATCATCCTGGTCTGGGCGATCGCCCTGAGCTTTCTTTACGGGAGTTCCTACCGACTGGTCCGCATCTATGAGCGCATCCTCAAATATATCGTCTGGGGGGTGATCCTTTCGTTTGCGCTGGTGGTTGTGCGTACCGGGATCGAAGACCCCGGAGCCCTTCTGCGAGGATTCCTGAGCTTCGAGATTCCGGCCGATCGAAACGGGGTCGCGGCCGTGACCCTGATCGCCAGTACTTTTGCGGCGGCTGTCGGCATCAATATGGTCTTTCTCTATCCATACAGCCTTCTCGCCCGGGGCTGGACGCGCGAGTACCGGGGCCTTGCCCGTATGGACCTGTTTGCCGGCACCTTCCTGCCTTATGTGCTGGCGGCAAGCCTGATCACGATCGCCGCTGCCAATACGATTCACCTTGACGCCGCATACGACGGCACTCGACTTTCACCCGTCCAGGCAGCCCAGACGCTCGGCTCGGTGATCGGACCGCAAAGCGGGCGTCTGATATTCGGTCTCGGCATTCTCGGCATGGCCCTGAGCAGCATGACCCTGCATATGCTGGTGGCCGGTTTCGTTTGTGCCGAGGTTTTCGGCTGGGAATTCGGAGGCACCCGCTACAAACTCGCGACACTCATCCCGACGCCGGGAATCCTCGGCTGCCTCTATTGGAGCGATATTGCGGTGTGGGTGGCTATCCCGACCAATATTGCCTGCGGCCTACTGCTGCCTTTTGTCTGGTTGGGTTTTCTCAAACTCCAGCGCAGCCGGACCTACCTCGGCGAGGACCGGCCGACAGGGACTCTGGCCACCGTCTGGCTGGTCGCCATGGCCGGCACCACGCTTTTCCTGATCGGATTTTTCGCGTGGTACCTGACCAACCATGGCGCCAGTTGGATCGCTTCGGTCGGGCTATAGGCCCGCCACGTCCAGCGAAGGGGTGGTCGGCAAATCCAGCGTGCTGATCATCCCGCCCGGATGCTTGCAGATCTCGGGAATCGCATTGATCACGCGCATGGAGGTTGCCTGAACGCCGCCCGAGTTATGGTCGCCATCCTCGCCATGGACGAAGCATTCGAGTTGCACATCGGGGTTGCCCTTGATGATGCAACGATGCACACCCGCGCGCCCTTCGGGAGGCTTCGGCCAATGGCCGGCGCCATCCACACGCATCCGGTTCACGTGCTCGGTTACAACGACCGGGCGCCCACCCGCCATTCCCTCGAGCGTAAAGTGGACGGCCTCACAGGTGCCGGCCGGCACGTGCATCATCGGCGTATCGAAAGCTTCGTCGGTGTAGGCGCGCTCAAAACTCTCGCGAATTTCGTCGATCTTGATCCCCAAACGGTCCGCGATCATATGCACCATGCCGCCCCAACCCGAAGAGAGGACCCCGGGGATCTCCATTGGCGGGGTATAGTCCGACGGACGGCCGAAACCGAAGCTCACGCCGGTAAATTCCGGATCTTCATAGGTCGAATAGTCGCAGAGCTCCTGGCAGCGAATCTCATCGATCCGGCCCGCCAACTGCAAAGCCGCGAGTGGAAGCACATCTCCGGAGAAACCGGGGTCCATACCGCTCACGTAGATCGTGGATTTCCCGGCAGCGCAGGCTTCCTCAATCGGTTGGCGCATCGTGGGGTCAGCATACGGCGGATAGACAAAGAAAATCATCGAGGTGGAGGCCACATTGATCCCCGCAGAGAGAATTCTCGAGAGCTCGGGAATGACCTCATGCGGCCTCGTCTCACCCTTGACGGTGTAGACGACACAATCCGGCTTCAGAGCGAGCAAGGCCTCTACATCGTCGGTCGCGTGAATCCCGGTGAGATCGGACAGGCCCGCCAACTCGGCCGCATCCTTGCCGATCTTGGCAGGGTTATGCGCATGCACGCCCACCAATTCCATATCCGGGTGACGAATCAGATGACGAAGACTGTGGTACCCGACGTTCCCGGTACCCCATTGGACAACTCGATGACTCATAATGCTTTCCTTTTCTCTTGAGGCGATGAACTCTGGTCGTTCAACGTTCCAGACCGGCCGCCTTTGCTGCGGCTACAGTGCCGCTTCTGTCGCCCGGTTTCCACCCCGGAGGCTGAAAGATATAGCCGAGTTTGTCGCGCCAGGAATCGGCCCGACCGACATCCGACCAGAGGCGAGAGAATTCCCCAAAATGAAGGTCTGCGTAGCTGGCGGTATTCACTTCTTGCGTGATGCCGTAAGCAACCGGTTCTTCATCCTTCAGTGGCTGAAGGGTGCCGAAAATACGATCCCAAAGAACGGTGATCGAGTTATAATTGGTGTCCATGTAGAGCAGGTTCTTCCCGTGATGGACCCGGTGATGAGCCGGCGTCTGGAGGAAGCGCTCCAGCCAACCATAGCGCCCCTGCACCACCACCCGGTCGCTGATGTGGAGAAAACTCCCCCAAAGAACATCGAGCAGATTCAGCGCCACACACACCAGGGGCGGAACCCCGAAAAGCGCGGGCAGAAAGCCAAGGAAAATCGGGAAATAGAAAACCGATTCAAGAAAATGATGATTGGCCCCGACGAGCATATGAATCGAGCCCGGCGCATGGTGCGGCGCATGCAAACACCAGAGCAGGCGAATCTTGTGCGCGGCCCAATGCTGCACCCAATAGAAGAATTCGTAAACCACCCAACCATAGATCCACCAGGGCCAGGCGAGGGTCCCCTCGACGGGACTCAGCGAAGCCCCGAATGTCGCAAGCACCATGACGCCGGCGGCGAGTCCGAAAAGGCTCAGAAGCCCGGTCACAACGGCCGCGACCACTAGTCCGATGCCGCAGGCACCAGCTTCGCCGACCACAAGGGCACGGCGACGAAAGCGAAGGAAACCGACCTCCAGCAGCAGATAGAGAAACATCGCCGGCAGCAGGACTGCGGTCAGTTGTTCCAGAGTTTTCTGCAGCTCGGATGGATACATGGATTCGGGGTGTTTCGAGACGCCTATTCTTTCATCCAGTGGTCCAAAAAGTCGAATCCGCGGGTCAAGGCAGCATCCCCGTAAAGATTTTGCGAAAAATGACCGTGCTCGGTCTCCACAAGCTCCACCGGAACTTTCAGTTCGATCAGGCGATCACGCAACTGGCGCGAGTGGTCCACGTCGACAATCCAGTCGGATTCGCCGTGATATAGAAAGACAGGCGGCATGCTGGCGCTGACCAGCAAAACCGGCGACGCCGCCTCATAGGCTGCCGGCACTTCCTCCTGAGACCCTCCGAGATGGTCCTCAACGGGTCCGGCATCGCCGAAGCGACGCAGGTCGGTCGGGGGAGCGCCCGCAACGCACGCCTGAACGACCGCCTCCGAGGGCGTGCAGTCAGAAAGCGAGGCCGCAAGGCTCGGCTCGGCGGCCGCGACCAGGCCCATCTGGGCTCCGGCCGAATAACCCCAAACCGCAATCCTCTGCGGGTCGACACCGAGAGAAGCTGCGTTCGACCGAACCCAGCAAATCGCGGCCAGCACATCTTGCTCCGGCTGGGGGTAGGGATGGTTTGGGCCGAGTCGATACTCGATATTGATGGCAACATAGCCTCGCTCGACGGCACGCACCGCAACTCTCTGGATGCGTTGACGATTCCCCCGGGCCCAACTACCGCCGTGCACGAGGACCACTGCCGGAGCCGGAGCCTTCGTTTTGGCCAGATAGATATCGGCGATCTGCTCCGCGAGCGGACCATAGGGCACGTCGCGCCGAATATAGGTCGGGTCCAGATGCGCATCGGCGGGCTCGCGCTTGGAAAGACAACCGCTCAAGGCCATAAGCCAGGAGCATAATATTACCGCCAGGAAGAGACCGCGGCGATCACGCAGAGTCGATAAATGCGATATGCCGGCCTCGCGAGGCGAAACCATGGACGGCGAAATCATGACCCCTCGCCCTCGCCTGCAGCCAGCTCATGACGAGCAAGTTTCAACAGACGGATCATTTCCTGACGAGCGCCATCGGCCGAGCGGATCTCCTCGGCAAAAGGAAGTCGGATCGGACGCGGCCCCTGCCCAGTTTCGGCCGACATTTCGAAGCCATATCGGTCCAATCCGGTCATGGTCGCCGCGCTGGCATCAGTTGCCCGCGAAAACGCATGACAATAGGCCACCATCGCTTCGGCATGATCCTCGTTCATATGCTCAATGACGCCGTCGGCGAAAGCTGCCGTCGGATCCGGCGTTGCGTCCCGCCAATCCTCGAGACTCACCCACGACATCCGTCCGTAGCCGCCAATATACCGGAGCGACGCCACTTCCAATTTCCAGAAACTGAAATCTCCAAAATCGATATAGTAGGACGCATTCGGGTGGATCGCGAGATACGAGGCACGCGCCCTGGCTCGATCCTCATCCGCCACCAATTGGCGCGCTTCGCCCAGAAGAGTCACGCGGCCCCCCGCAAGCGGATCCGCGCCACCACTTTCGGCCACAAGAAGAGAGGCCCGACCGTCCAGCAGAAGATTTTTCGTGTGCTCGGCCATCGTCGAGATGAAAAAGATTGGATCTCCCGAATCGAGCGAAAACGTCACAAAGGACCCGTAGGGAAACCCGGCCGGTTCCTGCGCCAGCGTGCACAGCGTCCCGGTCTTGATATTCGACACCAGTGTCCGTGCTCGCTCGCCGTGGGTCGGCGTAGGCACGTCCGGATCATAGAGAATATCGGCTTCACCCGAGGGGCGTGCGTGTGCGTCGTTACTCATCTCGAAAACTCCGGTCTCTGCTGCTTGGGGGCTCACCTTGGATCCTAGCCAAGCGGCCCTGCAGACGGCAAGAAGCAATCGTCACGGAGTTCGGTTTCGAAGCACGAATCCCAACCCTCAGGTCGGCAGGACCACCATTGCCGTTCCCGTCGCATGGTCGCCCATTTCGTTGGTCACCTTGATCGAGACCTCCACCTGCCCCTGGTCATCCTGCATTTCCAGTTTCAGGATCTCGCCGCGAAACTCGAGGTGATGACCGGGGATCGCCGGTACGCCGAGACGAATCCGGATATTGGCGACCCTCGCCCCCGGACCGGCCCAGTCCGAGAGAAAGCGGGCGATATAACCATTGGTCGTCAGGATATTCATGAAGATATCCGGCGCACCCTGCGAGATTGCAAACTCCTTGTCATGGTGGACAGGCATGAAGTCGCGAGAAGCCACCGCCCCGGCGACGATCATGGTCGCTGTCAGCGAAATATCCAGAGGCGTCACAGCGTCGCCAACTTTCAGCGAGGAAAACGAAATCGTTGGTTTCATCAGAGAGTCCCTCCCGGATTGAATTTCAAAATGCGGAAGAGTTGCCGGCCGACGACCTCGCCGTTCTGGTCGCGAAAGGTATTCACCCAGGACACGAAGTATCCCGTACCGATACCGGTCTGTTTTCTTTTCGAAACCGACTCCAGAACCGACTCGGAGGTAAGCCTCTCACCCGGCTTGAGATAGCGATCAAACTCCAACTCGGAGTTCGTCGCCAAAGTCGCCGCAAAACCCGCCTCGTCGAGAATATTGATCGGGTTGTCGGGGTCGATTTCCGTCGGGACACCGCCACGCTCGGCAATTCCTTCGAGGATCGGACGCGGCATGGTCCAAGCCTGCAGCATGGCCGGTGGGGCCACCACGGAATCCAATCCCACTTCGGCTGCGGCAGCCGGGTCCTCATACACCGGGTTGCGATCATCCATGGCATCGATCCAATGGCGAATCATGGGGAGATTCACGTCTTCCGGGGAAAGGGTCGGGCCACCCTTGGTCAGAGGCTTCCCGATCCAGTCGGCCAATTGGTCCCATACGGGGTCTGTTTCTTCTTCGCTCATGGTCTCCTACCTCGGATGCTGTGCGGAGTTTTCAGGACATGCCCGTCTCCGGACACCGGTGCCGATTAATATCGCAGAAAACCATCGGGACGGCACTTCCCGCACGACATCACTTGCCCCGGTTTGGTCGGATGCAGTAGTTTCCGGGGATGCGGACGAATGTTTCCTTGCTCGTGCTTGGCGCAATCTTTCTGGGAGCCTGCGGGTCTTCCTCGGGCAACACGCCCGCGCCTTGCGGTTCCGGCGGCCCGCTCAGCGGGCCTGGCGGCGAGTTCAACGGGCCCTATATGGAGCGAAGCTATACCGGCGCCGATGGCGTCGGGCGCAAATGGCTGCTGCGCCTGCCCCGCGACTACGAGCCTGGGGAGCCGACGGATGTCATCTTCAATTTCCATGGCTCGGGCTCGAGCGCCGAGGCCCAGCTCGTCTACGGCGACCTCACCGAGCAAGCCGACCGCGACCGCATCATCCTGGTGGTTCCGGATGCCAACAAGGTCTTTCCCGATCGCAACAACGGGCTGGCCAACTACTGGGACAGCGCGTGGGAGGCGAATCTGCGCGTCCGCGACTTCGACGTCGATTACGTGCTGGACCTGGTCGAAACAGTAGAATCCGAGTACTGCACGGTCGACTTCCAGGCCACTGGCATGTCGGCCGGCGGGGATATGGTCTCGGCCCTACAATGCCTCGAAGAGACGCCGTTCTCCGGCTTCGCCCCCGTCACCTATATGTA
>Ga0055584_100007261_pt1 | contig 10880 bp, 8 predicted proteins | sample OSDHelmetaG_FD_58716 | JGI IMG/M metagenome (GOLD analysis project Ga0055584, IMG submission 58716) | Pelagic marine sediment microbial communities from the LTER site Helgoland, North Sea, for post-phytoplankton bloom and carbon turnover... | ecosystem: Environmental > Aquatic > Marine >...
GATGATCTGGTCTCGGATGAAGACGCACGCTCACCGACGGTTATTGCCTCGATTGAGGCCACCGTGCACAAGGCCCTGAAGTTCGCCCTGCATCCCACGAAGTACATGATGATCTGGTCGGGTACCCCGTTCAACGCACGAGATCCGCTGTACAAGGCAGTCGAGTCAGGTGCCTGGTTCGTCAACGTCTACCCGGTGTGTCAGCACTTTCCGTGTACCGAAGATGAGTTTGTCTCGGCATGGCCAGATCGCTTCACCTACACCTATGTGAAAGACATGTACGACGACTCGATCAAGTCGGGAAAGGTGGACACCTTTAACCAAGAGCTGATGCTGCGAATCATGAGTGATGAAGAGAGAGTGATCAAGGACTCGGACATCCTGTGGTACTCGTTCGATGCGTTGAACCGCAACAAAGGAACCTACAATTTCTACATCACCACCGATTTTGCCACGAGCGTAAAGGAGGCCGCCGACTTCAGCTTTATCTCGGTCTGGGCCTACAACTCGAAAGGGGATTGGTTCTGGGTGGACGGAATCTGTAAGCGCCAGACCATGGACAAAAACTGGGATGACCTGTTTCGCCTGGCTCAATTGTGGCAACCCAAGCTGGTAGGCCTTGAGATCAGCGGACAGCAGCAGGCGTACATCACTTGGGTCATGAGCGAGATGATGGACCGAAATATCTGGTTCACGCTCGCCTCCGACAAGACCACGAACGAGCCGGGTATTCGCCCGAACACCAACAAGCTGGATCGGTTCAGTGCCGTGCAGCCCTGGTTCGCAGCCCACCGGATGTACTTTCCGATTGAGAAGAAGAACAGCCCTGAAATGCTGGAGGCCATGGACGAATTACGTTTGGTGGCCAAGGGCGGTATGAAATCCAAGCACGATGATTTTCTGGACACCGTGTCCATGCTGCCACTGCTGTCTGCGTGGAAACCTTCCGAAGAGTCACCGATGACTCTCCATGGTTCGGGCGGGAATTCTTACTGGGAGTTGGACGACTCTCACGAAGAACCCAGTGCCTATGCCTCCTATATTGTCTAGCCGGAACACCCATGACACTCCAAGATATTTTTGATGACCTCGCCTTCGGTGAGCTTTCGCAGTTGGCAGTAGGTAGCCAGAATCGGGACATCCCCAGCACCGATCCGCAGATCTGCGAAAGTGACAGACCGGGAATCATCCGCCATATCAACCTGGGGCTCAATGCGCTGTACAAGCGTTTTCGCCTGGCGGAAAAGAGCGTGGAAATCCTGCTGCAGGAAAACAAATCCAGCTACATCCTGAACAGCCGGTTTGCCCAGACCAACATCGGGTCCAATGAGCCGGTGAAGTACCTGCTCGATAGTGATGACACGTTCGATGACACCCTACTGAAAGTCGAGGATGTCTACGCGTGGATGGGGGACTGCTGGAAGCTGCTCCAACTGAACGAGACCAACAACCCCACCTCTCTGCGCACGCCCACGATGTTTACCCTGGTGGTGCCCGACGACTATGGCCTGCAGGTGGTGCCCGAAAAGCTCAAAGTGAAGTACCGCGCCGCGCATCGGATGCTGGATCCACAGATCGCTACTTACTCGGCCATGGAGGAGATCATAGATCTACCTTCAACCCACCTGCCGGCACTGCTGTATTACGTGGCCTCGCGCATCATGAATCCGGTTGGAATGATCGAGGAATTCCACTCAGGTAACTCCTACTACGCGAAATATGAGGCCGAATGCCAGCGACTGGAGGGGGAGAATTTCCAGATCGATGATCAGGAAATGAACTCAAATTTCTGTCGCCAGGGCTTTATCTAACATACAGACCCCAATTATTTTCCAGAAGCATCGATTCGAGCGTGCTGGAACCGGCGCAGCCGGGCCAGTAGCGTTGAATCGATGCAACTTCTGAAGACCCTACGATGTAGAACCAAACCCACCTTCACCCCGCTCGGTACTCGCAAGGGTATTGCTCAGGGAGAAGCTGGGATGCTCTGCCTTGAAAAACAGGACTTGTAGTAAACAGTCTCCGGTTTTCCATTCGATAGGTTTGTCATTCAATGCGCGAAGACACGCGCGCCACTCACCAGTGAAATCCGAGTCGATAACACCGACGGTGTTGTTCAACATCAACCCCTCTTTCGTGCCTCGGCCAGAACGTGGCAAAAGAAGTGCTACCCAACCTGAAGGAACTGTTGCTGCAAAGCCTAGTTTGACCCAGATGCCTTCAGAGCCTTTTGGAGGAATAAGCCCAGGCTGGCACATCGAAAGATCGTATCCAGCAGCACAGATAGAGCCCTGTTTTGGCAGGACAAAGTTCTCATGGAGGGGTTTGATGACGCAGTTCATTTGTGTCTATTGTTCAATTAGTATCCCCAAGTTGTCGATGTAGTTACAGAAGTTCTTGCAGCACTAATCGAGATATCCCAAGGCATGGCAGAAGCAGCGATGATGATCGACGATATCCAAAACGCATTGCACGACGAGATGGGTGATATCACTGTCGATTGGGCAAAGCCGCCAAAGCTCTCAGCACTGAAAGGGGATCTGGAAGAAGCACAGCAGGACCAACAGGTCCACGTTGGCAAGATCAACGGTTGGCTCGACAACTTGATGATTCGAGGAGATGCCCAGGTAACTGGGGTCAAGGCAGGACGTAGTAAGGTTGTCCCACGCTTGATTCGAAAACAAGCCGAATGGCGTTACGCGAGTCTGACGGAACCCTTCATCGCACCCAGAGATTTGTTCAAGGCAAGCCCTGTTACTTGGGATGACAAACAGGCCGCGATCCAGAATCAGCTGACGCTGAACAATCAATTCAACCACCGTATTGACCGTGGTGAATTCATTGACGAGTACGTGCGTACAGCCGTTGACCAGGGCACGGTGATTCTTCGCACTGGTTGGGTGTTTGAAGATGAGACTGTCGAAGAGGAGCAACCGGTCTTCCAACTGGTGCCAGACCCGGAGTTTGGGCAAACACTCCAAGAGGTAATGCAGCTCCAGCAGCAGAACCCGAATGCGTATGAGTTCGATGTGCCCATGGAACTCAAGGCTGCTGTGGAAGCCTCCCAGCAAGCCGGCCAACCGCTCCGACCTGTTGTTACTGGTTCAGAGATGGTTAAGCGTCAGCGCATTATCAAGAATCAGCCCACGGTTGAGGTCTGCGACTATCGAAACGTGTATGTGGATCCCACCTGCAACGGCAACATCGACAAAGCCAACTTCGTTATCTACTCCTACGAGTCGAGCAAAGCCGATTTGGAGAAAGACGGTCGATACTCGAACCTGGACAAGATCAACGTTGATACGAACAACGTTCTGGGTGACCCGGATCACGGGGCATCCGATGCAACCCGGAATTTCAACTTCCGTGACAAGGCCCGGAAGAAGTTCGTCGTCTACGAATACTGGGGTTTTCTGGACGTCGAGGGCGATGGTGTCCTGGTGCCCGTGGTTATCAGTTGGGTGGGGAACACCTTTGTCTGGGTAGCCGAGAACCCATATCCCGACAAAGAGCTGCCCTTCATTGTCGTCAAGTACATGCCTGTCGCCAAGTCACTCTACGGTGAGCCGGACGGAGCACTACTCGAAGAACATCAACAAATTGCCGGTGCCATCATGCGCGGCATGATCGATATCCTCGGTCGCTCCGCCAATGCCCAAACCGGGCGTCGACGTGATGCGCTGGATACGACCAATAAACGCAAATACGACCGAGGCGAAGACTACGAGATCAACGGCAACGTGGATCCACGCCAGGCGTTCTACATGCACACCTACGCCGAGATCCCCAATTCTGCACAGTTCATGCTGCAGTTGCAGAACCAGGAGGCTGAAGCGCTGACCGGCGTGAAGGCTTTTTCTGGTGGCTTATCCGGTGATTCGCTGGGCGACGTAGCCACCGCTGTCAGAGGGGTACTTGATGCGGCCTCCAAGCGCGAGCTGGGCATCCTGCGTCGCCTGGCAGCCGGGCTCATCAAAGTGGGGCGCAAGTTTGCCGCCATGAACGGTGAGTTTCTCTCGGATACGGAAGTAGTTCGAATCACCAACGAAGAATTCATTCCGGTACGCCGGGATGAGCTGAACGGTGAATTCGATTTGGAATTGACCATCTCGACAGCAGAAGAAGACGATGCGAAGGCCAAGGAACTCGCATTCATGTTGCAGACGATGGGCAATAACGTGGACTTCGGTGTGACCAAGAAGCTCCTCGTTGAGATGTTCAGATTGCGAAAAATGCCAGAGCTTGCCGAGGCAATCGAACAGTACGAGCCCGAGCCTGATCCGGTCCAGCAAAAGATGCAGGAACTGCAGCTGGCGGAACTGGAAGCGAAGATTCAATTGCTCCAGTCACAGGCGATGGAGAACCAGGCCGAGGCTGAACTCGATCAGGCGAAAGCCCAAGAGTTGCAGACCAAAGCGGACAAGAACGATCTGGAATTCATGGAGCAAGAATCCGGCGTCACTCAAGAGCGCGACCTGGAGAAACTCGGCGTACAAGCCCGAGGCAACATGGCACTCGAAGAGCTCAAGCAGAACAATCTGCGCGAGATCAAGCGGCAGGATCGAGAGGCAAAAACACAAGACACCCTACTCAGCAACTACCTGAAATCTACAACCCAGAACTCCTCCAAGTAACTCAGATAACAGGGAAAAACCGTCATGACCGATCACGATCAAGAAGCCGATATCGCATCCATCAATCTCACCATCGAGCAGGCACAGGCAAGTGTTTCACTTGGCCAGGCTCTGGAGAGACTCGAACAGAACGCAGATTTTCAGCGTCTGATCATGCAGGACTACATGCGTGAGCAACCCATCCGCTTGGGTCATTTGCTCAGTGATCCGTCCATGCAAGACAAGGCCTCACAGAAGAAGATCGTCACCGAGCTGAAAGCTATCGGGGACTTCACCACGCACTTGCGCATGATCTTTCGCCGCGCACAGATGGCTGCAGAAGCTATCCGTGTCAATGAAGACGAGCTTGCCAGTATCTATGAGGATGACGCCTCAGTAGCTACTGCAAGCGTCAGCTGATCATGATGTCCGAGAGCGCTATGGCTACCGACGAACTGGAAGACAAGCAGGATGAGCAAAGCTTTGCAGAGCCAGACGAGCAGTCCACCCCCGAGGCAGAGCAGGGTAATCAGGAAGATAGCTCCGACGAGGAAACAAACCCGCTTGCGCTCTCGGATGAGGAGATTATGGCCATGGATGATCCGGCAGATCCTGCTGGTGAATCCGACTCCGAATCCGATCCAGATGAGTTTGATGACTCCAGCGCAGAGGCGAAAGATCCAGCCGATAACGCTGCAGCCTCCGATCCTCACTCGGGTGGTGAAGAGTCCGCTGAAGGCGATGACGACACCGCAAATGCCGAGCGTGACATATCCGCAGAGCACGCCAAGATCTTCGCGCCATTCAAAGCCAACGGGACCGAGCTCCAACTAAACTCGCCCGAAGAAGTGATCAGCCTCATGCAGCAAGGGGCTAATTATCACCAGAAGATGGAGAAAATCTCTGGGCAGATGAAGACCATCAAAACGCTTGAAAAAGCGGGTATTGATGGTGAGAAATTGAATTACCTGATCGACCTGCACAACAAGAACCCGCAGGCAATCAGCAAACTACTCGCGGACTCTGAAATTGATCCTATGGATCTGGAGACCGAAGAGTCAGAGCAGTATCGCCCCAAAGATTACGCCCCATCCGAATCAGACATCGCCCTAGATGAGGTCCTTGATGAACTCAAGGAAACTCCAACCTTTGGCGAACTGATTGATGTGGTCGGCAATCAATGGGATGACTCCAGTCGTGAGCACTTAGCCAGCAACTCCGAATTGTTGCGGACACTGAATACCCATATGGCCAGGGGTGTTTATTCCGTCATTCAAACGGAACTGGGACGTGCGCGCGCACTGGGTCAATTGCGAGGGTTATCCGATCTTGCCGCGTATCAGCAAGTCGGAGCGTCTATTCAAGCGCGAGGTGGGTTTGATCACCTAGCCACTCAGGAAACAGCAACAGCTGACCCTGTGCAAGGCGACACGATCACACCTGCACAAGCTGCGATTACGCTCCGTCCAACGCAGAAAAGTGGGGATCAAAACCTTAATGCTAAGCGTCGGGCAGCGAGTCCGACTAAAGCTGCATCAAGCTCTGCCAAGTCATCCAGCAAGGTCAATCCACTGGGTATGTCGGACGCAGAATTTGAAAAGCAAATGGGTTCTATCCTTCAATAACTACTAGCTGAGAATAATCATGGCCTACACAGGCAATGCAGTACAGTCGTACAACGATCCTGCAAACGGTACCGCATCGACTATCGGTACCCAAATGCACGACTTCTACTATCAGAAGAAAGCTCTGATTGAGATGAAGCGTGAGCAATACTTCCAGCCTCTGGCTTCAAGTATCGCCATGCCCAAAAATATGGGCAAGCGCATCAAGCGTTTTTACTACATCCCACTGCTCGACGACGCCAACCTGAACGACCAGGGCATCGATGCAACCGGCGCTGTCATCACTGACGGTAATCTCTATGGTTCGTCCAAAGATATCGGTTCCATTCCTGCCAAGCTGCCAACTCTGACTGAGCATGGTGGTCGTGTAAACCGTGTGGGTTTCGCACGTCGTGAGATCGAAGGCACCTTCCAGAAAATGGGCTTCTTCTCGGAATACACTCAGGAGTCTCTCGACTTCGACAGTGATGCCGAGCTGATGATGCACATGACTCGTGAGACTATGTTCGGTGCGAACGAGATCGTGGAAGACATGCTGCAGATCGATTTGATCAACAACGCAGGCATGATCAAGTATCCAGGTGCTGCCACCTCGATTGCCACCGTTGACGATACCGAGATCACCTACAACGATCTACTGCGTCTGCACATCGATCTGAACCAGAACCGTACACCTCTGCGAATCAAGGCCTTCACCGGCACTCGCATGATCGATACCCAGACTATTCCGGGTGCTCGTGTCATGTACATCGGCTCTGAACTGCAGCCCATGTTCGAGGCTATGAAGGATCTGCACAACGAACGTGCGTTCATCCCGGTCCAGAAATATGCCTCGGGTGGCACTACGTTGAACGGTGAAATCGGCACGATTGGCTATTTTCGCCTCGTCGTTGTACCCGAGATGCTCCACCGGGCCGGCGCGGGTGCTGACTCCACGGGTAACACCACTCACTACAGCACGGGCTCAAACTTCGATGTTTTCCCTATGCTCGTGATCGGCGAGGAGTCATTCACCACGATTGGCTTCCAGACTGACGGGAAGACCGCCAAGTTCAAGATCTTCCATAAAAAGCCGGGTAAAGAGATGGTGTCTCGTGAAGACCCTTTCGGAGAAACGGGTCTTTTCAGCATTAAGTGGTACTACGGATTTATGGGTTTACGTACAGAACGACTAGCCGTTGTCTACACCGCAGCCAAGATGTGATCCATCTGTAACTGCTCTACCTGGGTGCGCCTCCTGAGCACCCTAGTTTCCCCGACTCACATAAACGCCTTTCGCAAAGCGTGGGTCGGGGGAGCTTTCTCCCTTTCAATGACAACGAGACTTCAGACATGACCGACGAGAACACCAGCTACGACGAAGAGCTTGAAGACGATTCCGAAGAGATGAGCGAGGCACAGATGCGCCTGGCTGATCTGAAGAACCGTGCAGACACACTGGGTATCAAGTTTCATCCCAGCATCAAGGAGGAAAAACTACTGGCGAAGATCAAGGAGGCAATGGAAGACAATGCTGTTGCGCCGGTCGAGACCGAAGGTGCCATGCGTACCAAGAAGCCAGATCTGGTCGCACTGAAGAACGAGGCACTGAAGCTGGTGCATGTGCGCATTACCTGCATGGATCCGATGAAAAAGGAATTCCAGGGTGATTACTTCACCACCGGTAATTCACTGATCGGCACGATCAAGCGCTTTGTCCCTTTTGGCGTGGAGTGGCACGTTCCCCAGATCATGTTGAACCTGATCCAGGAGAAGGAGTATCAGATGCACACCACAAAGAAGAGCACCAATGGAATGGAGACAAACGACTCACGCATGGTCAAGACCTATGCCGTCGAGATCCTGAAACCGATGTCAAAAGAAGAGCTGAGCGAACTCGCCCAGCGACAAGCGATGGCTAAAGGAGCTGCCGCGTAGTTTCGTTTCTCATTGTTATTCCCTCGTAGCGGCCAGACTAGCGAATCCTGCAAATGCCTGAAATCACCATCAATGACCTGACTACCGTCGAACTGGACGGTACGGGCGTTTTCGATATGCTGATGCGTGCTGCCAGTGGGCACATGCAGCTTGAATTCGAGAAGGGTCGCATACGGGGACCTGAATACTCTCAGGTCTATCTCTCGACTCTGCAGGCGACCATGGATCAGTCCATACGCTTCCTGCTGGAGAAGAACAGTGCCGAGCTGGTAGAGAAGCAGATTGAGCTGGCCGAGAAACAGCTCCTACAGGCGGACAAGGACCTGGAGCTGGCTGATAAAGCCATTGAAAAAGCCGACAAGGAAATCGACCTGGCACAAGCCCAGATCGACAAGATGCTCTTCGACCGGGATTTGTCGGAACAGCAGGTAATCAACCTTGCCGCCGAGGCACTGAACATTCCCAAACAGGGTGCCATCCTTGACCAGCAGAAGCTGAATCTGGTCTGTGAGAAGGCTAAGTGTGATGCTCAGGTATTGCAGATCCAGGCCGAGACTCTCAACGTGCCCAAGCAGGGCGCAATGATCGATGCGCAGATCGACGTACAAGAGCAGCAGAAGATCAATCTGGTGTCTGAAGAGCTTCGTGTGGATGCCCAGACTTCCCAGATCAACGCTGAAACGCAGAACATTCCCAAGCAAGGCGCATTGCTTGACCAGCAGGTACTCAATGCTGAGCAGGATGTGTTGCTCTCCGAAAAGCAAGTGGAGAAGCTGGCTGCCGATATCACCTTGGTGCCCAAGCAGGCCGCACTGCTGGATCAACAGGTATTGAATGCCGAGCAAGACGTGCTCATGTCGAAAAAGCAGGTCGAGAAAATCACTGCTGATATCACGCTTATTCCCAAGCAAGGAGCTTTACTGGATCAGCAAGTGTTGAACGCCGAACAGGAAGTGGAGCTCTCCGAGCAACAGGTCCTGAAGATCGCTGCCGAGGTGCTGAACATACCGAAGGAAGGTCAGCTGATCGATGCACAGAAAGCGGTACAGACGCAGAACGTTGTGAACTTGCAGTGTGAGGAGTCCAAGTGCCAGAAGGAGGTTCTCAAGATTGCTGCCGAGACGCTCAACGTGCCCAAAGAAGGTCTGGTCCTCGATGCGCAGGAATGCAAGTTGAAGGGCGAGTTTGATCTCCTGGTTGAGCAAAAAGCACAGGTCATCAACAACGCTCTACTCATTGCCCAGAGGAAGATTACCGAGTCTGCACAGACACAGGGCGGGGTGGCCGATGCTACGTCAGCTATCGGACGACAGAACGAGGTACTGCGACTGCAGGGCGAGGGTCACAAGCGATTGGCCGAGCAGAAAGCTGCCGACATTGTGGGCGATCTTCTCAAGGTGGCCATGGGCGTCACAGCCGAGGCCAACACCACCGATGCAATCAGCCCCTCTCAAACGTCAGCGGTGTTTACCAAGTTGGTCAATGGTCTGAACTACTAGGGATATGAGTGTATGGGTTGGCCAGGATCACCAAGTTATCGGGTTACGACCGCAACCGTAGCCAGCCGGCTCATCGGGGATGACCTCGTGGAGGATCCATGGAAGATCATCCCGCTCACAGCCTCGGTCAACAATGCCAAGATCTCGGACGTATTCCTGTCCGAGGTCACTCTCGGGCTGGGGGCTCGTACCGCGAGGGCCTTCAAGCAAGCGAAAAAGCCTGACAAGTTTGCGCCTGGATTGCCAGTGCATTCCATTATCTCGCGCTCCGTAGGAATTGACCTGGTTCGAGCCCATCTGGAGTCTTTGCACGGAATCGGGGTCTCCATCGATTACCACTACTTTGCGCCATTGAACATGGCCCACGCAGGTAGTCAGTGGCTTGTCGATACTCATGGTTATCTGCCAAGCGCCAATCAAGTTGGTGGGCAGTCGGCGATCAAAGGGGTGCCTGTCTATCTGGAGCACATGCTTCTGCAGCTCAATGTCTTCGAGGTGGAGGACGTGGAGGAGACTCCGCTGGATGAGCTACCCAACTGGGAAGGCCCGGCGAATTCGCGCATTGTGCCGTGGGACAACCCTTTCGCCGCTGATGAATCATGGTCTCTGGTGACCGATGCGCAGAGCAAGATCATTGTGCACCTGGCGTACCTGTCCATTGATCCGATTGCAGGGACTGCCACCGAGCAGGACTGGACTGCGAACGGGATCCCGGAGCTGGCTGTAGTGCCCAATTCTGAAGATCCCCTGGTGCAGGCATATGGCTACAGTTTCGAGGCGGCCTACGGGCTGACAGGCGCGCCTATCGAGGATTTCCTCGTGCGCTACACGATGGAAGTCACGCTCGATGCACTCGGGCTCGATGCACTGAGCAAGACCTACTTTCAGACCAAGTATCGCGTGCTGCAGGGGGCGGGGCTGGGCACTGTGGGGTACTTCACTCACGAGATGGGAGCCGGGACCCTGCCGGAGCTGGAAGCCACCGCGACACGGGGGCGGACGACAGCTGAGTTTCTGCCCTGGATATTCTTTCGCCAAGACTTCGAGAATCTGGCCACCGAGGACAAAGAGGACTCGACCGCATACAAGCAGGACAAGCATCTGATGCGCACTCTGGGCATGGACTATCAGGACTATGCCGATGCGATCTACGAGTCCCCGGATCTGGCCGATATCTCTCAGGCCTTCTTCATGTTTGGTGTGCCCATCGATTCGGATCGGGATGC
>Ga0055584_100007262_pt1 | contig 10880 bp, 11 predicted proteins | sample OSDHelmetaG_FD_58716 | JGI IMG/M metagenome (GOLD analysis project Ga0055584, IMG submission 58716) | Pelagic marine sediment microbial communities from the LTER site Helgoland, North Sea, for post-phytoplankton bloom and carbon turnover... | ecosystem: Environmental > Aquatic > Marine >...
CACGCCTTGTCGTGCGCCACGCCTTGTCGTGCGCCACGCCTTGTCGTGCGCCATGACTTGGCGTGCGCCATGAAGCTTCCTGCGTAGTTTATTTTTCTTCGGCGTCGTCGATCTCCTCGAACTCCGCATCTACGGTGTCGCCTTCGTCACCAGCGGCGTCGGAGGCTGCAGCGTCCGCAGACCCAGCCGCCTCGGCTTGTTCGGCATACATCTTCTGCGCGAGGGTCGCTGACGCTTCAGACAGCGCTTGGATCTTCGCCTCGATATCTTCCTTGTTCTCGCCTTTCATGGCCTCTTCCAGATCGCCGGCGGCTTGCTCAATTGCCTCCTTCTCGGCGTCGGTAGCCTTGTCACCCGCATCAGCCACCGCCTTCCGCGCGCCATGGATCAATCCATCTGCCTGGTTACGCAAATTCACCATCTCTTCGAATTTCGCATCTTCGGCCGCATGCGCTTCGGCATCGCGCACCATTTGATCGATCTCGTCGTCTGCCAGACCGCCCGAGGCCTTGATCACAATGGACTGCTCCTTGCCGGTTGCCTTGTCCTTGGCAGAGACGTTGAGAATGCCATTAGCGTCGATATCAAAGCTCACCTCGACCTGGGGCATGCCCCGCGGCGCGGGCGGAATATCGGTGAGGTCGAACCTGCCCAGGGACTTGTTCTGTTCAGCCTGCTTGCGCTCGCCCTGCACAACATGAATCGTCACCGCAGTCTGATTGTCATCCGCGGTGGAAAACACCTGCTGCTTCTTGGTCGGAATAGTAGTGTTCTTCTCGATCAGAGTGCTCATCACCCCGCCAAGGGTTTCGATACCCAGCGACAGCGGGGTAACGTCGAGCAGCAGCACATCCTTAACGTCGCCTGACAGCACGGCGGCCTGAATAGCAGCGCCAATGGCCACGGCTTCGTCAGGGTTCACGTCGCGTCGCGCCTCCTTGGCGAAAAACTCCTTAACCTTCTCCTGCACCAGGGGCATGCGTGTCTGCCCGCCCACCAGAATTACGTCGTCGATATCAGACGCGCTCAGACCGGCGTCTGCCAACGCGGTCCGGCACGGGCCGATGGTCCGCTCAACAAGATCCTCGACGAGAGATTCCAGCTTGGCGCGGGTGAGCTTCAAAACCAGGTGCTTCGGCCCACTGGAGTCCGCGGTGATATAAGGCAGGTTGATTTCCGTTTGCTGGCTCGAAGAGAGCTCAATCTTGGCCTTTTCCGCAGCCTCCTTGAGGCGCTGCAATGCCAGAGGATCATTGTGCAGATCCACGCTGTTGTCCTTTTTGAACTCCTCGGCCAGGTAATCGATGATCCGCAGATCGAAATCCTCACCGCCAAGAAACGTATCGCCATTGGTAGAGAGCACTTCAAACTGATGCTCGCCATCAATCTCGGCGATCTCGATCGCAGACACGTCAAAGGTACCGCCGCCGAGGTCATAGACCACGATCTTGGTGTCTCCACGCTGCTTGTCCATACCGTAGGCCAAGGCCGCCGCGGTCGGCTCATTGATAATGCGCTTGACGTCCAGCCCGGCGATCCGTCCGGCGTCCTTGGTTGCCTGACGCTGCGAATCGTCGAAATACGCGGGCACGGTGATCACCGCCTCGGTGACTTCCTCGCCGAGATACTCTTCTGCCGTCTTTTTCATCTTCTTCAGCGTTTCCGCCGAGATCTGCGGAGGCGCCAACTGCTCGCCTTTGACCTCGATCCAGGCATCACCGTTGCTCGCTTCGACGATGTTGTAGGGCACCATTTTGATGTCCTTCTGAACCACATCATCCTTGAATTTGCGCCCGATCAGGCGCTTCACCGCGAACAGCGTATTGCTGGGGTTGGTTACTGCCTGACGTTTCGCGCTCTGGCCCACCAGGATTTCACCGTCCTCTGTGTAGGCAACAATTGACGGCGTGGTGCGGTCACCCTCCGCATTTTCAATGACCTTGGCGTCGCCGCCTTCCAGCACGGCCACACAAGAGTTTGTGGTGCCCAAGTCGATACCGATGATCTTGCCCATTATCTAGTTTCTCCAATTGTCCTTGCGCTCCTGCCAGGAGCGTTACGGCCGTCACCAGCCAAAAAATGTTGTCTTAACCCTATATCTGTCCGATCCGCCAGGTTTCAAGCCCCCATCAAATATCGATTTTGTCCGTTTCCCGGCTCCCCGACGCCGCGCTGCTAATTCTCCGCAGCGCTAACCACGACTACTTTGGCAGCCCTCACCACCCGGCCGTTGAGCGTATAGCCCTTCTGCATGACTTCCATCACCGAATTGGGTTCGGCGTCAGGCTTGGGGACCATAGCGAGGGCCTCATGCACCTGGGGATCGAATGGCTCCCCTAACGGATCGAGCTGGACGACACCCGCCTTCTCCAACACGGATAAAAACAGCTTGAGTGACAGCTCGACCCCTTTAGTCAGCGCATCCGCTTCCTGTCCATCGGACTCGCAGCCGGCCTCAATGGCTTTCTCCAGGCTATCGAGAACAGGCAACAGGTCGCTGGTGATCCTCTCCAAGGCGAACTTGTGCGCGTTCTCAACGTCCCTGGCGGCGCGGCGGCGGACGTTTTCCATTTCCGCGGTGGCACGCAGCAACTGATCCTGCAATGCCTCGATCTGACCGGCAGCATCCACTTCTGCGGCATCCGCGGCCGCTTCCGGCTCCTCTTCAGGGGTCTCCATCAGCTCCTGGTCATCGGCTTGTTCAGCATCAGCTTCCGGGTGTGGATGCTCATCATCGGCCATTGTCATGCTCCAAGGTTACTGCTCTCGGCTTATTTTCGTGAGCAAAGTCCAAAATCCGCAAGCAAACTAGGCGCTGCGGGTTCCACCCGTTGTTTGTGGGGACCATGGCAAAAATTTCAAGGGCAAACGGCGATCAAGGTCGCCAGTTCATGGCGGCGCTGAGCACACGGGCGGTGACATCAACCACCGGAATGACATCCTGGTAGGCCATGCGGGCGGGCCCCACCACCCCGAGCACGCCAGCGAGCTCGCCGTCCACCTCATACGGCGAGGTCACAAGGCTCATGTCATCGAGCAGCTTGTAGCCGGATTCTTCACCGATGAATAACTGAATGCCGTCGCTGTCCAGACACCGATCAAGCAGATGCAGGATCCCACCCTTGCGCGAAAAGGTCTCGAACAGCGAGCGCATGGTTTCCATATCCGCGCTCATGCCAAAAAGATTGCTCTCCCCGGCAACCACCAGCTCCTGGGCGGCTTCTTCCGCCGGCTCAACGAACGTCTGACTCGCCACGTCCAGGGCGGTCTGCATCAGCTGATCCATGCTGTCCTTATCCGCCTGCATGCTGTCTACCAGCGCCCGGCGTATATGCGGCAGCGACTGACCGCCAAACTCCCTGTTGATCAAGTTGGCCGCCTGCACCAGCTCACTGTCAGAATATTCCCGGTCGGTGTGAATGACCCGGTTTTGCACCTCACGATCGTTGAGCACCAGAATCACCAGCACCCGGTCCCCAGACAGAGAGAGAAACTCAACCTGCCGCAGCGCCACATGGTCGCGACGCGGCAAGGTGATCAGACAGGTCATGTGAGTGATGTGGGAAAGCAGGCTCGAGGCAGACTCAACCAGCTCCTTGGGCGAGAGATCCGGGTTGAGCTGGTCCTGAAGCTCGTTGACCCGCGCCTGGTCCAGCGGATTCACGGCCAGCAGGCTGTCAACAAAAAACCGCAGGCCGCGGCTGGTTGGCACCTTGCCCGCCGAGGTATGGGGAGAGCGCACAAAACCGCGATCTTCGAGCTCGGCCATGATGTTGCGCACGGTAGCGGGGCTCACCTCAACTTCAGGCCGCGAAGCCAACATCTTGGACGCAACCGGACTACCATCGGCAATATAGCGCTCGACCAGCAGCTTAAACAGCAACTGCGCTCGCTCATCTACCGTATCGTCGACTTGCTTTATCATATTTGCCATAGAATGTTAGCTCTATCTCCGGCGTTTCACTACTCGGCGTATACACATGCTTAAAGCCCTCACCGTACGAGATTTTGCCCTGGTGCATGAACTGGACATCAGTTTGCAATCCGGGCTCACGGTAATTACCGGCGAATCCGGCGCCGGTAAGTCGATCCTGCTGGGGGCTCTGGGCCTGGTGATAGGGGAGCGCGCAGACAGCGACACGGTACGCCCGGGTGCCCGGCGCGCCGAAGTCAGCGCCGAATTCGACCTGGCGGACCAACCGGCAGCGCAGAAATTTCTCGCGCAACACGCATTGGAGGATCCCGACCAGCCAGGTCGCTGCCTGATCCGCCGAGTGGTGAACGGCGACGGACGTTCGCGGGCTTTCATTAACGCGGCGCCGGTAACCCTGCAGCTACTGCGAGGGCTGACCGAGGGGCTCGTGGAAATTCACGGACAGCACGAGAATCAGCGCCTGGCCCAGGCAGGCCGACAGCTCAGCCTGCTCGATGACTACGGCGTGAACTCAGAAACCCTGGTCGCGTGCCGCGACGCCTTTCGCGCCTGGCAAGCTTCCCTGGACGAAATAGCCGCACTGCAAGCGGCCGTAGCCAATAAGGAAGACCGCGCGGCCCTGCTGGCGTATCAGGTCGAGGAGCTGAGCGCCCTGGGTCTGGCCGAGGGAGAGTTTGATACCCTGGCCGCAGACCACAAGCGGCTGTCACAGGCGCAAAGCCTGCGGCAAACGGTGGCCCGGGCATTGGCGGAACTGGACAACGCCGAGGCACTGAGCCGAGTGGCCAGAGAACTCGCTGGCATAGACGACACGCACCCAAGCCTGCTCGGGGCCAAAGACACGCTCGGCGCAGCCACTGCCCTGCTCGATGACGCAGCCCGCGACCTGCAACAGTATGCGGAGACCCTGGATGTCGACCCCGGTCTGCTGCAGACACTCGACGAGCGGCTGGGGCTGCTGATCGACCTGGCGCGCAAACACAAGATCGACCCCCAGGCGCTGCCCCGGCAACTGCTCGGTCTTACCGGGGAACTGGAGGGAATTTCCACCGACCGCAGCGCTCTGGACGCATTGCGCAACAGCGCCCAGCAGCACGAGACGACATTTCGCGAGCTGGCAGCCGAGGTATCGGCGATGCGCCGCACGGCCGCGGACGAGTTCGCAAGTGCGGTGAGCAAGAGAATGAACAGCTTGGGGATAGACGACGGCGCGTTGATCCTGGAATTCTCCCCGAACGAGTCCGAGCGCGGCCTGGAAAGCGTGGAATTCATGGTAGTCACCAACCCCAAATACCCAGCGGCCGCGCTCGCAAAAATTGCCTCCGGCGGCGAACGCGCGCGTATCAGTTTGGCGATCGGCGTGGTGGCTGCAGAAAAATCCGCGCTGCCCTGCCTGGTGCTGGACGAAGCGGACGTAGGGGTCGGTGGAACCACCGCCGACGTCGTCGGGCGCCTGCTGCTGGACTTGGCGAACCACGCCCAGGTGATTTGCGTGACCCACGCCCCCCAGGTAGCCGCCCTTGGGCAGAATCACCTGCGCGTTGAAAAAACCTCTTCCCAGGACACTCAGATAGCGCCATTGGCTCAACCCGAGCGGGTGGACGAACTGGCCCGCATGCTGGCGGGCGCGGGTATCACGGACAAATCCCGGGCATATGCCAGGACGCTGCTGGAAGAGGCCGGCAACACGGTTCATTAGCGACGGCTAAGTAGGTAAGATGCCCGCCACCAGGTCTACCAGCGAACTTCCAGCCATGTCGCGCTTCGCCGCTGTCATTGTCACACTCTTGCTCGCCAGCTTGCTGGCGGGCTGCAGCATGACGATGCCCAAGCTGGGTCTGCCCAGAGTGCACAAGATCACAGTGCAGCAAGGCAACGTGATCACTCAGGAAATGATCGATCAGCTGAAGCCCGGCATGAGCCGCAGCCAGGTCGCCTACATCATGGGAGAGCCGATCTTCCGCAACGCTTTCGACGACTCGCGCTGGCACTATCTCTACACGGTGGAGGCGCCCGGACGCTTCGAAGAAGAACGCCAGCTGACCTTATACTTCGAAAACGAAATGCTCGCCTACTTTACCGGCGACTACGCACCCACCGGCGCGCAGGGCACCCCCGAGACCGCAGACGAGCCTAGCGGCGACTCCTAGTCTCGGCGCGACGCCGCCGAGCCGTCTTGGGGTCTACCTGCAGCGGCCGGTAGAGTTCCACCCTGTCACCTTCTCGCAGCTGCCGGGACGGCTCCACCAACTCACCGAACACCCCCACCGCCCCTTCGAAATCGAAATCAGCGTCTAGCGGCAACCCGCGGTGCCTGACCGCCGCCAGCGCGTCGGCGACCGTTGCCGGCGCTTGCAGCTCTACCTCGGCCACAGTCTGCTTGTCAGCGAGAGCCCATGCCACCTCGATCTTCACACCCACTTCAATCCAGCAATGCAGCGCAGCGGGCCGCAAACGCGTCCACCAGCTTGTCGGCCGCTTGGCCAACGAACGCGGGCCGCAAAACAAGGTGACGGCCAGCCAGCCGGTAGTCCAGATCAAACTGGACTTTACAGCCAGCTCCGTCACCTAACGCGGCGAAGTGCCAGATGCCGAGAAATTCCGCGAACGGTCCAGATACCAGATTCAGCTCTATCCGCTCCACGGGGACCAGCGTGTTGCGCGTCGTGACGGTTTCTCGCAAACCTTTGGCGCCGAACTGCAAAGTGGCAGTAACCGTCAGTTCGTCCTGCGCGAGGATTTCAGAGCTCGAGCACCAGGGAACGAATTCCGGATAGCGGCCAACATCACTGACAATTTCATACACGGATTCCCGCGGATAAGGAAGCAAAGCTGATCGACTGATGGTCGGCAAGTTACCGGTATCCCGGCCTAAGGCCGGCCAGCTCCGAAAAGTTCATATACAAAGTCATCGAGGCCCACGCTAACGGCGAAGACAGCCAGCACACACACAGGTGCCACCACGCCACAGAGGGCCTTCCACAGCAAAATGAGGCGCGGATTTTGCAGGCCTAGCTGACTGCCAACGACAGTGTTCGGCAACGCAAACGCGGCGAACAACGAGATCAACATACCGCCCAGGGGAAGCATGATGTTCTGCGAAACATAGTCGACAAAATCGAAAAACGTCAGCTGTCCCACGATATGCACGTCTGCCCAGCGATTAAATGAAAGCACCGAACCGATGCCCAAAACCCACGCAATGACACCCAGGCTGATCGCGACTCTAGAGCGTTTCGCATTGTACTGCTCAACCAGATAGGCCAGCGCCGGCTCGCTAATAGAAATAGCGGAGGTAATGGCTGCAAAACTGACAAGGACAAAAAACAACGTTCCAAAGAGAACGCCAAACGGCATCTGCCCAAAGGCCAGCGGCACGGTGACGAACATCAAGCCCGGACCCTGGCCGGCTTCAAGGCCGTTAGCAAACACAATGGGGAATATGGCCAGGCCTGCAGCGATGGCCACGAAGGTGTCGAGCAAGGCAATGAAAACAACGGTGCTGGCAATGGATGAATTGCTGGGCAGGTAGGCACCGTACGCCATAATCGCCCCCATACCCAAACTCAAAGTAAAAAATGCCTGGCCCATTGCCACCAGAACAGCACCCTGATCAAGTTCCGACCAGTCGAAACGGAACATGAAATCCCAGCCCTGAGAAAATCCCTCGGAGTTGATCGCATACCCGAGCAAAACCATGAGCAGCAAAAACAACAGCGGCATGAACCAGCGGATAGCGCGTTCCAGACCTTTAATTACGCCACGGGAAATAATCCAGACGGTGCCAACCATGAACAACGTCTGCCACAGAATCAGCTGCCAGGGATCCGCCAGAAAGCCGTCAAACGTGGCGGCCGCCAGCTCCGCGCTAGCGCCAACGAAAGTGCCATCGGCCATGCGCCCGATGTAGTAAAGGGCCCATCCAGCAATTACCACGTAGTAGCTGAGAATGAGAAAGCCGGCAAGCACCCCCATCCAGCCGATCATCACCCACAGGGGGTTGCGATGATGGCGCTGGGTAAGCGCACGCATAGTGTTTATCGGACTCTGGCGCCCTTCGCGGCCTATCAGCACCTCGGCCATCATGATCGGAATGCCCACAAACGCCACGCACAGCAGGTACAGCAGCACGAAGGCGCCACCGCCATTTTCTCCAGCGATATACGGAAACTTCCAGATGTTGCCCAGGCCCACCGCGGAACCGGCAGCGGCCAGCACAAACAGCCACCGGTTCGACCACATGCCATGCCTAGATTCGGTGCCCTGCGCCATCTGTTGCTTCCCAGCCTTCGGTTTCGCGGCGGATTGTGAACCAACCCCATAAGCGCCTCAACCGCCTATAATCCCCCCGTGAACAAGAAAACCAGCAAGTCGCCGTCAACCACCATCGCGCTCAACAAACGCGCCCAACATGACTACAACCTGGAGCAACGCTTCGAGGCCGGCCTGGCATTACAAGGCTGGGAGGTCAAAAGCATCCGCGCCGGCAAGGCTCAGCTGGTGGACAGCTATGTGCTGCTGCGCGACGGTGAAGCCTGGCTTATCGGCGCCAACATCACCCCGCTGGCAAGCGCATCCACGCACGTGATCGCCGACCCGCAAAGGACCCGCAAGCTGTTGCTACACGCCAAGGAGCTCGCGCAACTGTTCGCGGCCACCCAACAAAAGGGCTTTACGTGTGTTGCCACGGCGCTGTACTGGAAGGGCAACAAGGTGAAGTGCGAGATCGCGCTTGGCAAAGGCAAAAAGCAGCACGACAAACGCGCCAGCGAGCGCGAGCGTGACTGGCAGCGGCAGAAGCAGCGGCTGCTCAAGCAACCTTAGCCGAGCAGCGCGCGCCTCCAGGCAATCATCTCGATTGCCGCTGCCGCGGCCTCGTAGCCCTTGTTGAACTCATCCTCGCCTGCCCGGGCTTCGGCGTGGGCCATCTCCAACACGGGCAATATTTCGACTATGACCGGCCGACGGTACTGGCGCATCACGTCGCCCAATCCACGCATGCATTCGTTGGTGATCATTTCAAAGTGCAAAGTCTCGCCTTTGACGATGATTCCGAAGCAAACGATCGCGTCGATTTGTGCGTCGACATCCGCAGCCAGAAGATCGGCAGCCGCCAGCGGCAGTTCCAGCGAGCCAGGCAGCGTGTGCACTTCCACCGCGGCATAGCCATGGTCTCGGAGGACCCGCGCACAGGTATCAGCCAACCGAGTCGTTAGCTCCGGATACCATTTGGATTTCAAAATAGCGATCTTGCCCGGGTTGTCTATCACCGGGAGATTGCTCAGATCCACCGCGCTCTGCGCCATATGTGCGGGCCATCGTGCTTCGTCGGTGGCAAGCATACCCTAAGTCCCAAGCGCGATGGATCTAAGGCATTTGCCGTTCGGCTTTTGCATTTTTCCGTCGCAATGGCACACTCAGCGAGAACACCCAATGAGTCGCATAAACATGTCAGAGGCCATCGACGCCCGATCTCCAGGATTGAGCTATCAGGAACTGCTGGACACGGACTCCCATCCCGTTCCGGATGTGCTGCGAATGCAGAGCCCGGCGCCGCGCAAGCACTCCGATATGTCCATCGACCGATATATTTCCGCAGAATTCCATCAGCTTGAGATGGAAAAGTTGTGGAGCCGCGTGTGGCAGTTCGCCTGCCGCGAGGAGCATATTCCAAACCCCGGTGACTACACCCTGTACGAGATCGGCAACCAGTCCTACATCGTAATCCGGGCTCACAGTGGCGCCATCAAGTGTTTCGTCAACGCCTGCCTGCATCGCGGCCGTCAGCTCAAACAGTACGATGGCAACTGCGGCGAGCTGCGCTGCCCGTTTCATGGTTTTTCCTGGGAGACGGACGGGCAGCTCAAGGACATTCCAGCCAGCTGGGACTTCCCTCAGATCGTGGCCAGTGAATTTGACCTGCCCGAGGCCCAGGTTGCCACGTGGGCAGGCTTCGTGTTCATCAATCCGGATCCTGACGCGGCGCCTTTCGAGGATTTCGCAGGCGACCTGCCGGCACATTTCGAGCGCTGGAATCTCACCGACCGTTACGTGCAGGCGCACGTGGCCAAGGAAATACACGCTAACTGGAAAATCGCCCAGGAAGCCTTTTGCGAAGCTTTTCACGTCAACGCAACGCACCCGCAAACGCTTCCCTATCTGGGCGACACCAACAGTCAGGTAGACGTGTGGGACACGTTTTCCCGGGTGATCACCGCGGGCGGCACGCCCAGCCCGTTGCTCGACTGGGAACCGGATGAGGCCGACATCCTGCGGCACATGCTCGATATTCGTGAAGACATGGACCTGCCGTGGTCTGTGGAAGACACCACGGCTCGCCGCTCGGCCGCGGACTCAGCCCGGGAACGCTGGCGGCCCATGGTGGGCGACCTGGTAGACACCTGGTCCGACGCGGAATTTATCGACAATCTGGACTACACGCTGTTTCCAAACTTCCATCCCTGGGGCGCCTTCAACAGAATCGTTTACCGCTTCCGGCCCAATGGCAACGATCACCGCTCTTCGATTATGGAAGTATTGCTGCTGGCGCCCTTCACCGGCGAGCGCCCGCCGCCAGCCAAGGTGCTGCGGCTGAGTGCGCAGCAAGCGTGGACCGAGGCAGAACCCCTTGGCATGCTCGGCAAGGTGTTCGATCAGGACTCCTTCAACATGGAGCGCGTGCAGCTCGGCCTGGAAACCACGCGCAAGCCCGGGGTGACCCTGGCAGGCTATCAAGAAGCGAAGGTCCGCTGGCTCAATGAAACCATCGACCAATGGCTGGAGCGCGAGGCATGAAAGGCATGAAACACCCGTTCGGACGTGCCCTGTATGAACAGGACGGCAACGGTAACGTGCTCGTCACGCAGGTGGACGGCACCTGGGGCCGATTCCACACCGACGGCAGCTGGGTCGAAGGCGAGCTGAAAGAAGCGGACCCGCATTTCTG
>Ga0055584_100007263_pt1 | contig 10879 bp, 9 predicted proteins | sample OSDHelmetaG_FD_58716 | JGI IMG/M metagenome (GOLD analysis project Ga0055584, IMG submission 58716) | Pelagic marine sediment microbial communities from the LTER site Helgoland, North Sea, for post-phytoplankton bloom and carbon turnover... | ecosystem: Environmental > Aquatic > Marine >...
TGCTCGGCATGTCCTTCGCCCAACCGGCCAAGCACATGCGCGAGTACCTCGAGGTGCTGATGCCCCTGGCGCGCGGCGAAGCGACGAACTTCCAGGGCGACCTGTACCGCGTCAACGCGGGGCTCAATGTGCCGGGCGGAACTCCAATGCCCGTCGTCGTCGCAGCCCTCGGGCCACGGATGCTGGCCCTCACCGGCGAACTCGCCGACGGTACCGCCACCTGGATGACCGGGGAGCGCACGTTGATGGAGTACATCGTCCCCACGCTGACAGCCGCTGCGAACGGCGCCGGGCGCCCCCAGCCGCGGGTCATCGCCGCGCTTCCGATCTGCCTGACAGCGGACGCCGCCGCCGCGCGCGGAGCCGCGAGCAAGATCTTCGCGATGTACGGAACGCTGCCCTCCTACCGCGCCATGCTCGACCGCGAAGGCGCGGCGGCCCCCGGCGACGTCGCCATTGTCGGCGACGAGGCGGCACTGCGCGGTTCACTTGCACGCCTGCGCGACGGCGGCGTCAGCGATTTCGCCGCGAGTCTGTTCGACGCCGAACCCGGTGCCTCCGAGCGCACACTCGAATTCCTCCGTAGCGAGCTCTGATCGGCCGTGGACCCGGGAAACCGACGCGCCATCTTCGCGGCGCTGTTCGCCAACCTGGGGTTGGCCATTGCCAAATTCGTCGGTTGGGCCATGACCGGCGCTTCCTCAATGCTGGCCGAGGCCGTCCACTCGATTGCGCACAGCACCAACCAGCTCCTATTGCTCTGGGGCAGCGCGGCTGCGGTTCGGGCCCCGACCTCGAGCCATCCGTTCGGACACGGGTGAGAACGCTACTTCTGGTCGTTCGTCGTCGCGCTGGTGATCTTCTCGCTGGGAGGGCTGTTTGCCCTCTACGAAGAGGTTCACAAGCTCGGCGATCCGCACCAAATGACCTCGCCGGGGGTTGCCATCGGCATCCTGCTCGTCGGCATTGCGCTCGAGAGCTACTCGCTTCGCAGCGCGGTGCACGAGGCCAGCACACACAAGGGCAACCGCAGCTGGTGGCAGTACATCCGCCGAGCCAAGGAGCCGGAACTTCCGGTCGTGCTGCTCGAGGATCTCGGCGCGCTACTGGGGCTCGCCGTCGCCCTGGGCGGCGTCGGACTCGCCACCTGGACCGGCAACGGCCTGTGGGACGCGGTCGGCAGCATCGGGATCGGCGCGCTGCTCATCGGCATTGCCGTCGTGCTAGCGATCGAGATGAAGAGGCTGCTGATCGCCGAAGCTGCGGACGAGGTCGAGCTCGATCGGATCCTAGAGGCGATGCAATCCGTGCCGACCTTCGGCCGACTCATCCATCTGAAGACCCAGCACATCGGCCCGGACGAGCTGCTAGTCGGCGCGAAGGTCGAGCTCGACGCGTCGCTCGACTTCGCAGGCGTCGCGCACACGATTGACGAGCTCGAGTCGGCGATTCGAGCTCGTGTCCCGATCGCCCGACGGATCCATCTCGAGCCCGATCTCTATCGCCCGAGGCCCAGCGACTCAGTCGACGAGTGACACGCCGTCGAGGTCCGCAGGCAGCTCGATCCCGAGTAGCCTCGCGAGCGTCGGCGCGACGTCGACCGTGTCGGCAGACCGGGCGTCGCGCCCTGGCCGGATCCCCGCGCCCCAGAAGACGATCGGCACGGCCGAATCGTAGTCGTACGGGGTACCGTGCGAGGTGCCCGCCGTGTAGCGCGACACCAGACAATCGGGCTCCACTTGAACCGCTAGATCGCCACTCCGCTCCGGGTCGTGCGAACGGCGATAGCGCTGCGCCATCGGATGCGCGCTATCCGCCAACTCGGTGGTCGTCCAGGCCGCCGCAACCTCCGGCCGCGCCTCGAGCCACGCCTCGGCCGTCGTCACCACGCGCTCGACGGGCACCTTCGCCTCGGCAGCGTTGCTGCGGTTCACCGTGAGCTGAAGGCCCGCGTGGTAGAGCCAGACGCGCGGCCAGGACAACATGCCGCCCAGTTCGACGTGCAGGTGGCGCTGCAGCTCGCCTCTCATGGCATCGAGGGACACGCGGCCGGGCTTGACCGGGCAGCGGCTGCGACCAGTCTCGCTCAGCCATTCCGGAATCGGCATCACGCCGTGATCGGAACTCAGTGCGACCAGCACACGGCCGCGGCCCACCCGAGCCTCGAGCGCAGACAGCCAGTTGCCGAGCCAGCCATCGAGCCTCAGCAGCGCATCGGCCGCCTCATGGCTCTCGGGACCGAACTCGTGGCCGACGGTATCGGTTGCGGACAGCGAGACCGCCAGCAGGTCCGGAACGTCGTCGCTGCCGAGGCCGAGTTCACGCGCCGCGGCCGCAGCGAAGTCGAGCGTCAGCGCGTCGAGGAACGGGGAGCGGTAGATACGCGCGACGGTTTCCTGCATCTGCTCACCGCGCAGGCGGTGGACGCTCTCCCGCTCGATGAACTCCGCGCTTTCCGCTCCGTACGCGTCGGGCCGTTTCGGATCGACGCGCTTCGCGGCCTCCGGCCGATGTGCCCACTGCTCCGGGACGCGCGCCAGCAGTCCCGCGGAGTCTTCGGTGCCCCAGCCGTTCCAGTCGCGGACCCAACTGGGGAGCTCGGGCGCGTAGTAGCGGCTGGTGGTGAAGCCGAGGCGCCCTTCCCTCCGCCCGACCAGCCAGTAGGCGCCCGTCGGATGCTGGCCGCCCAACGCAATCGCCGCGCGGTCCTTGCCCGACACCGACAAGACAAGGGCCCCGCTTCGCTCCTGCTGCAGCCAGTCACCGAGCGCGTCGACCCGCATCCGCCGAGGTGAACGACCGGACGGGCCCTGGATTCCGAGGACTCCGGACGCGTCCGGATCGTCCTCGAGGCAGTACTCCACGGTCCCGCTCTCGCGGTCGACGGTGTAGTTCGACGGCAGGCCGGCCCGGCCGGGGTGCCGGCCGGTCGACAAGGCCGCGTGGCCAGGACACGTCTCCGCCAGGGAGTGCGCGAGCGACCCCTCCGAGAACACCCGCCCCTCGCGAGCCAACCGGCCCAAGCCACCCGGCAGCGCGGGATCGAGCTTGTCGCGTCCCAACTGGTCGACCGTGAGGAGCACCACGAGCCGCGGCGCCGGAGCCTCGGCTCGCGCCGAGTACGGTGCGAGCCATTCTACGAGCATGACGAGCCCAACCGGGAAGACGAGGAACACAAACATCCGGCCGCTAAAAGCAAATTTCTTCAAGGAGTTCCGGCCTTTTCTTCAACGACAGTCTCAGCACTGCGCTGAGCCCGCGCGCGGCCCCAACGCTGCGCGACCGTAATTCCCACGACGCCAGCGACGGCGATCAATCCCAGCCCGACGCCCGCATTTCCCCAGTCGCCCTGCTCCATGCCCTGGCGGATCGAATCGCCGAAGAAGCTGTAGAGCCCGGTCCGAGGCAGGAAGCCCGCGATGGCGGCCAACGCGAAGGCACCGAGAGTCATCCCCGACAGGCCCGCTCCGGTGTGGACGGGCGTGAGCACCGTGATAGGAACCGCCGTGTACAGGGCCATCCAGGGAGCCCCCCGCTCGGTCACATACCGATCGACGTGGCTACCGCGGCCTCTCAACCGGGCCGCTACCGCGTCGCGCCCCAGGGCTCGAGCGATCACGAACGCCATCACGGCACCGAGCGTAAAGCCCAGGCTCCCCCACAAAATTCCGCCGGTCACGCCGAAGAGCAGCCCGCCGGCGCTCATCACCACCCACGAAGGCAGGAACAAGAACGGCCGCAGCGCAGCGGCTGCGACATAGGCCAGCGGTGCCAGCCAGCCGAACCCTTCGATCCGCTCCCGCAGGGCCCGGGGGTCGAGATCGAACCCCTGCTGCGTGTAGACCGCCGCAGCCACCGCGAAGCAGACCACGATCAGCAGACCGGCAGCGAGCTGCTTGGCCCGCGCCCGCGCGGCGAGGCCAGCGCCAAGCTCAGTCGAACCTCGGTCAGGGGGTCTCCCGTTGTCCATGGTCCTCCTCCACAGCCGACGCGTAGCCTAGCGGAGCTGGCACGCTGCCAGCAGAATGCCCCGCGGAGCGTCGGCATTTCGGCGACAGCCAGAACTACCACGATCGGAGAACAGCAGCATGGGGCGTCTCGAGGGAAAGCGCGTCGTCATCACAGGAGCCGCCAGCGGAATCGGGCGGGCCACCACGGAGCGGTTTGCCACCGAGGGGGCCCGGCTCCTCGTCGCCGACTGGAACGAACAGGGCCTCGCCGAAACAGCCGAGCGGGTGTCCCGCAGCGGTGCCCGCATCGAGACCCTCCAGCTCGACGCCGGCTCCGAAAGCGACGTCGAGCGCTTGATGTCGGAAGCGGAGTCCCGCCTCGGCGGGCTGGACGTGGTCTACGCGAACGCAGGCATCGGCGGCCCCATGACCCCGGTCTGGGACACAACGATCGAGGAATGGAACGAGGTTTTCCGCGTCAACACAGCCGGCCCTTTTCTCGCCCTCAAGCATGCGATTCCCGCGCTGCGCCGCGCCGGTGGCGGAAGCTTCATCGCTACCGCCTCGGTTGCCGGATTGCGGTCGGGCGCCGGACCGATCGCGTATAGCTGCGCCAAGGCGGGCGTCGTCAACCTGGTGCAGGTCGCGGCCTACGAGCTGAGTGGTTCGGGGATCCGCGTCAACGCGATCTGCCCCGGGCTGATCGAGACCGGCATGACCTCGCCTCTCTTCGCGGCCGCGCGAGCACGCGGGAGCGATGGACGGATCGGCCAGCTCAATCCGAGCCAGCGTGCCGGGGCACCGGACGAGATTGCAAGCACGGCGCTCTTCCTTGCCTCGGAAGACAGCAGCTACGTCAACGGCCAGGCGATCGCGGTGTGCGGCGGCCTGTCTGCAAGCCATCCCTACGTGCGCGGGAACCCCTTCTGATCAAATCCCGCGGGAGCGGGAGGCTGCCTCCGCGAGGTGCGGCCATACGCGATCCCCAGCGAGGCGACGCTCGGCGCCTGTCTCGCGTGGGACGCAGCCCAGGGCCAATGCTATGTCCAGCCGACCCCTCGCCGACTGGCCTCGGCCCGAGCCATCCGGCCTTTGTCGGGCGCTTCGCACCGAGAAGCTTCGTCGGGGCGGCATTCTCGCAGGCCCAGGGCCGCAGGACGACCGCTGCTGACGGCGGCGGATACCCGGCTGTATCGAGCGTGCTAGCTTGGCGATGCGCTCTTCCGTCCCGAGTCTCCTCTCCATGATTGCTCCCGAATACCCCGGTGCCGTCGCGCCGGAGCGCAGCTTCCGCGTCGACTGTGACGGGATCCACCTGCAGATCTACGAGTGGGGAGACCCGAACGGCGAGCCCCTGCTCCTTGCGCACGGACTCTGGGACACCGGTCGCGGCTTCGACACGCTCGCGCCACTACTCGCCGATCGCTTCCGCGTGGTCGCATACGACGCGCGCGGCCACGGCAACTCCGACCAGGTCGATACCTACACCTGGCCTTCCGACCTCCGGGATCAGCGGCTGCTGATCGACTGGCTCGCGGCACCGGTCCGCCTGGTCGGGCACAGCCGCGGAGGAAACACACTGCTCGATACCGCCTCGTTGTTCCCCGACGGCGTGGTACAGGTCGTCAGCATCGACGGCTTCGGCCCACCCAAGGGCGGCTTCAAACTCCCCGGCGAAGAAGATTACGAACCGGGCGATCCGGCGGTCGAGATGGCGGAGTACCTCGACGCGCGCCGGCGGCTCGCCAGTCGACCCGCGGCCTGGCGCCCGCGCAAGCAGTTCGACGATCTGGTCGAACGGCGCGCCGCCCAGAACCCGCGCCTGCCTCCCGGCTGGCTTCGCTACTTCGCCTATCACTGCGCGAAGCAAACCCCGGAGGGCTGGATCTGGAAGGTCGACCCGCGCACCACGCACGGATTCGGCCCGTTCCGACCGGATTGGATCGCGCCCCGCTGGCGCAGTCTCAAGGCTCCGATGCTCGCGATCACCGGAGATACGGTCGACGCCTTCGGCCCTTGCGACGACGAGACACTGACGGAACGCCTGCGCTTCATCGAGCACAGCGAGCGGGCAGTCGTCGCCAATGCCGGCCACTTCGTCCACATGGAACGCCCCACCGAAACGGCGCGGCTGCTGCTCGACTTTCTTGCGAGCTGACGGAGGATCTCGTGATCGTCGACTTGCGACACGACGAGCAGCGCCTCGCGCTGGAGCAGCTGCGCGACGGCGACGGCGTCCCGCTGCTGCTGATCCACGAACTCGGCGGCACCCGCGGCGACTGGGATCCTGCGGCCCTCGACTGGGAAGGCCCGCTGTGGGCGATCGACCTTGCCGGGCATGGGGATTCGGATTGGCTGATCAGCTCCGCGTATTCGCCCGAGCGGTTCACCGCCGATTGCGACATCGCGCTCGCACACCTCGACGAACCGACCGCACTCGCCGGCGCCGGCGCCGGCGCCTACGTCGCACTGCTGCTTGCAGGCGCGCGGAGCGATTCGGTTCTCGGCGCAGCCCTCTTCCCCGGAGCAGGGCTCCACGCCGGAGGCGAGCAGCTCGAGGGAACCACCGGAGTGTTGCCGCTTCCGGAGCGCGGAGATCCGACCAATGACCGCTGCGATCCGCGCCTCTGCGTTCTCGCTGGCGCGCCCCGCCCCGTGGACTACGCGACGAGCTTCGCACGCCGGGCCCGGCGGATCGTCCTCGTGCCCCCGGAAACGGCCGCCCCCGCCTGGTGGACTGCGGTTCGAGGCGCCGGTCCGAGTGTCCACGAGGCCGACGCGCACAGCGCTTTGCGCGCGCTCCGAGGCTAGAAACGACAACGCGCCGGAGCTCTGAGGCTCCGGCGCGTGCCGGTCTGATTCAAGCGAACCGAAGGTCGCGCTAGCGGCCCTTGGTCAGGCGCCCGACGTCGATGTAGCGACGAACCTTGCCCTTGCTCTTGAGAGGCGAGCCGTGGTTGTCCCAGAACTCGATGCGGTTTCCCGTACCCGTCTGTACGTTCACGATCGTGTCGCTGATGATCCGCTGATCGCGCGGCTGCTCGACGTTCTCCCAGCCCGCGTACCAGTCGCCTTCGGTGAGATCCTTGTCCTCGCTGAAGCGCTTGTTGTGCCAGAGGATCTTCCACAGCTCCTCCTTGCGGTCGTACGCGAAGGCGTACATCGAGGTCAGCGTCTCCTTGTCGAGATAGATGTCCTTGTGGTGGTACGGATGGTCCGTGTTCTTCGGCGTGAATCGCACCTTGACGGCCCGACGCAGCTCCCAAGTGTCATCCGCGTACGAAAGGCCGTAGGGGCCGAAGTTGTGGTCGCGCGAGTACGGATAGGCCTTGACCTTCGTGTTCGCCGGCGCCATCAGGTCCATCTCGCCGAGGCACTCCCACTCGTACTGCGGGACGATGCCCGCGAAGCTGAACAAGTCGTCGAGCGTGAAGTCGGTGCCCGAGACAGCGTCGGTTCGCTGTGCCGTCGAAATGCGGCGCACGCGCCGCAGCGTCGGCAGGTACACCCACGTGTCATCGTTCTTCGCCTCGGCTTGAGCGTTGTCCGAGCTCTTGTAGCGGTACGTCATCAAGTTGATGCCGCGCGCGTCGAACGGGCCGGTAACCTCGATCCCGAAGGCCCCCTTGCGCTTCTCGCCGCGGAACACGTCGCCACCCTGCTCGTCCAGGTACTGGGGCTCCGACCGGTGCGCGAGCGTGACACGCTTCGACGTGCCCTCGTAGTAGAGGGGCAGCTCTTCACCGCGGTCCCAGTACGAGTACCAGAACTTCGCGGAGTTCCCGTCGCCGTTCCATTGATAGTCGAAGTTCCACATGATCTTGACGCCCGCGTCCGGGTCGCCCTCGCAATCGATCTCTTCCATCGGGAACGGCTGGCCCGCAATGTAGTTCTCGAGCGAGTCATCGGGCCCGATCTTCGACTGGCCCTTGTACCGCTCGGTTGCTGCTTTGTAGACGTCCGACGGCGAGTAGTCTCGCTGGAACGGGCCGACCTTGAGCTGCATGCCCTCGTAGAAGAAGAAGTCGCGGTTCGCCCAGAACTCGTTCGGCAGGTACTTCCGGATCGAATCGAGGTTGTCGAACGTGATGATGTCGCCTTCTTTGAAGGCTGGGCCACCGGCACCGGCGTCCTGCTGAGCGATCGCCAGGCCGGGTGTCAGCAGCAGGCTCGAGATGGCAAGAGCACGGAGCTTGCGCGTAAAATCCATGGGTCCTCCTCGGCGGCCAGACGTGCCGCTCGGTGTGCGCATTCTAGACGTCCGGCGTCAGACTGCGAGTCAGTGAGATGCCCCCAGCCGCTAAAAGTCGACGCCTCTCCCCAACGCGGCCGCCCTGCGGGGTGCTCGAGGGGGGCCAGTTGGACACCGGCGCCCCGGTCACCGTGCAGACACCCTGGCTGCGGGCGGCGCCCCGCAGCCCGCTCGGGCCGCCTGCCGGCAAGACGGCTCCGTCGCGAGCCGCTCAGCTGTAACGAGCCTCGAAGCCTTCGGCCGAGTCGCTCTCCTCGAGGACCTCGGCAACCGCACGAGTCAAATCCTCGATGTAATCGTCGATCACGGCGGCGTGGGCTGGAGACAGCATCAGATGGATGCCCGGCGGCTCGGTCACGACTCCCGTGAACCACCCGAGCGCCTTGAGACGAGCCCACACCGCAAAGATCGACAGCTTCTCGGGATCGCGAGCGGTGAACGCGAGCAGTCCAAGCTGTGGGTTCGCGATCACCGCCAGCTCGGGATGCGCCTCGATCGCCGCGGCCAGGCGGCGACGCGCATCGACGACCTGCCGTGCCTTGTCGCAGTAGCCCTCTACGCCGAGGTAGTTCATCACGGCCCAAGCCGATGCGATCGCCCCGCCCGGTCGCGTGCCCGCCGCGGTCGGTGTCGTCATGCCACCCGCTGGCCAGTCCGCGAACTGAAAGATCTGATGGCTGCGTTGCTCTTCGCTGCGATGCAGGATGGTGGACGCCCCCTTTGCCGTGTAGCCGTACTTGTGGAGGTCGGCCGACATCGTCGCAACCCCCGGCACTGCAAAATCGAAGGGCCCGGTCTCGACGCCGTTGCGTCGGGCGAACGGCGCAAAGTAGCCACCGACGCAGGCATCGACGTGAAGCCAAGTGCCCGACTCTTCTGCCAGCTCGCCGAGTTCAGCGATCGGATCGATCACGCCGTAGGGAAAGCACGGGGCGGACCCCACCAGCATCAGGGTTCGTTCGCTGATCGCAGCCCGCATTGCGGCGACGTCGGCTCGGTAGTCCGACGCGACCGGCACCCGGACGACCTCGAGATCGAGATAGCGCGCGGCCTTGTCGAAGGCCGGATGAGCGGAGCGCGGAACCACGATCTGGCCCCCCTGCGTATCGCGTCCGGCAGCGCGGGCTGCCTCGCGACACGCCTGCACCGCCATGAAGATCGACTCGGACCCTCCGGACGTCAGGTTGCCGCACGCCCCCTCGGGCGCCTGCAACAGCGACAGGCCCATCCCGACGACGTCGGCTTCCATCCGCGCGAGGCTGGGGAACGCCGCGGGACCCAATCCGTTTTCCGATTGATAGGCGGCGTACGAGCGTTTCGCGACGTCGAGCACGTCCTGTCCCGCGTGGAAGACGTACACCGCGGCCCGGCCGTCCCGCCAATCGACATCTTCCTCACCAAACGCCGCCATTCGCGCGGCGAGCACGCTCCATTCGGTTCCGTGCTCGGGGAACGGTGTGCGCATGCTGGCCTCGTTGGCTGGGGTGGGACGTTCGCAAGGACCGAGCCTCGCATAAGATCAGCCTTCCGCGCGATCAATCCGTGTAGCCGAGCGCTTCGAGTGCCGCCCGGACCTCATCGCTCACTTCCCCGGGCTCGCCCCCGCTGGCCCGGCCCGCGGCGTACACCTCGAGTTGCTGGGCCAATCTCTGCCGCGAGCGGCTGGCATCCCCTTCCCGGGCCGCGATGCGATCCTCGAGCTCTCCGGCATCGCGGTTCAGATCGTAGAGTTCCGCCGAGCCCTGCCCGCCCGTCCCGTCCTCGGCGTGGCGGATCAGTTTCCAGCCCGCCTCGCGAACCGCCAGCATCTCGCCGCGCGTCCCCGGCTCGTGCAACGGGTATGCGCGCCGGTAGGCGAACAGCGGGCGCTCGGTCGGCTCAGCCCCGGTCACAACCGATTCCGCGAACGAGACGCCATCCGCCACCGCGAGCGGCTCGAGCCCGGCAAGGTCCAACAAACTCGGGGCCACATCGGCCAGCGTCACCGGAGTCTCCAGCCGCGTACCCGGCTTGGTCCCCCCCGTGTCGTGGACGATCAGTGGAACGTGCAGCACCTCGTCGTAGAGGTTGATCGAGTGGTAGAGCCAATCGTGCTGCCCCAGCCCCTCGCCGTGGTCCGCCGTCACGGTGGTGATGCGTCGCCGCCGGCTCTTGGCGTTGGCTCCTTCCAACAAACGGCCGATCTGATCGTCGGCGAACGCCACCTCGGCGTGATAGCGCTGGACCAGCCGGCGCAACCGATTCGGGTTGCGTGCGTCCGGAGCGCTTCGCCCCTCGAGTTCGAGTCGCCGTCGCGGAACCCGCTCGACGTAGCCGTCCGGCGGCTCGTACGGATCGTGGGGGTCGAACAAGTGCACGAAGAGGAAGTAGGGTTCGGGCGCGTCCTCGAGCCAGGCCAGTGCGGCATCGACCGCCACATCGGCCCGCCGATCGAAGCCACCGAAATCGTGCTTCAGGAAAAACATCCCGGGGGTGCCGCGCTCCTTCGGAACCGTCGCGCCCTCTTCGGGGAAATGACTGTCGTATACGGCGAAGCCCTGGTTCCAGCCGAACCGAACATCGAGCACGAAGCTCGAGACGAAGCCCGCCGAGGCGTAGCCGGCGCTCGTAAAGCGCTCGGCGATGAATTCGAGCTCGCCGGGCAGCACCAGACCGTTCCGAATGACGCGATGCTGCA
>Ga0055584_100007264_pt1 | contig 10879 bp, 5 predicted proteins | sample OSDHelmetaG_FD_58716 | JGI IMG/M metagenome (GOLD analysis project Ga0055584, IMG submission 58716) | Pelagic marine sediment microbial communities from the LTER site Helgoland, North Sea, for post-phytoplankton bloom and carbon turnover... | ecosystem: Environmental > Aquatic > Marine >...
CCATCTCTGATTTCTTTGGTTAAGTAAATTTATGCATTTGTGCGATTTGTTATACACACAACAGCAGTCTGCTAGAGTTTACATGGAGTAGAAGTCGAATATTACTGTATGATTCAGACCGAGTGGACTATTTTGATGGAGATAAAAGAATGGGCCTATCCGTAAGATGCATTAAAGGATAAGTTCAAATAAAAATCAGAATGTCCTCAAAATCAATTTACACCATTCATAATTTGATTTAGTAATTTAGTCAGAACATAAACAAAACGAACCAATGAACAGCTCCTTAAAATTTAAGTACAGCTTATCAATTTCAGCTGCACTACTTCTATGTTTATTCTTTTCAATTCCTACTCAGTCTTACGCACAAAAACTTTCTACTGATGAGATGGATCAGCTTAAGTTTAGACACATAGGTCCCATAGGAAATAGAATTATATCTGTAGCAGGCATCCCGGGTGACCCTATGACTTATTTTGTAGGTGCAGCATCTGGTGGAATTTGGAAAACAGAAGATGGTGGACTTGCCTGGAAACCTATTTTCGATGATAAGGATGTTCATTCTATAGGTTCTTTAGCTATAGCTCCATCCGATAGTGAAATTATTTATGCTGGTACTGGAGAGTCATCTATTAGGTCTAATGTCTCTATTGGAAATGGAGTATGGAAATCCACAGATGGTGGAGAGACATGGAATCATTCTGGGTTAAAAAACTCCGGCAGAATAGGTCGAATTATTGTTCATCCTGATAATCCAGATATGGTCTATGCTGCTGTACTAGGTCATGGTTATAGTCCTCAAAAAGAACGAGGAATCTGGAAATCTTCAGATGGAGGTAAGACTTGGAAACAAGTTCTTCATGTAGATCAAAATACAGGAGCTTCAGATATAGAATTGAATCCTGAAAACCCAAGAATCATGTATGCCGGAATGTGGCAACTTGAACTAAAGACTTGGATAAGAGTAAGTGGTGGAAAAGGTAGTGGTTTGTATAAATCTACAGATGGTGGCGAAAGTTGGAAGAAAATAGAAGATAAAGGACTACCTAAAAAACCTGTTGGGAAAATAGCAATAACTGTAACTCCTGATGATCCAGATAGAGTCTATGCATTAATAGAAACTGGAGATGGAGTGCCATATGATGGTGAAGAAACTGATAGTGGTGAACTGTGGCGATCTGATAATCGTGGCGAAAATTGGAAGCTCATGAGTCATGATAGAAATATGGGCGGTCGTCAGGCTTATTATACGCACTGTGAGGCAGCTCCTGATAATGCGAATGTTATCTATTTTATGGCTTCTGGATTTTACACAAGCATAGATGGAGGAGCAACTATAAGTGCTGCATCCAGGGCGGATCAACCGAATTGGGATCATCACGCTATGTGGATAGATCCGACAGAACCAGATAGAATGATAGTAGTAGGTGATGGAGGACTTTCTATTTCTAGAAATAAAGGAAAATCATGGCATCGAGTACAATTGGCCATTGCTCAATTGTATCATGTCACTACTGATAATGCTGTCCCTTACAATGTTCTTACTAATAGACAAGATGGCCCTGCTATGAAAGGCCCAAGCCGAACTGGAACTGGTGGAAGAAGAGGCGGCCTGATAAGTAATGGTATGTGGCATGATGTAGGAGGAGGAGAAAGTGGTTTTGCTACTGCAGATCCTACTGATCACAATATTGTTTGGTCTAGTGCTTCAGGAAGAGGGCCGCTAGGTGGAATAGTAACCAGATATGATGAAAGAACAAGACAATTCAGACATGTAGAAGTATGGCCAGAGCAAACCACCGGACATCCAGCTAAAGATGTGAAATATAGATTCCAATGGACCTTCCCTTTATTAATCTCCCCTCATGATAATGAAACCATCTACGTGACAAGCCAGCATGTACATAAGACTACTAATAGAGGGCAGAGTTGGGAAGTAATAAGTCCAGATTTATCATTAGATGATGAATCTATGCAAGGATTTTCTGGAGGTCTTACTGGTGATAATATCAATGTGGAATATGGCAATGTCATATATGCTTTGGATGAATCTCCAGTAGAAAAGGGAGTACTTTGGGCTGGCACCAATGATGGTCTAGTTCATATAAGTAGAAATGGTGGAGACACTTGGGAAAATGTAACCAGAAACATTCCTGGGCTTCCAAAATTAGGAGTCGTAAGAAATATCAATGCTTCTAAATGGGATGCTGGGAAAGCATATATCTCAGTTGAATTTCACCAAGTGGGAAATTTTGCTCCTTATGCATACAAAACCAGTGACTATGGAAAATCATGGACGAAAATTGTCTCTGGAATTCCAGTAAATCAATTGAGTTATGTTAGGAACATAAAAGAAGATCCAGTAAGAGAAGGACTCCTTTATTTGGGTACAGAGAATGCATTGTACCTATCTTATGATGATGGTAGATCATGGCAGTCTATGATGACAAATCTTCCTCCAGCACCAATGTATTGGATTGATATTCAAGAAGAGTTTAATGATTTGGTGATAGGCACTTATGGAAGAGGCATATGGATAATGGACGATTTATCTTCCATTCAGCAAATGAATACAGATATTACTAAGTCGACTGCACATTTGTTCAAACCTAAAAAAATGATCAGGTTTAGGCCTGTGACTGGCAATATGCAGTTCTTCCCAGAACCTCATTTTGGCAATGATCCTCCATATGGCGGAGCTATAGATTATTGGCTTTTAGAAAACAATGATGATGTCAAATTGCATATTGTAGATAGTAATGGAGATACAATAAGAACACTAAAACACAAAGGCAAAAAAGGAATCAACAGGGTGATGTGGGATTTCAAGGGAGAGGCATCAGATGATATGGACCTACATATGAAACCACTTCATGCCAATTGGTTTGAGATGGATAAAAATGGAAATCGCAAATCTTTAGTTGGTAAAATCTCTGTAATTTCTCCTCCAGGTATGTATACTGTAAAGACTACTATTGGGGAATCGTCTTTCGAGCAGCCAATTGAACTCGTTAAAGATCCAAACTCTGAGGGGACAGAACAGGACATCATGGCCCAAGTAAACATGCTTAATTCTCTTAAAAATGATATGAATGCAACCACAGCTATTATAGATAAAGTTGAAGATTTAAGAAAACAACTTAAGGATATAGATCAAATGCTCTCTACAACTCAGAGAAAGCTACTTAAAGAGGATATTTCATCACTTTCTGAGGTACTTGTATCGTTTGAAAGTAAACTAATGCAGTTAAAAGCAACTGGTTTTGGTCAGGATGTTGTAAGGTGGCACGCAAAACTCGCAGAGAAAATATTCTATTTAGCCAGTACAGTTGCAACAGCTGACTTTGCTCCTGCAGATCCTCATATTGAAGTACATGAATTATTACAATCAAGAATAACAGAATATCAATCTGAACTTAAAAACATCATTGAAAATGATGTGAATGCATTTCAAGAGAAACTAAAAGGCAATCAGATTCATCTTATGAGTATCAATGAATAAAGCTGATTTAAAAATAAAAAGGGGACATTTCAATTGAGATGTCCCTTTAATTTTTGAAGTAAAATCTTCCTTTAGAGCTTATGATTTTACTGTATTTACGATATAACTTGCCACTCTGTAAGGATCGGCATTAGAAGCTGGTCTTCTGTCTTCTAACCATCCACTCCAATCATTTTCAGGCACTGCAATTGGTATTCTTATGGAAGCTCCCCTATCAGAAATACCCCATGAGAATTTCTTAATAGACTGAGTCTCATGTTTACCAGTTAACCTCTGATCATTATATGCACCATATGCTGCAATAGCCTCCTTAATTCTGGTCTTTGGTCTGAACTTTTCACATACCTCTTCGAAAACTTCTCTTTTCCCCGCAGTTCTTAGAATTTCATTAGAAAAGTTAGCATGCATACCTGATCCATTCCAATCCGTATCTCCAAGTGGTTTTGGATGATAATCGATTACAATTCCATACTTTTCCGCTGTCCTATCTAAAAGATATCTTGTAACCCAATGCTGATCTCCAGCAAGTTTAGCTCCTTTAGCAAAAGTTTGATACTCCCATTGACCCGCTGCAACTTCAGCATTAATCCCTTCTACTAGAAGTCCCGCTTCTAAGCATATATCTAGATGTTCTTCAATGATCTCTCTTCCAAATGCATTATTAGCACCTACAGAACAGTAATAAGGGCCTTGAGGTGCTGGAAATCCAGAAATAGGGAATCCCAATGGTCTATTTGTGTCAGGATCAACTAGGAAATATTCCTGCTCAAAACCGAACCAAAAATCATTATCATCATCATTTATTAAAGCACGTTGATTGGTCGAATGCGGAGTGCCATCTGCATTAAGAACTTCCGTCATCACCAAATGTCCATCTTTTCTATCAGGATCAGCACAAATGTATACTGGCTTCAACAAGCAATCCGATGATCCACCTGAAGCTTGATTAGTTGACGAACCGTCAAAGGACCACATTGGCAAATCCTCAATTTTTCCTGTAAATTTTTTGGCATCAATGATTTTAGTTTTTGACCTCATCATTTGAGTCGGCTCTGCCCCATCAAGCCATATATATTCTAATTTTACAACAGACATCAATATTTTGTTTTTGTTGACACAAATTTAGATTAACATTATCCCGAGAAATTTGGAAAAATATGAGCCATGTTATAGTCATGAACATCTTTAAAGGTATATATGATTGATAATCAGATGTTTAAAAGATTGTATTTTGTTATGTCTAATATGAAGCTGAGAATTCTAAAAAATAGAACAAAGTCCTCTTATTTATCATTTTTTGGTGTTTTGGGGCTGTTTTTTCAGCTAAATGCTCAAAATAATGAGCAAAATTCAAGTTTTGACCTTTCAGCTGATGTCCTACTCACTATTGAAGAATATTTAGAATCTGCCGAAGGGGAAAACACCATTGACGTTCTGGAACTGGTTGAGTATTTAGAACAAATAGCACAGTATAAGCTTGAACTAAATACTCTTACTAAAGAAGAACTGAATAGTCTTCAGCTTCTTACGGATATTCAGGTCAACAACTTTTTTGAATATCGTTCAAATCTAGGACCGTTTATAAGTGTCCATGAGATTCAGGCTATACCCACTTTTGATCCCAATTCTATTCAACGAATAATTCCCTTTCTAAAGCTAAATTCTGAAGTTGAATCCGCTGTCACTAATATTCAGGAAAAAATATCGAATGCAGACCATGAAATAATTCTAAGATCTCAACGGAACTTGGAGACCTTAGCTGGTAGCAAAGAAGAAAATGGATTTCTTGGTGATCAGTACAGACATTTTTTCAGGTATAGATTTAAAGCTGATAATATACAAGCTGGTATCCTTGCCGAAAAGGACATTGGAGAAGAATGGTTTAAGGGGAATAATAAAACTGGTTTTGATTTTTACAGCTATCATTTATCAATAAAATATTTAAACAAAAGGCTCAACAGGATTATTCTTGGAGACTATACAGTTAGTATGGGGCAGGGATTGATATTGCATAATCAATTTGGAAGAGGTTTGTCTTCATTTACTACCAATATCAAGAAAAGAAATGGCACATTCAGGCAATATACAGCAAGAAATGAGGTGAATTATTTCAAAGGGATAGCTCTGAATTTTAATGTAACAGATAAAATTGATTTAAAACTATTTGGAAGTAGAAATTTGATTGATGGAACTTTAAAGGACATTGATAATGATGGTTTCTTTGAATCATTCTCTTCTATAGATGTGAGTGGCAATCATAGATCAGATCGAGAGGCAAGTAAGAAAAATCAGATAAACCGTACAACTTATGGTGGGGTTCTATCTTTTGAATCAACCTCAAGCAAAGTAAGTATCAACTTGCTTTCTGATCAATTTGACAAAACTTTTGAAAGAACACTAAGGCCTGATAATATCTTCTTTCCTAGGGAAAAAAACTATAACAATATTAGTATTGACTTTAGTCATACTTGGAAAAGTATCAACCTTTTTGGAGAGTCTGCATACAGCCAAGGCGGAGGGACTGCACACATTTTTGGTACTTTGATTTCTCTAGACCCTAAATTGGATTTGGCCTTAATATATAGAAATTATGCACGAGACTATGCAGCCATAACACCAAATTCTTTTGGTCAAGGAACTAATAGTTCAAATGAAAAAGGCACTTATTTAGGTCTCGAATATCGCCTTAGTCGTTCACTATCCATTAATGCATATGCAGACTTTTCTGGTAATCCATGGCTTAGATTCAGAGTTGACAAACCTGGTAGTAATACAGATTATCTGATTAAGGTTAACTATGTAGTCAAAAGAAAAATGAACGCTTACGTTCTTTTCAAAACAGAGAGAGGAATTAGGAATACAACTGAGGAGTCCCCTATCGATTTTACAATATCTCATCGGTTATCCAAAATCAGATTCCATCTTAGTCAAAAAATTACGGATGCTATAGAAATTAGAAATCGAGCAGAGTTCACATTCTTTAAAAATAATGAGGAAAGCCATAAGGGAATTCTCTTATACCAAGATTTTCTATATAGAAAGACTGGGAGTCCGTTTTCTTTGACAAGTAGGTTTTTATGGTTTGATATAAAAGATTTTGATGCACGGATTTACACCTATGAAAATGATGTTCTGAATGATTTCTTTGTTCCTTTCTTCAGTGGCAATGGTATCAGATATTATGCTAATCTCAGATATCGAGCTTCAAGATCAATCACCTTAGAATTGAGATGGGCCCAGACCAAATACTTTGATAGATCATCCATAAGTAGTGGGTTGACAGAGATAGAAGGAAGTGTAAACACCAATGTAAAAGCTCAGGCAAGAATAAGGTTTTAATTTATTCAAAATCTGGGTACAACAGATATTTGGCACGTATTCTCTTGTAATCAATCAAGTCATTAGTCCATGTTTCTCTGATCTCGTCTGAAGTCAATCCTGCAATAATTTGTTTTTTCAAGGTGTCACTTCCAGCTAACTTATCAAAGAAATTATTGTCTATAAAGAACGGAGTCTCCTTATCAATGAAATCCTTATGTACTTGAATTAGATAATCTAAATCAATTCGTTTAACGTCAATTAACTGAGATGTAGCTATTTGACTAAGGTCCAAACCAAAACATTCCTTATTCTCGTGTTTAGGATATTTAGCACCTTCCCCACTTCTAGGGATGTAGCTGAAATCATAGTTTTCTTTTAATGCGGGATGACCAATGACTTGAAACTGATCCGAGGTACCTCTTCCTACTGAAGCATGAGTCCCTTCAAAATAACAAAGGCTGGGATAAAGCAAGATTGACCTTAGATTTGGGAGATTGGGAGATGGTTTAATCGGAAGCTGACAAACAATGTTATGGTTATAATTCTCCAATTTAACTATTTTTAAAGTAGCTTCAACCTCATTAGACAACCAGTTCTCCCCATTGATCATCATTGCATACTCCCCTATTGTGAGCCCATATACCACTGGCACAGTATGCATTCCTACGAATGAAGAAAATTCCTTTTTTAATACCGGCCCATCCACATAAAAACCGTTTGGGTTTGGTCGATCCAAAACAATAAGTGGAATATCATTTTCTGCTGCTGCTTCCATCACATAATGCAATGTAGAAATGTAAGTATAGAACCTAACACCTACATCCTGAATATCAAAAACGAGTATATCTACATCTTGTAAATCAGCTTCTGTGGGTTTTTTCTTTTTACCATATAATGAAATAATAGATGCCAAGTCTTTCTTCTCATCCACAACGTATTCTCCAGCATCTGCCTTTCCCATATATCCATGTTCAGGAGCAAATATTTTAGTGACATGGATACCTAGGCTAATCAGACTATCCACAACATGAGTTTCTTTAATCATACTTGTATGATTGACCACCATACCAACCCTTTTGCCATGCAATTGGTCAATATAGGATTCGATCTGATATGCTCCAGGCTTGATGTCAGTTTCTTGATTTGATTTGTGTTTTTCAGAAGAAGTACATATAAAAGAAAAAAGTAATATTATTGATACGAGTAAAACTTTCAATATTCTAGAATTTGGATTCAAAATACGCTATAACGGAAATAATAACTAGTGGATTAAATTTTAAAGTTGATAGGATCATCCATATATCTTCTTTTGTAGTAGATCAAAACGAAATCAAATCTCATATTACCACATATATCAACCCTGAAAGAACATTAGACCCAGACTATATCAAAAGTACAGGGATAGTAAATGATAATATAAAGTTTTCACCAAAATTCTATGAAAAGGCGAAATCATTAATTCAGCTATGGTCTGGATGTAACATACTATCTGTGAGCCCAAGAATCACTTTAACATTTCTCAAAAAGGAATTTAAATCTCTAGGGTTTGATTTCTCTCAAAATATAGGACAATACAGTGATCTCGTCAATCCTGAATATCCTCAAATTGATCTAATAGAGGACAAAGCAAGAATTCTAACAAACTACTTTTTAGAATTTGGAACGGATACTCCAATTACAAAAAAGGATTTCACACCAAGAGCATTCTTAGAAAAAGAAATAAAGTTGATGCCAAATGAATGCGGCATATACATACTAAAAAATGAAAATGGTACTGTAATCTATATTGGTAAAGCCATAAAAATTAGAACAAGGCTTAGACAACATTTTAGGAACCTAAATAGCAAGGGTTTTAAAATCCATAGAATGGTATCAGCAATAGAGCATCAAATAACAGAAAGTGAATTATTTGCACTTCTCATAGAACAGCATCATATTCTAAAGTACAAGCCTGAACTCAATAAAGCCCTCAGAAACAATATATATAAATACGAATTACGCTACTTAAAAGATGTTAATCAAAAGGATAAGTTTGAGATCTTACCAGTTGGAAAATCTACTATAGGTCATTCTGTTAAGAGGTTTAGATCAAGAAAATCTGCTTTAGCTTTTATTTTGCATCTGACTCATACTTACGACATTAAAGCTGGTCAAATTAAGTGTCATAGAATGTCAAAAGAGAGTTTTCAAAAAGCATTGGATAATTTAGAATTTGAAAATGAAACAGAGATACCGGGCAGTATACCACTATCAGAGTTAGTAATAATAATTAATCCTTTTTACAAAGGAAAATATATTGTTGAAGAAAAGGGATTTCCTAATTCCCATGCAATTATTGAAAATGGGTTCTTTCTTGGCCTATCCCTCACTCCTACTTCTGGATTATCTTTTGAAAAAATAAAGGAAAATATAGAGTATCCATACCAATCAGAATATGCCTTAAGTCAGAATATTAGATATCTGCAAGAGGGACTACTTAAAATTACCCGTCATTAATGCTATGTTTTCTTCTCAATGCGAATTATGATTTGGTAATAAGGAGCATTAAACTTGTTAAACGAATCAACGAGCATTATGACAACTCCTTGTCAATACTGGAGTTTAGATCAACCTTTGAGTAAAACTTGCTCAGAAAGCACCATAATATAATCGCTATGCCAACGATACTAGGTAGAAAAAACCCAAATGCAAATCTTGATGAAATAGGTTTAGATAAGGTTGATCAGTTTTGGAATCTGTCCCCAGCAGCTCTGATCGAAAAGACATTGATTCTAGGGCAAGGTGAATTAGCCCATTCTGGGGCTTTGAAAATAGAAACTGGAAAATTCACAGGTAGATCTCCTAAAGACAGATATATTGTAAAGGATGCAATAACTTCTGAGACTGTGGACTGGGGGCTTATTAACAAGCCTTTTGAGCAGTCAGATTTTACAATCCTTCGAAATGAAGTAACAGAATATTTAAATCAAAAGGATCACGTTTATGTCAGAGATGTATATGCCAGTGCCAATTTAGATTATAGACTTGATATAAGAGTGGTCACCGAGTATCCTTGGCAAAACCTATTTGTTAGAAATATGTTTTTGCGTATAGGAAGTAAAAAGAACTTGGAAGCGTTTACTCCTAATTGGACGATCCTATGTGCTCCAGGCTATCTTGCAAATCCTAAAAAACATGGTACAGTAGCTGAAAACTTTGCAATCATAAATTTTACAGAAAAATGTATCATTATAGGTGGGACTGCTTATACTGGTGAGATCAAGAAAGGAATATTCTCAGTACTAAATTTCAAACTTCCACATGAAAAGAATGTTCTCTCCATGCATTGCTCTGCCAATGTAGGTAAAAAAGGAGATACTTCGCTATTTTTTGGACTGTCAGGCACAGGAAAAACTACCCTGTCAACAGACTCCGAAAGAAAACTTATAGGAGATGATGAACATGGTTGGTCTACTGGAAGTGTATTTAATTTCGAAGGTGGCTGCTACGCTAAAACCATAGATCTCTCAGAGGCAAAGGAGCCGCAAATATTCAAGGCCATAAAATTTGGTGCTCTTTTGGAAAATGTAAAATTCTCAGATGGTGAGAATAATATGGTGGACTATTCAAATGATTCCATCACACAAAATACTCGTGTAAGCTATCCAATAGATCATATAGAAAATATTGTTTACAACAGTAGAGGAGATATTCCTGAAAATATATTCTTTTTGACTTGTGATGCTTTTGGAGTTTTACCTCCTATTTCAAAATTGAACAATGCTCAGGCTATGTACCACTTCCTCTCTGGGTATACTGCTAAAATTGCGGGAACAGAAACCGGAATTGTAGAACCAGAGGCAACGTTTTCTGCATGTTTTGGAGCACCTTTCCTTCCTCTTCCACCTACTTACTATGCAGATCTATTAGGTAAAAAGATAGCTTTAGGTAGTAAGAAAAATCAAGACATCAAAGTATGGCTTGTTAACACCGGTTGGTCTGGAGGAGCATTTGGAGAGGGCCAAAGAATGCCATTGTCCTTTACTAGAGGTATGATTAAAGCAGCATTGGATAGAA
>Ga0055584_100007265_pt1 | contig 10878 bp, 7 predicted proteins | sample OSDHelmetaG_FD_58716 | JGI IMG/M metagenome (GOLD analysis project Ga0055584, IMG submission 58716) | Pelagic marine sediment microbial communities from the LTER site Helgoland, North Sea, for post-phytoplankton bloom and carbon turnover... | ecosystem: Environmental > Aquatic > Marine >...
ATCTCAAACCATGCCCATCGCTTCCCGCTGCTTTTTTGTCCAGGCCTGGGAAAGCCTGTCAAGAATGATGGCGAGCAGCACTACTCCAAGCCCGGCCTCCAGCGAGATGCCGATACTGGCGCGATTCATGCCATCGAAAACCTGCAGTCCAAGACCTCGCCCGCCGATTAGCGGAGTAACGACTTCCATCGCCAGCGCCATCATGATGCCCTGGTTGATACCGACCATGATGGCGGGTATCGCCATCGGAATCTTGACCTTGGTGAGCGTTTGCCTGAGGTTGGCACCGAAGGAGTTGGATACTTCGTTGATCTCCACCGGCAGTTCCCGTATGCCGAGCGTAGTACAGCGCACCAGGGGCGGCAGTGCGTAAATCACGGTAGCGATGACCGAGGGCACCTGCCCTGCACCGAATAACATGATCACCGGCACCAGGTAGACAAAAACCGGCATGGTCTGCATGGTATCGAGTATCGGTCGGATTAGCGTATCTGCGGTCTTGCTGTAAGCCGAGAGTATGCCCAGCGGCACACCGATTACGAAGCAGATCAGAACGGAGACGATGACCGTGGTCAGGGTGATCATGCCGAAAGTCCACAGGTTGGCCGCACCGATAAACAGAAACCCCAACAACGTCACGATAGCAAGGCCGCGACCACTGAACAGAAAGGCACCGATGGTAAATACGGCAGTTGTATACCACCATGGCAGGCCCTTGAGAAAACTGTTGAGCGGATTGATCAGTCCGTAATACAGGCTTTCCTTGATCGTCAGCGTGATCGAATAGAACAGCTTGTTGGCTACCAGCTCATCCATGGACTGGTTTACAGGCGTACGAAAGCGGTATTCCCATTCGCGCGGGAAGTTGCCGTAGAGATCGGTGTAGGCTTCCAGTAATAACAGCAGGCCGATCAACACCAGGCTGGCGATCAGAAAGCTGCGCGCCAGCAACATCTCGCGCAGGCGTTCACTGAAATCGGAATTAAACAGGGCAACCAGCTTGCACACCACGAGGGTTACCAAAAGGGTAACCAGGTTGCCTAACTCAGCGATCTGGCGCCATACCCAGTCGATGCCGTATTCCAGATAAAGTATCGGCTTGATACTGTCCATACTCTGCGGAAACAGGCGGAACTCGTGATCGTAATTGCTCGCGCTGGTGTGATCGTTATGCCCCATCGCGTAGGTAACCCGATCCAGCATGACCGCCATCAGCACGATGGCGAGGCCGCCTTCCAGCGCCTTGCCTACGTTAAGGCGCACCAGCCCCTGGTAGACGATATCACCCAGACCGGGCGAGCCGATAAAGGTCGCCAGCACCACCAGCGCCAGCGCCATCATTACCGTCTGGTTGATACCGAGCTTGATAGACGGCATGGCGAGCGGCAACTTGACCTTGATCAGAGATTGAATTCGCGTGGCACCAAATGAAGTGGCAGCCTCGTCGATTCCAGCGGGCACCTGCCGAATGCCAAGATTGGTGAGCCTGACCACTGGCGGCAGCGCGTAAATCACGGTCGCCAGGATAGCGCCCGGTGGACCAATACCAAACAGATAGAAGGCGGGAATCAGATATACGAATGCCGGCAGGGTCTGCATGGTGTCAAGGATCGGTTTCATTACCGCTTCGACACGATCGTTCTGTGAGGCCGCGATCCCCATCAGCACGCCGAGCACAATCGACATCAGGATGGATATACTCATCAGACTGAGTGTTTCCATCGATTCATCCCAGAAATCAAGCACTAGCCAGGAACTGACTGCAATGATGGCGAGCAGACCGAGCCGCAGCCCACCGTAGCCAAAGGCCGGTAATATCAGAATAACGAAGATCACCTGCCACTGGGTGAAGGTCAGGAAATCGACCAGCCCCACGTAGAGCCACACGGCACCGCCCGCGATGGCGCGCGTGGTCGGCTGTATGTAAGGCCTTATCCAGGCATCGAAGACATCCACCTGCGCGGCGAAGGGAAATGCATCACTCCAGCTTTGTGGAAAAACAGTTTCCGGGACGCTGAATTTCCACACAATCAGCGACAACGAAAACAGCGCGACGGTAATAACCCAGCCACGGTGCTCTTCCCACAGATTGCCGAACCAGCCGGTTCGACTGCCATCGTCGATGACTGCGCTCATATACTCCACCCAGAACTGTAATCGCACAAGCTTAACGTCGATCGTCGTGGCCTGCAACCGCATCCCCGCAGCATTGCAGGGCTTCATCGATCGGGCTAAGATAGCCGGCAGTTACTGTCCACAACACGAGTAATACTAATGTCCGACAGCCCCAAGATAGTCTGTAATCACATCTGGAAAATATTCGGCACCTACCCCGAGCGTACCCTGGAAACGATCGACCGCTCGCTGTCGCGCGCCGAAGTCCAGGAACAGACCGGCCATGTCATAGCCGTGAAAGACGTTTCATTCCAGATCAACAAGGGTGAAACCTTTGTTGTCATGGGTCTGTCCGGTAGCGGCAAGTCGACGCTGGTGCGTTGCATCTCGCGCCTGATCAAGCCGACCGCGGGTGAAATGATCATCGATGGCGAAGACATCATGGATTACAACGATGAGAAACTGACACAGTTGCGCCGCTTTCGCATGAGCATGGTGTTTCAGCATTTCGGCCTGTTCCCGCATCGCAAGGTGATCGATAACATCTCCTTTGGTCTCGAAATCCGCGGCGTCCCCAAGAAGGAGCGTCGCCAGATTGCAATGGAGGTACTTGAAAAAGTCGGCCTGCACGGCTGGGCCGACCATTACCCGCGCGAACTCTCCGGTGGCATGCAGCAACGCGTCGGTCTTGCGCGCGCCATGGCGGTGGACCCGGAGATCCTGATTTTTGACGAGCCCTTCAGCGCCCTCGACCCGTTGATTCGTCGTGAAATGCAGGACGAGCTGATCAGCATCCAGGCCGAAGTGCAGAAGACCATGATTTTTATCACCCATGACTTCCTCGAGGCGATCAAGATGGGTGACCACATCGCCATCATGAAAGATGGCGAGATATCACAAATTGGCACGCCCGAGGAAATCGTCGCCAACCCGATCGATGACTACGTGCGCGAATTCACCGAGGACGTTCCTCGCTACAAGGTATTGAGCGTTGGCAAGATCATGCGTGAAGCCTCAACGGCGGCAGAAGCCAGCGATGCGCCAAGGGTTAGCGAAAGCGCCAAACTGGATTCGCTGATCGACATCGTGATTGCCGCCGATGGACCTTTGGCAGTGGTCGACAAAAAGGATCACATTGTCGGTGAAATCGACCAGTCAATGATTTTAAAAGCAATGGACAGCCGTTCCTGAGTGCCATTCAATGCCGTCCTTACCCCCGCTAAGCAAACCTTTGAGCGAACACCCCGAAAACTCATTTACGCTCTCGTCCGAGTACTACCTGTCCCATGAACTGTACGAACTGGAAAAGCGGCAGATCTTTTACCGGACCTGGCAATATGTCACGCATCAAACCATGTTGCCCGATGTCGGTGACTACACCACCTTGACCCTGTGTGACGAAAACATCTTCGTTATTCGCTCCAGCGATAACCAGTTGCGCGCCTTTTATAACGTCTGTCGACACCGGGCACATGAATTGCTTCAGGGTAGCGGAAATTCACGCAAGCTGATCGTCTGCCCCTATCACGCGTGGTCTTACAGTAATAGCGGTGAGCTGTTAAATGCGCCCTTGAGTGAGCATCGCAGCGAGTTCGACAAAAGCGCTTTCTGCCTGCGCGAGATCCGTCTGCAAACTTTTTGCGGATTCGTGTTTGTTAATCTGGACGATCAATGCGAGAGCCTGCAATCGATCGCCGGTGACCTCGAACAGGACATACGCGAAAAAGTGCCGTATCTTGACGAGCTCAGGTTTGTTGGCGCCAATTTGCTCGGTGAGACACGTCTGCAGGCAGGCTGGAAAGTCGTGGTCGACAACTACGTGGAATGCTACCACTGCCGTCCCGCACACCGGGACTTCGCGTCGCTAATCGATATGAACACTTACCAGACGGACGTCTTTCAACACTGGTCACGGCAGATCGGTGGCGATATCCATTACACCAACAGCGCCTATGAAGTTGATCCGGCTATCGGCATGCAGAACTCTTTTTTCTGGTATCTATGGCCTAACACCACCTTCAACATTCTTCCCGGCTCGAACGAGCTGGGTGTCTTTGTGGTGCGCCCGACCGGCGTCGGCAGTTGCGATTTTGGCGGGCATTCCTTTAGTGCTGACGGCAAGGTGTACCAGCCGCGCGTTGACTACACGGCCAATGTTCTGGCGCCTGAGGACATCGAGCTTTGTGAGTCGGTTCAGCGCGGCCTGCGCTCGCTCAGTTATGATCAGGGTGCCTTCATGGTTAATCCTGCCAGTCCCGGCGAAAGTGAACACGCTTTACACCATTTTCACCGAATGGTGCATTCAGCCCTGGCGCACAATTAGCCTGCCGTCGCCGTCCGCCATCGACCACTCGGGATGATCGGGAGACTGCTATCGACGCCATGCCGCCGCAAGCTGGCGTAAACCCGACCAGTCGAACCCATTCAGGACCTGCCCCTTTGCCGAAAAAGCAACCCATTTGCGTCCCTGCTTGCTCGCCGGTCAAAAACCGGCAGCTGAAGACTTCAACGACCCGAGCCGGGAACGCCTGGAGCCTTCGCTTGCCCAATAGACAGAATTCAGCTGCCGTATTGAAATTTTAATCTTTATTTTGCTACTTTAAGGGCCTTATCGCTGTTTTTTCAATGGCCTTATTCAACTACACTGTGCACCCCTGATCCAACATATGGAGAAGGTCTTTAGGCCAAAAGGGATTTATCCCGCGCCTTGATACATTACCGCCAAAACAGGATTGACCAGTGTCAGAACAAGCCTCAACTCGCAAACCACGGCTATGGCTATGGCTATTGCTTGTGTTATTGCTGGTCGCAGCCATAGTGGGCTCACTCGCCTACCAGAAATTCCTGCAAATTCAGCAGCAGATCGCCCAGGGAAGCCAGGTGCCACCGCCGATCAGCGTCACCGTAGCGACAGCAAAAGCCGCCACGTGGGAAACCCGCGTCGCTGCGATCGGCAGTCTGGTTGCCTTTCAGGGGGTTAACGTGACCACCGAAGTCTCGGGCGTCATCACCGCGATCACTTTCGACTCAGGCAACACAATTGCCAAAAACAAATTACTGGTCGAGCTCGACAACCGCACCGAAATGGCTAATCTCGAAGCGGCACGCGCTCGACTCGCGTCGGATAACAGTCAGTATCAACGGCTGCTCAAACTGAAAGACAAGTCATTTGTAACCAAAAACGATATCGACACTCAGGCTGCACTGGTTGATATCTCTGAAGCGGAAGTCAGAATCGCCCAGGTCGCACTGGACAAGAAGCGCATTTATTCACCATTTTCGGGCAAATTGGGAATTCGCCAGGTAGACCTGGGGGAATATGTGGCACCGGGGGACAACATCGTGACCCTGCTGTCACTCGATAAGCTTTACCTCGATTTCACCCTGCCCGAAGCCAACTTCAATGACCTGGTGGATAATCAATCTCTTGAGTTCAAGGTGCGTTCCTACCCCGACCAGCTGTTCAGCGCAAGGGTCGAGGCCTGGAATCCCCAGCTCGATGTAAACACGCGCAATGTCGCTATTCGTGCCATCGTCGATAATCCCAAGGGATTGCTGGCACCCGGCATGTTTGCCGACATCAGTCTCAGCTCGCAACGCCAGGTAGCGGTCATGACGGTTCCGGAAACCTCGATTTTCTACAACATTTACGGTGAAGCCGCCTATGTACTGGAACTGCAGCCAGCCAGTGAAGGTAGTTCAGAGCCCGACTATCGACTCGCGGCGCGACAGATTGACGTATTGTATCGCCGCGACGGTATTGCCGGTGTCCTCAGCGGCCTGCAGGCTGATGATATCGTGGTGACCTCGGGGCAGCTCAAGCTCTACCCGAGCCTGCGGGTCAGCATCGTCGATGACGTTGCCGAATTCCCCACCACCGTTCAGTAAGTGCCGTGTTAACCGATTACTTCATCAAACGTCCGGTACTGTCGCTGGTCGTCAGCACGATGATCGTGTTGATGGGCATACAGGCCTTTTTTGATACCCAGGTGCGCCAGTATCCCGAACTGGAAACCTCGGTCATCACCATTACCACGGCCTATCCGGGCGCCAGTGCTGAACTGATTCAGGGCTTCGTTACCACCCCGATCCAGCAGGTCGTATCGAGCACCAAGGGCATCGACTTTGTCCGCTCGAGCAGCAGCAACAGCGTGTCGGTGGTCGAAGTGCACATGAAACTCGGTGTCGACGCCGATGTTGCACTCACCGAGGTCAGCACCAAGGTTTCCTCCATTCGCGGTGAATTACCTGCCGAAACCGAGGACCCGGTCATCGCCAAACTGGCAGCCGAGGGTTTCGCGCTGGCCTACTACAGTTTCTATAGTGAAACTCTCTCCGACGTCGAAATCACCGATTACCTGCTGCGCACCATTCAACCAGCACTCTCTACCGTCAACGGTGTTGGCCAGGCGGAGATCCTGGGCGGAAAAACCTATTCCATGCGCGTGTGGATGGACCCGGTGCGCATGGCCGCTCTCAAGGTATCGGCCGCAGACCTGGTAAACGCGATCAACGTTGACAATTATCAGTCGGCGGCCGGTAAGGTACGCGGCGGGCTGGTACAGACCGACGTCAATGCGGTTACCGATTCGGCCGATCCAGCTGTCTTCGAGCGCTTCGTCATCCGCGACGAAGGCAGCAATCTGGTTCGACTTGGCGACGTTGCCGACATCGAACTCGGTGCTGAGAACTACGATTCACTCATCATGTTCGACAACGTGCCGTCGATTTATATCGGTATCAACGGCACTACCGACGGTAATCCGTTGACCACAATCAAACTGGTCAGTGCCGAGCTCGAAAAGATGAAAAGCTCATTTCCACCGGGCCTGAATGCTGCCATCGCCTACGACTCGACCGAATTTATTGAAGCCTCGATCGATGAAGTCATCATTACCCTGGCGCAAGCTGCGGTTATAGTCATCATCGTCATCTTCCTGTTTCTGGGCTCTTTGCGCTCGACCCTGATCCCACTGGTCACGATTCCACTGTCAATCATCGGCGTGTTGTTTTACATGCAATTGATGGGTTACTCGATCAATCTGCTGACCCTGCTGGCAATGGTAATGGCGATCGGCTTACTGGTCGACGATGCGATACTGGTGGTGGAAAATATTTATCGTCATATCGGCGAAGGCCTGCGCCCGATGCAGGCCGCATTGCAGGGAGCGCGGGAGATTGCCAAACCGGTCATCGCCACGTCGATCGTGCTCTGTGTCGTTTACGCGCCCATCGGATTGCTGGGCGGGCTCACCGGCGTTCTATTCCAGGAATTCGCTTTCACCCTGGTCGGCACCATTATTATTTCGACCATCGTCGCGCTGACCCTGTCGCCGATGATGTGCTCACGCGTACTAAAGCCCTCGGTCGATGACAACGCCTACGCTCGCTTTATCAATCGTCATTTCGAACGCCTGCAACGCGGCTACGAGGGCTTCCTCGACCAATCGCTGAAAATGCGCTCGGTGACCGTCGTCTTCGTTGTTTTCGTGGTCATCATGCTCGGCGCCATGCTGCAAACCGTAATGCCTTTCATTCAGAGCGAGCTGGCACCCGAGGAAGACCAGGGTGTCATTTTTACGTTTTCGAAAGCACCGGATCACACCAATATTGATTATCTGAACCAGTACACGGCCCCCTATATCGATATTTTCCGTGCCTATGAGGGCGAGTACGAATCCTCATTTATGGCAAATGGTTTCGGTGGCCCGACCGTTTCCTTTGCCGGCATGCTGCTAGCACCCTGGGACAAGCGCGAATTGAGTGCGATGGAGATGATCCCCCAAATCCAGGGCGCGCTGAACCAGCAACCGGGCCTGCAGAGTTTTGCGTTTAATCCACCCTCTTTACCCGGCGCCAGCGGAAATACCCCGGTGGAATTCATACTTAAAACCCAGCAGAGTTACGACCAGTTATACGGTGTCGTGCAGCAGGTGCTGGAAAAGGCGCGCGCCAGCGGCAAGTTTTATTTCATCAAGAGCGATTTCAATTTCAGCAAGCCGGAAATTCGAGTCACCATTGACCGCAAACGCGCCGAGTCGATGGGCGTTTCCATGCGTGAGATTGGACAGACGCTCGGCATCATTCTGGCCGAGGGTTACGTCAGCCGCTTCAACCTGGCCGGTCGCAGTTACAAAATCATTCCGCAGGCGCGCCGCAGCGCGCGCGAAAGCCTGGCCGATATCAGCCAGTTCTTTGTCTACTCAAACCGGGGCGAACAGATCAATCTGTCAACTCTGGTCAAGGCCGACTACAACGTGGTACCCGCAGAACTGGTGCAGTTTCAGCAGCAGAATGCAGCCAAGATCGATGCGGTGCCGGGTGTGCCTCTCGGTGAAGCGCTGCAGCTGCTGCGCGAAATCACCGAACAGGTGGCACCGGCCGGCTACAGTGTTGATTACCAGGGGCAATCGCGCCAGCTTATTCAGGAAGGTTCAACACTGGCAATGACCTTCAGCTTTGCCATCATCGTGGTATTTCTGGTGTTGGCGGCACAGTACGAAAGCCTGCGTGATCCGCTGATTATCCTGACAACGGTTCCGCTGGCCATGTTCGGCGCCATTGTACCGATGTTCCTGTGGCTGGTGTCGATGAACATCTATAGCCAGGTGGGTTTGATTACGCTGATAGGACTCGTCAGCAAGCACGGCATCCTGATTGTCGAATTCGCCAATGAAATACAGAGAAATGACAACCTTTCACCCAGGGAAGCCGTGATCAAGGCGGCATCGATACGTCTGCGCCCTATTCTGATGACATCCTTCTCAACCATCATCGGCATAATGCCACTGGTAATCGCCTCGGGTGCCGGTGCGGCCAGTCGTCAGTCCATCGGCATCACCATCGTTTCCGGCTTCGCTATCGGCACCTTGTTTACACTTTTCGTGCTGCCCGTTATCTACACCTATTTCGCCGGTGATCATCGCCCACCAGCGAGCGAGCAGAATGAGCCACTGACAGCGTCAAACCTGGTTTAAGCTCTCGTCAGCTTCAGTGATTTTGCTACCCTGCTGACTCGCCGGGTAACTGCTCGGGAATGCGGTTTTCCATCACAATCCGGCCCTGATGAACCCGCTAAGCAGATGATTGCTTGACAATAGCTAAACGACCGGGGACTGTGCCGGGCAACCTGTAGCGACACCGGAGTCGGAGTCTGTTGCCGAAGTTCGCTGATGCTCAGGTTTTGAGTACTTCGCCCATCCAGCTGTCAACCAGGTAGCGTGCAATCGAATCGGGACGGGGCAGGCTGTAGTTGTCTCCACCATCACCCCACTCACCGAAAGACCTCAGCTGTTCCGCGTCGAACCAGTGGGCCTCCTCTATTTCAACACCGTCCACCACGATATCCAGCGTAACTGCGCGTGCGCGAAAACCGAGCATGATCGACGAGGGAAACGGCCAGGGCTGAGAGGCCTGGTACTGGATGCGGTCTACTCGAATGCCGCACTCTTCGAACACCTCGCGCTCTACGGTTTCTTCCAGACTCTCCAGCGGATCGACGAATCCTGCCAGCGTCGACATCATACGATTCGGAAAGCGTGAATTACGCGCCAGCAGACAGCGCGGCCGGGCCGGATCGGAACAATCCTCGACCAGCATGATTACCGCCGGGTCGGTACGCGGAAAGTGCATTCGGCCGCAGTCACTATTGCTGCAGCGACGCATATGACCGCCATATTCACTGAGTGTAGGGCTGCCACACAGTCCGCAAAATTGATGATGTCGATTCCAGAACAGCAATCCACGCGCATAGGCGAGTTGCGCGGCCTGTTGCGCATCGATCTGCCACGCGACGTCGCGCAAATCAATGAAATTACCATCCCTGCCCTCGTCGCCGAGACTGGATTGCAGGCGCTCATCCGTATGGTGAGAGACATCCATCGCAAACAGCGGGCCATGCTCATCCAGCCCCATGAACACAAGCTGTTCGAGCTCTTCTACCAGATCGTTGACTCGGGATTGAGGCAGGTGGATTGCTTCGGCGGTAGCGAGATCGTCAGCCTGCCAGCGCATCAGGCTTTTATCGCTGTGCAACACAAAGACGCGACATTGCTGTCGCGTCCATTGCTGTTCAAGCCAGAGACGATTCTTGCGTGATTCGCTGGCTCGATCGAGGTTCAGTTCGCGGTAATAAATCACCGCGAGAGCGTATCACGAAACCCGTGGATTACGAATTACTGGCGGACTGTTGATAGGAATCGATCATCCCCTTGAGCTTGGAATATTCCTTGCAGTCAGTTGTGCAGATATTATCGAGAATCTGCAACTGCTCGATGGCCTTGTCGAACTGGTTGGTCTCGAGGTAGAGCTCACCCAGGTACTCGTTGGCACCCCTGTGATCGGGTTCTGCTTTCAAAGCCCACTCATAGAAGGTCAATGCGTCTTCGTAATTTTGCGTCTTGCGATAACTGAAGCCGAGCAGCGACATGATGTCGGCATTGTCCGGGTCGACATCGAGTTCGTCGTGCAACATGTCGATAGCGGAGTGATAATCACCCCTGTCGATCAATTTCAATATCTGCTTGAGATCGGAGTTGGAAGAATAATTGCCGCCTGCCGTATAACCGGCAGCGGAAAAAATCAGTAATGCGAATCCCAGGATGATCGAATTCAGTTTGACTGTTTCGGGTGATTGCATCGTGCGTCTCTCGAATATAATGGTGGCAGTATATTCCGCTCGCTGGTGCACTTCCAAGTCCGCAGCTTGCTAAGTGACTGATATGTGAACTTTTTACACCCTAGGATGCATTCTGGCTGCGATAG
>Ga0055584_100007266_pt1 | contig 10877 bp, 7 predicted proteins | sample OSDHelmetaG_FD_58716 | JGI IMG/M metagenome (GOLD analysis project Ga0055584, IMG submission 58716) | Pelagic marine sediment microbial communities from the LTER site Helgoland, North Sea, for post-phytoplankton bloom and carbon turnover... | ecosystem: Environmental > Aquatic > Marine >...
GTTAGGGTGATACAAGCAACGGATAATGTTGCACAGCAAGAAATAACTATTACTCAGTGCTTGGTTGAGGAGCAGGTCCCCCTCTTGCTGCAACACCTTAGATATTAACGAGCGTATAGGAGACAGTGTCTTAGGATATAACGTTTCTCGTGATATTTCCCCGATACACAAGGCTCAATTTTTTCGCACATATGGGTAAATTCTTACACTTATTTATTCTTCAGTAATGGCCTAATGTAGCTGTTGAAATAGCGCTAAGCTGTTAATACTTATGTCTTCAAAACGAAGTTTCATTTATTGAGTATATTAATAGGTGGCGTGATTCCATTTCTATGATATGGTCAGTAAAGGGTTCAGAACGCGTCAGAATAGACCGTTTCGGTAGTGAAGTTTGTGTGTTTCTACCGTGATTTAAGCGGGGTGTTTAAATAGTGATAGTTTGAGGCATCTCGATTTCGATATGGCAGTTATATTTAGATCTCGGAATTGAATTTAATGAACTTCATAATAGTTTTCCCCGAAAAATTAAACTTAGAAGGAATGCACAGTGACAGCAATTGATATACACCAGATCAGAAAAATTCTACCACACAGATATCCTTTTTTACTTGTGGATCGTGTTGAAGATTATGAAAAAGATAAATGGCTGCGTGCAATCAAGAATGTAACGATTAATGAGCCTTGTTTTCAAGGTCATTTCCCGCACAGACCGGTTTTCCCTGGAGTTTTGATTTTGGAAACTATTGCTCAAGCGGCCGCAATTATGGCGAGTTTGAGTCTGGGCAAGGAGGCTGGAGAGGACACTGTTTACTTATTTGCTGGCGTAGATAAGGCCCGGTTTAAAATACCGGTTGAACCGGGAGACCAGATGGTTATCGATGTTCAGATGCTGAAAAAAGTGAGAGGCGTCTGGCGATGTGGTGGTCAGGCAAAGGTTAACGATAAGCTATGCTGTTCTATGGAATTACTGTTCACCTACCAGAATCTATAATAGAGTGAAACCTAGTTAATGAGTGGTGTGTAGGTATTTGTATGATCGATAAAAATGCGATTGTCCATCCGAATGCGGAAATTGAGGAGGGTGTATCAATTGGCGCATTTAGTGTTGTAGAGCAAGGCGTAAAAATTGGAAGTAATACAAAAATTGAGTCTCATGTCATCATTCGGGAAAACACGACGATTGGTGCTGATAACCATATATATCAGTTTTGTTCCATTGGCGAAGGACCGCAATATGTCGGATTAGAGGGAGATCCTACATCCTTGGTGATTGGTGATCGAAATGTGGTTCGAGAGTATTGCACATTAAATAGTGGCACTCCAGTTGGTGGCGGTGTTACCCAAATTGGGTCGGATAATTTTTTGATGGCCTATGTGCATATCGCTCATGACTGTCAGTTAGGTAATCACACAGTGTTTGCCAATTGCGCCAGCTTGGCAGGTCATGTTGAAGTTGGCGATCATGTGATTATGGGCGGATTTACGCTCGTTCACCAGTTTTGCCGCGTAGGCGCGCATTCTATTACAGGTATAGGCTCGGTTTGTTTAAAAGATGTTCCTCCGTTTATCGTTGCTGCTGGAAATACTGCCAGCCCATTTGGAATAAATGTTAAAGGATTGCGCCGACGCGGTTTTAGTAGCGATCAAATTCAGTTATTAAAATGGGCTTATAGACAAATATTTAGGTCAGGTTTGGACGTGTCCGTGGTGGTAAAACGCTTAGAAGAACGCTTGGATGAGTGTGTTCACATTCAATTGTTCATTGATTTCTTAAAATCCTCTAAACGGGGAATTATTCGTTAATTTGAAGAATGCAGGCTGATTCCGCAGGCGAAAAAGCCCTTCGTGTCGGGATTGTTGCCGGAGAAACGTCCGGTGATATTTTGGGCGCCGGTTTAATCCGTGAGCTTAGGAAACACTATCCTTCTCTTGTGGTAGAGGGTATCTGCGGTCCATTAATGATTGCTGAAGGTGGTATATCTCATGTAGAGATGAATACTATTTCGATCATGGGTTTAGACGGTCTATTCGGCAATATTGTAAAAATACTGCGTATTCGTCGTAATCTTGAAAAGCTTTTCTTGGAGTCCCCACCGGATATATTCGTTGGAATTGATGTTCCCGATTTTAATCTTACTCTCGAAAAAAAGTTAAAGAAGGCGGGAATAAAAACTATTCATTATGTTAGTCCGACAGTATGGGCATGGCGAGGATACCGTATACATAAAATTCGGCGTGCGGTATCAAGAATGTTAGTTCTCTTCCCGTTCGAGGCCAGTTATTATCATCATCATAACGTGCCTGTGAGTTTTGTGGGTCACCCGATTGCGGATGATATGACGGTAATGTCAATGTCTGAAGCTCGGAAATGTCTCAATATTTCCGATCATGAACGGGTTGTAGCTATCTTGCCGGGAAGCCGAAAAAGCGAAGTTTCTCGCTTGGCTCCTGTGTTTACGGAAACTGCTGTCCGGTTACATAAACAGTTTGAGGGGATTCGGTTTGTTATTCCATGTGCCAGTCAACAACTTAGGACTATTATTGAGTCTAGCTTTGGATCTTGTTTACCCCCGAGTACCTATGAGATTGTTGACGGTAATGCTCAAACCATACTGAGGGGTGCGAATGTAGCGCTTCTGGCGTCCGGCACGGCGGCACTTGAATGTGCGTTATTGGGAACGCCTATGGTGGTTGCTTATCGACTCTCAACACTAAGTTATTTAATGGTCAAAACATTTTCGCAAGTCAAATATTACAGTATGCCCAATCATTTACTTTCTGACGCCCCTGTCGAAGAATTTATTCAAAATAGAGCGAATGCGGAAAACATTACACCAGCTGTAGCTAAATTGTTAACTAACACGGAACTTAACCAGCAGGTGCGTGTATCTTTAGAGTCATTGCTGCCAAGCCTTAAGCGCAATGCAAATAAGCGTGCAACTGATGCAATTATAACTGAGCTTCAGCGATGAATTATTCTGAGTCGGAAAGGTGCAAACCGTTACTTGCGGGAGTTGATGAAGCAGGGCGTGGCCCACTAGCAGGCCCAGTAGTGGCGTCTGCGGTTATTTTAGGTGAAAATTTTAATTGTGAAGGACTGGACGATTCTAAAAAACTTGGAGAAAAGGCGCGAGCAAAACTCGATACCCAAATTAGGAAGCACGCAATAAGCTGGTCCATTGGAATGGCTACAGTGATCGAAATTGACGGGCTTAATATCCATAATGCTACTTTACTCGCTATGCGACGAGCAATTCTAGGATTGACGGTATGGCCATCTAGTGTGTTGGTCGATGGTAAGTTCATACCGAGTCTTTCTATCCCTGCGTATGCCAAGATTGGTGGCGATTCTTTATTCCCCGTAATTTCCGCTGCATCTATTATTGCAAAGCAGGCTCGCGACCGGCTGCTGCGTCGTTATGATGAAACGTACCCCGGCTTCGGATTTTCACAACATAAAGGATATCCGACCAAATTACATTTGGAAGCATTAAATAAGTTAGGTATAACGCCTATACATCGACGCTCTTATGCTCCGGTTAGGAAAGTCCTGGAAGTTGTTGATGGATAAATTTGTTCATCTTCGGGTACATAGCGAATTTTCACTTGTTGATGGACTTGGTAGGGTGAAAACACTGCCTGTAAAAGCCCACGAACGGGGATTACCTGCATTAGCCATTACTGATGTCATGAACTTTTATGGTGCTGTAAAATTCTATCGTGCTTGCAGTGCTAACGGTGTAAAACCAATTATTGGCCTCGATGTTGCTATTCGATCGGAGGAGTCGGCTATTCCAGAAAAACTCGTTCTGTTATGTAAAAATAATGATGGGTTTAAATTTTTGAATCACGTGCTGACAAGAGCATATACATCGCCGCGAACAAGCCATATCTTGACGATAGACCTTGATTGGCTAAAAGGTGTGGGGACAAATGTCATAGCATTATCCGGAGGAATTGATGGCGCGTTGGGCCGGGCGTTAATTTCTGGACAAGAAGAGCTTGGTCAGGTTGTCTTAGATGAGTATAGACAGATTTTTGGCGATCAATACTATATAGACGTACACAGGGTAGGTCTCCCACGTGAAGAAGAATATTTTCAACGGGCTTTGCATTTGGGTGCTCAACATAGTGTACCTGTGCTGGCAACAAACGCAGTGCAATTTTATGACGAAAGCGAATTCGATGCCCATGATGTTCGGGTATGCATAAATGAAGGCCGGGTGTTAAACGACCCGAGACGGGTACAACGATTTACCAAAAATCAGTATCTTCGGGATGGTTCTGAGATGAAGATATTATTTCCTGAGAATGAATCATTACTTACTAACACTCTGGCGATCGCAAAGCAGTGTAATGTATTTATGGATTTCAATACGTCTCATATGCCGGCTTATCCTACTCGTCAAGATGTTACGGCAGATGGGCAATTACGAATTGATTCTGAAACTGGGTTGCAACGAAGGATTGACGATATCGCTCAAGTATCGGGTGTAAGTGTTGACCGAGCAACTTATGATGCTCGCTTAGAAATTGAGCTAGAAGTAATAGTAGGAATGGGATTTGCAGGCTACTTTCTGATCGTTGCCGATTTCATCGCATGGGCCAAACAGCAGGATATTCCAGTCGGACCCGGACGTGGGTCTGGAGCGGGTTCATTAATTGCCTGGAGCCTGGGTATTACAGACCTGGACCCCATTCACTACGGACTTTTGTTTGAACGGTTTTTAAACCCAGAGCGCGTATCGTTACCGGATTTTGATATTGATTTTTGCATGGATAGACGAGACGAGGTAATTGAGTATGTTGCGAATCGTTACGGCAGAGATCGTGTTAGTCAAATCATTACATACGGCACCATGGCGGCAAAGGCCGTTGTTCGTGACGTGGGTCGAGTTATGGGGCATCCTTATGGGTATGTGGACAGCTTGGCAAAAATGGTTCCTTTTGAAATAGGAATCACGTTAGAAAAAGCGCTCAATGACGAACCAGCCCTGCAGGCACGCTATGATCAGGAAGAGGAAATTCAGCAACTTATTGATGCCGCACGTTTGCTAGAAGGTTTGCCCAGGAATGTGGGTAAGCATGCTGGTGGAGTGGTAATTGCGCCAAATAATATTGCCGAGTACGTTTCGTTGTATATGGAGCCCGGTATGTCTCAGCCGGTAACCCAATATGATAAAGATGATTTGGAGACAATTGGTCTGGTAAAGTTCGATTTTCTTGGACTACGCACACTTACTGTTATCCATAATGCGATAAAGCTAATTGAGACCACCACGCAACAAAAAATTGATATAAATAGCGTAGCGCTCAATGATTCAAAGACATTCGAGCTTATAAAGTCGGGGAAAACAACGGGAGTTTTCCAACTAGAGTCTCGCGGTATGCAGGAAATTATTCTGAGATTACTTCCTGATAAATTTGATGATCTGATTGCACTGGTGGCTCTATTTCGACCTGGCCCATTACAATCGGGCATGGTAGATGATTTTATTAATAGAAAACACGGACGTGAACGTATTGAATACCCACATAGTGATCTTGAGGAAATACTTGAGCCTACTTATGGGGTAATTCTGTATCAGGAACAGGTTATGCAAATCGCACAGGTGTTATCGGGTTATACACTTGGGGCTGCAGATTTGCTTCGACGAGCGATGGGTAAGAAAAAAATAGAGGAGATGGAAAAGCAGCGTACTGATTTTGTAGTGGGTGCGTCATCTCGCGGAGTAGACCCGTCTACGTCCGGTGGTATATTCGATCTGGTAGAAAAGTTTGCAGGGTACGGTTTTAATAAATCTCACTCGGCTGCTTATGCGTTGTTGACTTACCAAACCGCTTGGCTAAAGACTCACTTTCCGGCGGAATTCATGGCTGCAAGTTTAACGGCTGATATGGAACACACTGATAAAGTGGTTACCCTTATCTCTGAGACGCGCTCGTTAGGATTGGAAGTTCATGCGCCTAGTGTTAATCATTGCGATACCCAATTTACACCTGTTCATGGTGAGGCTATTTACTACGGTCTTGGTGCATTGAAAGGAGTCGGACAAACTGCGGTTGAGTTAATTGTTGAAGAACGAAAACTGAATGGAGCATTTACCAGTATTTTTGATCTATGTCATCGCATCGATAGTAAACGAGCTAATAAACGAGTTTTTGATTCACTAATACGCGGTGGCGCACTCGATTGTTTGGGGGAGAATCGAGCAAGTTCGTTACTAAGTTTACGTTCAGCTCTAGAGCTGGCGTCTAAGAAAAGTCAGGATGCGCAAAGTGGTCAAAATGATTTATTTGGTGTTTCTCCTTCGGTATCGGCACTTGAAATAGTTAAATCGGTGCCCGAATGGCCCGAAGGTAAACGCCTTAAAGCTGAAAAAGATGTTTTGGGCCTATATTTGACTGGCCACCCGTTTTTACCGTTACGCGAGGAGCTATCGTCACTGTCCGATTCTGAAATTTCGACGTTAAAGCCAGCCTCTGACCGGGATGCGATTGTAACGGGATTAGTCTCACAGATTCGCATAATGAAAACCAAGAAGGGTAATCAAATTGCTTTTTTGTTGATAGACGATTCAAGCGGCAGGATGGAAGTAAGTGTCTTTTCTAAGCTGTTTGCGGCACGACGTCATCTCATTCAACAAGATGTTGTATTAATATTACGCGGCGCTACATCCGTTGATGACTATACGGGTAATATTCAAATGCGCGCAAATGATGTGTTTGAAGTTGATCAGGCACGATCAAATTGGCTGGAGCGAATTGAAATAGTCACTACGACCAATTCGACAGATGGTGAACATCTTGAGTGGCTGCAATCCGTATTAGTCAATCAGGGTGGTACCACTAAGGTAACGCTGCATATTTGCCGACCAAATGGAGATGTTGGAACGGTTCGGATTGGGGCACAATGGCGTCTAACATTAACAGAGGATGTAAAGGAAGAGCTTGAAGAGCGCTTTGGCAAGGATAAAATAAGTTATCGATATGATAGAAGTGCTGCTCTGTTAGCTGAATTCGAGAGTTCACAAGTTGCCGCGTAAATACCTCACGATTAGTAAAATCAAGTTACAATTACAGTTTTAGAATAGCGTAGAGTAAATATGGACCCAAATTTTTTGGAGTTTGAACAACCCATTGCTGACCTTGAGGTCAAGATTGAGGAGCTTAAACGTGTTAGCACCGAGAGTGATCTCGATTTGTCGGTTGAAATCGATCGACTAACGCAGAAAAGTGAAAAATTGACAAAAGATATTTTTTCATCGCTTTCTGCTTGGCAAGTGACTCAGCTAGCTCGACATCCTAAACGTCCGTATACGCTTGATTATATTAAAGGAGTATTTTCTGATTTTCGTGAATTACATGGCGATCGTATGTCGGCAGATGATCATGCAATAGTTGGCGGGTTGGCGAAAATGGGCAATCAAGGCGTTGTCATTATAGGACATCAAAAAGGTAGAGACACTAAGGAAAAGGTCTATCGAAACTTTGGTATGCCAAAACCGGAAGGTTATCGAAAATCTCAGCGCTTGATGAAGATGGCAGAGCGGTTTCGACTGCCTATCATCACCTTTATAGATACCCCCGGTGCTTACCCTGGAGTCGATGCAGAAGAGCGTGGCCAAAGTGAGGCGATTGCTAAAAGCATTTACCTGATGACTGGACTGAAAGTCCCTATTATTTCTATTGTTATTGGTGAAGGTGGATCTGGTGGGGCATTAGCTATCGGTGTTTGCGACCGTTTATTGATGTTAAGTTACGCCACTTATTCTGTTATTTCCCCTGAGGGATGCGCATCGATCCTTTGGAAGAGTGCTGATAAAGCACCTGAAGCTGCAGAAGCAATGAAAGTAACCTCAAAACAGTTAATGGAATTTGAGTTGATTGACCGTATCATCGAAGAACCATTAGGCGGTGCTCATCGTGATCCTGGTGCTACGATTCGAACGACACGCCAAGCTATTCAGGAAGAGTTGGAGCGATTATTGAAATTAGACGAGAAATCGCTGTTAATGCAGCGTGAAGAAAAAATCGGGAAGATGGGGCGATTTGTCGAAGCCTAATTTGACCGAGCAATTAGCAAGTAAAAATCTTGTTTTAGCTGGGTTAAAGACTCATCTAAAAAAATATGAGATTCCCGGTGGTGATTTTGTTGTCGGATTTAGCGGTGGACTGGATTCGACCGCATTGCTGCATTCGCTTTCCTGTCTAGTTAAAAATCGTAACATCACAGCGCTACACATTAATCACGGTTTACAGGAACAAGCCGATTCTTGGGCGGAGCATTGTAGAACACTATGCAAATTACTTGGGGTTAGGATTTGTGTCTATCGCATTTTACCGCATGAATTAGTCGGTGCAGGCCCTGAGGATGCGGCACGAAACGCCCGTTTGAAGTACTTTCATCAATATGCGAAAGAAAAGGGAAGGGTTTTCTTAGGGCATCATTTGGGGGATCAATGCGAAACAGTCTTAGGTAATTTGTTTCGAGGCTCCGGTGTAGAAGGATTAGCCGGAATACCGTCTTATCGGACTTTAAGTAATGGATCAATAGAGCGACCTTTTTTGCAGATTGAGAGAAATCATCTCAAGAATTACGCACTTTATAACGACTTGCACTGGATTGAAGATCCAACTAATTCTCAGACATCATTTGATCGAAACCGTGTTCGGCATCAAGTTTTACCTGTCATCCGTAAACGCTGGAAGACCGTTGATGGCAGTATTGCCCGTGCTGCCCAAAATTGTCAGGAGTTGTCTGTTCTAGGAGAGCAAATTGCTGGGCAGGATATTGCTGAATGCACCGCATATCAAGTCTATTTTCCTGTGTCTCGTGCACCAGTTCTTGATCTTATAAAGCTGGATGGATTGACAATAGAACGACGAATTAATCTTTTACGCTGGTGGATAGCGTCAAATTGTTCAGGTGCACTCTCTCGAAATCGTTTTCAGGAAGTGCTTAATCAATTGGCAAGTTTACGTGGTCCTGGGTCAGGCGGTATGTCGTGGAATGGCTGGTATCTTCATCGATATCGTCAATATCTCTATTTATCTCCCGAATTTAAGAATGTTGAACGACAAAGCTATAACTGGGATGGGGTCTCTGCAAAAGAAATAGTAGGTACTGACTTGATGTTAGCACCTGTGGTAGATAGTCGACCTAAAAGGTCACAATATCGTGTTTCTTTCGCTAATAACAATGCGAACATGCGAATCGAAAACCGTGGATGCTCAAAAACTGTTAGAAATCTGTTTCAGGAAAATGCAATTACGCCAGTGATGCGCCCCTTGTTACCTAGAGTATTTTGGAACGATAAGCTTGTATGTATTGTAGGTGTGGCGTCAATTGAGGGTTTTGAACAACAGTCATTTTACAATCACTGGTCGTTGCAGTTAAAAGACGAAATCTGAGAGAAGAACGAAAGTATTTTGGCCTGAAGGGCTAATCATGATTGAGCGATTTCCACTGCTCTGGTAAGCTTCAGAACCGTCCGATATGAATTCTTAGCTGCTTAAAATGTCGGAATGTGCGCTGACCGATGATCTAAGTGGTCAAATATCCAGTCGTCATGTCACCCTTATCTTTTATTCGTTTAAGTGATTAAGCGAAGGTTTTTTGTATGACAAAGTTTATTTTTATTACTGGCGGAGTTGTTAGTTCGCTTGGAAAAGGTATATCTGCTGCTTCATTAGCGACCTTGCTCGAATCTCGCAAGCTTAACGTGACATTGTTGAAGTTAGATCCCTACATCAATGTTGATCCGGGAACCATGAGCCCATTCCAGCATGGCGAGGTATTTGTCACCGATGATGGTGCTGAAACAGACCTCGATTTGGGGCACTACGAGCGTTTTGTTCGTACCACAATGACACGGGATAATAATTTCACTACCGGTCAGATTTATGAACGCGTCATTCGAAAAGAACGGCGAGGAGATTACCTTGGTGGCACTGTGCAGGTCATTCCTCATATAACCAATGAAATTAAGTCGTGTATTAAGGCCGGTGTCGGAAATGCTGATGTGGCCATGATCGAAATCGGAGGTACGGTAGGCGATATAGAATCATTACCGTTCCTTGAGGCAATAAGACAAATGCGTGTCGAGTTAGGTCGTTCAAACACATTATTTGTGCATCTAACCTTAGTGCCTGAAATTAGCGTTGCGGGTGAGATTAAAACGAAGCCTACGCAGCATTCAGTTAAGGAACTGCGGAGTATTGGGATTCAGCCAGATGTTGTGCTTTGTCGGGCTAGAGAGCAGTTGCCTGCAAGTGCTAGACGGAAAATTGCGTTGTTTACAAATGTTGAAGAAGATGCGGTGATATCCGCGGTCGATGTTGACCATATTTACAAAATACCTCGCTTATATTTTGAGCAGAACCTAGATCGGATTGTGGTTCGTGCACTTGACTTGGAAACTCCGCCAGCTGATCTTACTGAATGGGATAAGGTCGTCGAATCATTTGAAAATCCACTGAATGAGGTAACCATCGCGTTAGTCGGAAAATATGTCAGCCTGGTTGAGTCATACAAATCGTTGAGTGAGGCACTTATTCATGCCGGTATTCACACACGCACTAGGGTCAATATCAAATACATTGATTCCGAAAACCTTGAAAACGGCGATCTTAGTGAATTACACGGAGCGGACGCGGTATTAGTGCCAGGTGGCTTCGGAGAAAGAGGCACAGAGGGCATGATTCAAGCGGTGGAATATGCGAGAATAAATCTAATTCCGTATCTAGGGATATGCCTTGGTATGCAGGTAGCTGTCATCGAACATGCGAGGAATTTTGCGGATATGCCCCGAGCTCATAGCACTGAGTTCGATACTGACACTCCATATCCTGTTGTTGCGTTGATAACCGAATGG
>Ga0055584_100007267_pt1 | contig 10877 bp, 9 predicted proteins | sample OSDHelmetaG_FD_58716 | JGI IMG/M metagenome (GOLD analysis project Ga0055584, IMG submission 58716) | Pelagic marine sediment microbial communities from the LTER site Helgoland, North Sea, for post-phytoplankton bloom and carbon turnover... | ecosystem: Environmental > Aquatic > Marine >...
AAAAATAAATCATTTCCCTTCTTGCTTTGAAACGCCTTAAAGTTTTTGAAATTGTTAAGTTGATTGCCGAGTGAATCCGCGTATCCAAACACAATTTTGTTCGGGTTTTTGACAGTAAAAACTTCGAACTCTTGTTGTTTAAATGTAATTGTTTGGGTGTGGTTTTGTGTAGACTTCCATCCAACAAAAAACACCGATAAACATATCAGGAGTGTTATCCCAGCAAAAGAAAAATTCCTTTTCAATTTTGTTCTTCCTTCCATGCCTCGTAATACTCAAGCGCCTCAGGCATGTCTTTGGACAAATCAGCCGATCGTTTAGACGGGTTGGGATGGGTACTTAAAAATTCCGGAGGTCTTTGTCCGTTTGAAAGCGCGTTCATTCGCTCCCAAAAAAGTGGTGCTTCTTCAGGGTTGTAACCAGCCATCGCCATAAACATCAAACCCATATGATCCGCCTCACTTTCATGTCTTCTGCTGAACGGTAACATCACACCTAATTGTGTTCCTGCTCCATATGCCAACTGAAACAATTGCTGTGTCTCTTCTGGTTTGTCCATCACAGCAACGTTAAGGGCTACACCACCCAATTGCTGAACCAATCCGTGACTCATTCTTTCGTTACCATGTCGCGCAATGGCATGGGCTATTTCGTGACCCATTACAACCGCAACACCTGTTTCAGTTTGACAAATCGGCATAATACCCGAATAGAAAACAACTTTTCCTCCAGGCATACACCATGCGTTTACATTTGGGTCATCCACCAAATTAAACTCCCACTGATAGTTTTTAATTTCTGTGCTGTCGGCAGTCGTGCTTAAAAACGTCTCGACCGCTTTGGATATGCGTAATCCTGCGTTCTTAACCATCGTGCTATTGGCACCGGTACTTACCACATTGGAAGTATCCAAAAACGAAGAGTACGAGCTTAAACTCATAGCTACTAGTTCACTTTCTGGGAGTAATTTCATTTGTCGGCGACCAGTTAACGGCACAGTGGCACATGAATATATCATCAAACCTAGTCCGACTACAATTCCAATTTTTTTAAATTCACTTCTCATACAGTTAAGAAAACTGTACAAAACTCATTCCAAATATGGGTATAATCTAGTAATCTATAATACCGAGGCTAGAAAAACGCCTTAAACGTCTATCGATTGTCTCAAAAAATCTAACTTCGTCGTCCTAAAATAATATCATGACTCAAAAGGATTATATCAATAAAAACCAAGAACGCTTTTTAAATGAACTACTCGATTGGTTGCGGATTCCTTCCATCAGCGCCGACCCAGCTTTTGGAAAAGACGTACATAAGGCAGCAGCATTTGTTGCCGAGAAGTTAAAGTCAGTAGGTGCCGACAATGTATCTATTGAACAAACCGCTGGATATCCGATTGTGTATGCCGACAAAATCATTGACCCATCTAAACCAACGGTATTGGTGTATGGTCATTATGATGTACAGCCTTCCGTTCCTGATGAGTTGTGGGAAACTCCTGCATTTGAACCTAACATCAGAAATGGAAACATTTATGCGCGTGGTGCTTGTGATGATAAAGGTCAAGTATACATGCATGTAAAGGCATTTGAAACAATGATGAACACCGACTCATTGGCTTGCAACGTTAAGTTTATGATTGAAGGTGAGGAAGAAGTTGGATCAACCAACCTTGGTATATATGTGAGAGACAACGTTGAAAAACTTGCAGCGGATGTCGTATTGATTTCTGATACTGGCATGATCGCCAATGATGTGCCAAGTATTGATACTGGGTTACGTGGATTGAGTTATGTAGAAGTTGAGGTCACTGGACCAAACATCGATTTACACAGTGGAACTTATGGAGGTGCTGTTGCCAATCCAATCAATGTATTGTGTGATATGATCAGCAGCTTGCACGACGAAAATAGACACATTACAATACCGGGGTTTTACAATAACGTTGACGTTGTGAGCGATGCTGACCGCGCTGAAATGGCAAAGACGCCGTTCAGTCTTGACGAATATAAGGCTGAATTAAAGGTGGATGATGTGATGGGAGAAGCTGGCTATTCAACTATTGAACGAACAGGAATTCGACCTACTCTCGACGTAAATGGTATTTGGGGAGGATATATTGGAGAAGGTGCTAAAACGGTTTTACCGAGTAAGGCATATGCTAAAATTTCTATGCGTTTAGTGCCTAGTCAAACCTCAGCAGAAATATCTGACTTGTTTAAAAACCATTTTGAAAGCATTGCGCCAAAATCAGTTAAAGTAAAAGTGACTTTGCACCACGGAGGTGAAGCAGCAGTTACGCCAACAGACAGCAAAGCCTATCGAGCAGCAAGCAAGGCCATGGAAACCACATTTGGTAAAAAACCTATTCCAACAAGAGGTGGAGGAAGTATTCCTATTGTTGCGTTGTTCGAGGAGGTATTGGGGCTAAAAACAGTTTTAATGGGATTTGGACTGGACAGTGATGCGATTCACTCTCCAAACGAGAAATACGGCATTTTCAATTTCTATAAAGGCATTGAAACCATTCCTTATTTCTTTAAATACTTTGCAGAAGAGTAAACTCACTTTGAAGCATTAATATGCTTTAAGGTTTGTACTCAAGTGCGCCGGCATCCGGTTGTGCATCTCTGGTTTGTTCGTCGAAATCTCGACTAACTCCTAAGTTTTTACCAATATTGATTGCGCCTGAATTGGCTTCAATATGGTAATCATGATTTCGAATATCGAGAAATGCCGCATTCACATTGACAACGTTGTCGATATGCTTGCCAGTAAATTTTCTTTCAGAACGTACCAAGTTGTTGTTGAAAAGCGTATCCCCGTTAAAGAAATACAAAGGGTCTGGAACCTGTCTATAAATCCCGAAAGACACTTCCTCTTGTAAGCCTCCATCAATAATGCAATTTTGCACTCTGTAGCTTAGAGGATATATATCTACGATCTGGAAGAATTCATTGATTTGGATATTGTTTAAAGCGAACGTTGGTTCACGTCGACTGAAATCAAAGTTATACGTAGTGAAATTACAATGGCTTAATTCATACCTCCCGCCCCATAATCCTAAAAAACTGTATCGTCCACAATTGGTAAAAATGCTGTTCGTTGCTCTGATATACGACGTTTTCCCAGACAAGCCATCGAAGCTCATGTTGCGTATAAGCGTATTGTCGACTATGACATTGGGCTGAGTCCCGTATCCACTACTGTCACAATAAATTCCAACAGTTCCGTTCTTTAATTCGGCGTGTTTGATGGTGTTGTTTTTGCTGATTCTATCCAACCATATACCACCCCACTGACCGGCAGTTTCTTCAAATTGAGGTTGCAATCTGTCCCCTTGAAACATCACTTTCTCGTCTTTGGTGCCCTCAATAATCAAGGTACCTTCCACATATAACCATGACCTTGGTGCAAAGTGCATTTTCACACCTTCTTTGATGGTCAACGTGCAGTTCTCAGGAACGTATAAGTATCCGTGAACGACATATGGTTTCAGTTTGTCGTCTAACACTTCGTTACAAACTGTATCGCGTAAATAGTAATGGGCGTCTTGTCCCCATGCGATTAATTGTACGTGTTGTTGGTTCCCATTGGTCGTCACCTGAATGGAGTCCCTAACTATCAATGGCAATGATTGCGGGTCATTGTTTTCATCAACCGATAGTTCAACAAAAACGAATACCGAATCGCCTCCGCCTATTTCGATTCCTGATATGTCGGGCCCAACTTCTCCATCGACATTAATTCTGAAAACAGAGTTCACGCCACCAGTAAGTTTAAAATCCGTATTAACTGCCTCTTTATATGGGTTTACCACTGCAAATTGATGATTAACCGAAAGAGGAATTCTTGGAATATTAGAAGTGAACACAGTATCGAAGAAAACGGTGTCAGAACTGAATTCCATTGCCGCATCTCCACTAAGAAAAAAAGTTTGGTCGTCCTTACACGACGATAGCAAATGCGTTAACACAAACGTAAATCCTAATAAGAAGATGGCTGTTTTCCTCATTGCAACAAATGTAAAGTTTGTATGGCATATCAACGCTTAAATTGATGGACTGTTGCATTGGGATGATTAAATACTCTTGTTTTTAGGTAAAGTTTTATGTTGCACCAACCAATTACCAAACCATGAAAAACTTAATTCTAAGCACCTTAGCATGTGGTATGTTTTACTCGTCTGCATTTGCTCAACAAGACGGCGCTATCGATGACGTAGGTGACATCGCCTTTGTGGCATGGAGCGCTTCAAATCAAGATGGCTATGCTTTTGTGTTGTTGGATGACTGTCCGAACGGCACCAGTATTAAGTTCATTGATGAAAAATGGACGGGTACTAGCTTTTATTCAAGTAATGGGGAAGGTGAAAACACATGGACGAATAACACTGGTAGCACAATTGACAAGGGTGTTGTCATCATTATTGAAAACGCTGACAACAATCCGACTTGTAATATTGGTTCCGTCACTGAATCGGACGCAGGTTTTGATATCGCCAGTAGCTCTGCTGATCAAATATTTGCCATTGTAGGCAGTCGTTCGTCGCCAACCTTCCTTGCCATGATTGGCCACGTCAGCTTGCCTAACAATGCTTCTGGTGCAGTTCAAACGTTAAGTGGTACAGGTCTTACTTCAGGCGTCACAGCGGTTCATCAAACCGGCGAATCCTTATATGATGGTTCCACAACGTGTAACAGCAATGTGACTGCCTGTTTGCAAATGATCAACAATTCAGGAAACTGGTCTGGCCTGACATCGAGCATTACATTTCCAAGTGATGTTGACACGCTTTTTGATGGGTCCGTGCTACCGGTTACCCTCACTTCGTTTACGTGTACAAGAGATGATGATTGTACCTATCTGTATTGGACAACAGCTATGGAAATCAATAACGCGGGATTTGAGTTACAGCGTCGATCTTCCGTAACAGACTGGCGTGTCTTAAACTTTATTCCAGGAATTGGTAACTCCAATTCGCTCCAGAATTATTACTACATTGATCATCACAACGAAGACACCGAAGTTTACTTGTATCGATTAAAACAAATGGATTACGACGGATGCTTCACCTATTCTAGCATTATAAAAAGTAATTCCGTTTACCTTGAAGACCAGCAACAAGTTAACTGTTGGATAGACAAATCCAATCTGACAGTTCAATCTACTGAACAAATCATTTTGAGGATAACCCTATATAATTCCTTAGGTCAATGTAATAAGGTGTTGGAACCGTATGCGCTCTACTGCAACTATGAATTGTCCTCAGAAAATGGAAGGGTACTATACGTCTTAGTTGAACTAAGCAACCGAAGAGAAATGTTTAAGCTATTGTACCAGCCAGATGGCTAATTTAATTGATCGAGTAGGTCGTCTACGACCAATTTGGCTCTTTTACCTCCGTAAACAACGTCATATACAAAATCTGCTATGGGCATCGACACTTGCAAGTTTTGATTCATGTCGTGTACCGTTTTTACGGCATAATACCCTTCAGCAATCATGTTCATTTCCAGTTGAGCAGATTTGACAGAGTATCCCTTACCTAACATATTGCCAAAGGTTCTGTTTCTGCTGAACTGCGAATAAGCCGTCACCACCAGGTCTCCGAGATAGGCAGAATCATCTATGTCGCGTTCAATCGGGTGTACGGCTGCGATGAACCTTTTTATTTCTCTAATGGCATTTGAAACCAACACTGCTTGAAAATTGTCTCCGAATCTTAATCCGTGACAAATACCCGCAGCAATGGCGTAAACATTCTTGAGGACTGCAGAATATTCGGTTCCATATATGTCGTCCGTCGTTGATGTCTTTATGAATCTACCAGAAAAAATGGACGCGATTGTTTTGGCTGCAGTTTCATTTTCCGATGCCGCGGTCAGATAACTCAGTTTTTCAAGAGCCACTTCTTCAGCATGACAAGGTCCAGTAATCACACCTATTTGGTCTGAATCGACTTTCAGGTGATTTTTAAAATAATCCCCTAAAATTTCGCTTGTTTCTGGTATCAAACCTTTTACTGCAGAAACCAACAGTTTGTCTTTGAAAAGGTGTTTGTCAAAATCGCTAAAGGTTTCATGCACAAAAGCAGAGGGAATTGCCAAGATGACTATTTCCCCTTGTTTAATGCATTGTTCAAGATCGCTCGATACCACTAAATGATCTAAATCAAAAGTGATTGAGCTAAGATAATCGGGGTTATGCTGATGTTTATTGATATAATCAACTTTCTGATCGCTACGATGCCACCAGTTTACCGTTTTAGATAACTCATTGTCGAGTAGAATCTTAACGATAGCTGTTGCCCAACTACCTCCACCAATGACTGAAACTGAAATATGTTTGTTTTCCAACGATGCGAAGTAAACCTTCGTGTACCGCTTTTCAAAATAAGAAATTAGTTCACCGACAGTACGACTTCTCCTGTGTTGTAGAAATTAAGTACTGTTCTGCTGTATATTAATTGAAAGCGAGCGCGCTCTAAATCATTAATGGCTTGACTCCAATCATTCAGAGCCAAAATTAATTCGGCGGTAGTAGCCACACCTGCCTCAGCAGATTTCTGCACAAACTCATAGTTGTCTTTTTGTGCTGATTCATTTTCGGTAGCCGAATTATAGGTTGCCACTGCATTTTCAAAATCTGTGTACGCTTGAATGATGTCTGCTTTTAAGCCAAATTTCGTTTGCTCCAAATTGTTTCTTGCTTGCTGTTCAGCTAAAGTGGCATCTTGCACACTTGCCCTCGCTTGATTTGCATTGAATATCGGGACGGATAAACTCACCCCAACTGCTTGTCCGAAGTTGTCATTCAACTGATTGCCAAAAGCTGAAACTCTTGTATCGTATGACGTAAACTCAGTTACAACTGGTTGATTCGTTCCTTCAACATATCCTATCGGGCTTGTTCTCAATTGTGGGTTAAATCTCTCAAGTCTTGATTCTGAATACAACGTATTTACATTAGCAAACACGCTCACTCGTGGGTAAAACGCGCTTTTAGATATATCGATGTTTAACGTTGATGATCTGAGCTGTGATTCTGCTAGTTTTACGTTTGGCAAAGAAGAAACAGAGTTGTTAATAAGCCCTGCAATCGACCATTGATTTGCCATGGATACCGAATCGAAATTGGGTCTTGTGATTGCAAATTCTTCAATATTTAAGTCCAATTGCATCAACTGCTGCAACCTCAAATATGCCATACGTATTGACCCTTTAGCACTCTGAATATTCATTTGGTCACGAGCGTCTTGTGCTTTTAAGTTTAGGTACTGTCTTTGATTAGTCGTTCCTGCCTCATACAACTTCTTCGCTTGTTCAAGTTGAGTTGTAGTTGATTTATTTATCGTCTCAAAGTTTTTCAACTGGTTTTGAGCAAAAATTACCTGAAGAAATGCATCAGCTACTCGTAGCGAAATGTCATTAACTGTTGATTGAGATTGAAATTTGGCTCGTTCTATTTCATTTTCTGAACGCAAAATGGTGTTAGAGATTCGCCCTCCGTTATATAGGGTGACACCACTGGTTAAAGAGAAATTGTTCGACTGTATACGATCTGTAACAAATTGATTGGTAAATGGGTCAATGGTTCGTCCAAAATTGTAATTGTGTGAAGCACTGGCATTTAACGTTGGGTACCGATCAAATCTATCTTGATTGTAGGTGTTGGTTGCGCGTTGTACGTTTATATCCTGATCCACTATCGACAGATTTTTTGAAAGCGCGTAAGTGATACATTCTTCCAACGTCCATGTTTTTACGGCACCTTGATTCAAGGAATCCACATCTCCCAAAACATGGATTGTGCTAACTAAAAATACGGCTATGGATAAAAGATACTTCATGTCTTCGAAAAATTAAGCAAAGCTAACCTACCTGCAAAAGTGCGCATTTATGATTCGACTAAGCCATTTAATATTTCTATATTTTATCAAGAATTCAGTTAAACTTGAAGTGTGAATTGGTACGCCCACAGTTCGAAGTTTCTAAAACCTTTTTATCCAAGTCTGATTTGGAATATCCAAACAGAGGCAAAAACGGTTTACCTGACTTTCGATGATGGTCCGAACCCAACTGCCACAAACTATGTACTTTCTATACTAGAGTCATATGGTTTTACTGCAACCTTTTTTTGCATTGGCGACAATGTTGTCAAACACCCTGAAACATATGCGTTGGTTATTGACAAAGGACATGCAGTCGGTAACCATACCTTTAATCATTTAAACGGATTCGCACATACCGAAGATGCCTATCTATCCAATACAAAGATAGCAAGCGAATGTATTGATTCAGAGTTGTTTAGGCCGCCATATGGTCGTATTAAAAAGTCACAAATTACCGCGTTAAGCTCCGATTTCAATATCATTATGTGGTCGTGTTTATCAGGTGATTTTGATGCTAATCTCGACACGTCAAGGGCGTTAAAAAAACTACAAAAACTCACCAAACCAGGAGCCATAGTGGTGTTCCACGACAGTTTAAAAGCGTTAGAGAATTTGAAAATTTTACTACCAGCTTACTGTGAATATTTGGTCAAAAATGGATTTCAGTCATGCAAATTATAATGCTTCTTATGGTGATTGTCATAGCTGTATTTTTTAGCATTCAGCTATTAAGTTTGGTGACGATCTTCAAATCCAATCAATTTGAGTTTCCAACTGATTATGCATATCCGAAGGTCAGTTTGCTGTTGGCGGCACGCAATGAGGCTTTACTCATTGAGCGTTGTTTGGCAGCTATTGATCAGCTCGATTACCCCAAAGACAAGCTTGAAATATTAATTGGTGATGATGACAGCTCAGATGATACAGCGGCACTTGTTCAAGCATTTATTAAAGACAAACCGCAATACCGATTGATTTCGATAACCACTCAGGTGGGCAAGGCAAAAGGTAAAGCAAATGTTTTAGGCCAATTGGCACATCATGCTTCGGGAGAATATTACTTCATAACTGACGTTGATGTTAAGCTGCCGACGAAGTGGATAAAAGCTTTATTGACCAAGTTTACAGGAAACGTGGGCATCGTTTCAGGCACGACCACGTGTGAACCAAATGCTTCCTTTTTTTCGGTCTTACAATCCATCGACTGGTTGCATTTCATGGGGTATATCCAAAGTTTTGCCAATATTGATGTGGCTTGCACGTCAGTTGGCAACAACATGGCGGTAAGTGCAAAGGCATATTGGGAAACCGGAGGCTATGAGAACATCGACTTTTCCATCACAGAAGATTACAAGTTGTTTAAAGAAGTTACGGCATTAGGTTGGGGTTGGGAAACCATGCTGAATCCAAGTAGTTTAGGTTTGGCTTGGTACATCCCTAGCGTGACTGAAATGTGGCATCAGCGAAAACGCTGGTTAATCGGAGCTCAGGAACTTCCATTGTTGTGGAAATCACTGATTGTTTTGTACGGGTTGTTTGTTCCTTCACTTATCGGACTAGCCTTTATGGCTCCCAAACACGCCCTTAGTATTTGGATTAGTAAGCTTTTTATTCAGACGATGTACATCATGATCTTGCGTAGTAAAGTCGGCTTAAAACCCTATGGAATCTTGAATCTAATCGCATATGAATTTTATGTGATTGTCAATACCATTTGCACAGCAATATTCTATTTTCTACCAATTCCATCGGTATGGAAAGGGCGGACCTATCACAAATCCGATTTAAGTTAAATTTGTATTCATGTTTCCTAAAATAATAAGTTTCGAAACTCCCGGCTTTCTTCAAGGAATACTGCCCAGCCATATAACACTGTATAGTTATGGCTTAATGATCGCGATCGGAGTACTGGTATCTTATTGGTTTGTCTACAAAAAGACTAAATCATTTGGGATTACTAAAGACCAACTGTCCACCATGTTCATCTGGTCCATTTTTGCTGGATTCGTTGGTGGAAAATTGTTTTTCTTTCTCGAGGATATTCAAAGATATATTGCCGAACCAGGACTCATGTTGAAGCTGACAGGCGGTGGGTTTGTGTTTTATGGGTCAGTGTTGTTTGTGGTGCCTGTCATTATTCTTTGGTTAAAAAAGAACAAGATACCAGTGCGTCCATTTCTCGACATAGTTGCTTTTGTCGGCCCTATCGTTCAGGGATTTGGTAGAGTTGGTTGTTTCTTGGCAGGTTGTTGCCATGGTCGCGTTTGTGACAATGCGCTAGGCGTGACATTTAGCCATCCAGACAGTCTTGCCGACCCTAAAAACGTACCACTTTACCCGACTCAATTATTCGATATCGGTATCAACCTAATTATCATTGTCACGTTGATTTGGTTTGCTAAACGACAAAAATTTGCTGGTCAACTCATGTTGATTTATTTGATGATGTATGCAGTGGGTCGGTCGATTAACGAAGTTTTCAGGGGAGATGAAGAACGTGGTTTCGTTTTGGGGGGATTACTTTCCCATTCCCAATTTATAGCCATCTGCATATTTGCTGTATGCACGTATGTATGGTTTCGCTGGCGTAAACTTAGCGAAGATAAAATCTAAACCGATTCGAGTACAGTCCTAAAAGCAATTACCTTATCACCGTATTTGGCTAAGGTTTTTGCCTTTAACTCTGGGCCAAAATTGACCGAATAGTCCTGAAGGTCTTCTCGTTTTTCTAGGGTGTAGTGAATGTTATAACTAGTCCCGTCATCGTTGATATCATGTGGATCAATACGAAACATCTGATGCGTCAAGAACTTCCCAGTCGCCATAACTTCTGGCAGGTGCTCCGACTTCATCCAATCAACCCATTCATCATGAATTGAGTCATCTACTAAACATGTTACACTGTAAACAATCATTGCGGAGAGAGAGGTTTTTGAACCTTCTTTTCTAAAGTCTTGAAAGCCAAGTGTTTTAAGTACTT
>Ga0055584_100007269_pt1 | contig 10875 bp, 7 predicted proteins | sample OSDHelmetaG_FD_58716 | JGI IMG/M metagenome (GOLD analysis project Ga0055584, IMG submission 58716) | Pelagic marine sediment microbial communities from the LTER site Helgoland, North Sea, for post-phytoplankton bloom and carbon turnover... | ecosystem: Environmental > Aquatic > Marine >...
TTCCTGTAACGGTGAGAGTGGCCGTCTCGTCGCTAAGATTCGCGACGTGTAGTGAGCTTCGTCGCGTTTCATTGCTACCAGGGTTCAGAAAGTAGAGGTGTGTAACACCGTCGCCATCAATTGGAGCTGTGCGGCTTAAATTAGTTAGAAATCCGTCCTGTGTTCGTATCAGGCTCATAACCTCAAGTTCTAGATCCGATGAGACGGTCAAGCGCCATCGTCCTTCCCCCTCACCGAGCATACCTGTCAGACCTTTTTCCGAATTACCAATTTCTAAATCGCTAGTGGTTATCTGTTTTGAAGCACCGGCGTTCAGCTCAAATTGAACATCGCCTTCGGGTGCGACAACACCGTTTTCATCAATACCGGATAGCGTCACAAATCCTGATGTATCAGAAGTATTGATGATGCGTAAAAAAGTCGAGCGCTCACTTTCGCTGGCTGGGTTGGCAAACACGATGACATGGTCACCAGCGTCGTTTTCTTCGACGACACCACTTAAATTTGTCAGGAATCCAGTGGGTGTACGAATAAGACTAAGGACTTCCAGATCAAGACTGGATGCCACTGATAGGTGCCACTTTCCTGAACCTTGGCCTAATGTGCCGGACAAACCGCTACTGCTATTGCCATCTTCGAGATCCTGGATGGTGACCTGTTTGGCCTCATTGGCAACAAGAGAAAAAGTTACAGTGCCGGTAGATGCCGTACCTTCATCGTCCACACCCGAAATAGTGACCGACCCTGATTCACTGGTCGTGTTTACAATCCTTAAAAAGGTCTGCTTTGTCGTATTATTGGCTGGGTTTGCGAAATAGACATGGTTGACGCCATTGACCTTGGGGACCACATCGGTGAGTGATGTGAGAAACCCGTCTGGAGTGCGTATCAAGCCCATCACTTCGACTGTTTTGTCCGAACGGACATGCAATTGCCACTTTCCCTGACCATCACACAAGTGCCCGGCCAGGCCTTCACCGGCGTTGCCATTCTCCAGATCCTGGGCTGTAATCTGTTTTGCTGCACCGCCATCCAGATTAAATGATACGGCGCCGTTCGCGCTGAAATTACCGTCGTCATCAATTCCATAAATTTCAACAGCGGTGGCATCCTCGTTGGGATTAATGAATCGTAAAAAGGTCTGACGATTAGTATTGCTACCAGGATTGGCGACAAAGATTTTTGTTTCAATGGCTAGCGTTGAGTCTGCGGAGGTGCTTGGTATCACTTCTGGGTCGACGCATGCGTCTTCGGACATCGCAATGGTGCTATCGAACGACTGCCAGGTTTGACCGTCATCGCTGGTTTTGAATATGCCGAGTTCACTATCAGCGCTAACGCCTGGCGATAGGGAACAGCAAGCTGCGAACAGGCATTTTCGAATTGATATGCCGACAGTGTCCATCTGATTATTAGCAATGCATTCCCTAGTGTTACGGGACTATCCTGCATTCCTGTCGCAGAGTAAGCAAATGTGGTACGCCGAAGGGGGCTGTGGGCACGACAAACGGCCGTATACCCACTGATTAGTCGACTTATCTATATGATTTATATAAAGATTTAGTTAAATTGAGCGATTACACCAGAAATTGATTCTTTAGCATCACCGAACAGCATTCTGGTGTTTTCGCCAAAAAACAATGGGTTATCAACACCGGCGAAGCCGGAAGCCATAGAACGCTTCAGGACGAAAACCGTTCTTGCTTTGTCCACGTTAATGATAGGCATTCCATACATTGGGCTGTCTTCCTCCCGTGAACTGGGATTAACAACATCATTAGCCCCAATTACTATCGCTACATCCACATTCTCAATGCGTGGATTGATGTCATCCATTTCTACCAGCTGCTCGTAGGGCACATCTGCCTCTGCGAGCAACACATTCATATGACCGGGCATTCGACCTGCAACCGGGTGTATCGCGTAGGATACCTCAGCACCGTTTGCTTCAAGAATCTGGCCCAGTTCCTTGACCACGTGTTGTGCCTGGGCGGCTGCCATACCGTAGCCCGGTACGAAACATACGTTGCTGGCTGCTTCAAGCACGTAGTAAGCATCTTCAACGGAAATCGGCTTGACTTCACCTTCGATAGCTTTGCTTTGTTTAACAGCGCCAAAGCCACTGAATAGTACATTAGCAAGGGAGCGATTCATGGCCTTGCACATAATATTGGTGAGAATAATGCCGGCGGCGCCTACGAGAGATCCCGCGACGATCAAGATGTTGTTGTTGATCGCGAAGCCCGCGGCACATGCGGCGATGCCGGAGTAGCTGTTCAGTAGCGAGATAACAACAGGCATATCAGCCCCACCAATCGGTATCACGGCCATGATGCCAAGGACCAGGGCAAGGCCTACTACAACATAAAGCCACTGAGAGTCAGGTGATGGTTCCATGCAAAACATCACAGCAGAGGCAATCATGCCAATGAGCAGCAGGCTGTTGACTACGCGTTGGCCCGTAAAAACAAGAGCGCCACTCTTAATAAACGTTTCACTTAATTTGCAATAAGCGATAAGACTACCGGTGAATGTAACACCGCCTATCAGAATCGCCAGTAGCACCGTGATTGCCGTAAATGTGCCAATTTCTCCGCTATACAATGTACCCCAGCCGACCAGCAAACTGGCGATACCACCGGAGCCATTGAATAATGCGACCATCTCAGGCATCACTGTCATTTCAACCAGTCGCGCTGCCAGGGTGCCAATGATAGACCCGACAATAATCCCACCGAGAATATACTCATACGAGACAATTCCCTCAGCGGTTAAACCGGCCACCACGGCGATAAACATCCCCAGTGCTGAAAAACCGTTACCCCGTCTTGCGGTGTTTGGATGGCCAAGCATTTTCAGGCCAAAGATAAACAGTATCGCAGCGACGATATACGAGAGGTTTGCAATCAAATGGATACTCATTTGCTATCCCCGCTCTTGCTCTTGAACATTGACAGCATTCTGTCAGTGACCAGGTATCCGCCGACCACGTTAATGGTGGCAAAGGTGACGGCGACGGTTCCAAGGATCGTTGCCATTTGCGAATTCATCGCACCGGCAGAGAGGAATGCGCCGGCCAAGGTGATACCCGAAATCGCGTTTGCACCGGACATGAGTGGTGTGTGCAGGGTGGCGGGCACTTTCGATATTAATTCAAATCCTAAAAATACTGACAGGACCAGAATAAAGGTTAGAAAAACAACTTCCACTGGATGCTCCTAGATTATGCTTGTTTTAGTTTCGTAAGCTCTTAATGGCTTCGTTGACGATCTCACCGGCGTGCGTAATTACACAGCCCTTTAGGATGTCATCGTCCAGATCGAGATTGAACTTCGTGTTTTCCTCATCCCAGTACTCAGACACCAGATTGTAAAGGTTTGATGAATACATCTGACTGGCGTCCTTTGCCACATGGGCTGGTAAGTTAGACACACCAATGATGGAAACGCCATTTTGTACAACGGTTTCGTCTGGAGAACTGCCTTCGACGTTACCACCAGAGTCCACAGCCATATCAACGATGACACCGCCGGGCTTCATGGCGTCAACCATGTCTTTGGTGATGATACGAGGTGCCGGCCGTCCAAATAATTGTGCAGTTGTGATGACTACATCCGATTGGCTAATGACGTCTTTCATTCCCAGGCGTTGAAGTTCTAACTGTTCTGGGGTCAATTCTTTGGCGTAGCCTTCGTCGGTTTGGCCTGTCTCACCAAGGTCAATCTCGACAAATTTGGCACCCACAGAACGCACTTGTTCGGCGACGACTGGTCGAGTATCAAATGCCTCGACTCTGGCGCCGAGTCTCTTCGCGGTAGCGATAGCCTGGAGCCCAGCGACACCGGCACCGATGACGAAAACCCGGGCAGGACTCAAGGTACCTGCGGGTGTCATCATCATGGGCAGAATACGGTCTAGTCTACTGGCCGCAAGCAGAACCATGACATAACCCGCAAGGTTTGCCTGGGAGCTTAATGCATCCATTTTCTGTGCGCGCGTTGTCCGTGGGATCATTTCCATGCTGATCGCTGTAACACCTCGTTTGGCGAGGGAATCTACCAGCGCTCCTTCGTTGTAGGGATCAAGGTAACTGATGTGAATGGCACCACTTTTAATCAGATCAATATCTTCAGGCGTTGGTTTGCGTACACGTAGAATAATGTCCCCTTGTTGTAACAGCGCTTCACGGTCGTTGGATAGGCTTGCACCGGCATCGGTGTATTCTGAGTCGGAAAAACCTGCCTGTTCACCCAGGCCTGCTTGTACAACGACGGAAAGGCCAGCTCTTGTGAGTTGTTTTACAGAATCTGGGATGAGCGCAACACGTCGTTCGTGGGCCCATGTTTCCGCGGGGACTACAATTTGCATAAAGTAACCTCTTAGCAAGTTTTCTCGCCAGCACCATACGGGTCTGACCCAATGAAGTTTTGGGAAAGTATCATGTTCGCCAATCCATTTCTAATGGTATTCAACTGAGATCCCATAGGCTGTCACTATCTGTTCCAGCTTGTGGTTGATAGCCGCTAAATGTATAAAGGCTCGACCTAATTGAACAACACATAAAGGACCATTACTCATGAGCTGGCACAAAGAAGCCCACGAGATTGAGTTACGTCGTGAACTCTCCAAACAACAGGGAGGAGAGGAATCTATAGAGATTCACCATGCCAAAGGCCGGCTAACTATTCGGGAACGGATTGATGGTCTGGTTGCGCCTAATAGCTTCGAGGAACACGGTGAGGGCGCCGGCTTTGCCGAAAAAGATGAAGATGGCACTATAAAGGAGTTCTCTCCCGCAAACTATGTGGTTGGTTTTGGCGAAGTAAATGGCAAACGAATCGTTGTTGGTGGAGAAGATTTCACGTTGAAGGGGGGATCTCCCAACGGTGCGGGTTTGCGCAAGAGTGTCTATGCAGAAGAGTTGGCGGTGCAGTTCAAGTTACCGCTGGTCAGAATGCTTGAGGGAGGCGGTGGCAGTGTAGCTGGCAGTGCCGGTCCCAGGCCTAAGACCGTGGGTAGCCCGGTCTATGCAGAGCCTAGATTCAAGATTATTGCCGATGCGATGAACATGGTCCCGGTTGTATCCGGCGCCATGGGTCCCGTGGCCGGTTTCCCCGCCGGGCGTCTGGTGGCCTCGCACTTTTCAGTGATGGTTAAGCGTACTGCACAAATCATGGTAGCCGGCCCGGCGTTGGTAGAACGCGCCCTTGGTGTATCAATGACCAAGGAAGAACTGGGTGGCTGGAAGGTCCATACACGTAGCGGTATTGTCGATAACGCCGCAGATTCAGAAGAAGAAGCATTTGATCAAATGCGACGTTTCCTAAGTTATATGCCACAAAATGTATGGCAGCTATCGGAACGTGTGCACTGCGAGGATGATCCGGGACGGGCGGATGATGAACTGATTTCGATCGTGCCGAGGGATGGTCGCATACCCTATGATATGCGTGCGTTGATCAAACATGTGGTTGATGTAAAGTCCTTTTTCGAGATAGCGCCTGACTTTGGTCATGGTCAAATAATTGGGCTGGCTCGCCTCAACGGAGCGGTTGTTGGAGTCATTGCCAATGACTGTACCCATTTTGCAGGTGCCATGACTGCCCAGGGTTCCCAAAAAGCCAAACGAATGATGGAACTGTGCGATATGTTCCACATTCCAATAGTAAACTTTCTAGATGAACCAGGGTTTATGATTGGTCCCGATGCTGAGAGTAGTGCGGCCATACGCTGCGGAATGAGCGCGGTATCGGCAGCAGTGCAATCGACTGTCCCCTGGGCGACTATCGCAATCCATAAATCATTCGGCGTTGCCTCAGCAGCACATTTTGCACCTAATACCTATCAGCTGGCGTGGCCATCCTGGGAAATGGGGGCGCTCCCAGTGCAGGGTGGCGTGGCCGTGGCTTTTCATCGTGAAATTGCAGAAGCCGAAGATCCTGAAGCAAAACGCAAAGAGCTGGAAGAAAGTTTGATGAAGAACCGGTCTCCTTTTCCAATGATGGAAAGCTTCGCGGTACATGAGTTGATCGATCCAAGACAAACACGATCCAGGCTTTGTCGCTGGGTCGAATGGGTGCAGCCACTGCTGGAGGACCTGAAAGGGCCAGTCAGCTGGGGTATGCGGCCTTAATCTGGCATAGATATGGCGTACGTCGCTCGACTATCGATTATCCTTTTAGCGTGCTGGGCTACTTTATGTAGTGCGACTCAAAAGGTTGATGTGGCACTGATTGCTGAGGTTGAGAGTGTTCAACCAGGTCAGCCTTTTTGGGTGGGTATTCACCAGACAATCACACCGGGCTGGCATACCTATTGGCGTACCCCGGGGGATTCTGGTGCTGCTACCCAATTGCACTGGCGTTTACCGGAGGGATTTTCGGCTTCCGAAATTCATTGGCCGTTTCCGGAACGAATTCCCTATGGTCCGCTAGTCAATTTTGGTTATCACGACGAAGTACTGCTGCTGGTTCAATTGACGCCTCCAGATAACGTAGCAGGTGAAGTAATTCTGACGGCTAAAGCCCAGTGGCTGGTGTGTGAGGAGATATGCATCCCGGAGGATGCTGATTTGAGTCTGACTTTACCGGTCGTCTCTGAAGATCCTGTGTTTGATAACCGATACCGTGAAAAATTCTTGCTGTCGCGACAGAAAATTCCCAGAACATTGCCGGTGCCAGCGTCAATCGATGTGGCCGGACAGGATATATCGCTAACTGTCGCGCTTTCGACCGATAGCCGTTTTCAATCGCTAGCGTATTTTCCTTACGAAGAAGGCGTTATTGACCTCACCGCATCCATTAATCCGAAGGCTGCGGAGGAGGGACTCTTGCTGGCGTTGAGTCCCGGTTGGGACTTCAGTAATCAGTCTTCCTTCGATGGTGTACTCGTGATCTCTGAAAAAAGTGGTGATCAGACTGCATTTGAGATCACGCCGACGGTCCAAACCAGTGCTGGTATAGGTTGGTTGAATGCAGTGTTGTTCGCATTTCTCGGCGGTATGATCTTGAATTTGATGCCTTGTGTCTTTCCCGTACTATCAATAAAAATTCTATCGTTACTCGAGTCGGCAGGATCTATTCGCCTGCATGGACTGGTTTATTTTGCCGGTGTGGTGTTGAGCTTTGTTTCTATCGCCGCAGTACTACTTGCGTTACGGGCAGCGGGGGAACAGATAGGTTGGGGGTTTCAGCTCCAGTCACCGGTTGTGATTGCGTTGCTTTGTTACCTTTTCGTATTCATTGGTCTGAATCTGATGGGTTATTTCGAGATGGGACTGTCCTGGAGCAATTTCGGTAACACCCTCGTTTCACGTGATGGTTATCTCAGTTCCTTTGCTACGGGTGTTCTTGCCAGCGTGGTGGCGGCGCCCTGTACTGCACCATTTATGGGAGCTGCGATCGGTTTTGCGATGGTTCAGGATGCTGTGATTTCACTGTCGGTGTTCGCGGCGTTGGGAGTCGGTATGGCGACACCTTACCTTGCGCTATGTATCACACCCGGTCTGTTGCAACGATTACCAAGACCTGGGCCGTGGATGGTGACGCTTAAGCAACTTTTTGCGTTCCCGATGTTCGCTTCAGCGATTTGGCTTATTTGGGTTCTTAGTATCCAGTCTGGACCCGATGGCGTACTTTACGTTCTTCTTGGGTTGCTATGCATCACATTTGCAATCTGGATGGCAAATCTTCGGGGTGGTGTAGTCTACAGGTCAATTATTGGCGTGTTGGTGCTGACGTCCCTGGCATTGATTTCAAATCTAACATCAGTCAAGTCCGCCGCGAGTAGTGATTTTGTATCCTATAGCAAGACAGCTCTCGAGGAAGCACGGTATGAAGGCCCGGTGTTCGTCAATTTCACCGCAGCCTGGTGCATTACGTGCAAGGTCAACGAGTTGGTGGCGTTGCAATCTGATAAGGTCATGAGGGTATTTGACGAAAACAATGTCACCCATATGAAGGGTGACTGGACCAATGAAGATCCGGAGATTACAGCAGCCCTTGCAGAGTATGGACGCAACGGTGTACCGCTATACCTGTATTTTGATAAGGGTGAGGAAGATGCACAGATATTGCCGCAGATTCTAACCGAAGATATTGTGATTCAGGCGGTTACGGGGCGCTCGCGTCACGGAGGCGTATTGTGACGGACGAAAACGAAAAAGCGGGGCACCGCAACCGGCTGGCGAAAGAGGATTCTCCCTATCTGCTGCAGCATGCCAACAACCCGGTGGACTGGTATCCCTGGGGTGATGAGGCTTTTAACAAAGCCCGGTTAGAGGATAAACCGGTATTCTTGTCCATTGGTTACTCGACCTGTCACTGGTGTCATGTGATGGAGCATGAAAGCTTTGATAATGATGAGATCGCCAACTACCTGAACGAACATTTTGTCGCCATCAAGCTGGATCGGGAACAAAGGCCGGACCTTGACGACATCTATATGACCGGGACCCAGCTAATGACGGGCCACGGCGGCTGGCCCATGTCAAATTTTCTCTCCGCCGATGGCAAGCCGTTTTACTCGGGCACCTACTTTCCGCCAGCCAATTTCATGCAACTGTTACAACAGCTCACCGAGGTATGGTCAAACCGCCGCAATGAAGTCCTGGCACAGGCGGATAAGATGGCAGTAGCAATCGAGCAATACACTGCAGCCAAAAGCAACAATGCACAATTGGGGGACTTGTTGACACTGGCGGTGGATGAACTTCACGGTAGGTTCGATGCGGTAAACGGTGGGTTCGGTGATGCACCAAAATTTCCTAATGAATCTCAGTTAGGGGTGGTGATGACCGATTATCAGAGAACCGGCAATGAGCAATCGGAAGTAGTGCTGCGATTAACATTGGATCGTCTTTACCAGGGAGGTATTTGCGATCAGATTGCTGGTGGTTTCCATCGCTACTCAGTGGACCAGCATTGGTTGGTGCCACACTTTGAGAAAATGTTGTACAACCAGGCGCAGCTTCTCTCCCTTTATGCAAAAGCCTACGCCGTGCTTGGAGACCAGGCGTACAAGCGCGTTGCGTTAGAGATTGCGGAGTATGTGTTACGGGATATGTGCTCGCCGGAGGGTGCCTTTTACTCCGCCACGGATGCTGATTCCGAGGGTGAGGAGGGGCTGTTTTTTGTTTGGTCTGTACAGGAGCTTGAAGAGGAACTACCCAAAGAAGATTTCGAGCTGGCTATCGAACTGTACGGTGTGACAGAGAATGGCAATTTTGAGGGGCAAAATATTCTGCATCTCGGTGGCTCACTGGAAGAGTACGCCAAGGAGCGGGGGCTAGACTTCGATACGTTACTTTTGCGCCTCGCGACCATCAAAAAGATGCTATACACGAAGCGTGAACAGCGAGTTCATCCATTGCGAGATGAAAAAATCATCACAGGATGGAATAGTATGATGGTTTCATCCTTAGCGACAGCGGCAACCCACCTGGACAAACCTACGCTATTGGACGCTGCGTTGTGTGCCGCGGAATTCCTGTGGGAAAAACATTGGCATGATGGTGGCCTTTGGCGCATCTCCCTTAACGGTCATCCCTCGATCACTGGCAATCTGGAAGATTACAGCGCTTTTACCGAGGCGACGATGATGCTGTATGCACGCACCGGTGAAATCAAATGGCTTGACCGGGGGCTGTCGATTATTCAGCAGATGAATGTGTTGTTCTGGGATGAAGACGAGGGGGGGTATTTTCTCAGTCATATTGCAGATGCAGGCCCGTTAATTACGAGACCTAAAAGTCCAATGGATGGCGCTACACCTTCGGCGAATTCTATTGCTATTAGTGCATTAACCCAGTGCTGGTTGATGACAAGGGATCCTACAATCGAGCAGAAACTCAACGCAGCAGAAAATGCGTTTAGCGGATTGTTAACCAGTTCACCTTCGGCCTTCTCATATATGGTAACGGCCATGCAGAGTCACTTGCATGGTCAGCGGGATCCCATACAGTTTGCGGCAGAGGGTAAAATTCGAGCAATACTGTCTCGAACCGATGATGGCTTTACCCTTGATCTCCTGCTCCAAGAGGGATGGCACGTGAATGGTCCCGATGCCGTCGGTGAACTATTGCCAACTGCGGTGTTGGATCATGATGACGTAATCTATCCCGAAAGCATTACTCGAAAGTTACCTTTCATGGACGAAGAAATAAGCCTTTACGAAGGCCATGTATCGATTGCTATTCCCTCGCCCTGTTGGCCGATCACATTACAACTACAGGCTTGTGATGACATCCGGTGTCTTGCCCCTGAACAACTCCTGTTCACCAAAATTGCCTGAAGGTTCCTCTTGCAACCAGCTTTAAGCGTCTATCACGGCTGAGGCTGTGCCTTTAACAACTTCAACGCCTTCTTCGTCCACCGTTGAAACCTCGAGGTCGACAATTTGCTGGCCATTGTCCTCGCGGATCCCTGAGACTGTGGCTGTAGCGGTTAACGTAGCGCCTGGAAATACCTGGGATGTGAAGCGAACACCGAACGCTTTCAGACAGCCGTCTCCAACGTAATTTGTCAACATCTTCCCGGTCATACCCATCGATAACATGCCGTGTGCAAATACGGAGGGGTAACCTGCAATTTCCTCAGTGTATAACTGATCGGTGTGCACGGGATTGTAATCACCTGAGGCACCGGCATATTGTACGATCTGTGTTCGAGACAGGTTGCGACAAACCTCTTCAGAATAGGTGTCTCCGATTTTTAATTCACTTGCTTTGAGTAACATATCTATCTCCTATATAAAATTATCGACACCAGCTGTCAGTATGACCTGTTTGCTTCTGGACAGCGGTGATGGCCGTTTTTGCCGCTGAAGGCTCTTTCGTCCGCTGAAGGCTCTTTCGTCCGCTGAAGGCTCTTTCGTCCG
>Ga0055584_100007273_pt1 | contig 10870 bp, 4 predicted proteins | sample OSDHelmetaG_FD_58716 | JGI IMG/M metagenome (GOLD analysis project Ga0055584, IMG submission 58716) | Pelagic marine sediment microbial communities from the LTER site Helgoland, North Sea, for post-phytoplankton bloom and carbon turnover... | ecosystem: Environmental > Aquatic > Marine >...
GCCAACAATACCGCCCTTTGATGCGCTATAGGCTGCCTGCCCGATCTGTCCTTCCCATGCCGCGATTGAAGCCGTGTTAATCACCACTCCGCGTGAACCATCATCATCCAGCGGATCAAGCTTTGCCATTTCTGCTGCCACAAGCCGCATCGTATTGAACGACCCGATCAAATTCACGCCAACCACTTTTTGGAAATGCTCTAAATCCGCAGGGCCGTCCCGCCCCACAACGCGCTGACCGATCAAGATACCCGCGCAGTTCACAAGAACATGTGCGGGGCCTGATTTCACAAGCGCTGCCTTTACGCTTTCCTCATTCGTCACGTCGCAAGAAACAGCAATACCGCCACATTCAGTCGCTACTTTAGCTGCTGCGTCTTCATTCATATCCCACAGCACAACCTTTGCGCCGGCTGCTGCCAGTGCCTTCGCTGTTGCTGCGCCCATGCCAGACGCGCCGCCCGTAACGATTGCTGATAATCCTTTAACCTGCATTACTGATCCTTTTCAGTTTTCAGTATTTAACCACCATGGCACGCAGACACCAAGAGCGTGATAGCTAGTAAAACAGTAAATTGTTGTACTCACAAAAGGTATTTCTTTGACATAGAGCAAATATCCCGATAGAAACTAACGGTAATGAAGACAGCACAAACAGGAGCTAATTATGGTTGATGACGGAGGACTTATGGAGCGCTCTATTATCCTGATAGAGGCTGGCTACACAGAATATGTTATAGAAAATATCGAGGACCGTCGCCTTAGTGATAAAAGGGCGCTGGCACTCCTGCTATTTTTTGCCGCGCAATATAACCGTACCGAGTTAATAGCCCCTCTTTTAAAGGCTGGTGCTGACATAAACGGTGCAGACGTTGATGCTCCGTTATCAAGCCCGCTAAAGGTGGCAGCCCTTTGCGGCCACACAGAAATGACTAAACGCCTCCATAGCAAGGGAGCCACAATCAATCAAAGTGATTTCAACACCGCGGCGCAACAGGGCCACACGGATATCATAGAATTTTTCATGGAAAAGGGTATGTCCGACAGCACGGGCTGGGCCTTTGTAAATGCTGCTGAAAAAGGGCACACAGAGACTTTGAAGTTATTGCTAAAGGCAGGCAGCGACGTGAATGCCCTTGAAAGCCGCGCTCTGTCTTATGCCGCCGCACGGGGCCATACAGAAGCAACAAAGTTCCTGCTGGAGCAAGGTGCCGCTATTAATCCAGACGACAAAGAACAACTACTCAAAATCGCACTTAATCATAAATACACAGAGATTACAGACCTATTGAACAAGTATTCTACGCAAAAAAGCCAACCAACGCCGCCTAAAAATAATCCGCCATTTGAGCCGCTTTAAGGCCATATAGCGAGAGCCATGAAATAAAGCTATCTAAAACAAAAACATGTCCTGATTATGTCATTTGATGCCAAAAAAAGCTTGCAATTCAGCGCTATTAACGATAAAAAAGCGGCCTGATCAAGAGGAGAAAAGGCTATGAAAGCGGAAATACACCCGGATTACCATGAAATTACGATCGTTCAGACGGACGGTACGTCATACAAAACGCAATCCACATGGGGCAAAGAAGGCGACGAAATGCGCCTGGATATCGACCCCCTAAACCACCCGGCATGGCAGGGCGGCTCGCAGAAAGTTATCGAGAAAGGCCAACTTTCCAAATTTGAGAAGCGCTTCGGCAGCTTCCTTTCCGGCGAGGAAAACGAAGAGAAGAAATAAAATTCTGTTACAAACAGACAAAGCGAACAAAGGGCTGCCACCTCCTCTTCTTTTGGCAGCCTTTTTTATTACCTGCATATAACGACGGTAATTTTTCTAGGAAGGCGCTGGGCCTTTACGTTTTCGGGATTTTCTAACCGCAACTTTTTCGGTCTGGGCCATTGACAAATCATCATTTGCGGCCTTCTTCGTTTTCACAGGCGTATCTTCGCCCACCATGGAAGAATTAAAATCACCCTTTGCGCTGTTCTGGAACCATCTATAGGCCGATGGCGGAACGGGTTCCTTGCCATACGTCATTGCAGCAACCGGTGCATAAGGCGGATCCCACAAGGCCCATGATTTCTTATCAACAGCATCAAACTCCAGAAGATATATTTCCTCTTCTGCCGCATTCGGTGATTCCTGATTTATGAATGCGCTATTGACCTTCTCCCACAGATCAATGGCACCGGCAAAGCCAAAGCGCTGCGCTTGCTTATCGGTGATTTCTTTCTTGCTCACCTTGCGCATTAAATCACCCACCGTCATGCGCGTTACATTGCGCAGTTTTGATTCATATATGTGCCCGCTATCCTCTCCATCAACGCCCGTTAATTTTGCACCCATTGGTGCACACATCTCACGGAAGCGAATAGGCTCGCCCTTCTTTATCTCTTGCGGGCAATAACCCACAGGCAAAACTAATCCTGTCAGAGGCTTCTTATCATCAAAATTACCCAAGCGCGGGCTGACCAATGCATCAAAATGAAGCGTCGGCACTTTAACTGTTTGTATAGTGGGATCAATATCACGACGCGAATGCGCAATAGGCACCGGCGTTTGTGTAATTATAATCTGCCGCCCGCGCGCACCAGGGAATTTAGAGCCTGACTCCTCATAAGAATCCCGTGCCATACCGTAAAAGTCGCTCCACGTGCCACCAATTTTTTCTACCGGTGCCTTTTTAAGATCCACCGGACCGGCATAATAAAGTCGCCCTGTCTGCTCTCCCCGCAATATAACAGGCGCGCGCTTGGCAATACGTTCTTTCTTGCTCTCAGATAGCTTCTTGATAACAAAAGCATGCGGTGCAAAGCGAAGGTCTTCCAAAGGATTTCGCAGATGCACATCCGGTACATCAATAATAACAGCACCCTTCGCAGGCACTTCATATTCTATATAGTCATACGGCAGGCCTGATTTTGGATCAAAGCGCGCCGCTTTGTTAAAATCGGGCGTCATCGGATTTTTCTTGGCAATCCCTTCGACCTTACGGCTTAACTCACTTAAGTAACGCTGCCCCTCATCGGACTGCAAGAACACTTCTGCTTCACCAGCACCACTTTCTGCAAACATGCGGGAAACAGCACCTGTATCACGTGTCCGTGCATTTACTTCCAAACGCTTTACATCAAGCCGCACCTTATCAATCGTCGGCCAACGAGATTGCGACGGCTCGGCACTCGGGTCACCCCACAGGTAATAACGCTTCAATACCTCATAGCGCTTCTGCCATAAAGCACTTAAATCATTCAAACGCCCGGTATCGGCAAACTGGAACAACGTGGCCGTTACAGATGGCTTTGAACTCAGACGATAAAACTGAACCTTCCATTCCCGGTCTTCAAATTTATCCTGCACAGCATTCGGGTTGCGGGCATACTGGCGATCCAGATAATCCAGATCAAGCTGGCGGCCTTTCTTGTCGACAACGATATAATCGCGGCTTGCATTCGCAAACAAAACACGGCCCTTGCGCATGTCGTAGTAATCAATAATACCATCTCGAAACCGCGACTTGGTATCTGACTCCATCTTCACTTCATCAGTAAGAAAACGTTTTTTAAGCTTCCATCGAAAGGAACGCGCTTCTTCTGCCGTGAATTTTTTAAGCACTTCGCGGCCGGCAGATAACATCTCTTTATCAAGAAGCTCATTAAACATCCGGTCAAAAAAACCGTCCTTGACCTCCAGCTTTCTCTTCAATTTTCTGCAAAGCTCTCTGAAGTCCCGCGCGGCTTCACCATCATCGGAATAATCAACTGGATGTGGCTGCAGGGCAATCCGGTGCAGTGCTTCATCCACCATGTTGTAATATTTATAATCATCAATCGCCATATTATAGAGCATCTCGGAAAAGCTTGCGACTTCCCCGCGCTTTCCACCGGCAGCACGCCAGTTGCGGCGATATTTATCCGTGCTGGCCTTTGATTCCAGATAATCAAGATCACCAAACCCGTTACGCGTTGCATGTTCTTCCATCAAGGCATTCGCAGGCTCCGGGCGACGGCGTATAGCGCGATTGCGTAATTCCACGGCAATACGAATTTCCTGCAGCATCCTGTCGTTTTCCATCAGAAAGCGGAAATTCTCTTCTACCTGTTCAATTTTCTCCATATCCCAGTCACCGGCAACCTTGCCCTCAAGCGCCTTACGAAACGGCATGATGCCTGGCCACTTACGCACGCTCTCCAACCGGATTAATGCATCTGGAGAACGCCCCTGCTCTTTTATCATCAATGCAAAATCATTCGCACGCATATCTTCCAGCTTTTTGTTCTTGTAAGTAAAGTTACGCAAGTCACTATCAAGCCGGATCATCATGGCTGTATTCAATTTACCCTGACGGTCATCGAGGGAAATAAAGGCCACCGGATCGGCAGTTGGTGCATTCGGGTATGTATTGCGGGGCATCGCATATATAGGCGGCGCGGGATCAAGCGGATCATTCCCCGGTAGGAAATTTCGCAAATGCTTTTCATCAGCCTGTAATTCCAGCTCGCGTATAACATCCGGAGCAATCGTACGGCTATAATTATACGCAGCCAAAGATGCTTTCGCATCATAGGCCGGGCTCTTGTGACCCTTGCGCTTATCATAAAGGGAATCATCATCCGGCATGCGGATACCTTCCCGCTCTCCACGCTGTTCATTCTCATAGCGTGTATTGGCCGTCATTACTTTTTCAAGCTTTGCCGTGATGACATCTTCGCCTGTTTGTGGATCAACGCGTTTATCCAGCTTCAAGCCTTCTTCACCCTCTGGTCCAAATAAATGCGTATTTATGACTGCTGTATAAGTATCAACGACAAAGTTCTTTGGCTTTTGTTTGCTGGTGATTGAAGACCGGGCATGGGTAAAAAATGTGTTTGAGGAATGAAATCCCGCGCGCACAAGGTTTGTACGCAACCAGAACATATCAGCCCATCGCACCCGATAACCGCTAACAAGAACACGCGGCTCTACAAACTTCCATTTACTGCCATCAGGGTCGCGGTAAAAACCATTTTCAATGTTGTCGAAATAAGGTGAAGACGGGTCATCATCATAACGATAAGCAATCTTATTTTCTTTCGGATGATAACGGACATCACATACCGTATTGCCCTTATCATCTTTCATAGGGTATTCAACTATTGTTTCTTTGCGTTCCTTGGGATATTCAACATCGCCATAAACACGCACCGTCTCAAATTCAATTTCACGCTCTGGCAGACCCATTTTCAACAAAATTTTAGGACCATGCTCAAAACGCTGTGCGATGCGCGCCATAGCATCCGGATGCGGTACACGACCGGGATCATCAAGTTCATCCATGCCTGTTCGTGTAATGATTGCCGCTTGTGGCGTGACCAAATAGCGATCAGGGCGGCGCACTTCTATTTCCTCGGAATCCAGAAAATTACCCGCAATATCACCGGCAGCATCACCATAGGCCGTAATCTGTGCAAAGTCGCGCTCCAAGGCCGTTGTCTCCAGATCAAAATGAAGCTGCACCAAAATACCCTGCTTCACCAGATGCCAGAGATCTTTCTTACTTCCAATTTTGTTCATCGTGTTATCTTCGCTCATCACTTCGCCTCCGGCAGTGGCATTGTCCAGATCGGACGACTGCGTGGCTTGCGGTAACCTTCATGGCGCTCAACATCACTCGGACCCAACTTCCTGTAGCGCTCCATATCTGCTTTTTCAGGGCTGGTCATGTGTTCCCATTCCATACGCGCGGTCATCTTGCGATACACGCCATCCCCGTCAGAACGTGACATCAAGCCATCTGTGCGGTTATTACCCTCACGTCGCAAAAGTCGTGCTTCCTGCCATTCCAGTGTCCCGCCAAAGAACTGCCCGTAACGGCGCGCCATCCGCACTAAAATGTAAGATGGATCAATATGCGCAACACATTTAAATTCTTTATCCTTGCTGTCCTGCTTGGAATCCATGGCATAGAATTTAAAGTCATCGGAGCGATCATCCGGACGCGTCAAACCCTCTTTATCCATCAACTCTCTGAATGTTTCCTGAGAATCAAGATCAGGAATGTGATGCGGCACATGCAAAGATGCATTCACACTGCGCGCCATCTCCACCATATCTTGCGCAAAACCGTGACCGTGAATATGAATCGGACGCCCGTAAACACGGATACTTCCTTCTGCATCTGATTCATACTTCCAACCAAGCTTATTAAGCTGGTTAAGGATATGATCCCTGTTTTCTTTTGGGTTATAAACTTTAAATCCATTCAAATATGCGCCAACAACCGTAATGTCACGTGCCTTCACAAGGTCATTAATCATACGCTCCTGTGAATCCCGGTTACCGGGTATGGCTGGCTGTGAAATAACGGCAATATAATCCTGTGCATTAATCTTAAATCCGGTATTGCGCACACGCTCATCCGTATCAAGCAAAGAAAAGAAGTTTACAAACTTCTGCATCGTTGAAAATTTTTCTTCGCCGTTACCTTGCGTCCCCGTAACAAAAATCATCAACGCTGATGGGTCAGTACGAAAATCGCGTGCAAATTGCGATGTACGCGTTGCGCGAATGGATGCAACAGAGTCACGCTCTGTCACGGCCTTCCACATAAAATATCCATTTATATCGTTATCAAACCTAACGGCTCCGTATTTTTGTAAGCTCTTCAACATATAAAACTCAGCATTCTTCTCATGCTTACGCTTACTTGGCGGTAATTTTTCTATATATTCCTTCAAGCCTTTTTTGTGTTCTTTCTTCAAGACATTCAAATCGCAATCATCCAGATCCGTACCGCACTGTTCTGCCGCCTCCTTCAGAGACTCCATATAAACATCAAGAACATCTTTCGGTATCAAACGCTCTTCTTCCGGCTTCTGAAGCTCCTCAAGCGGATCAATCCGCACCTCGCTAAGATCATAGTCAGGCAGAACGCCAAACAAATTCATGGTAGAAAGCGTGAATTCAGCATTCCCGCCAACCGCCGTTATATCTCTTTCCTTACGGTGCGCTACATTCAAAAGCGCAGTATATTCGGCATTATTTGTTGTAATGGGCGCGGCAAGAACACCCTTCTTCGGGAACCAGCTAAATACTGTTGATAAATTATCCTCAACCTCCTCCGCGCGCGGCGCATGTCCGTCATAACGCACAGCCGTCGTATCGTGAAGAGCAATCAGTTTCTTTGGCAGTTTGTCCAGCGTTACCGTATGTCCCAGCTCCGTGGCAACTTCATGCAATTTTTTGTTTTTATCATTAGCAAAATCAATAGCACGCTTCGACAAACCATTTGCATCGCCATAAACCAGAGCCGAATGATTATAATGCTCATCATTCATACAGCCCGTTACAATATAAGGCGTCGTCAGCGCAGAGTGCTTTGTCGCATTCGGGCTATGCTGCACCCACATGCGTGTATTGCCTTCATCATCCAAAACAGGGAAAGCACCTTCATTTTTCAGCGGCCTGACAATCGGCTGCAAATGCCGGGGCACGCCCATATTCACCATATCTTTTTTTAACGCTCGTTTATCACGATCCGTACAATAAATAATTTTACCTGCCAGCAACCCCTTTGCTGCATAAAAGGCAACGCCACCCTTATGGTCAAAGTGGCCGTGCGTAATCACAAAGCACTTTATATCCTTCATAAACGGCAGATAATTTGGCACAGCGCCATCATAGTTTGAATTTGGCCCGCCCGATGCAAACGGGAAGTCAACAGCCACGCCAACTGTACTAACCGTGCCATCAGCCTTCGTGCCGCGATGTAAAAACATGGCGGCAATACCAATTTGATCACCAAAGTTTTCAATTTTCTTTTCTGAGCCACAACCATGAAGAGAGCCATATAAAAACTCACCGCCCTCTTTCAGTGGCTTCGGACGACCAAATGAATTTATCTTATCAAGCAGATTATATTCAGCGGCATGGTTCATAAATGCCGGAAACTTCCATTCTGCCAGATCACGGTTACATGCCTGTGCAAACCCTGTCAGCGCCAAGACAGACTTTGTATCATTCACCTTAAAGTCACGATCCATAAATGACGCACGCTTAAGCTCAAAGCTATCCGCGCCCTTGCGTACAAATGAAAGGCGCACCAGATCGGGAATCGCCTGCGGGTCTGTGCCTTCCGGCGCATCGACTGGATCAATATACATTTCCATGTCCAGTCTATTCTTTGTTTCCTTTACCCGTACACCCGATTCAAAGACCACACCAGATTGCGGGTCCGCGCCAGAAACTGTTCTTGTGCCCGTAAAGTTTTTATCCGGCTCCAGAGAGTTAATACGAAACCCCATAGCTGCCTTCAGGTCATTTATATCTGCTTTGCTAAACTCAAGCGTTTCGCTGCTGCCCGGGGCCATCGCTTTAGAAAAATGCGGCGACAGAGAAAAGGAAAACCCACCCTTTTTGTCCAGACCACGAATAACAATATCCTCACCGATTGACTTATCAAGACGGCATTCATCAAATATTTTTGCTGTGTCACGGACCGGAAAGCCTTCACGTAGCCCTGTATTCAAACGATTAGCAACTTCGAGCACACGCTGTATTTTTTTCTTCGTCTCCGGATCTTCCGCATCATCACCGCGTGCGGCACTAAACACCAGACGTGATTGCACCCATACTTCATCCAGTGCGACGTGGCCTTTTTTATCAGGAACCGGCGCTGTTTTAATCTCAATCAAGTTTTGTTCAAGACTGCGGCCATAAGGCAAATGGCGCCAGTATTTAATTTTCAGTCCTTCAGGATTGTCTTTTTTTGCAAGTGCCGTTTCAGAAGAAAGCGCTACAACCAGCCCTGTTTGAGGGTCTGTGTCGGAACCGGCAAGCTTAATGGGGGATACAGACGCAGCTCTGCGGCTGCCCCGTGAGGACAGACCGATGCGAGCTAAAAAATCTACGCCAGCCCATTCCATCAAACTATCCCGTGCCTCCCTATTTTGTTAATTGTCCCGTTACGTAGGATCCGTATGATCAAGATAGCGCGCATGCCCCGGCGCATTGCGGATCTTCTGTCGCGCTACCATGCCATGAGCCTTATTCCAGCTATCCCTGTATTCATCATGAAGCCCCTCCAGATCATGCTCTTCCATTTCAAGAACACCTGCCGTCTGAAGTTTTCCAAGCAGACGGCTTCGTAATCCGCCTTCTCCACTTTGCCCGGAATGAAAGTCTGCTGCCTTTTGTGGCGCGCTATATTTGAAGCTTATAAAATCGCGGTCCACATGCTGCCATCCGATAGTCTCATTATCTTTTTTCTGCACCGCTGCTGTTTCTGAATCGCGTGGCAAATCATAGTTACGGGCGCCTGGGTCCATCAGCTTGTCACCAACCTCCAACAAACGCGCCATCGTCACATAATGAGCACGCGCTGGCACCTGCGACGGGCTATCCAGCCACGGCTCCACAACGCTTGCCAATGTCTGCGCCAGGCTATGCAGGTCCTGTTTTTTCAGACGTTCCGCCGGGTTTTTTGCATCAGCATCATGTTCAAATATTTCCATGCGGTATTTGCCGCCTTCATAAGGGCGATCAACCTGCCCTGTCGCGTGAAGTACAGCACGCATCATCAACTGAACTTCCTGCGGGTGATACTGCCACCCCTTGCGCAAGACAACGACTTCCGCATTCCGGTCCATCCACTCCATCTGCAAGGCAAGGCGTGCATCGGGGCTAAGCCTGTCACCGCCCTTGGCTGCGATAGCAATTCTGTTTTCGCTAACAGCTTCGTCGCTTTCGCCAAAATCCAGTGACGAAACAATATTTCTAACACCACGGTCTTTTAGTGCCGTCTCATCCGCCAGCGTTTCCTGTGTAACGGAGTCACGCTTTTTATTCTTACTCATGACGCGCTCATAAAAACTGTTGGCACCCGTCAGAGATTCAGCACCTTGAGATTCCCGCAGCCAATCAACGCTGTGTTTTTGCGCATATTCCTGCGCAGCCATGCCGCCTTTCGGCTCACAAACATAAAATGTCGTGCGCGGCGCATTCTCCGGCAGATAATGCGCTTCCTTTGCGCCCATAACGAAGCACAACGTCGCCTTTTCCCATGTTGTACGCTTGGCAAACAAATTATCATCAAAAATTTTGGCCGGGCTATTAAAGTAGCGGCCATCTGTTCCGCGCCTCTTTGGTGGCCGGACGGTAAAATTAAAGTCCTGCTCAATTGTGCTTTCTTTTGATGGTGTCTTTAATTTATGCGGATGCACAAAACCACCACGCGGCATATAAGAAAACAGCTCTTTCTTGTTAATAGCATGGCTTTCTGCGGAAAACTTATCTCTGGCAGGAACAATACTCTTCTTAAAGTATTGCTTTAAATTCTTATCTTTTTCAAACGGCATCCAGTGTGCGCATTTTTCAGCAATATAAGGGAGCATAATCTCCTTCAGGCGGTCCATCTGCGCCAGCTCTTCCTTACTGCGCTTTTTCAATACAGGGTGAAGTTTATCTGTATTGATAATCTTGCTGTTTTCACGCAACCAATCATCAATCTGGAATCGGACCACCAATGCCGCCACAGCCAAGTCAGTGCGGAAATCATCATCCACCACATCAACTATATGCTTCGCTGTTTCCCATGCACGGTCAGCCAGCGTAACCTGTCGGCCTTCACTATCTGTGATATCAAATGTATCGCCTGCGCCCACATGATCACGGAACTTATCAAGGAAACCACACTGGATCAGATCAGCCGTCATTTCCTCCATGTTCGCATAGCGGGAATAAGCATGGTCACCGCCTAACATCATGCCGCTACAATCGATAACACGCGGCACCCACCAGTTTTCAAATGTCCAGTCTTGAAACGCTGCGCCCTGTGACAAGGCGCTGTTTTCTCTGATAACGCGAATAGGGCCTTCAAAGGCAACCGGT
>Ga0055584_100007276_pt1 | contig 10868 bp, 8 predicted proteins | sample OSDHelmetaG_FD_58716 | JGI IMG/M metagenome (GOLD analysis project Ga0055584, IMG submission 58716) | Pelagic marine sediment microbial communities from the LTER site Helgoland, North Sea, for post-phytoplankton bloom and carbon turnover... | ecosystem: Environmental > Aquatic > Marine >...
TACAATACTACCCCATATTTTTCTTGCTTCCCACCATCTATCATAGGATTGGCTAATTTTGAAAGATAAAAGAATTGAAATGGCGGTTCCTAAAAATGCAGGAATAGCGATAGGCATTATAGGAATTTTTGAACGAAACTTATGGGTTAAAAGTGAAGTCAGTATTGCAACTCCAAGAGTAATCAAAAACTCGAATTTTATTTTATTGATAATATGAAATATTGGCGGCCGTCTATTTAATATCATTATTTTGAGTTCAATTATAAGTTATGTAAATCAGATTCAGGTTCTTGTAATTGCATACAACATTTGAATGAACTCCATGTCTAAAAGATTGGACCTAGAGTTTTTTCGTTATGCATCAGGATTCCATATGGTACCCCCTCAAAAATAACCAAATAAATCACTTTTTTGAAAACGCTCACACAATAGAGCCTTTTTGCATAGTTTGACTCTTCAGTTTTTCGCTTAGTTGAGGGATCTAGACCCTTGAATCGAAAATATGGCCTAAAATAAAGGCCCGTTCGCAAACACACCCTTTTAACATTACTAAATTATTTTTTTGAACGATTTGAACGTTTACCCATTCAATCCTTTTTTGTATTCTACGTGTTCAAAACAACTTACTCTTCAATAATTTTATCCAAGAACTTCACACAAGCCACTTGCGCTTTTAGGATGTCTTTATAGCTATTTTTATCTTGTTTGGTTGCTGCTGAACTCAAATACACATTTTCCGCTCTACTAAAATTCATCTTGGCATTGATGCCTTTATTAATCATCAAAAACACATCACCCAAGGTCAGCAATTCTACATAATCCGGTTTTTCCTTTTGCTCGATTAGTTCAATGATTTTTAATAGAATCTCCTCTGCCTTAGCTCCGTGTTTTTTAGCGAGCTGTATGGGCAAATGTAAATCTTTGAAAAGAACAAGATGCGTAATGGCTTTGGTTTTAAGGTAAACAGTGTGGTCTGGATTTAGCGTTAATGCCATGTTCAGGTTTTTTAGCGCTTCTTGCTCTTTTCCTTTGGTATGCTGTAATGCTATTCCCTTGTAATAATATCCTGCGGCATTTTCAGCATCCAATTGAATGGCAAGGTCAGCGTATACAGACAAGTCTTGTATATTCTTTGTTCTTTGCAAGCACTGACAAGCTAAAAGAACGAGTTTTATGTTTTTAGCATCGTTTGCTAATTCGGCAATGATTTTAGTTAATGTGGGCTTCACCTTACCCGAGTAAAACTCCGCGCGAAGTGATTCATATGTATTTTTGTTTTTCCCTTTAATCGCTTTACTCATGATGCTACTGCTTTGCTTTTATGCTAAGGTGCAAAGTTACGAATCAAAAAGCGTAGGATTGCTTTTTAATATGTTTAGTATTTCGCTTCACCCTTTTGCTTGGGCAAACATGCTTTGATACATTTCAAAACCAAAAAAAGCCTGTGTTTCGACAGGCTTTTTTTAATAGTAATAAATTATATTTAGTGAACGATTTTAACGTTTACTGCATTCAATCCTTTTTTGCCTTCTGCTAATTCAAACTCAACGTCATCGTCTTCACGAATTTGATCGATCAGTCCGGATGCGTGCACAAAGTGCTCTGTGTTTGTTTCTTCTTCTTGAATGAAACCAAATCCTTTGGTTTCGTTGAAAAATTTTACTTTTCCTTTTGTCATATTATATTGTTTTAATGTTGCCGGTTAAAATTGTCCGACACCTTGCCCCCTGCAAGAGTTGAGCCAAAAACAGAAAAATAGCTTATTACAAGATAAACGGGGCTGTTTGGGGCATGAAATGATGCTTAAAAATCAATAAATATGCTAACTTTACCCATTCGTTCCCAAATAGAGCCTTATGAATAAGCAAATACTACGCATTTTAATAATACTTTTGATCGGAATATTGAGTTCCAATCAAGCCAAAGCACAGAGCCCCCTTTCTGGAACCTATACCGTAGGCAGTAATATTGGGGATGACTTTGCCAGTGTTTCGGAATGTATTGATTCATTGGAGTTGAAAGGGGTGAGTGCAGCAGTTATTATACGGATTGATACGGGAACATTCACCGAGCAAATCAACATCGCAGCGATAGCTGGGTTAAGCAGCACGAAAACCCTGACCTTTGTGGGCAAGGGAAATGAAACGGTCCTGCAATACACGCCAACTACTGCAAATCGGACGGTGGTGAGTGTAAATGGCACCAGTCATATTATTTTTGATAGTTTGCAAGTGCGTGCCTTAGGGAATTACGGAATTGGGTTTAATCTTTATGGACAAGCAGATAGCATCACCATTCAGCATTGTTTTATTGATTTGCCCAGTACCAGTGCAACCTATGCCAATACAGGTATTGCCAACTATGCAGCCAATGATGGCACGGGCACATCGGAGACAAAGGGTTTAAACATCTTGAATGATAGTATTGCGGGTGGATATATCGGTATACGCTTGCATGGCGACTTAAGTGTGGTCAATGATTTTAAAATAGAAGATAATGCCGTTCTAGATTTCGGACTCTTGGGAATGTCGTTATCCAGCACCAAAACCATTCTAGTTAAAGGAAATGAAATAGCATCATCGGTTGCAGGGGCAAGAAGTGCGATAACCATGTGGCCCACAGGCACAAATATTTCTGTATTAAACAATAGTGTTGCCTTAGGAAGTGCAGTGAATCATACGCGAGTAATACAGGTGGCGGGTGGACCGGGTTCAGGTGGTTCATCTTGGACGAATCAATGTTTGATAGCTAATAATATGGTGCGATATCATGGAAGCCAAACGAGTAACGTTACCGGTATTTACATCAAACATGTGAACTACCTCAAAATCTACAATAATACCGTACACATGGCTTCAGGCGGGGGTGTTAAAAGCCTCTGGCTAGACGCCTTGAGCGCCACTGGAAATACGGATGTAAAAAATAACAACCTGAGCAATGCGATTACGGGAGGGGAGCTTCTAAGGGTTCATGGTTTGTACACAGCTAAGATTGATTATAGCAATCATTACAATTCAAATGGGTTCAGGGTTTGGTGGAAAGGCACCACGCATACTACCCTGGCAGCCTATCAATCGGCAAGTCTTCAAGATTCCAATGCTGTTACGGTTAACCCAAATTTTGTTTCTACCACCGATTTACGGGTAGATTCCTCCAATGCTGCCTTAGATGATCGAGGGACTTATGTAAGTGAAGTAACCACAGATATTGATGGTGCGACTCGGAAAAACCCCAATCCAGATATTGGAGTGAATGAGTTCAATGCGCGCACAGATATTGCCATGGGTTCCTTGGCTTCGCCTATGCATTGTGTTAAATTATCATTTTCTGTGCCTATTTCGATTTGGATTAAAAACGAAGGTCCATACAGTGTAAGTAATATACCTCTAACGCTAATTTTTAATGGCACAGCGGCTGTAAATGAAACCCACACAGGGTCTATTGGTCCAGGTGATTCAGCCTTGCATACTTTCGCTGTTTCTGCAGATGTAAGTACTGCCGGGCTTTATGGCATAAAAGTGTATTCTAATTTACGTGCAGATCAAGATTTGAGTAATGATACTGGCAATTTTAGCATTGCTGCTACCAGTTTACATGTATTCACAAACCTAGCAGATACCATTGGTATTTGTAAAGGGGATTCGCTAAATATTGATGCCAAGGGATTGTCAAGCACCACCTATTTATGGTCGGATAATTCTACTTATCAAATCTTAAAGTTGAGTGCAGCGAATATTGCCCTGGGAACTACAGCATATTGGGTCAAAGCAACCGATGCGTATGGCTGCAATTTGTATGATACCGTTCACGTCATTGCATCCAACCCAGCGGATGTAAATTTAGGAGCGGACACTACCTTATGTGCTGATATAAGCCTTACCCTCGGCAATACCATTTCTGCAGGAACGTATCAATGGCAAGATAACAGCACCAACAAAACATTTGATGTGCGTGCTCCGGGCTCGTATCATGTGCATGTGAATACGGGCTATGGATGTACTACATCGGATACCATTGCGGTGAGTTACTTCAACGCCATTAACCTGAACTTAAGTCCACAATTAGAACTCTGCAGAGGAGATAGTCTTGCCTTGAATGCCGGACTAAACTTTGCCAGTTACCAGTGGAATGATATGAGTACACAGTCAAGTTTATTGGTCCTGGATGCAGGGGTTTATTTTGTAACTGTGGAAGATACAGCTGGGTGTGAAGCTTCGGATACCACGACCGTTTCAGTGAATGAAGTACCCGTTTTTACACTCGGCACGGATACAATGTTTTGCGATGGGAGCAGTATAATCTTGGATGCCACGCTAAGCGGACATACCTATCAATGGCAAAATAATTACCCAAGTCCAAAATTTACGGTAACCGACAGCGGGACCTATTGGGTGAAGCTAACCAATGCCAAAAACTGCAGTGCGCGAGATACCATCTATATAGCAAAAGGAGCAATCCCTATGGTGAATTTAGGTGTAGATACCACCATTTGTGATGGTACTACATTGGCCTTGGATGCACTGAATAGTGGAGCAACCTATCTATGGCAAGACAACAGTAAAAATGCCATTTACGCGGTGCAAGACTCGGGGACCTATTCGGTGCAGGTCACTGGAATGAACGGATGTGTAAATTCAGGGATGATTAAGGTGTCTACCAACCCAAGACCCAGCGTATACTTAGGAAGAGATACGGCAATTGGATCGGTGGTGCTCAAAAATCACCCTTTACGGATACAAGCGGATTTGGGGTATGACAGCTATCTCTGGTCTGATGGTTCTGCCAAAACCTACATAGACATTGACGAGACCTTAGCCATTGGCGTCCATGTATATTCTGTAATTGTCACCAATGGTTTTGATTGCGAGAGTTATGATACCATTCAAGTGCAGATCTATGATAACACCTCAATAAACCGCTTAGGCAACACGAACCTGAAGGTGCACCCGAATCCAAGTACAAGGCATTTTACGATATCGCTAGACGAGGTACATGAGGAAGTGATGTTTACCATGCATGATGTGTTTGGAAGAACGTTGCTTACGCGAAAAGTCTTTGCACAAAACAATTCAATAACATCAACCATAGATGCGAGCGATTTGCCCAAAGGCACCTACTTGCTCATAGTAAAAGGGGAAAAGATGCACCAAACGGTTAAGTTGATTGTGCATTAGATCACCTTAAATGCTAATTCTCTTCATGCTTGGATTGCTTGCTTTCCACCAATTCTTGAATCGGCTCGCCATTCACTAACACATCCTTGAGTAATGCTCTGCCATTCTTGATATACACCAATGCATAGGTGTTACTACTCGTGTCCATTTCGGTTTTCCGGTATTCCAACTCAGCGTCCAACGCCTTTGGCTAATTTGATGTACTCATTGACGGATTCTTTGGTTTTATAATATGCTCCTTCCATATTTTACTTGATAGGATAGTCCTCTTACGAGAATAGCAAAATATTACCAACTAATCGGTCGATAGTCTTTTAGAAATTTACCACACCAGTGTTTTCCGGTGTTAATTCCATCAAACAAGGGGTCCATCACCCGGGCAGCTCCATCTACGATGTCCAATGGGGGCTGAAAATCATGCACTTCTGCTTTCTTTTTGGCCAACTCAATGGGGTCTTCATCGGTTACCCATCCAGTATCTACGGCATTGGTATAAATTCCGTATTTGGCAAAATCTGCAGATGAGGTAAGGGTCATCATGTTTAATGCAGCTTTCGCCATATTGGTATGCGGATGGCGCGATTCTTTGTGGTATTTATGGAATTTACCTTCCATGGCCGAAACATTAATGATATGTTTCATTCCTGTGTTTTCCTTTTTCATCAAATTCACTAAGCGATTACAAAGGACAAAAGGAGCGACCGAATTAACCAACTGCACTTCAAGCATTTCGTTGGTATGAATCTCACCTAATTTTAACCGCCAACTGTTGGTCTTGCGTAAGTCCACTTGTTGCAGGTCTGCATCCATTTTTCCGGTAGGAAACACTTCTGAAGTGGTTAACGAATGATCAATGGAATAGGCAATTTGAGATAATTTAGCCGAAGCACTCAGGCCGATGCCCACTTGCTTTCCATGCCAGGATACCGGTAAATTTTTATCATGCTTTTGCACCTCAGCGCTAATGACCCCTAATGCTTGTAAGCACGCTTCGTGGTCGGACAATAGATTTTTTACATGGGGTGTTAGGTCGGAGATGCTGCTTTCCTCCATGGCTAATAAATGCTGATAAAACCCAGCAGGACGTCTAACCGTCTGAGCCGCATTATTGATCAGTACATCTAATCGGTCGTACTGCTGTTCGATATAATTGCAAAATATTTCTACGCTGGGGATATGCCGTAGATCTAAACCATGTATTTTGAGCCGATGGCCCCATTGTTCAAAATCTTCTTCTTTGGCATATCGAGAAGCAGAATCTACAGGGAAACGAGTCGTTGCAATTACGGTAGCACCAGCGCGCAACATCATCAAGGTAATGTGATAACCTATTTTTAGGCGTGAGCCCGTAACTAAGGCTACTTGTCCTTTAAGGTCTGCTGTTTGAAAACGCTTGGCGTAGTTAAAGTCGCCACAGGTTGCACACATGGTATCATAGAAATGGTGCAATGTGGTAAATGTTTCTTTGCATACATAGCAATTTCTAGGTGCTACGGATGTTTTAACAGCTCCTGCTGCATTTTCGGCACTCGGGCCTATCATTTTAGGTGCAACAAATACCGAAGCTTCTCGTGCACTTCGGATCCCCGTTTTATTGCGGGCATGTTTGTCTCTTTCGGCAGCCTTTCTTTTGCTAATCTTTTTAGCGCTATTTTTTCGTTTTCTAAACTCGTTTCTTTGGGGACGAGATAGCAGTCCTGCTTGCTTAAGCAGTTCTATTCTGCGTTCTTTTGGAATCTCAAAGATTTGATTGGTGTCACCATTTAATGTTTCCAAAATGGCAATGCATTGCTCAATTTGCGCTGGGCTCAATTGATTTTGTTCTTTGTTGCTGTCCATTGTTTAATAGCGGATTACGGCAAAGAACGTTGAATAATAAACGCTTAATGCTGTGTGTTAACTTATCTGCAGATATAGTTACCGATGGCAAGTACATCTAATTTGCCTTCTTGAAATCCAGCGATTGCATCTTCAGGTGAACAAACAATAGGTTGTTCGTGCACATTAAAACTGGTATTCAATACAACCGGAACCCCTGATAACTTGTAAAACTCATCGATAATTCTATGATAGGAAGGGTTTATATCTGCTTTTACAACTTGAGGACGTGCCGTTCCATCAATGTGAACCACGGCAGGTATTTTCTCCTTCATTTCTTCCTTTACATTGTAGGTAACGGTCATGAATTCAGCGGCAATATGTTCATTTGAATAGTTTTCAAAGTATGTACCAGCATGCTCCACATTAATGCTTGGTGCAAAAGGCATAAACTCTGTTCTTTTAAGTTTTTTATTTAACCAATTGTTGATGCTTGGATCAAATGGAGATCCTATAATAGAGCGATTTCCCAAGGATCTAGGTCCGTATTCCATTCTTCCATTAAAACGTCCCACTACTTTGCCCTCATTTAAGATGGTGGCAATTTGTTTTTCGACATCTTCAAAATATTCGAATTGGATGTTTGCCTTTTCTAAAGCAATTTTGATTTCATCATTACTAAACTCGAGACCTTTATTTATATCTTTAATTTCAGAGCTTTTCTTGTCTTTAACCTCTGGTTGGTTATAGTACGCTAATAAAGCTGCACCTCCGGATAATCCATCATCACCCATTGCAGGATAAACAAAGATGTTTTCTACTCCAGGTATTTCATGGATGCGCTGATTGGCTTTTACATTCGCAAAAACACCACCTGCTAAACAAACCTTGTTTAGTTTGTGACCCATTTTTTCGGCTTTTTTCAAGCCAGCTTTTACCATTTCTACCGCACCGTCTTCCAGCATTTTTTGGGCTGCTGCGGCCAAATCTTCCCTCGGGAACTTATCTAATAAGGGGTAAAAGAATTTTGATTTATTACTTAAATCTTGGTTTGCGTGATGTGCGGCAATGGGTTTGCTTACAAACCTAAGTTTTTTGTGGTCGAACTTAATTAAGTTCTCCAACCCAAGTCTTTTTAGATCGCTATTGCCATATGCAGCAAGTCCAGTAATCTTGCCTTCATGTCGATGTCTTTTAAAGCCTAAATCGCTAGTAATAGCGCTATACATGGTTCCAGGGGATTGAAAATGAGGTACAGTGAACACCTCAGTTAGTTTGGTGCCTTTACCAATGTATACACTTCCATCCAATCCGTCTCCACCGCCGTCAAGCGTTACAACCAGCGCTTCATCAAACGGGGAGCAATAATAGGCGCCTGCCGCATGGCACTTATGATGATCATACAGTTCTAGTCTGAATTCTTTACCGTTTAGATTGTACGAGAAGTTTTTTGGAGATTTAAGCGCATTGTAGAGGGTATACCAGGAAAAGTTTTTGATTTTACGTGTAAGAAATACTCCGGTATCAAAATATGCTTTCCAAGCACTTTTCAAATAAGAATAGTTAGATGTGGTCGGATGTGAAAAAGGAACTGCAATTACATCAATATCTTGGGCAGTTAAATTTTCGTTTTTTAGCACTGCTTCAATTGCATCTTTAGGAAAATGTCCATCTAATTTTTTTCGAGACAAACGTTCTTGAGCTATGCAAGTGGTAAGTGTTCCATCTTGCACTAAAGATACGCTACTTTCATTGGTCGTACCATTTAAGTCTAAAAAGTTTGCTTGAATTCCTAGTATGTTTTTTTTCATTCGTGAAATAGAAAACGGGGTATTTTTATGTTTTGCTTTTAAGCAATAAAACTCCCTAAATTAGGGAGCAATATTTTGTAAAATTGTATAAGCCCATCAAAATTGACAGGCTTATACAATGCATGGATGATATAAAGTTTATGTATTAATCTACTTTGACATTTATTGCATTCAAGCCTTTTGGACTTTCTTCTACTTCATAACTTACTTTATCTCCTTCGGAAATCTCGTCTGTTAATCCATTTTGATGTACAAACACATCTTTGCCACCATCATCAGGTGTAATAAATCCAAAACCTTTGGCGTTGTTAAAAAATTTTACTGTACCGTTACTCATAATTATTGATTTTAATAAGCGGCAAAGGTACTACTATATACCACATTATAATAATCATCACTATATTTTTCGCGTGGGGTCTAATTATTTATACCCAATTACAAAATCAAACTATTTTTTCTCGACAAAGAAAAACTCATGACCCATCCAACCTTTTTCAAAGCACAAACGATTGGATTGCTTCCAGAACGCCTTAGCCCAATATCCGAAATCCTTATCGAACATGCCATGAATTACCAATCCAACTACCTTGAACCATTTGGAAATGGGTGTAATTCTATTGAAGTGCTTTTTCCAACCACGCATAGTCCATACATAGTGTTTTCTTCCATCCACAATCTTAATCGAAGACATAAAGAAGATGTTACAGTCATAATAATAGTTTCCAGGATTTAACTGTCCAAAATTTACTTGACCATTAGCATCAGTGTCTTTGTCTTGTAAATAAACTGAATTGTACTTTATTACACAACTATTGTTATTCTATCATAGGGTAGAGGAAGTTAGGCGCCACAGTCTGTGTCTTACAACGCCGGTACTTAAGAGTTTTATTTGTTACATCTATATCTTCCCATCTTAGCTTTCTTGCATCGTGCTGCTATTTGATATGCAATATTTTAGTTCTCACTCCTACTTCTTTTTTCTATTTCCATTTCAGCTGCCCTTATAAAATCAAGATTATAATCATCTCTTTTTTCATTTAGAATAGTGAGTAACTCTTCATTTGTTTTTTCAGTTGCAAGATTATGCCATTTACCATCATTAACGACGTGCCCACCACTTCCGTATCCTGTTCTAATATCTGAAACTCCAACAATATTCTGGAACTTGGTTAAAAATTCATGGTTGTGAGAGTTTTGCCCGAATTCATAGCGATCTGACCACGATGAAAACTCTAAATCTAAATCATCTGAATTAATTAATCCTGACACTTTTACATAGGTTGGTACTCTCCTAAGCTTGAACAATTTTTCTTCGTAATTTTTGAAAGTGATTTCAAAACCTTGTCCTAATTTTTTGCTTTTAACCAACACGTATTCCTGATCATTTATTAGAGATTTTATCCTTTCAAAATGAAAATCTCGGATATTATTTTTAATTTCTGACGAACTTGTTATATCCACAGATATCTTATTTCTTACTGATTTGATTCTTCCAACTTGTTTTTTTTTTTTTTGATTCTTTCTTATTAGTTGAACGATAAAAATTGCGGCACCGTACAAAACTATTTTGCGAATCACAATCGGATTAAGGTCCGCATAAAATTCCTTTAAAAACTCCACCATCTTGCGGTAAAATTAGTAAATATTTTCTAAATTCAATTCACTAGCTGCCTAATTCAGATTGTAATTCATTAGATTTTGTCTAAGTTAATGCGACAGAACCCAATATATTATACTTGTTCGATAAAAAGGCTCTATCTGATTCTGGCTAACAACGTTGCAAAACAAAGTAAGGCTAAAATCCTTATTGACTCGTGGATACCTTCATTAATTCAATATTGATAAGCGATTTCAAACTTAAGGTATATTGAATTAGATTGTTCTAGATTTCCACAAATTGCACTCTGCCGTACAAATACCGTCAAAAAAACGTATCCAATTCCTCAAGGACTCCTGTATTAACATTGAATAGGTATACATACCCAACAAATCCAATATCTTCAATAAAGATTTCATAATTTACCTTACCTTCAGCTATTGTGTCATTGTAAGAATTTTTTCTAAG
>Ga0055584_100007277_pt1 | contig 10867 bp, 11 predicted proteins | sample OSDHelmetaG_FD_58716 | JGI IMG/M metagenome (GOLD analysis project Ga0055584, IMG submission 58716) | Pelagic marine sediment microbial communities from the LTER site Helgoland, North Sea, for post-phytoplankton bloom and carbon turnover... | ecosystem: Environmental > Aquatic > Marine >...
ACTTTTCCGGCCCGGTGATGTTACGATAGTCTTCGCGAATGCGGCCGCCCATGGTGTTTCTCCATCACGCGTTTCGGGCATGGACCTATTCCAAGCCCTGGTCGAGCGTTACGCGTGCGAATATCTTCTAGTTTATGGATGTGGAGTTGAGATTCAAGGCTCGCCGTACTGAATGTCAATTATCTCGATTGACTTGGCGCCGCCCGGAGCCCTCAGTTCCACCATGTCGCCTTCACGAGCCCGCAAAAGCGCTCGGGCGATGGGCGAAATCCAACTGACCTCGCCGCGCTCCAACTCCGCCTCGTCGACCCCGACGATCCGCACCGTATGTTCCGTGTCAGCTTCGTCGGCATAGGTCACGGTAGCGCCGAAAAACACCTGGTCTCGATTGGTTTGCCTCGCGGGGTCGACCACCTCGGCGATCTCCAGGCGCTTGGAGATGTAGCGCATGCGCCGGTCGATCTCGCGCAGCCGTTTCTTGCCGTAGATATAGTCGCCGTTCTCCGAGCGGTCGCCATTGCCGGCGGCCCAGGAGACGATCTCCACAACCTTTGGGCGCTCGACCCGGCGCAAATGCTTGAGCTCCTCGCGCATCGCCTCGAAGCCGCGCGGGGTCATGTAATTCTTCAACCCCGCCGGAAGTGGGTCGGGCTCGTCCGGCTCGTCGATCTCGGGGGCGTCGTCGTTTTCCTTGGTGAAGGCCTTGCTCATGGCATCTCAAACTGGCTTATCGCCGCGCAGGGTGACCCGATGCATCTCCCGGCGATAGCCGTGATAGTCGTTCAGTGGGTTGTGCTGGGCGCAGCGATTGTCCCAAAACGCAAGCGATCCGACCTCCCATTTGAACCGGCAGGTGAATTCGGGCCGAATCTGGTGACGGAACAGGTATTCCAGAATCGGCGTGCTTTCCTCGACGCTCATGCCCTTGAAATTGGTGGTGTGCGCGCCGTTGACATAGAGCGCCTTGCGACCGGTTTCCGGATGCGTGCGGATCGCCGGATGCTCGCTGATGTAGGCATCCTCGGTCTTGTCCGTGGCGGCGGTCTCGCGCATTGCGGCGCGGGTGTCCGTAACCCGTCCCTTGCCGGCCATGTTCACCGCGATCAGCGGGTCTAGCATCCGCCTCATCCCCTCGGACAAGGTCTCGTAGGCGAGATACATATTGGCGAATTCGGTGTCACCGCCAACGGGTGGGATCTGGCGCGCGTAGAGCATGCTGCCCAGCGGCGGGGTCTGCTCATAGGTGGTGTCGGAATGCCAGAGACCGCCGAAATTGATCTTGTCCTCTTCCTTCTTGATCACCGGCGTGACCTGGGGAAAGTCCTCCAGGCCCTTCACGAAGGGATAGATCATCGGCTCGCCGAAACGCCGCGCGAAGGCGAGCTGGCTTTCGGGCTCCAAGGTCTGATCACGCAGGAAGATCACCAGATGATCCAGATAAGCCCGACGGATTTCCGCGACCACGGCGTCGTCGAGAGGTTTGGAGATATCGACCCCGAAGATCTCGGCCCCGATGGCACCGGACAGAGGTTTGACCTCGATATGCTTGTAGTCACTCATTATCTTGGCTCCGAGGAACCCGTGTGGTTCCGAGACCTCGTAGTTTAACCCGCCGTGATGGGTTTTCCATGATCGGTTCCACCATCTCCCTGATCTTCGCCCAGACGGCGGCTTGCGTGACGCGCCGTCGTGGTATTTCCTGATCCCCGAGCGCGGCGAGGAGGGCGCAACCGAGATGAGCGACGGCACACTGACGGTCGAGATCTGGCGCGGCAAGGACGAGGGTCGTTTCGAGACCTATCAAGTGCCGCAGCGGGAATCCCAGACCATCCTTGACGTAGTGACCTGGGTGCAGCGGAACGAGGAGCCGGCGCTGGCCTATCGCTTCGCCTGTCGGGTCGGGATGTGCGGGTCCTGCGCGATGACGGTGAATGGCAAGCCGCGATGGACCTGTCGGACCCATGTTTCGAAGGTCGTGGCCAGCGGCGTCGTCCGTATCGAGCCGCTGCGGAATCTGCCTCGAATCAAGGATCTGGTGGCTGACCTCACGCCGTTCTTCGAGAAATGGCAGACTGCCCGCGGACGCTTCGAGCCCTCGGCGACGAGGGCCGATCCGATGCCGTCGATCTCGCCCGAGAGCCCGGAGCGCAAGGCCGCCGACGCCGGGATCGAGTGTATCAATTGCGCGGTCTGCTATTCGGCCTGCGACGTGGTCGCCTGGAACCCGGACTATGTCGGACCCGCGGCGCTTAACCGGGCCTGGACTTTGGTCAACGACGAGCGCGACGGCGATCGCGAGGGCTTGTTGCGAACGGTCTCCGAGGCCGGCGGGTGCCACGCGTGCCATACCCATGGCAGTTGCGTGGAGCATTGCCCGGTCGGCCTCAACCCCACCGAGGGTATCGCCGGGTTAAAGCGGATGACCTTGTCGGCGCTGCTCAAGGGCGCGCTGTCATGATCGAGGCGCGGCTTTATCTCTTGCAACGCGGCTCCGCCCTGCTGCTGGGGCCGCTTGTGCTCATCCATCTGGGTTTGATTCTCTATGCCATTGGCGACGGCCTCTCGGCCGCCGAGATCCTGGAGCGCACGCGGGGCAGCCTTGCCTGGGCGTTGTTCTATGGCGTGTTCGTGCTCGCGGCGGCGGTGCACGCGCCGATCGGGTTGCGCAATCTGGCGCGGGAATGGCTTTCCTGGCGCGGGGCGTCGTTGGATCTGGCGACGTTCGTTTTTGGTCTGATCTTGCTGGCGCTGGGGCTGCGCGCGGTCTGGGCGGTTGTCGGAGGTGGGGCATGATCCGCGGCTCGCGACGCCATCCCGGTTTCCTGGCGGCGATGGCGCACAGGCTCTCCGGGTTATTGCTGGCTCTGTTTCTGCCAGCGCATTTTCTGGTGCTGGGACTGGCGATCGAAAGCGAAGCGGCCTTGGAAGGCGCCATCCGCTGGACCGATCAGCCGCTGGTGAAGATCGGCGAATGGGGCCTGGTGGTGCTGTTGACCTTGCATCTCTGTCTTGGCCTGCGAGTCTTGGCCCTGGAGTTCCTGCCTTGGCGCGATAGCCGCAAGGCCCTGATCGGCATCGGCGTGGCGGCGTCGCTTTTGGTCGGCGTGCTCTTTATATTCAATCTCGGGTGAGGTCGGCGATGGTTTCGATTGAGCGGTCCAGTACCGATATCCTGATCCTCGGCTCGGGCGGCGCGGGTCTCTTCGCGGCGCTGCACGCGCTGAAGGCGGCGCCGGACTTGGATGTGACCATCGCGGTCAAGGGTCTGCTCGGAAAATCCGGCTGCACGCGCATGGTCCAGGGTGGCTATAACGTCGCTCTCGCGGCGGGTGACTCCTTGGAACGGCATTTCATGGACACCATCGTCGGGGGTAAATGGCTACCGCGCCAGGACCTCGCCTGGCGGCTGATCGAGGGCGCGGTCGAGCGGATCCACGAGCTTGAAAACGAAATCGGGTGTTTCTTCGATCGCAACCCCGACGGCTCGCTACATCAGAAGGCCTTCGCCGGCCAGAGCTTCGATCGCACGGTGCACAAGGGCGACCTCACGGGGATCGAGATCATTGGCCGGCTCATGGAGCAGGTCTGGGCCCGGGGCTTCAACAAGCGGGAGGAGCATCGCGCAATCTCACTGGTTCCGGCGGCGGATGGGTCCGGCATCTCCGGCGTATTGCTGATCGATATGCGAAGTGGCGGCTATCGTTTCGTGAAGGCGAAGGCGGTGCTGCTGGCCACCGGCGGCGGGCCGACCATGTATCTCTATCACACGCCGTCGGGTGACAAATCCTGTGACGGCATGGCGATGGCGCTGCGGCTCGGGCTGGCTCTGCGGGACATGGAGATGGTGCAGTTCCATCCGACTGGATTGCTGGCGGGGACGGAAACCCGGATGACCGGCACGGTCCTGGAAGAAGGGCTACGCGGCGCCGGCGGGTATCTGTTAAACGGGAGTGGCGAGCGTTTCATGACCCGCTACGACCCGGCCGGAGAACGCGCGACCCGCGATATCGTCAGCCGCGCCATTCAGGCCGAGATGCGCGCCGGCAACACCACGCCCAATGGCGGCGTGCATATCCAGATGAGCCATCTTGGCCCCGCCGATGTCACCAAACGGTTCAAGGGCATGGTCGAGCGCTGCGCCGATTGCGGTTTCGATCTCGCCGGCGGCCTCGTCGAGGTGGTGCCGACGGCGCATTACATGATGGGCGGCGTCGAGTTTGAGATCGACGGCTCCACCGCGATCCCGGGTCTCTACGCGGCGGGCGAGGATTGTGGCGGCGTGCATGGCGCCAACCGGCTCGGCGGCAATGGCGTCGCTAACTCCACGGTCTATGGCGGCATCGCCGGTGACGCCATGGCGGCGGCGGTGCCGGGCCAGGGCGCGCATCGCGATCCCGACGAAAACGTCATCGCCGCCGCGATCGCCCGGGCAGAGGCCCCCTTCGCCAAGGGGGGTGGTGACCTTTCGGGGCTGCGCGATCGGTTGTGGAACCTCATGTGGGATGATGTCGGCATTCTGCGCACCGACGAGGCGTTGCGCCGCGGCCTCGCGAATTTGGACGCGGTGGAGGCGGAACTCCGGGAGACTGGTCTGCCGGATGGGGATCGGGCCTTCAATCTGACCTGGCACGACTGGATGAACCTGGAAAACCTGATCGATGTCTCCCGCGTGATCGCCAAGGCCTCGCTGGCCCGCGAGGACTCGCGCGGCGCGCATTTCCGCGAGGATTTTCCGGAAACCGGACCATTGGAGACGACGACCTATACCCAGGTCCGCCAGTTCGAGGACGGGGCGCTCGATATCGCCATGGTTCCGGTGGATTTCTCGATCGTCAAACCGGGTGAGTCGCTTATCGATGACGCGGTCGGCGCGCCTGAAGCGGCGGTGTGATTCCTCGCCCCTGGTTCACCCGTGATCACCGACCGTGGCGCAGCGCCTTGCCTGGCCGCGCGCCGGTCTCGGCGCCGGATTGCCAGACGGGCCGGCCGTTCACCATGACCATGTCGATGCCCGCCGCCGGGGTCTTCGGTGCGTCGAAGGTCGCGCCGTCGAGGATCTTGTCCTCGTCGAAGATGGTGATATCGGCGAAGGCCCCGGGCCGGATCACGCCGCGATCCACCAGGCCGAAGGTTTCGGCGGAATAGCCGGTCATCCGGCGGACCGCCTCTTCCAGCGAGAACAGTTTCAGCTCCCGGCAGTAATGCCCGAGGATGCGCGGGAACGTGCCCCAGAGCCGGGGATGCGGATGCTCGTCATGGGGCAGGCCGTCGGAGCCGAACATGGCGTTGGGATGCGAGAGAATGCGCTGAACGTCTTCTTCGTCCATGGCGAAATAGACCGCGCCGGCGGGCTGCAGCCGATCCGCCGCCTCATAGATGTCGCAGCCCATTTCCTCGGCGATGTCCGAGAGCTCCCGGCCCGCGAATTCCGGGCGCGCCTTGGACCAGGTGACCAGCACCTTCTTGGAGACCGCGATCGAATCCGCTTTCAGCACGGTGGACGAAGCCATGTAGGGATAGACGTCGAAGGCGATGCCGTGATGGTCGTGACCGCCGATATGCTTGTCGAAATGCGCCAGGGTCTCGTGGCTGCGTCCGACATTGTGTTTGCCCTGGACCTTGTGGTGCGAGACCACGACCGGCGAGCGGGACTCGCGCCCGATGCGAAAGGTCTCGTCCAGCGAGCGTATAACGTGATCGCTCTCGTCGCGCATATGAGTGACATAACGCGCGCCATGGGCCTCCAATGCCTGGGCGATGGCGATGACTTCCTCGGTCGGAGCCATCACGGCGGGCTTATAGAACAGACCGGTCGACAGGCCGACCGCGCCGGCGGAGAGTCCTTCCTCGAGCTTGCCGCGCATCGCGGTGATTTCCCGCGCCGTCGCCGCCCGGTCCAGGGAATCCATGGCGCCGACCCTGAGGGTGGAATGGCCAACCAGGAAAGCCGCGTTTACGGTCGCGGGGGCGGCCTCGACCTCGCGCAGAAAGCCGTCGAAGGTCTCGTAGCGATAGGCCCCCTCGGCGCCGATCAGATCCAATGGCGGCGGCGGCGCCTCGGCGACCAGGGGCGCCAGACTGATGCCGCAATTACCGACCACCACCGAGGTGACGCCCTGGCTGACCTTCATGTCCATGGACGGGTTGGCCAACAGCGCGCGGTCGTCATGGGTGTGCACGTCGATAAAACCCGGCGCGACGATCCGACCGGTCGCGTCAATAACGCGGCCCGCGGCAACGGTTTCAAGCGCGCCAACCGCGACGATGCGATCATCCTTGATCGCGACATCGGCGCGAACCCGGTCCGCGCCGGTGCCGTCGACGACATGACCGTCCTTGATCAGTATATCAACGTCCTTGATTGGCTCTGGCATGTCGGCATTCGCTTTCTAGAGGGTGAGGTCGCACGGTCGAGACAGTTTAACAAAGGTGAGGGTCGCGCGTCCCACCGGTCAAGGCTCGAAATCCCTGGGATGCACACCTTGTTCGACGACGTTAACCCTAAGTCCAAAATTCTCATCGGCGCGAAGCGTCTCGGCGAAGCGCGCGCGCGCGTCGCTGAAACGACCGAGGCGCCGCTGCATTCGACCAAGCCAGAATAGCGCCGGCGCGGCGGATGCATCGATCACGAGGGCCCGATTGGCATAGGTTTCCGCGAGCTCATATGCGTCGATCCGGAACAGCGCGTCGACGGCGTCGATTTGGGCATTGAAGTCGCCCGGTGAACAAACGGCGGCCTGCTTTAAAAAACGGGCGTTGCCCTCGAAATCCTCGCGCCGAAACACGATACTCGCCAGCCAGCGCTGGGTCTTCATCGGGGTCGGTCTAGTCACCGCGGCGATTTTCGCCAGTCGAAGCGCGCGTTCGTTCCAGCCGCGGTTAATTAATTCACGAAGCGGGTCGGTGTCGGTATCGCTCGAGGTGATCGTGGCGGCGTACCACCCGAGCACTTTGCCGCCCGTCAGATCAGCCAGATCGGTCAAGGCCGCCGCGTGGGTCGGGTCAACCAGTAGGGCGATCTTGAAGTTGCGGGCACGCAAGTGGTCACCAGGGCCGGGGCGCGCAAGGCGGCCAAGACGCATGCGCGCCTCGGCGGCGGTCTCGAGGAGATGCGCGGCTTTCCCGAACGCTTCGAAAGCCTCTTGGGATTTGCCGCGCGCAAGACGTACACGGCCGAGTTCCAACCATGCGACCGCGAAGTCGGGCGCCGGGGTTACCAAAGCCACCAAACGCTCCTCGGCTTCTTCAAGACGACCAAGCGCGACCATTTCCGATGCTTGGCGCAACCGCTTGCGCTGAAGCGCCCTGGTCATGGCCCTGTCCTCGGGTGGAGGGGCGTGCCCTCGCCAATCTGGAATATGGCGGGGGCGATTTCCTTGATCGGCGCTGGCTTCTCGATGCCAGTCGCGGCCTCCACTTGCCGTAGCCGACGACGGACCTCGGCAAGATCAATGAAGGCTTTCTCGATCATCCGCTGGGATGCCGGCGCCGCGGCGTCACCGGAGGAAGCAGCCGTTGCTCGATCGCCCGCGCGCTCGGACAATGCCGATAATTGACCGGCTATGCGTTCCGCCGGTGTCGGATCACGTGTATCCAGCAGATAATCGTCGAGGGCGTTGCCGCCGATATCGGTTCTCGGTGTCCGCAACAGGGCCTCGGCTTCGTCGACGGTGGCGGCGACCGGATTGACGATGTTGGAAAGCGCCGGGGTCTTCCAAACCGTATCACCTGGCGTAAGACTGATCGCCGGGCGGCCCAAGAGATAAGCCTCAAGTCCGGTGGAACAGCCGGAATGAACGAGGATATCGGCCCGATCGATCCAGGCGAGATGGTCGCCTTCCGATTGAACATCGACGCCGTGGAGCCCCGCCAGCCGGTCAACCCAGATCTCGACGTTTTCGGATGGATGGGGCCGCACGACAATCCGTCGATCACCGGACCCCGTGACTAGACGATGGATAAGCGTGGTCATGGCCCTGAGATTGTAACGCTCCCATCGGCACCAGGTCATGAAACGCTGGTATGGCGGCATCTCCGGATTATCCAGGACGCCGACCCGCAAGCAGGTTTGGTAGTAGCTATAGGTGTCGCCGAGCTTGGGATTGATGGTCGTGAAATTGGTGTTGATCAAGGTAAAGGGTCCGACTTCCGCGCGGTAATGATCGACGCGCGGGTCCTTTGGCCTGAAGTTCTCATCCCTCAGAAGGTCGGTCCTCGGATTGCCGGTCATGACGACCCGCTCGGCGGCGGCGGGAAAGTGGTCGAGGATCGTGCGATGTTGGAACGCGCCTTGGGTCAGGAAGAGATCGCAATGTGCCTCGGCGAGAGCGTGATATTGGGCCTTGATCTCGGTGGCGCTGGAGGAGACGAAGGATTCCTCGTCGATCGACGCCGTAAGGTGCCCCGCCTTGCGCGCCTGTTGCATGAATAGGGCCTGGATGCGGTTGTTGCCCTTGAACAGCACGGCGCCCGGCGGCAAGGCCTCGAAATTCGCCGCGATCCACCATTGTTGACCGATCAGAACCGGATGCCCCAGCGCCGCCGCCGCGCGCCCGATCAACAGGCGCGACAGCAATTCCCGGTTTACTTCCTCGATAAGCAGATAGATCGGTCGCATGGCGGAATGGATGCCAGATCACCGGGAAAATGCCTAGGAACAAATACCCGGTTGAGCCGGCGCGGCCAGCCGCCTACGGTTTCGCCAGGGAACTTTCATGGATCATTCGGCATGGCTGAAACGTGTGATTTTTTGGTGATTGGGGCCGGCATGGCCGGCGCGTCGGCGGCTTATGAGCTGTCGCGAGTGGGCAAGGTGGTGATCCTTGAACGCGAGAGCCAGCCTGGTTATCACACAACCGGACGCTCGGCGGCGCTGTTCGTCGAGACCTATGGAAACGCGGTGATCCGGGCCTTCAACAGAGCCAGCCGTCCGTTCCTTGAGGAACCGCCGGAAGGTTTCGCCGATACGCCGATCCTGTCGCCTAGGGGCACGATGTTCGTCGCGACCGAGGAAACCACGGGGTCGCTGCGCGCCGAATATGACGAGGTAAGCCAGCTTAGCACGAGTGTCAGGATGCTCGATGCCGAGGAGACGCATGCGCTGCATCCCGTCCTGAATCGGGATCTGATCGTCGCTGGTCTGTATTCGCCCGAGGACAAGGATATCGATGTCGCCGCCTTGCATTGGGGTTATCTGCGCGGCGCCCGGGCACGGGGCGCGAAACTGATCGGCGAAGCCGAACTGATCTCACTTGAAAAGCAAGGCGCGGATTGGCGCGCGGTAACCCGCGAGGGAGAGTTCTCCGCGCCGATCGTCATCAACGCGGCGGGTGCCTGGGCCGATGAAGTCGGCGGGATGGTCGGCGCCAAGCCGATCGGACTGGTGCCGAAGCGCCGCACCGCCTTCACCTTTGACGCGCCGCCAGCGCTGGATCTGCCTCGCCTTCCCGGTGTGATCGCGGCGGACGAATCCTGGTATATGAAGCCCGAGGCGGGCCATATGCTCGGCAGCCCGGCGGATGAAACGCCGTCGGTGCCCTGTGACGCCCAGCCCGAGGAACTTGATCTCGCCATCGCCATCGACCGGATTGAGACCCACGCGACGGTGACGGTGGGGCGCCTGGTCAGCAAGCGCGCGGGTTTGAGGTCTTTCGTCGCCGACAAGACGCCGGTGGTGGGGATGGAGCCGGGTCTTGACGGTTTCTGCTGGTGCGCTGGGCAAGGCGGATACGGTATTCAGACGGCCCCGGGGATGGGCCAGGCGACGGCGGCCCTGGCAACCGGCGCGACATTTCCCGCCACGCTCTTGGCCGAGGGTGTTTCCGCCGAGGAGCTGAGCCCGGCGCGCCCGGCCCTGGCGGACGCCGTGCGTTTCAGCCCCGCCGACTAGCCTCGTCCCTAGCGCCGCCGAGGAAAGCCCGGCGCAATGTGTCGGCCATGCCGTCGACAGCGGGCGAGGTGGCGCCGGCGCGCCGCCGCAGTATGACCCGGGACGGCGGTAGTTCCGCGAACCCCTCTTCGGGCGAGAGCACCCGGACGCCGACCGGCAAGGTCTCGCGGCCTAGGACCCCGATGGCAAGACCGGCGTTGATGGCGGCGGCGACCCCGGCGATCCCGGCGCTGGTATAGGCGACGCGATAGGCCCGGCCCGACCGCTCTAAAACCTCGATGGCCCGGTCATGCCACCAGCATGCGGCGTCGAAAAGCGCCAGGGGCAGGGGATCGCGTTCATGCGCCAAATGCCGTGAAGAAGTTGCCCAGACCGTCGGCTCATGGCCCAGAAGCTCGCCGTCACCCTTATCCATATCGCCAATCTCCACCGCGAGGTCGAGGCTTCCCCGCGCGACTTGATCGTACAGAGTAGGGCACGAGGCGCAGGTCACCGTCACTTGAACGAGAGGATGCAGGTCCGCGAACCGCGCCAGGATACCGGGCAGGAAAGGCGAGCCATACTCATCGGGAATGCCGACGCGAACCCCGCCGTCCAGCGCTTCTCCGGTCACCGCCGCCGCCGTCTCGTCAAGCATCGCCAGAACCCGACGGCTCTTGGAAAGCAGAACATCGCCGGTATGGGTGAGGGAAAGGGTGCGGCCAGTACGCAGAAACAAAGGCGCGCCGATGCTTTCCTCCAGCCGTTTCATTTGCATGCTGATCGCCGATTGCGTGCGCCCCACCACATCGGTGGCGGCGGTAAAGCCACCGGCGTCGGAGATCGCGACGAAGGTTCTGAGAAGGTCGCTGTCCAAGGCCATGGTGTTTTCAATTGTTCAATAATTTTGATGATAATTATCAAAACTATTCGTTTCACTAATGTCAAATCATCCCGCACCTTCCCGCGAACTTATAACCACGGGAGGTCGGCATGCGC
>Ga0055584_100007278_pt1 | contig 10867 bp, 4 predicted proteins | sample OSDHelmetaG_FD_58716 | JGI IMG/M metagenome (GOLD analysis project Ga0055584, IMG submission 58716) | Pelagic marine sediment microbial communities from the LTER site Helgoland, North Sea, for post-phytoplankton bloom and carbon turnover... | ecosystem: Environmental > Aquatic > Marine >...
ATAGACGGGAAGATAGGAATTGCGATCAGTCACACTTCGATGTGCTGCGACCTTTGTCTACACTTCCAGGACGGGATTATGGAGCCAGGATTGTCTGGTTCTAAATACTAACCGATGTTTCGGCGGCTTTTTGTCGTGGAGATATCAAAATGGAGAATAGCAATGGATCGCGCTCAAAAAGAAGCGTTGGTTGCTAGCCTTAAAGAGTCATTTGAATCAGCTGAGCTGATTGTTGTGACTAAGCAGAGCGGGATGACAGTTTCTGAAGCACAGAAGCTGCGTCGCAATATGCGTGAGGCTGGAGCTAGCTATAAAGTGGCTAAAAACCGCCTTGTTAAACTCGCTATCAAAGACACCCAGTTCGAAGGTTTGAGTGATTTGTTCACTGGTCCTACGGCTGTGGCTTTCTCTGCTGACCCAGTTGCTGCTGCAAAAATTGCTTCTGAGTTTGCTAAAGAGAACACCAAGATTGAAATTCTTGGTGGTAGCCTTGGTGCTAAACCTTTGGACAAAGCTGGTGTTGATGCACTTGCTAAGTTGCCATCGCTTGACGAACTGCGTGGTAAGTTGGCTGGTCTCATGCAAGCACCTGCTGCTAAGATTGCTCGTGTTACTCAGGCCCCAGCTGGTCAGATTGCGCGCGTTATCAAGGCTCATAGCGATAAACAAGCGGCTGCATAGTCGAAATTTTCTTCCCATTAGGGAAACCTATACAAAATTGAGGCTATGCCTCTATCATTGGAGTAAATAAAATGGCTGATCTTGATAAGATTGTCGAAACACTATCATCTCTTACCGTTCTAGAAGCGGCTGAACTATCAACAATGCTCGAAGACAAGTGGGGCGTTTCTGCTGCTGCTGCTGCTGGCCCTGTTGTGATGGCTGCTGCAGAAGGTGGCGCTGCTGCTGAAGAAAAGACAGAGTTTGATGTCATCTTGACTGGCGCTGGCGACAAGAAAATCAACGTGATTAAAGAAGTTCGCGCTATCACAGGCCTCGGCTTGAAAGAAGCTAAGGACCTCGTCGAAGGCGCACCAAAGCCTGTTAAAGAAGGTGCATCTAAGGACGAAGCTGAAGAGTTGAAAAAGAAACTCGAAGATGCTGGTGCTTCTGTCGAACTTAAGTAAGCTTAAGACAGAACAAAAAATTGCTGGGGCAGGTGCATTTTGCATTTGCCCCAGCGTCTTTATTTGACTACATAGCTATCAGTTGGTCGAGGTAAATTAGTCAAATCGTGAGTTTTCAACTCCAGACCTAAAAATTATAGTCATGCGTTAAGCGGATTTAGCCTTATTTTTCAAGTAGTTGAGGGGTAGGCCGAATGCGCTGTTAGCGTATGGCGTTGTTGTTTATGTGACCTTGGGTTTGCGAGAAGGGTCATGCGTTCTTTGCTGTAAAAAGCAGAATCGGGCGCTTTTCTCAAAGTTCAAGGCGATTACGGGGCAAATATGGCAAAGTCTTTCACCGAACGTAAACGAATTCGCAAATCCTTTGGGCGTATTCCAGAAGTTATCGAAATGCCGAATCTTATTGAAGTGCAGCGCTCTTCTTATGATCGGTTCCTTTTTCCACCGGAAGCGGGCATTACGGACAAATCTGGACTACAGGAAGCTTTTGAGTCTGTCTTCCCAATTAAGGATTTCTCAGATCGTTCTGAGTTGCAGTTCGTTGCATACGAGTTGGAAGCACCTAAGTACGACGTCGATGAGTGTCAACAGCGCGGAATGACTTTCGCAGCGCCACTTAAAGTGACGTTGCGCCTTGTTGTTTGGGATATTGATGAGGATACGGGCTCTCGCTCTATTCGTGATATCAAGGAACAGGATGTCTACATGGGCGATATGCCTTTGATGACAAACAAGGGTACTTTTGTCATTAACGGCACTGAGCGTGTTATCGTCAGTCAGATGCACCGTAGCCCTGGTGTGTTCTTCGATCACGACAAAGGTAAGACGCACTCTTCAGGTAAATTCCTTTTTGCAGCCCGCGTCATTCCTTACCGTGGTTCTTGGTTGGATCTAGAGTTCGACGCGAAAGATAACCTCTACGTTCGTATTGACCGTCGCCGTAAGTTGCCTGCCACGACTTTCATGATGGCTTTGGAAGGTGAGCGCTCACAGGCGACACGCGAAGCAATCGAAGCTGATGGCAAGTCCATTGCTCCTTGGGATGTTCAGGGTTTGACTTCGGAAGAAATTCTTTCGACTGTCTATGACAACGTGGCTTGTGAAAAAGTTGACGCTGGTTGGAAGATCCCGTTCGATCCAGAAGCGATGCGCGGTGTAAAGCTCGGCGTTGATTTGGTGAGCGCGGTAACGGGTGAAGTTGTTGCGGAAGCTGGTTCAAAAATGACTCCTCGTAAGGCCCGCAAGCTTGTCGAAGAAGGCATGACCCACGAGTTGATCACGCAAGAAGATATGATTGGTCGCTATTTGGGCGAGGATATCATCGATGAAAGCAATGGTCTCGTGTTGGCCGAAGCCGGTGATGAAATCACTGAAGCAATGCTTGAGGAACTAAACGACCTTGGTGTAACAGTTCTGAACACTTTGAACATCGACCATTTGAACGTTGGTCCTTACCTCCGTAACACATTGGCGATCGATAAAAATTCCACACGCGAAGACGCATTGATCGATATCTATCGTGTTATGCGCCCTGGAGAGCCGCCAACACTGGAAACAGCAAGCGCGCTCTTCAAATCGTTGTTCTTTGACAAGGAGCGTTACGATCTTTCTGCGGTTGGTCGCGTTAAGATGAATGCGCGTCTTGGTCAGAAGACAGAAGATAACTTGCGTGTTCTCCGTCGCGAAGACGTACTCGGCATTGTTCGTCTCATTCACGAGATGAAAGATGGACGTGGCGACGTTGACGATATTGATCACTTGGGCAACCGTCGTGTTCGCTCTGTTGGTGAATTGATGGAAAACCAATACCGCGTTGGCTTGCTTCGTATGGAACGTGCCATTCGTGAGCGTATGAGCTCTGTCGAAATCGACACTGTTATGCCACAGGATGTCATTAACGCGAAACCAGCAGCAGCGGCAGTTCGTGAGTTCTTCGGTTCCTCACAGCTTTCACAGTTTATGGATCAGACGAACCCACTGTCTGAAATCACGCACAAGCGCCGCCTATCAGCGCTTGGACCGGGTGGTTTGACACGTGAACGTGCGGGCTTTGAAGTTCGTGACGTGCATCCGACACACTACGGTCGTATTTGCCCGATTGAAACGCCTGAGGGACCAAATATTGGTTTGATTAACTCTCTCGCGACTTTCAGTCGTGTTAATCAGTATGGTTTCATTGAAAGCCCTTACCGTAAGGTCGTAGATGGTAAAGTAACTGACGAAGTAGTTTACCAGTCTGCGATGGAAGAAGGCGACTTCATGATTGCGCAGGCGAACTCATCACAGGACGCTGATGGTAACCTGACTGAGGATCTGATTTCCTGTCGCCAGTCTGGTGCTGCGCTTGTGGCAAGGTCAGAAGACGTTGATTTTATTGACGTTTCTCCAAAGCAGATTGTTTCCGTTGCTGCGTCTCTTATTCCTTTCTTGGAAAACGATGATGCGAACCGCGCTCTTATGGGATCAAACATGATGCGTCAGGCGGTGCCACTGGTACAGGCTGATGCGCCTTATGTTGGTACCGGCATGGAACGTGTTGTTGCGAAAGACTCTGGTGCTGCTGTTGTTGCTCGTCGCTCTGGTGTCATTGACCAAGTTGATGCGACACGCATCGTTGTTCGAGCATTGGGCGAAGATGGCTCAGAGCAAGGCGTTGATATCTACAATCTATCTAAGTTTAAGCGTTCGAACCAAAGCACATGCATCAATCAACGCCCACTGGTCAAAGTTGGTGACATTGTTGAATCCAACGATATCATGGCCGATGGTCCTTCGACATACCTCGGTGAACTTGCGCTTGGTCGTAACGTGCTCGTGGCCTTTATGCCTTGGCAGGGTTACAACTTCGAGGATTCGATCCTAATTTCTGAGCGCATTGTCCGTGACGACGTCTTTACTTCAATTCACATCGATGAGTTTGAAGTTATGGCTCGTGACACGAAGCTCGGTTCTGAAGAGATAACACGCGATATTCCAAACGTTGGTGAAGACGCTCTCAGGAATCTCGATGAAGCCGGCATTGTGTATGTTGGTGCAGAGGTTAACCCTGGCGATATTCTCGTTGGTAAGGTGACACCAAAGGGCGAAAGTCCTATGACACCTGAAGAGAAGTTGCTTCGTGCAATCTTCGGTGAGAAAGCTTCTGACGTTCGCGATTCATCGTTGCGTTTGCCACCAGGTACGACAGGAACAATCGTTGATGTTCGTGTCTTCTCCCGTCGCGGTATTGACAAAGATGAGCGCGCTCTTGCCATTGAACGTTATGAAATTGAAGCATTGGCGAAAGACAGAGATGATGAGCGCGCTATTCTTGAGCGCTCATTCTACACACGTCTAAAAGACTTCCTCATGGGGCATGAAGTTATTGCTGGCCCTGATAGTCTTGCTAAAGGAACTAAGATCGACGAAATGGTTTTGGGTGAGTTTACTCCTGGCCAATGGCGTGCGATCGCGGTTGCTGACGACAAGCAGATGGCTGACATCGAAGAACTTAAGTCACAGCATGATGACCAGATCGCTGCTATCCTTAGTCGCTTTGAAGACAAGGTTGACAAGATACAGCGTGGCGCCGAGTTGCTTCCTGGTGTTATGAAGATGGTTAAAGTTTTCGTTGCCGTTAAGCGTAAGCTCCAGCCTGGTGATAAGATGGCTGGTCGTCACGGAAACAAGGGTGTTATCTCTAAGATTGTTCCTGTTGAAGACATGCCTCACCTTGAGGACGGCACAACAGCTGATATCGTTTTGAACCCACTTGGTGTTCCATCGCGTATGAACGTGGGACAGATTCTAGAAACACACCTTGGCTGGGCGGCTCGTGGTTTAGGTAACCAAATTAAGCAAGCCATTGACGATTACAGACGCAGCCATGAAATCGCTGACATCAAAATGGCGCTTTTGAATGCTTATGGCGAAGATATCTATCAAGAACAGATTGCGGATGCGCCTGAAGCGGAAGTACTAGAACTTGCCGGAAACTTGACCTCTGGTGTGCCGATGGCAACACCAGTGTTTGACGGCGCGCGTGAGCCTGATGTCGTTGAGATGTTGTCTCGTGCCGGTCTAGACGCTTCTGGCCAGGTAACTTTACGCGATGGCCGCACAGGTGAGCAGCTGCACAGGAAAGTAACCGTTGGTTACATCTACATGCTGAAGCTTCACCACTTGGTGGATGACAAAATCCATGCTCGTTCAATCGGACCATACTCACTTGTCACGCAACAGCCGTTGGGTGGTAAGGCACAGTTCGGTGGACAGCGCTTTGGTGAGATGGAAGTTTGGGCACTGCAGGCTTATGGTGCTGCTTATACCTTGCAGGAAATGCTTACCGTTAAATCCGATGACGTGGCGGGCCGTACAAAGGTTTACGAATCTATTGTACGCGGTGAAGACACATTCGAAGCCGGTATCCCGGAATCATTTAACGTTCTGGTCAAAGAGCTAAGAGCTCTCTGTCTCAACGTCGATATGCTGAATTCAGACGGCTAACGACAAACTAGAAGATCTGACCGAGAACGAACTATTAGGCACCCAAGCGGGGTGTTAGGAGAACAAAATGAACGAGTTGACAAAAATCTTTGGCCAGCAAAATTCTATCGCAACTTTTGATCAGTTGCGTATCACCATTGCCAGCCCAGAGCGGATTCGCTCTTGGTCATTTGGTGAAATTAAGAAGCCAGAGACTATCAACTACCGAACATTTAAGCCGGAACGCGATGGCTTGTTCTGCGCACGTATTTTTGGTCCGATAAAGGATTATGAATGCTTGTGTGGCAAATATAAGCGCATGAAATATAAGGGTATTGTCTGCGAAAAATGCGGCGTTGAAGTTACCCTTTCTAAGGTCCGTCGTGAGCGTATGGGGCATATTGATCTGGCGGCCCCTGTTGCGCATATTTGGTTCATGAAGTCACTGCCAAGTCGTATTGGCTTGCTGCTCGACATGACGTTGAAAGAATTAGAGCGAGTGCTCTATTTTGAGTCGTTTGTCGTTACTGAACCTGGTTTGACACCTCTCAAACAAGGTCAACTGATGTCGGAAGAGCAGTATTATGATGCTCAAGAAGAATTCGGCGATGATTCGTTCACCGCAATGATCGGCGCTGAAGCACTAAAGGAAATGCTTCGTGGTCTTGATCTTGAGCTTGAACGCGAAACTCTTAGAGCTGATCTAAAAGCAACCAACTCTGAAACGAAGCGCAAGAAGCTTGTGAAGCGTTTGAAGATTGTTGAAGCTTTTGTTGAGTCCGGTTCTAATCCAGAGTGGATGGTTCTAGAAGTTCTTCCGGTTATTCCACCAGAGCTTCGCCCATTGGTGCCATTGGACGGCGGTCGTTTTGCCACGTCTGATTTGAATGATCTTTATCGTCGTGTGATCAACCGAAACAACCGTTTGAAGCGTTTGATGGAGCTGCGTGCGCCAGACATTATCATTCGTAACGAAAAGCGTATGTTGCAGGAATCTGTCGACGCTTTGTTTGATAACGGTCGCCGTGGTCGCGTTATTACCGGTGCGAATAAACGTCCTCTCAAGTCTCTGTCTGACATGCTTAAAGGTAAGCAGGGTCGTTTCCGTCAGAACCTACTTGGTAAGCGTGTTGATTACTCTGGTCGTTCTGTAATCGTGGTTGGTCCGACGCTCTTGCTGCATCAGTGTGGCTTGCCAAAGAAGATGGCATTGGAGCTGTTTAAGCCATTCATCTATGCGAAACTTGAACTCTACGGCATGGCGACTACCATTAAAGCTGCGAAGCGCATGGTTGAAAAGGAACGTCCAGAAGTTTGGGACATCCTCGAAGAAGTTATCCGTGAACACCCTGTGATGCTAAACCGCGCGCCAACGCTTCATCGCCTTGGCATTCAGGCGTTCGAGCCTGTTTTGGTTGAAGGTAAAGCGATCCAGCTGCATCCATTGGTCTGTACAGCTTTTAACGCTGACTTTGACGGTGACCAGATGGCTGTTCACGTTCCGCTGAGCCTTGAAGCACAGCTGGAAGCACGTTGTTTGATGATGTCCTCTAACAACATCCTATCACCTGCAAACGGTAAGCCGATTATTGTGCCGTCTCAGGATATTGTATTGGGTATCTACTATCTTTCAATGGAAGGTGGTGGAGATGAGCCCGGTACAGGAATGTCTATCTTGAACGTTGGCGAACTTGAAATCGCTCTCGAGCAGGGCATTATTTCTCTGCATACGCCGATAAAAACGAGATGGCATTCGGTCGATGCGGATGGCCAACCAACTGTGGAAACAGTTGAGACGACACCTGGCCGCGTGATGCTGAGTGAAATCTTACCAAGACATCCCAAGCTACCATTCTCGAGTATCAACCGCGTTCTCACTAAGCGTGAAACGACAGACGTTATCGATACCGTCTATCGTCACTGTGGACAAAAAGAGACGGTCATCTTTGCCGACCGTTTGATGGGCCTCGGTTTCAAATATGCTGCTAAAGCTGGTATCTCGTTCGGTAAGGACGACATGGTCATTCCTGACGCGAAGTTCCCACTCGTTGATGAAGCTCAAGAGCAGGTCAAAGAGTTCGAACAGCAGTACCAAGATGGTCTGATTACTCGCGGTGAGAAATACAACAAAGTCGTTGACCTTTGGTCACAGTGTTCTGACCGTGTTGCTGACGAGATGATGAAAGTCATGCAACAGGGCTCTGGTGCGAACATCAACTCTGTATACATGATGGCGCACTCTGGTGCTCGTGGTTCTGCAACCCAGATTAAGCAGCTTGCGGGTATGCGTGGTTTGATGGCTAAGCCTTCTGGTGAAATCATCGAAACACCGATTATCTCTAACTTTAAAGAAGGTCTGACTGTTCTTGAGTACTTTAACTCGACACACGGTGCACGTAAGGGCCTTGCCGACACAGCGTTGAAGACGGCTAACTCTGGTTACCTGACACGTCGTTTGGTTGATGTGGCACAGGATGCTGTTATCGTCGAACACGATTGCGGTACGGAAAAAGGCCTTGAGGCAACAGCGATTATCGAAGGCGGTAATACGGTTGTTTCTCTTGCAGAACGTATTCTTGGGCGTGTGACTTTAGAAGAAGTTAAACATCCGAAGACAGGCGAAGTTATTGTGCCAGCTGGCCAATTGCTTGACGAGAAGCTGTCAGATTTGATTGAGGCCTCTGGCGTTGACAAGATCAGCTATCGTTCTGTTTTGGTCTGTGAAACACGCAATGGTGTTTGTGCTAGCTGTTACGGGCGTGATTTGGCTCGTGGTACAATGGTTAACGTTGGAGAGGCTGTTGGCGTTATTGCTGCTCAGTCAATCGGCGAACCAGGTACACAGCTAACGATGCGTACGTTCCACATTGGTGGTGCGGCGCAACGTGGTGCTGAACAGTCTTCTGTGGAAGCCGTCTTGGATGCAACCATCAAGATTAAGAACCGTAATGTGGTTATTAACTCTGAAGGCAATCCAATCGTCATGAACCGCCATACTGAGATCTTGCTTCTCGATGAAAATGGCCGTGAGCGTTCAAATCACAAAGTGCCTTATGGTACTAAACTGCTCGTGGATGACAACAAGAAGGTCAAATCAGGTCAGAAGTTAGCGGAATGGGATCCATACACGCTGCCTATTATCACTGAGAAAAACGGTGTTGCGAACTACGTTGACCTGGTTGACGGTGTTTCTATGCGCGAAGTCACCGATGAAGCAACCGGCCTTTCCTCGCGTGTTGTTGTTGATTGGAAACAGCAGCCAAAAGGCGCTGAACTTCGTCCTCGCGTGACATTGCGTGACGATAAGGGAGAAGTTCTTGAGCTGAGTAATGGTCTCGAAGCTCGCTACTTCATGTCCGTGGACGCTATCCTTTCTGTAGAGAATGGTGCCAAAGTTCATGCTGGTGACGTTTTGGCGAGAATTCCTCGTGAGTCTTCAGGTACACGCGATATTACTGGTGGTCTGCCTCGTGTGGCGGAACTCTTTGAAGCACGCCGTCCTAAAGACTACGCCATTATCGCTGAAGCGGATGGTCGTGTGGAATTCGGTCGAGATTATAAAACAAAACGTCGTGTTCTGATCGTGCCTGAAGAGGCCGATAGAGAACCGGTTGAATACATGGTACCAAAAGGTAAGCACCTTGCAGTTCAAGAAGGTGATTTCATCCGCAAAGGTGAATTGTTGTTGGATGGTAACCCTGTTCCGCACGATATTCTTGAAATCTTGGGCGTTGAAGCTTTGTCTGACTACCTGACAAACGAAATTCAGGATGTTTACCGTCTTCAGGGCGTGAAGATCAACGATAAGCATATCGAAGTGATGGTTCGCCAGATGCTTCAGAAGATCGAAGTTACGGACGGTGGTGATACGACGTTCCTGATCGGTGAACAGGTTGACCGTGAAGAGTTTGAAGAAGAAAACGAAAAAGCAATGAAAGATGGTGGTCGTTTGGCAGCTGGTAAACCTGTCTTACAGGGCATTACAAAGGCTAGCCTGCAAACCCGTTCCTTTATCTCCGCAGCTTCGTTTCAGGAGACTACTCGAGTGCTGACGGAAGCGTCGGTCCAAGGGAAAGTAGATTACCTGAGCGGTCTTAAGGAGAACGTGATTGTTGGACGCCTTATCCCGGCAGGAACCGGTGCCATTGTCAATCAGATGCGTCGTGTTGCGAATGAACGCGATAGAGAGCTTGAAGTTCTCCATGGTGAAGGGGATGACAATGATGAATTGTTGGCCATCGATTTTGCTTCCATGGACCAGCCTGAAGTAATTGAAAACTAGACGCATACCGTTTAGTCTTTATCAAAACCGACTAACTAGGGGCCTAGCGACAAAGTTCGCAAAGCCCCTTTTTCTTTAGAAACGGAGGGCAAAGAGACTCCGTTTTGAAGTTTGTTTGACGTATAGATTACGTTGAGAGCTATCTGTGGCAAAGCCAGAATCCCGGGCCACTTTTGGAAAAACGAAAGTAACTTTTGCGCCGATGCGGCGATGCTTTTGGCCCCTCTATGATGTCGCTTCAGGGCTGGCTAGCAGGGCAAACTACCGTCTTTGGCGCGAATCTGAATTCGCTAATTGAGAGCTAGTTTTTGCAACCTGCCTGTCATTTGAAGCAAAAACGGTTGTTGAATTATTCCATATTAGGAACAAATCCAACCAAAATCACCCCAGATATATGGGGCTACATAGAAGATTTCCTATTTTCTTGATGAACAATTTTCATTATGCAATCGGGCTTCGGAGTCTTTTCGATTCGAAAAATTAGCGGACTCCAATCTTGCTCGATTCCTTAATGGAGATTTAAATTTTGCGAAAAAGACTCCATTCCAACTCGATTCCCTCTGACCTTCCTGGCATGCCAATTGCATTCCTCCTGCATGGACAAGTTTGTCATTAATGGATTGTATGAATGAATACTCAAAGAAAAACTCTGATAGGGCTAGCGACAAGCCTCTTCTATGGTTTTCTGACAGTGTCTTTTGCATCTGCCGCAACTGAAGGCGGAAGCGAAGAATCATCATGCAGTTTTGTTAACGGCAGCGTCCGTTTTAGTTTCGTTTCTAAGGCAACAGAGTCGGCTACCCTTTCAGGGAGCGATAGCATTTCGATTTCTTGCACTGTTGGTGTGAGTGTCGTCGTTAGTGCTTTCCGGGTTGGGCAGACTGTTAGCTCTCGAGGAACGAGTTATGAGCTTGTCGGAGAATCTGGAGAATCCGATGTCAACGGCGGAGTAAAAGTCTGCCATTGGGGCGGAGCAAAAGTAGGCCAGTTTGTT
>Ga0055584_100007279_pt1 | contig 10867 bp, 9 predicted proteins | sample OSDHelmetaG_FD_58716 | JGI IMG/M metagenome (GOLD analysis project Ga0055584, IMG submission 58716) | Pelagic marine sediment microbial communities from the LTER site Helgoland, North Sea, for post-phytoplankton bloom and carbon turnover... | ecosystem: Environmental > Aquatic > Marine >...
AAAAAAGCCGCGTTTGTCGCGGCTTTTTGCTTCCTGCTTCAGATAAGAATTTAAACTATTTCGGTTAGCGATTGTGTTGGCGAAACAACGCCTTTGAAACGCGCACGAAGCCTCTCCCCCAGGAAATACAAACAGGGCACTAATACCAACGTCACTGCCGTAGCCAGTAACACTCCAAATGCCAGAGAAGTGACCATCGGAATTAGAAATTGAGCCTGCGGGCTAGTTTCAGCCATAATTGGCAACAGACCAATAAAAGTAGTCACAGAGGTCAGAATAATCGGTCTAAAGCGATCTTCAGCACCCTGCAATAACGAGGCTGCCACATCTATACCCTCGGCCCGCAATTGATTGATACGATCAATCAATACCAGGTTGTCATTGACCACGACACCCGCACAGGCAATGACGCCCATCAGTGAAAATATGCTGATCTGTACCCCTAGTATAAAGTGTCCGATTATCGCGCCCATTACTCCAAAGGGAATTGCTGACAGCACCAATAGGGGCTGCCAGTAGGAGCGAAAGAGGATTGCCATCAAACCGTAAATCACCAACATTGCCAGCACCATAAAGCGCAGCATGGCAGACAGAAAATCCTGCTCTTCTTCAATTTCGCCATCTACCGTCAACGAAAATCCGGGGTATTCATCGGCCCACTTTTGCGCCTGTGCGGCCATTATGCTCTGAGTCACTACCATCGGGCTCGACGTACCGGGCTCAACCTCAGCAGTCATTTCAACTGTACGTTTGCGATCGAGGCGATTGATGCGTAAGTGCCCGGGTACAAACTCGACATCAGCCAGCGTGGCAAAGGGCACTTCCCGGCCATCGGGTGTGCGAATACGCATGTTGTAGAGGTTATCGGTAGAGATACGTTCCGACTCCGGATAGCGCACCATGACCTTCACATCTTCTTTTTGCCTCGGTATGCGCTGCACCTCTGCACCATGGAAACCCCGACGCACCTGACTGGCCAGATCAGCCAGACTTATACCGAGGTTTTCGGCCTCAGGCTTTAGTGAAAGCCTGATTTCTTGACGGGGACTCTGCAATGTATCCCTGACATTAAAAACGCCCGGATACGATGTTAATAGTTGCCGCAGTTCCGCCGTGGTCTGCTGCAAAACTTCTGTCGATGGAGATGCCAATACAAAGCTGATTGCTTTACCCATGTCATTAATGGTGTAGTCAATTTTAAAGTCTTCAACATTGCCAGGATCACCAATTAAAGCTCGCCACTGATTGGAAAGCTCCTTCATAGACAGCTCAGAACTTTCAACTTCCATCAACACCCGAACGGCATTGTTATTGACCCTGGCATTGATATGCCCTACCAGTGGACTTTCCTTGTTGTATTGGTTCTTGATTTGCCCGGCCGCTTTTTCAATGTGATTAGCCATTTTGACTGAATCATCGAAGGGGCCGCCCTCGGGCATGGTCACCGAAGCGACAAGCAGATCAGAGGTCACATTGGGGAAAAATCCCGTTCGCAACCAGCCCCCGGCGTACAGGGCAATACTTAAAGCGAACGCAACGATAAAAATACTGACCGTAAAGCCGTTGGCACTAAGGCTACGTTTTAGAAATGGCCGGTACATATTGCGGGCAACTTTCATCAAGCCCTCGGCGCAGCGATTGCGCAATTGCTCTGCTCGCTTTAAAACGGGATGTGTGACTTCTTTTGGGGGCTTCATATGTGCCAGGTGTGAAGGCAGAATCAATAGAGATTCAATCAGTGAAAACGCCAATGCCAATATCACCACTACGGGTATCGACTGTGCGGGTTTAGCGGTGTCTCCCGGCATAAAAAACATCGGCACAAAAAATACCATTGTGCTGACAACAGCATAGAACACTGGCTTGATAACATTATTGGTGCCTGCCACAGCCCCGCGAGAACCGGTCTGACCCTGCATTTGATAACTGTGGATCGACTCGCCAACAATAATTGCATCATCCACCACAATGCCCAGAATTAGCAGGAAGGCGAACAGGGAAATCATATTGAGACTGACCGGGGTATATTGCAATATCCACAGGGCCCCGAAAAAAGAAATCCCAATGCCAACACTGACCCACATGGCCAGCTTGGGTCGCAAAAATAACAGCAGCACCAAAAACACCAAAATCAAACCACCGATGCCATTTTTCAACAAGGTCTCTATACGGCCCTTAAAGCTAACCGCTGAATCCCGCCACACCGATAGCTCGACACCTGGAGGCAACTGTTCCTGCGCGTTTTCGACAAATTCTCGAACTGCCTCGCTGGTCTTCAGTACATTGGGGTGGGTGGTGACATACGCGACCAGGCTCAGCGACGGTTTATCGTTAAAACGTGTGTGAATATCCTGATCAGCAAAACCGTCTTTAACCGTGGCCACATCACCCAGTAAAACCCTGGCACCATCGCGCTTGCTGAGCAAAACAATATTCTCAAAGTCGGCATAATCGTAGGCCTGGCCTCTGGTTTGTAACTGGATATCACCTGATTCGGCCCGAATTAATCCCGCGGGAAGATTCAGAGAAGATCCCTGAATTGCTTTCACCACATCGTCAAAGCGCAAGCCATAGTGGCGAAGATCAAACTCTGAGACTTCAATTGAGACCTCGTAATCACGGGGACTTTGCAGCTCCACCACTGAGACATCAGGCAGCTCCGCCATTTGATCACGCAACTGCTCCCCCAGAGTTTTCAGATTGGCTTCTCCAATATCACCCGCCAGTGATACCACCAGCATATGGTGTCGCCAGGCGCGCTCCGCAACAACCGGACGTTCAGCATCAACAGGGAAGGTAGTAATGGCATCAACCCGTGTTTTTACTTCACTTAATAAGCGCTGGATGTCGTAATAGGGCTCTACTTCAATAAAAACCTGGCCCATGCCCTGCTGGGCCACGGAGCGAATTTCCTGAATTCCATTGAGGTCATGGACTGCCTCTTCGATACGAATGCAAATTTGCTCTTCGACTTCGCCTGGGCCTGCGCCGGGGTAAGCCAAACTAACACTGATGGTATCTTCAGGTGACGACGGAAAGAACTGCTTATCGAGCTGGGGGATACTGGTTATACCACCCACAAAAATCAATATCATCAACAGGTTGGCAGCAACCGGATTATCTACAAACCAGGCGACAATACCTTTCATTGCGTAGCCAGCTCTGCAAGTTGAGTCGCTTCACTGGCACTGACTTCCATACCCGCCACAGCAACCGGCAAGTGAGAAACAACCACTCGACTTCCTGCTTCAAGACCGCTGATCCACACCCTGTGCTGATCGGCCTTAAGTACATCTGCAGCTTGATAATAAAGACGTTGGTTATCATCAACCAACAATAGGGTTGCATCGCTACGCAGAGCTCGGCGAGGCAAAACAACAACATCTTCTATTGTTCTGCCAGTGATTTCTGCCTGAACAAACAGACCAATACTTAGCGGCGGGCGACGACTGCCAGCAGCGCGGCTAAAGGGACGCTGTATTTCAGCTACAGCGTAAACTACCCGGCTATCAACATCGATGCTGCTATCAGTGCGGGTTATCTTGCCCTGCCACTGCCAGGTCTGGTCTGCAAAAGAGGCCGATATCGTGGCTTCTGGGGTTTCAGTTATCTGACTGCCATCATCATAGTTGAGTGGTAAATCCAGTAGGGCAACCTGACGATCTGTCAGGGGCAATCGAACTTCCGCCACATCGGTTGAATAAACCTTGGCTATAATTGTACCTGGGGTAATGTACTGACCAACATCTACGTGTTTGCTGGCAATCCTGCCCTGAAATGGCGCATAGGTTCTAGTGCGCCTCAAATTAAGTTCAGCTTCACCACGATCAGCCTTAGCGGCAGCCAAAGTCGCCTTTGCACTGGCCAATTGAGGTTGGCGCAGAAACAGCTGGTTGGCATCTTCATTACCAAGATCTTTCCATTCCCGCTGGGCTTGCCTTACTCGGCCCTTTTCCAAGGCAACCAATTGTTCTGCGTCGGCAACTCTGGCCTTTGCCCGAAGCAGTGCAAACTGGTAATCCTGGTCTTCCAGTTCGAGTAACAGTTCATTGGAAGCAAAAAAGCCACCAGAGGCGAAATCCTCACTGACAAACGTAACCTTGCCTGCAACCTGACTGACGATATTTATTTCTCGCCTGGGTGCAACTGTTCCCTGAGTAATAACGCTTAGAGACTCTGCCGCTGGTGTTACGCTTATTACAGAAACCTTAGTTGGAGGTCGTTTTGGCAAGGCTTGTTGCGCAGGATGTTCCTTGCCCACAAGCAAGCCATAGGCCGCCAAAGTGCCTAACAGCAGCACTAACAGTGGTTTTAAATAGCCATTTGGTAAACCGATTTTCATTCGTGCCTGTCCCTGTATTTTTCTACTCACCCAATTTGAGTCACCTTACAGGGAGTAGTTCCTGGCAAACTTTACCAACTATACCCACTGACAATGATCAAACAAGCCACCTAACAAAACTTTACAAATACACCGCAATAAAACACCAGCCACTTGAGCACATCTATACACTCACAAATAGTGCTGTTAATTCGCCTTAATTAATTTTCACCCAGCGGCTTGCAGACTACCGGTTTGTACTATAAGTTTTCAACACACCGGATAAAGGTCCGCCGGTCGGCCATGACTCGCCTTTGCAAGCGTAGAGAAACAGGCCCACTAACAAAATAGATTTTAGTAAGGAGTTAACAATGACAATTCAGGTTGGCGATAAGATCCCCGCATGCACTCTTAAAACCATGGGCGAAAAAGGCCCTGAAGATATTACCACCGAACAAATTTTTGCTGGCAAAAAAGTTGTATTTTTTGCGGTACCCGGTGCATTTACCCCCGGCTGCTCAATGACACACCTGCCCGGCTTTGTAGTTAATGCAGATAAGATCAAAGCCGCTGGGGTAGATACGATTGCCTGCATGTCAGTTAACGATGCTTTTGTAATGAATGCCTGGGGCATCGATAAAAATGCCGAAGAGCTCCTAATGCTGGCCGATGGCTCGGCAGAGTTCACCAAGGCTATCGACCTTGAAATGGATGCATCAGCTTTTGGCCTAGGTACTCGCTGTCAACGTTTTGCCATGATTGTCGATGATGGCGTGGTAAGCTCTCTGTTTATGGAACCAGCCGGCGGCATCGATGTCAGCTCGGCAGAAAATGTGATGAAATCACTTTAACAAAACGCAGGAGAACTGCTTATGTCCGATCCAGTAAGAGCGGGTGATGCGCCCATTGGCGTAGAAGTTGAGGCCGGGAAATCCTACTTTTGGTGCAGTTGCGGTCAAAGCCAAAGCCAACCTTTCTGCGATGGCTCCCATAAGGGCACCGACTTCACACCGGTAAAATACCAAGCAGCCGAAAGCGACAAGGTATGGTTCTGCGCTTGCAAGGCTACGGGTAATGCACCTCTGTGTGATGGTAGCCATAAGGCTTAAACCCTAAGTGTGGTCTCGACGTGAAGCAACGGTGATTTCATCACCGTTGCTTCTCACTGCATAAAGCAGGCAATCCATCTTTGCAATCTCAGGGTTGGTAGTAATCATAAACAACTTCAAGTCCTGTGCGGTCAGTAGCTTATCACCATCCAAATAAATCAACTCATCAAGTACACACTGATCACTGCTATTCTTTGACGAAAAAACTCTACCGAGATTGCCCCGCGTCACCCAACCCAACAAAGAGCCTCCGGGTGTCACCCCAGAGTTGAAATGCTCGATACCGCTATCAAGCACAAGGTCATAAGAGCTATTGGCACAATTGCCATACATGACAGTGCACGCCTCATTCAGCTCCAGGCGCACAGGGTTTTTAAGCAACTCCAACCCAAAATCTGCCACATCGGCACTAAGCACTTGCTCGCGACTAAAGTATGCCCTTAGCCCCTCAGTCGCTAAGGCATGGGCCGCATCATCAAGGCGGCCTCCACACTCTATTGTCACAGTCGGACAGAGATATTCACTGATTTCCATTAATGCACCGAGTCGCAAATCGGTGATTATCAAGCGTTGCGTAAATAGCGAAGTCAGCGCATCGTGTTTGGCATCAAAATAGGTAGCCACAGCAAACGCAGGGCCAGAGCCTGAAGTATTGTGCATATCTATCACTGCTTCAGGCTGATAGTTTTTCAAAACCTTAAGCACCTTCTCCGCCAGCTGGCCCTCTTGATCAATTTCAAAGGGCGATTTAAAACACCGATTAAGATCTCGTTTACCCTCAATGACTCTGTTACTAAATTGTGGTTCCACCAGTGCTGCTGCCACTGCTGCGATGACACAGACAGTATTGACTGCTGGCTTGTCGCCCGATTTGATCCAGTTAAACAGTGCCATTAGCCCAGAAGGCTCATTGCCGTGCAGCAAAGTCACCAGAGCCCGGGTTCGAGTCCTATCTCTTCCCGTTAAAATAATGACAGTAGGTTCACCTAGATACTTTAAAAACTCATACACACTGCTGCCAATTTCATTGGGGGCTGGATCAATGATAGTTTTCAGATTTTGGTTCATATTCATTAAATTTTTTTCATTCTATGTCAGGTCCATTGTGCTACAGGCTTATTGGCATAAGCATTTTCTATATAATCTTCAAGCATCATGTGCTGGCTTTTATCTTTTCCATATTGCTGCTAATAGCCCGTCGTCTTGTGTAACTGCCAGCTCGCACCGGTCTGACAATTTTCTAGACGCTGTTCAACAATACTTAAATACTTGCTCACTTCCGTTTGACTGACACCAATATTCAATAAGCCATCCCTGGCTGTAGGTAGATATTCTTTCAGTAGCTCAACCACTGAATATTCCCGACAACCCGACTGACGAACATCAGGCCATACCAGTTTGGCATCGAGACCATATTGTGCCGCTCGATAAAAATTGTGTTCAGCCAGTTGAAAAGGTAGCGCTGGCACCAGTGTCGGCATTTCATTTTTAAACGCTTCGGCAAGGCCGATATATAAAGCTGCATTGGCGACCATATCTACCGCGCTCGGGCCAGCAGGCAAGGCTCGCATTTCAATACGCAGATGACCTCCATCAAGATGATCATAAACAGGGCGGTTCCAAAGCCAGACTGAACTTTGATGCAACTTTAATTCTGCCAGTTCTGGCACCTGTTGATTGTGAAGCTGCTGAAGTGGACTTTGCTGCGCGCAAATGGGTGACAGTGGTGGATACACATTCACCGTTTGCTGAAATAGTTCTAACGCAGATCCACTGGCCCAACCCAGGCCAAAGTTTACTCTGGCTGGCTCCTGCCAACGGTAGCGATCTTTTATGCGCACATCTATCGATTGTTTAAACAGGGGCACTCGTGTCTCCATCCACAGCTTGTGCCCAAATAGGCTAGGAGAATTCGCAGCGAGCGCCAGCACCAGGGGAGTAACAAGTTGTATCGCGTTGTAGGTATTCACATAGTCTTCGGGGTTTACCCGGTAGTGAATTTGAAAAGAGGTATTGGCACCTTCCAGCGTTACATCAGACATGGCCAGCTGCAGAGGGTCTGGGCCATTGATATCAATTTGAAATTCGGCGCCTCGGCGCTGAATTAGCTGCTCGACTAAAACTCGGTAGCGCGCACGATCAGTCATAAAATCGGGCCCAAACTTGTCCGCCGTCAGTGTTGGTAATATGCCGATGGGGATAACTCTACCGCCGTGTGCTGCCGCCAGCGTATTGAGCTTGTTTAGCTGGGTCGATATTTCCTGTTCTGTTGCTTGCAATGGCCCTTGATTGATCGCATAGGGAGTCAGGTTTATTCCAGATTGTAGCGATTAAGCTCAAGAGTCAGCTGAGGATCTTGCGCCTCATCCAGAATTTTCTGATTAATACTCAACGGCAAACCCTCAGCGTCGATGATATACATCTCGAGTTCAGCGCCAATAGCGAGACAGCCAGAATAGGTCTCTCCAAAACCAGGCTTGGCCAGTAATTGTTTTAAGGCACTGAGATTTTGCTGCAGTCTTTCAACAAACCTGCTGTTAGAACCATTCCCAAAATCGACTTCGCTAATATCCAAACCCATAACAACTTCGCACTTGATTAGACTTATGCTCCATTGTAATGGATAAAACTCTACAAACTATTGTTTGAAGTCAGACCAGAGTCCAATAACAAACCACACTGACAACCAATACACCGACAAAATTCAGCAATACGCCTTCCTGCGCCATGCGTCGGGTGGTGAAGCGACCACTGCTATAAACTACCGTATTGGGCCCGGTGGCCACCGGCAGCATAAAGGCGCAACTGGCCGTCATCGCCGCAGGCACCATTACCAGTTCAGGTTTAATACCCGTGGCCAGGGCCATGGCCACTAGAATCGGCATTAATAAAGAAGTGCTAGCGGTGTTGCTGGTCGTCTCGGTCATAAAGGTCACCGACAAACAGACCACCATCATTAATAACAAAATCGGCAACCCGGACAGATCGGCAAGACCATTACCTAATAATTGACTGAGTCCCGATGCTGCAAAGCCCTTAGAGAGACAGATACCACCGGCAAACAGCAACAACACCCCCCAGGGAATAGTAGCTGCAGTATCCCAATTCAATAATTTCCCGCCTTTGCCATCGGGAATCACAAACAGCGCCACTACCGCCAACAATGCCACCGATGCGTCATTGGCATATGGCATTGCTAACCAGCCGCTCCAGCCACCAAAGGGCTCACTGCGGGTTATCCAGGCCAGTGCGGTCAAGCCAAACACAATCATTACCCGTCGCTCTTCTGTTCGCCATTCACCCACTTCCGGCAACTCAATATTGCTTGAGCCACTCAAATTTCGGGTCAGCCAATACATGATGATAGGCACAAACACAATTACAACTGGCAACGCCCAACTCATCCATGTGGTAAAGCTGATTTCGTTTCCTGTACTTTCCTGATAGACCTGCATAAAAATCAAATTGGGCGGCGTGCCTATAGGGGTTCCCATACCGCCAACGCTTGCGGCATAAGCGATGCCCAGTAACAGCGGTACTGCGAGCCTGTCACCCTCGGCTTTTTCAATGATGGCCAGCGCCACCGGCAACAACATTAAGGTAGTTGCCGTATTTGAAATCCACATGCTCAGGGCCGCAGCGGCAATCATAAAGCCAAGCACTAAACGCTTGTCGCTGTGGGTGCCACAAAATTTGACCATACGCAGGGCTATACGCCGATGTGCACCGCTGCTCTCCATTGACTTGGATAAAATAAACCCACCCATTAACAGCAAAATTAACGGGCTGCCATAGGCTTGGGCAACTTCAGTGGGCTTGAGAACACCCAGTAGCGGCATCAATGCCAGTGGTAATAATGAAGTTACCGGGATAGGTACAGGCTCGAACACCCACCACACTACACAGATAATGGCCACTGCAGCGACCAGACATATATCCTGATCGATGCCGGTCGCAAACATCCACAGACCTGTCACTGCTGCCAGCGCTGGACCACCCAGCATTGCCCAAAATTTCACTCCCAGCTCCACACACTTCCCCTGATTAAGCACGTATTATCAATGAATTGTTGAATTATCCAGTTTATACCTCAGCCATAACAGGTGTTTTTTCTGGTGGAAGAGGGCATATCCCAGTAAAATAGTTGGTCTTATGAATAAACTCAATCCAATATTAATCGATAAATTTGGCCGCGAGGTCAATTACGTGCGCATATCGGTAACCGACCGCTGCGATTTTCGCTGTGTATATTGCATGGCCGAGGATATGACCTTTGTGCCGCGCAAAGATGTACTCAGCCTTGAGGAACTGCATAGTGTCGCCCAGGCCTTTACCGAGCTAGGTGTTGGCAAGATACGTTTTACCGGTGGAGAGCCACTGATTCGCAATAACGTCATGTCACTGTTTAAAAAAGTCGGCACCCTGCCCGGCCTTAAGGAGCTGGTACTTACCAGCAACGGTTCACAGTTACAAAAGTACGCTTCGGGCCTGCGCGAGGCGGGAGTTCGTCGCATCAATATCAGTCTCGACAGTCTCAAGGCAGACCGCTTCAAAAGCCTGACCCGGATTGGTGACCTCGATACCGTGTTGCGAGGCATAGCGGCGGCAAAAGCTGCCGGTTTTGAACGGATAAAAATCAACGCGGTAATACTCAAAGGCCGTAATGAAGATGAAATTATCGATTTGGTTAATTATGTCAGAGACCAACAACTGGACATCTCTTTTATTGAAGAAATGCCCCTGGGACTAATCGATGAACATGATCGTGAACTCAGCTTCTGCTCCAGTGACGAGATACGTGACAAAATTGATGCGGTGTATCCTCTCAGCGCAACAACAGAGGATACCGGCGGCCCGTCCCGCTACTACCAAATGGCTGACAGTGAATCCAGAATCGGCTTTATCTCACCCCACTCCCACAATTTCTGCCATCTCTGTAACAGGGTGAGGGTAACGGCCGAAGGACGCCTGCTACTCTGCCTGGGCAATGAGCACTCGGTTGACCTCAGAGCAGTGCTGCGGCGGCAAGGTAGCACATTGGATGACCTCAAAAATGCGATTGTCGCCGCCATGGATATTAAGCCGGAACGGCATTACTTTGATCTCAGTGATGATCCTCAGGTACTGCGATTTATGAACACCACCGGCGGTTAGCTGGCCTGGCATTTTTTAAACTCAGTACGTCGCTTTTTTCTGCTTAGACCTTTAGCTGTGATAAAATTTTCGATTAAAAACAAACTGTAGAGATATCAATGAACCGCGTTTTACAGCACCTGGGCACACGTTATCCCATCGTACAATCTCCCATGGGTTTCATCGCCCGCTCACAACTGGCTTCAGCGGTTTGTCGCGCCGGAGGTCTTGGCGTTATTGAAACCTCCTCTGGTCAAGTGGATATCTGCAAACAAGAGATTCTAAAAATGAAATCTCTTACCGA